>Ga0272445_1001627_pt1 | contig 17023 bp, 15 predicted proteins | sample YNPCB0031_FD_194404 | JGI IMG/M metagenome (GOLD analysis project Ga0272445, IMG submission 194404) | Hot spring sediment microbial communities from Yellowstone National Park, WY, United States - YNP-CB-003-1 | ecosystem: Environmental > Aquatic > Thermal springs > Hot (42-90C) > Sediment... | reverse complement strand
TGATCCAGATGAGTAGCGGTAGAGAAGTAGCACCAACTCACTTCGTAGCCAGGGGAGACCCTGTGATGTCAGCCATAGCTGAGTTTATTGGTGGTTGTGGAGCTGGGAGAATCTATGCTGCTATACTTCCAGACGGTGTTGTAACACCATGTGTATTTCTACCAATACCTGTTGGCAACGTCAAGGAGAGGCCGTTTGAAGTGATATGGAGCAAAAGCCCGCTGCTCAACACCCTTCGAGACAAAGATAGTTTAAAGGGGTTCTGCCGCAGGTGCCTATATAAGAATGTGTGTGGAGGTTGTAGGGCGAGAGCTTATGGCTATTTTGGGGATCCTCTTGAGGTTGACCCTGGGTGCGTCTACAACTATAACGCTTGGAGAAGCCTAAAGGAGTTTGTTGATGTTAGAGAAAAAGAGGCTGAAGCTCACACCTCCTTACACAAAATAGCTCCAGTAGCGTAGCTTTAAGAGGTGTACCATATGAGTAATATTAGTAAACCCGCTGCCTTTTCTGCTATATGTAGTATTTAACCTACCTTGGGTTTTCAGTGCTAGCGTCTTCTCGCAGGTTTTGGTGGCGGTGGTGGAGGAGCTAGTTCTTTTGCTGTCTTTAACCCTAGTACATATCCTATAGCAAGCGCTATTACAAGCAGTATAGCTGTAATTGCAATAGCAACCTCTGGCTTTAGACCCATGTAGATTGTGACAAGAGATGTTAGTGTATTTGAAATGAACACGGGCGTCGTTGTAGTGGCAAAGATTGTTATAGGCTGAGTTACTGTTAGTGTAGCAGTTATTATTGTTGTGGTGTTTTGGTACGAGGTATTTGCACTAGGTTCTGTAGTGGTTGCAGTTGTTAGTATAGTAGTGGAATTAGTAGTTGTGTCCTGAGCAGTGCTTTGCACTAACAGTAGCAACACTAGAATTGGCAGTATAAGTAGCACAACTTTACGCAATTCTATCACACCTTCCCTACAGCATAGCAATGTCTAGGTATAAAAGCGTTTTACGACAAAGAGCCTGAACAAGTAGAGTGTTTAGATACGTTGGCTGTACAGATCCAAGTTTTTGTGTGAAGGACTTGGAGCTCAGCTCTCGCACAGGCCATCTCCTTTCCCCCGCATCCCATTCGAGGAGAGCCCCTATATCAAAGGGCTCTCCACCCCCTTCCATAGAAGTTAGGTGAAGACCACTACACTGAAAAAGAGCACACGTAATAATCATAGCGGAGGATTGCAGCTAATGCAAACCTATGTGAAAATCAAACAGTGTGCAAAGGCACTGCTAAGGAATAGGTATTAGGTGCCCTAGACTTCGGGGCTTCCTTCATCTGAACAGATCTAAGGTCTTTCGTCTCTATATCCAATTGCCTGGGCTGTTTTACGTCCTCAAGGTCCCTCACTACATAAATACTTTTAGTGCGTGTTAGGTGAGTATAGTTTGCAATGTGCAAGGGTTTCTGTGCATGACCTCTGAGCTGAGAGTCGGCATCTTTCCCAAGCCCTCGAGTCTCAGGGTTATTAAACCCTTTGATCCATGGAGATCTCCCCTCTGTACATGCCCAATGAAATGGGTTATTCACCCATATACAGGGTGTGCACATAGCTGTATTTACTGCTACGCCTCTAACTACATACCTGCGCACTCTACTCCAAGACCTAAAAAAGACCTGGTTCCCAGTATTGTGAGAGACTTAAAGGTGCTGCCAAAGGGTGTGCTAATTGAGCTTTCTTCTAGTAGCGATCCATATACGTCACCGGAAAACGAGCTGCAGTTAACGCGCAAGGTGCTTCAACTCCTTTTAGAAAGCGATATGAGGGTGCTCATAACAACAAAGAGCACCCTTGTAGTGCGAGACCTAGACATCTTATCAAAGTTTAGGGGCAGGGTGTCTGTTGCTATAACCATAACTACGCCAAACAACGCCTTGGCCAAGGTCTTGGAGCCCAGCGCCCCACCTCCAAGCGAGAGGCTTAAGGCTATAGAGACCCTCAGAAAGCATGGCATTGCTGTAACACTGAGGCTAGACCCTGTGATACCCATGGTGAATGATGATTGTAGTGAGATCCAGAGCATTATTGAGAATGCCGCCAAGGCTGGTGCACTACAAGTAACTACATCTACTTATAAGGCAAAGCCCATAGACTTTAGGAAGGTCTACGCTGTAGCTAAAGCACTTCGAGGCAGTAGCGTTGCTGAAGAGCTACGCTACCTGTATTACAGCGATCCGAAGTCAACTGTTTTCCAAGGCTATAGGTACCTGAGGGAAGAGCTGAGGTTTAGCTACGTTAAGTTTGTTAAGGAGATAGCTGAAAAAGAGGGGCTTGCTTTTGCAACATGTAGAGAGGGTTTTGCTCACCTACACACACCAGGAGTGACGTGTGATGGGTCTTCCTACAGCTTTTAACCTCTGCAACCAAGGACTCTGCTAGCCCCTTATATTGGGGGGTTAGTTAGGGACTCAACAAGAACGTGCCTAATCAGCATCACGCCCCTTATACTATGTAACTTCCCCAAAAGCTCTTTAACTCTCTCACTAGACCCCCTTACCGCTATTACAAGCATGCACCTCTCCCTATCCAAGTGCACATGCATTGTAGAGGCAATAACGTCTATAAATGCGTGTTGAACGTCCGTTAAAGCCTCGTCAACTCCCCCCACCTCATGGTTGTACAAAATTGTTACAGACCCTACCACCCCCTTTGCAATACTCCACTTATTCTCCACAATAAATAGCCTTAAGGCTTCTTGAAGAAGCTTAGACCTGTTTTCAATGCCAAGGCTCTTCATCACTGTGTCGAGTTCTTGAGCCAAGTCAGAGGGTATGTAAACACCAAACTTCTTCTTTTCTTCTCCCACCAACCCTCACCCTTTGCTAAGCCAGCCTACAAACCCTACAGTAAACTTAGGTAAAACCACTCTTACTTAAATTTAGCGTAAATGATGACACCTCAAAGCTGATGCACTGAAACACTGTAGAGCTTTTTAACGCTAGCACTGCCATTTTGAAATGCATTAACATCTACTGCACTCCCTTGGTTTTCTCCTTTGCAGACCTAGGTCTTTTTCTAGTTTTTGTCCGTGGGTAAAACACTACGTCCACATGGTAGACCATCTCATTGACTTCTCTACATGCCTTTGCAATCTCCAGCCTCATTCTATGCAACTTCGATATTGTTGTATGTGGATGTACATAGAGCTCTACTTTAGCAACGTAAAATGACCCTATTTTCCTGACATCTACACTCTTAACATCTATGCTATCGCCAAATCTCTCGCTAAGCATAGCCACCAGCTTGTACTTCAGCTCTACATCTGTGTTAAGGCCTAGTAGTGATCTCACAGAGTCTTCGACTATGTTAGCAACGCTATGGAGTGTGAAAAAGAGGCTAGCAATTATTGTGAATAATTCAACTGTCCTGCTTTGAGTTAGAGAGGTTGCAATAATGCCTATTGTGACGAGAGCTGAGGCAACAGTATCTATGGCTGCATGCATGTACTCCGCCTTGAGTATTTCAAGCCTTGTTTTAGCGTAGGCCCTTCTTAAATAGCTAAATGCATAAAATGTGAGTACGCCACCAGCAGAGGATACTAGTGCGAGAAAAGGGTTTGAAGTGGTAACTCCCGCACTAGGCTCTGTCGTGTATGAATTGATGTAGTCTGTGAAGGGGATCATGTACGTACCTATGACTATAGCTGATATAAGCAAGGCTAAGGCTGATTCAAAGTACAGCACACCCCAGGAGAATCTCCTTAAAACCTTTGAAGTTAGGTACAGTGTAACCATAGTGGTAAATTCAAGTGCTCCGTCAACAGCCCAATGAGCAACGTCTGTAATTAGTATCATAGAGTGAGAAAGTATTGCAAAGACTAGCTCTAGGGCAAGCCCAACAATAGATACCATAAATGCTATCCTTACAGCCTCAAATCCCTTTCTAAACCTATGTAAAATCTCTCGCAAGGACAAACTTATCACCCCTTCACTAACTCCAATGTGAAAACCGTGGTGCGGGGGGTGGGATTTGAACCCACGCAGGCCTACGCCAGCGGGTCTTAAGCCCGCCCCCTTTGACCTAGCTCGGGCACCCCCGCAATAAACAAACCCAGTATACTTGTTTTTCAGTTCGGGTTATTAGCTTTTATATCACAGACATACCAAGGCTTGGCTATGATGATACACGAGCGTGATGAGGAGTGATTGTTGTCAAGAGTACTGAGCTTAAACTTGTTGCAACAACAGGTATAGATTTAGAGCACGAGGCTTGTGAAGATATCGAAAATGCCCTAGCATTCACGGTTTCCAACGTTTGCTGCATCCCTCTAGAGAGAAGTGGTGTTGTGTTAGTGTACGCAGATAGAAATGCTGATTCGCTGAAGCTTGCTAAGACCATTACTCAAATTGGCGTTAGGTGCTTTTGGGTATATCCTGTTCACAAAGCCTGTAGAGCAAGTTATGAAGATGTTCTGAAGTGCTCTCTAGAGCTTCTCTTATTATCGAGCATTTCAAAACCCATAAGGCTACTGGGTAAATGCAGGAAGAGGGGTGTGCATATAGATTCTTGCTCAAAATTACTTAAGTACACTATGCCGCACCTTGAGTCGCTGGGCATTATCCTAGTGGATTTTAAAAACCCTGAGCACATATTGAGAATTGAGATAGTCAATGCAATAGCAGCACTTTCCTTATATCCAGCCTCAAGTGAGGGCACGTTTAAAGTGAAGAGAATTTCCCTCGGTTAGTAGAAGCCTTGCATACATGCGATGCCTTGGCACATATCAAAATGCGACTATAGGATTGCATTCCACAGCTATTTCTGCAATGTTCTTGCTATCTGAAGGGATGCTCTCCATATGTCGTCATCTACATGGTTTAGGTTCTTCACTGCTTTGCCTTTCGCACCAGGTGCTATGGCTGTAGAGTCTATGAGGGCTATGCCTATAGCGACTAGGTACTTTTCCTCAGGCTCAAAAACAGAGACCACATCGCCTTTTGTAAAAGCCTTTGAGATTCTCCTAATGCCTGGGATCATAGCATCCGCACCATTCTTCAAAGGATTGACCGCACCCTCATCAACAGTAACTGTGGGTGTTACCAGGATTTTCTTAGTGTTGTAAAATACGTTTACAGCATAGAGTGTTGGTATGTAGAACTCGACCTTACTTGTCTTAAAGAGTGCTGGCAGAGCCCCAAATGCGAGTATCTCAAATTTCTCTCCTAAAATCCTCTTTGCATCACCTTCGAACTCCTCGAGGAGGCTCACAAAACTCTTATCTATGCACTCTCTCCCCCTCAACTCCTCAATAACAACCCTAGCATCTCTTTTTGAAATGTACTGCAGCCTCAATTAGCATTACACCTAAAACTGATACTATGTAAAGGTATTAAAAGCTATTTAAAGGTGTGCTACATGTGCATAATTTTGAGGAAGTGTAGATACGTTGTAAAGTCCTTTAAGCCTTTTCAAATAGTTGAATTTGCAGACATTGCTATAGATGGAGGCGTAGTAACATGCATTGGTAACTGCGCACATTTGCAGAAATGCTGTGAGCTGGAATGCGATAACTCTATAGCTGTGCCAGGCTTTGTAAGTATGCATACCCATGCCCTTCCAGAGAAGAATAGCGCAGGCTATTCTGTAGAGGTAGTGAGAAGAGTGTTAGATATATTGGTTCGCTATGGCTATACAGCTACGCACATTGTTGATATAGATGATGCGATAATTGATGATGCTTGCAAAGCTGCTGAGGAGATTGGGGTAAGAATTTCTATAGGGCCCACAATTAGCAATTCAAAAGATTTAAAGAAGCTAAGCTACTTAAAGCTCTTTAAGAGAAGCCCATTCTGCTTCCCATCAGTCAACATTTCGTCAGTAGAAGATTTGGATACTAGTGTTCTAACTGCCGTTAAGGAGTTCACCTCTGCATACAGCCCCCCTCTGCACATTCACATAACATCCTCTGAAAACCTCTCTAAAACCCTGGCTTTCTACAGGAAAACAGGCTCCTGGCCTATTATAGTCTTAGACAGCCTAGGTCTTCTTACAGAAAAGACGTGCATAGCTCACGCCTCCTGGATCACGACATGGGAAATTGAAAGGATTAGTGAGAGAGGCTCTTGTGTAATTCTAACACCTTTTGCAGATGCTGTGAGGGGGGTTCACGGAGTAGTGCATCCAACGCTATTCAGCATAGGTAGACTCTGCTTAGGAATTGATAACCCTTGGCACCGCCCCAGCCCCTCACTACTATTTGACATAGTGGCTCTGCAAGCCATTTATAGCAATAGAACCTGGAGGGCTTACCCAGATACACTACAAATATTTCACTACTCAACCACCCTAGGATCCAAAACAATTGGGGGGACGCCAGGTATTATTGAGATTGGTAAAAAAGCCGATATTGCTGTTTTACGTGCTAATCAAGATGCTTTAGATAAATCAATTAGCGGATTTATACTTAGAGGACTTGCACAGTATGCAAAGTACACTATAGTTGATGGGAAGCTTGTATGGAGGCACCAGTATGCGTAGCTGTATAAACCATCTGAGGTTTAGATGCGGTTTGATACTGCTTAGACTTGTAGATAGGGTGTAGCACAAACATAGCTCTAAAAAATTCATATTTATTTTGTGCAACATCACATCAGCGTTCTCATTAGATCATCTGCTTACCTACCACTTCCTCCTGGCTATCCACCCTATCACTATGCCTATTATGAGCAGTATTGTAGCGATAACTGCTGTTGCCCTCCAGTCTATTTGCATAGCTGTTGTTGTAATGGTTTGCATCAGTGTTTGAATACGTGTGGTTGCCGAAGTTACCGTGCTTATTATGGTGAGAGTTGCACACTCTACTGTCTCCTTAACTATTAGCAGAACTGTTGTAGTAGCTTTTACAGTAATAGTAGTAAGCGTATTTGTTGCCAGTATTTTTGCCACTTGTTGTAGAGCTTGCTCTGCTGGTACTGTTTTTGGTGCTAGTACTATGCTGTAGTTGTACATGTACCACTCGACATCGATTTTTGCTGGTGTAGTGGTCCCCGTGAACACCTCTGTTCCCAGCTCTAGAGACATTATGTAGAGGTCGTCTATCATATCAGGTGTTGTACCACCCTTGGACCAGCCAGTGCTCTTCAGGAACTGCTTAGTTGCATTTATAAAGTACGTGTAGTCAAATATCACATACCCTTTATCAATGTTTTGCCTGGGTTTGAACTTTATGAAAGTCTGACTTACCTCATACACTATTATGTCAAAGTCTCTGTACACAAGTTGCCCATTGACGACGAGAGGCACGCTCTTCAGCGCCCCTTTCTTTGCATAGTCCTCAGAGATGTCTGAGTGCAACTCGGCCATAAGCTCCAAGTCGCCTGCTCTAGGGGCTCTCACATTATTGGGGTCTGTGAAGAGCCAGGCTTCGAAAGCCATGTTTATTGCTGGTTGCGCTCGGATAATGCTGTAGTTAGTTGCTATAAGTATCCTAGGTGCATCCCTAATCCTAATCGGTGTGCTTAGAAACTGCGGGTTTTCGCGCACGGGCGTGTTCCAAGGCTTAGAGCCATATATAATCTCATGGTAAGCCATGGTGTAGCTCGAGGGAACCTTGTTAAGGGCCCACATAGACTTTGTGTATAGTGTGCCGCCAGTCACAATGCTCATAGTAGCTTCACCACTTGAAGTGGATTCCAAGCCGCTTAAGCCCCACAAATTAACATCCATACCTGCGTAGCCAATGCCTGTAAAATTCCATAACTGGCAATAACCACTACTACAATACCCCCTAGACACTGCACCAGCGTAGCCAGGTGCGGGGATTACTGTGAGCAAGCTTAGTTCAAGGTGCTGTGTATTAGCTTCACGTGGTAATGCTAACGTAAAGGCACTTAGCAAAGCTAATACGCTAACTATACCAACAGCGCATTCCCTATAAACATACCCTCTTTCCACTCCCCCCTACACCTCACACAACTCACACTGTAAATTGCCAAGATTTGCATAAAATACTTTCTCAAAACAATTTTATAGAGGTGTTGCGAATTGCTCTAGGTGTAACTTCATTTGTATTGAGGTGTGGAGTGCTAGAGAGTTTAGATCTGTGATAATATTTTCGTTAATACGGATTAAAAGTTTCTACTAAGTGGGTTCTGCGAACTGTGTGAAGGATGTTAATTGCGTTGAAAAGGTTTTGGCTATGCATATTGAGGTATACTGGCTTAGCTCTAGATACCATCTCATCTACTAAGCTCAGCAAGAATACTTGTTAACCTTGATATAGCTGCTTCTTTAACTCTCTGATAAAGATCATCTCTACTAACTCTACCCTCTCTAATAACTACCGAAATCTGTTTAGCATACTCATAGGTAAACACAGTGTTGCTACCTGTTAACGGGTCTCTTATTGTTAGAGGTGAACCTAGTTCTCTAACCCATTTAGAGAACTCCTCTGGTTTTACTACAGCTATCTTCTTCATCACCTCGACCAGGAGTTTATTTACATCGGGATCAGCTATAGATGCTTCGAAATACGTAACAACAGCTTCCCTCACCTCGATCTCGAAACCTGTGTTGTAATTCATAGAGTTCTCCAACGCTTCTCTAGTTCTTGCAGCCATAGCTTCTAACCCTGGAACATTTCTAACAGGTAGATAACCGAATTTCTCAACAACAATTCTCTGACCCTCAGAACCTAGAAGCCATAGTATAAATTCTTGTGCTTCAACAGGATGTTTAGAACCTTTAGCAATTGCTACAGGTGATACATAAGGTATAGTTTCACCTCTAGGTGTGATAAAAACTGCTTTCCCACTACTAACTTTTTCTGCTTGAAGTCCATAACCTATGTAAGCAGGAGCAACACCGACAACACCCATAGCAGCATCATCTCTAGCTTTCTCAGAACTTGTAACAAAACTAGATAAACTCCCTATAGCTGTAAGTATTCTCCAACCATCTTCCCATCCATACCTCTGCAGAATACCTATAACAGTTGTTCTAGCTGTACCGCTCTTCGATGGAAGTGGGAAAGAGATTAGATACCTACCCTCAGCTAAAACCTTAGCATAGCTAGCGTTTACAATATCTAGCCAACTCTTAGGTATATCTAATCCGTATCGCTGTAAAAACTCCTTATTAACAATAAACCCATAGACACCAAGACCAATACCAACCCAGCAAACAGAACCATCTTTCGAATACCCAACAAAATTCTGGGGAACCTCTTTAACAACATCTAAAAGCTCCTTAAGATCCATAGCTCTAAAAACACCTTCTTCACAAAGACTATTAAAAATAGCTGCCTCCCCCACAAGGAATAGATCTACCTCACCTCTTAAACCAAGATCTCTCCACAAACTAAAATCCAATTTCTTAATCTCAACATCAACAATATTATATTTCTTAGCGATATCACTACCAAGGAAAGCAGATCTAATAACTTCAGCTTCTTCAGCAGATAACCTAGAGGCAATAACAAGCTTAACAACCTCCTTAAACCTCGACACATAAATTACATAGCTAACAACACTTGCTACAATTAAGATACTTACTATAATTAATACCAATAATTTCATCCTCATACTTATCACCAAAATCATCAAAATACTAGATAACAATATTAAGTCTTATTGAACGTTCAACAAAACTGTAGTACAATGCCTAGTAAACTTGTTCAACATGGATATAAGTAGTGAATAGCGTAGATTATGTAAAGATTAAAAAGGTTTTCTGTAACAGATTAATTTGATGAGAGTGATAATTATGTCAAGAATCGAAATTCATATAGAGAAACACCTAGTCAATATTTAATAGAAGTTCATGCTATAAATACTTTTTGATGTAGAAATCCTAAAAATTCTAAGTAATCTAGGTAAAAATAAAATGATTATCTTTATTTAGATTTTTTCTATCCCAACAGCCTTAGCTATATCATATATTAGTGGTGGTTTCCACCAAGTTATTTGAAGTACTTTTACTATTCCTATAATCCATAGAATGGCTATTGCTAAGCTTATTAAAATCGATATAACCCATCCTACTATAGGTATCAACGCTAAGATAGAGTTCACAACCCCCACTATTATTGCCACTATGAAGAATGATAGCGATAGGTATGCCCAATACTTTGCATATCTATATGTAGGTTTAAGCACTAACACAAGAATAGCACCAATTATTGAGAGAAGCCATGCTAACAAAGCCCATATCTTCTCATCATCACTAACACCACTAATCTGCTGAGTCAATATACCTCACCTCTCAGCATCTTTATGCTGAATACCTAGTATATATGTTTATTGTATTCCTAAGTTATTTTATTTTATTAGAATACAGCTTATCATCAAGTAGTTATATTATTAATATAATGTTATGTTCACAGATTCGTCTAAATCCTAGCGAAAAGGAGAAAGATAATGGAAATATAAATAGCTTGAGGGAAACAATGTTGAAGAAGTTATATAATTTATGTGTTGATATCTAAGAATTTCTTATCTTTAATTTAAGGAGTAAGATTTTACTCTAAATAAAATTGATGTAGATTATCATGATAATTAATATTCATGCAGAATATTTCAACATAAATATCAAATCTATACTCTTAGTAATCAAGTTAATCGAACTAATTAAAATTCGATACTTAATTTCATTGATATATATATATTTTGTAACAAAGTTCTAATTACCAACTTAAGCTACTAACTAAATTAATATTCTATCCAATTTGTATTTTCTATGTTAGACCAATGTTATTAATGCAATTAAATATGTATACTCATCTATATCAGCAGTCTTTTAATAAATTAAACCTATCCTTATTGCATAAAAGTTTAAATTTGGAATTATAAGAATTTATTGATAGTGGTGAATTAATGGTAGCAAAAATAAATGTAAATCCTTTTATTGCATATGCATTAAAAAGGTTTGGTATAATGGTATTAACATTTTCTGTAGCGCTATTTTTAATATTTATTTTGCCAAGGATGATACCGGGTAACCCTCTTGCATCAACCATTTTTAGATTAACACAAGGTGGCATTACATCACCAGAACAGCTCAAAGCTACTGAGCGAATGCTTCTTGAAACATTTAAACTCCATGAACCTTTACATATTCAATTCGTTGACTTTATATCTAATTTAATACGTGGAAACCTAGGAACATCTATACTATTCTACCCGCTCAGCGTAGCTAATCTTATAGCCTTATACCTTCCATGGACACTTCTGCTCATAATTCCTGCAGTTTCACTATCATGGTTTATTGGAAATTACATTGGAGTTATAGCTGCAATGAATAGAAATAAATTTGTAGATAAGGTAGTGTTAACGATCTTCATGGTACTTCAAGGCATACCTCCCTATGTTTTAGGTATGTACTTAATCCTATTACTCGCTGTTTATATCCCGATTTTCCCTACAGGAGGTGGATGGCCTCCAGGAATGGTACCAAGGCTTTCAGCAGAATTTGTGCTAGCTTACTTAAAGCATTATATTCTTCCATTCCTATCAATCTTCATAACGTCTCTTGGAGGTTGGGGATTGAGTATGAGAAGTATAGCAGTTCAAGAACTTGCTTCAGATTATATGGAGTATACTATACGAGGTGTAGGGCTTTCGCAGAAAAAAGTCGTTAATTACTTATTTAAATGTTCAGCTTTACCCCAGATAGTAGGTCTAGCAATTGTTTTAGGATGGAGTGTTGCAGGTTCAGTTCTGACAGAGATAGTGTTTAGTTACCCAGGTATTGGTATGATCTTCTGGAGAGGTATCAATGCACAAGATTATCCCTTAATTCAAGGGATGTTCATAATAATTATAGCGACATTACTTTTAGCTAACTATATATCAGAATTATTGTTTGCATACATAGATCCTAGAGTTAGATATGCCTATGTAGGTGCATAGTAAATATGATTTCCTCTACAATAATAAGGTTATTTAGAATAAAAAAATTTGCAGTAGGATTGCTCATTCTCTTAGCAGTACTGTTCATAGGGATTATAGGTCCTGCGATATATAAAGTGAGCCCTACAAGGACGGTAGGAGGGAGATATGCACCTCCAGGAGGGAAATACCCTTTAGGAACTGATGCCTTAGGGAGAGACGTATTAGCACAACTTTTGCACGGAATCAGAGGATCGTTATATGTAGGGGCGATAGCTTCTGCTATATCATTGTCTTTAGCGATATTCTTAGGAACAATTGCAGCAGTATTTGGTGGTCTAGTAGATAAAATAGTAATGACTTTATCAGAGATATTCCTTCTAATACCTTCCATACTATTGATGATGTTATTAGCAGCATATCTACCTGAGAGAAGTTTATGGATAGTAGCAGTTGTCATAGGTATAACCTCGTGGGCTGGATGGTGTAGAGGATTTAGATCACGTACCCTTAGCATTCTCTCATCGGAATTCATTAATTTAGCAATTCTATCTGGTGCTTCGAGATTGAATATAATAATCAGAGATATAGTTCCTATCATAGCACCCTACGTATTAGCTGCTTTCGCAATGCTCTTCTCCTATAGTATAATGGCTGAAGTAGGTTTAACATTAGTTGGTGTTGGTATGACGAAAGACGTAACACTAGGGTTAATGCTATACGTAGCTCAGATATATGCTAATATTAGCCAAGGTATTTGGTGGACTATTGTTCCACCTTCTATCATGGTTACATTGATATTCTTATCATTATATATGATAGCAACATCTATAGATGAACTCTTTAGCTATAGGTGAAATAATGAGTATTCTTGATATTAAGAATCTTAAGGCTTACTATTTCACAAAAGCGGGGATAGTGAAAGCTGTTGACGGTGTTAATATATCTATAGATAGGAAGATTATTATTGGTATTGTAGGTGAGAGTGGTTGTGGAAAATCAACATTAGCAAAAGCTTTATCATTTAATGTTGAGCCGCCGCTTAAGATTGTTGAAGGTGATATAGTTATTGATGGAATTAAAATAAATGATAAAAACGTTAATGAAATTAGGAGAAAAATCTTAGGGATTAAAGTTGCCCTGATTCCTCAATCAGCCATGAATGCATTAGTACCTACAGTAAAGATAAGAAGTTTTATAAAAGATGTTTTGAAAGAAAAAACAGGTTACGCAACACTGGAGATATTTGAAGAATTAGCTGTAAAAAGGTTTAAAGAGCTTAATTTACCTATAGAAGCATTGGATATGTATCCATTTGAGCTTTCTGGTGGTATGAGGCAAAGAGTATTAATAGCCATAGCTACATTGTTAAACCCATCTTTATTAATAGCTGATGAACCTACGTCAGCTCTCGATGTATCAACGCAAAAAATAGTTTTAGAAACATTTTATGATATCTATAGAAGAGGTTTAGTGAAGAGTATGATATTTATTTCTCATGATATTGCAACAGTTAGACAGATAGCAGATGAAATAATCGTTATGTATACTGGAAAATTTGTTGAGAAAGGCTCAACAGAAGAAATGATAAACGAGCCTCTTCATCCATATTCAAAAGGATTAATATTTTCAATACTTACACCTGAGTTAATAGTAAGGGAGAGAGTAAGGAAAGCTAAGGAAGTTCTACTTAAAGGCGAACCACCAAGTTTGATTAATCCTCCACCCGGCTGTAGATTTCATCCGAGATGCCCATTTGCAATGGATATATGTAGAAAAGAAGAACCTCCAATGATAGAGGTTGAGAGAAATCGTTTTGTATCTTGCTGGCTATATGAAAAAAGGTGATTATATGTCTAAGGCGATTTTAGAAGTTAAGAATTTAACTAAGGTATATAGAATAGGCTTGATTCGTCAAAAAGAAATTGTAGCTGTAAATAATATTAATTTCAATGTTAAGGAAGGGGAAATAATATCACTCGTTGGAGAAAGCGGCTCAGGTAAAACAACGACAGCTAGGATAATATTAAGACTTTTAAAACCAACTTCGGGAAACGTATTATTTAATGGGAAAGATATTTGGAGGGATATCAGAAATAAGAAAGAATTGAAATGGTATTGGAGAAATGTTAATGGAGTTTTCCAAGATCCATACTCATCATTTAACCCAACACATACTATAAGATTTGTTATGCTAAGAACGTTCAATCTTTTCGATGAAGAAATAGACTATGATACTAAAATAAATATGATAAAAGAAGCACTTAAAGAAGTTGGGCTTATACCAGAAGAAATTCTAGATAAAAGACCATTTGAACTTTCTGGTGGTATGAGGCAAAGAGTATTAATAGCAAGGATATTCTTGATAAGACCAAAGTTTATTATAGCTGACGAACCTACAAGTATGATAGATGCTACATTAAGACTTAGCTTACTAGATCTATTCCTCAAGCTAAGAGATGAATTCAAAACATCACAAATATTTATAACACATGATCTCGGCCTAGCTACGTATATAAGCGATAGAATATTAGTTATGTATAAAGGTGAAATAGTTGAAGAAGGTATACCTGAAGAAATTTTGAATAAACCATCTCATCCATATACAAAGAAATTACTTGAATCAGTACCTAAGCTTTACTCAAAATGGCTTACATAGAGACAATTTCAAGGTATCTGATTACCCATCGATAAAATAAAGTTCACAAAAGTTTATAAACTTGTGCATTATAAAACTTTCTTTTAGGGTGGGTTAATTGGTAAGTTTTAATGCAGATAATCATAAAGTAGGCATAACACTATTAATCGTATTAATAGTATTGCTAAGCTCATTACCTCTAAGTATTAGAGCCCAAGTTCCGCAACTTCCAAGAGATCAAACTCTTATAGTGTCTCAATCATGGGCAGTACCATCAGGATTTAACCCATTTATACCAGGTGTTGCTGCTTGGGGTTCATCATTTCTCCAATATCCATATCTATTTGTGTATAGCATGCTTACAGATGACTATGTACCTTACTTAGCTAGTTCGTTTAGGTGGGTAGACCCGTATACTCTCGAGATAAAACTTAAATCTGATGCTTATTGGTGGGATAAAACACCTATAACAGCTGAGGATGTGGCATTCTCGTTTAGAATTCATAGAATGTGTAGTACACCTTCAAGTTACATTTGGATGTATATAGAGGGTGTAGAAGCAAAAGATCCAACTACTGTTATCATACATGTAAATAGATCTAATGTAAACTACTTTAGAGTTATAGACGTATTGCAGTGGATGATCGTACCGAAACATCGGTGGGAGAAGTTGTACGAAGAGATGGGATGTAAAGCATTTTCGGAGTTCCCGGATAATGATCCGAAACAGATTATAGGTGGAGGTCCATATAGAGCATTATTTATGGTTGGCGATACATGGGCCTATGAAAGAGTAGATGATTGGTGGGGAGTTAAATACTTTGGTCTACCTGCACCGAAATACGTTATGCATATAGTGCCAAAGAGTGATGAACAGGTGAGGATGGAATGGCTTGCTGGCAATAGAGACCATATGTCGCATTTCGTAGATAGACTATGGGAAATAATAAAGGATCCGATGTTTGGAACCTTTGATAACGAGCATTGTCCACCTTGTATGTTTGCACATGCAATAGCCATCCTTGCACTTAATAATGAGAAATATCCACTTAGCGATGTAAGGGTTAGGAAAGCTATATACTATGCATTATTAGCAAACGATAGATATGCTCTTAGAACAGCAAGCGAAGTAGGATTCTCAGGATATATGAGATACGATATATATCCAGTACCAGTTATACCTGGTAATCCAAGAGCTGAACGTTATCTTGCTAAGGATCTTGTGGAAGCATTCTTAAAAGAAGCAACAATAGAAAACGCTAGAAAACTTTTAGACGAAGCTGGTATTATTGATAGGAATGGAGATGGAATCAGGGAACTCCCTGACGGAAGACCATTCAAACTCACCATACTATGTGTAACAGGGTGGGTACCAACAATAGGTTCAGCTCAGGTGTGGGCAGATTACCTTAGAGAAACACTAGGAATAGATGCTAGGGTTGAGACAAAAGATTTCTCAGTAGTATGGAACAATGTATGTAATGGCGAGTATGAAGCGGCATGGTGGGTTATGAGTACAGGAATATCACCTTCAACACCATGGATAAACTTCGATGTGCTTATGGACTCACGTTTACCTACATGTCCATGGCAAGGGCCGATATTCCGATACAAGAACCCTGAAGTAATTCCAATACTAGACGAAATTGGAAGAACATGGGATGAATCGAAAAGAATGGAATTATTTAGAAAACTGCAAGAAATATGGTTAAGAGATTTACCATCTTTAATAGTGGGAACAGATATTCACTGGTATCAATACTATAACAAATACTGGGTAGGATGGCCAAATAGAGCAAGAGTTGAAAAAGAAGATGCTTGGTATGCAACTAATTGGGAACCTGCATTCCTCTTCGTAATATTCCAAATAAAGTCGTCTAAAGAAGTACCATCTGGTCAGCTACCACCAGTACCAGAATTCTTAAAGCCTCACAACAGAATCCCTGCAGCTAAATTCTTTGAAGAATTAGAGAAAGTAGCGTTAACGCCTACTCCCACACCTACACCAACACCAACTCCCACACCTACACCAACACCAACTCCCACACCTACACCAACACTAGCAACAATTACAACTACTGTTGTTGTTACTGAAACTATTGAGAGAACTGTTACATCAACTGTTGTTGTACCAACAACATTATTATCAACTCTAGTAACAACAGTATCAACAACAGTTAGAGAAACAGAATGGGGAATAACAATAGCATTAGCAATAGTATTATTCATAGTTGGATTACTAATAGGATGGTTTATAATAAAGAAAAAATAACTTAAAGTAAAAATATTTTTAACCTAATTACATAAAATCTCATTCATTTTATATATGGATTTCTATAATAGTTAGATTGCCATGTAAATAAAAGTTTTTAAAGTATGCGGTTACTTAGTAGAAGTGGGGATAGTTGTTATGAACTCAAAGGTGAAGGAGTTATTAAGTAGGATGAGTGTTGAGGAGAAGGTCGCTCAGTTGATGTCTATTCCTATAGAAAAGTTGCTAGATGGTAA
>Ga0272445_1001624_pt1 | contig 17035 bp, 9 predicted proteins | sample YNPCB0031_FD_194404 | JGI IMG/M metagenome (GOLD analysis project Ga0272445, IMG submission 194404) | Hot spring sediment microbial communities from Yellowstone National Park, WY, United States - YNP-CB-003-1 | ecosystem: Environmental > Aquatic > Thermal springs > Hot (42-90C) > Sediment... | reverse complement strand
AACCATGACCATACCAATTTTCCCACCTCGGTTCTGGCATCCCGATGTAACCTTCGGGAGTAGCGACATTTGGGGCATGTGATGGGTCAGAGCAATAGGCATACTTTATCCTGTAGCGAATCAAGCCGGTGTCCAGTGAGAAGGTCAAATTTTGCCACTGGTGGTTCTCATGCCCAGGATAGTTACCCAGAGATTGCACTTCCCACTTGCCGACTTCAACGATGACACCAACCTCATCGTTGTCAGCAGCAGAGACGGAAAGACCGTTAAGCACGGCGAGCATCAAAGCCACTGTCAAAATCTGACGCCAATAAACTGTCATGTTCATCAAACTCACCTCCGTCGTTTACCCGTTTCCGTCCGAAACCAGCAGGGAAATTTTCACCGATGTTTGTGTCTTAGTAGCAACATCACGCACGGTGACAGTCCAATTACCTGGCAGGTCATTGTAAGCGAAGGGCAAAGAGATGAAAGCAGGCTTGTTTGACGCTCCGTCCGTTCGCAGCGTCCGAGCGTAATGCCAGACATCGTCTCCTTTTGGATTGCGGAGGTGCAAGCGGTATATGTGTCCTTCAGGTTGAACTTGTCCTGATGTTTGGAGCATAATGCTCAATCTCGCTACCGAGCCAGCCTTGACTTTTGTGTTGCCAGAAACTTTCAAACCCAAAACTTTGTATGGCAGGAGTGAAAGCATCGTTGCCGAAGTTGGGCTTAACTTTAACGCTATGGAGTTGGTGTAGCCAAAATACTTACCACTTCGCTGGTCGTATATGTGGAAGGGCTTAGCGAGTGCGAGTTTTGCGGTCACCTCGCCAGCACTTGGAGAAGGTCTTGGCGCGAGAATGCCGATGGTTACAATGCTGCCCCGCTTGAAACGAGAGAGCCGACAGCCAATCATCGGCTTACCGTCCGATGCTAAAACCTGACAGAAAGGTTTGATGCCAGCAATAGATGCAAGAGCAGACAGCAAGTCCCTAAAACTTTCTCGCTTAGCCGGTTCAAGAACTTGGTAGTGTGAGAAGGGAAAGTTGAGCAGCACAGCCAGTCCTCTGCCAACACGATTGACGATAACGACAGGCGTGTTGTTTGCTGCTCCTAAGGCTTTGCCAGCAACAGGCTTTACGGCTGCGTCGGTAGTTAACTCTGACACCTCTATCATCGGGATGTCGCAACTTTTTGACTCCATCATGAGCGATTGCTTCTGCACTTTCATTGCTGCTTTTTTCGGTGCGCATAACTGCTCCGTTCTGCTAATGCCGAACAGGTCATCTAAAGCGCCGTTTCGGCGGAAGACGCAATTACCATCCATGATTGCAGGTATCACATCAGCAATGACGACCCCTCCCCTTTCTACGAACCGACGAATCTCTTCAACTTCTTCATCTGAGATAGCCTGCTCGTAAACGAGTAGAAGTATCTTTGGCGCTGACTTCTCCCTCAAGGCGCCTTGCTTGACCTGATTTGAAGTGATGTAATATGGCTGGAAGCCTGCGTCAGAAAGCAAATCAAGAGCACTTCGGTGGTCAGAATGTCTGTCCCCGAAAGGAGAGTGCAGGGCTCCTGCGTGGACACTTGCTTGTGAGTGATAGACAGCAATCGGGTCGTTGTCATGCTCACTTGCCATCTGAAGTTGCCCAATGCCATCAACAATCTCTTTCAGGTCTGGGAGGAAAGTATTAGCCCAGTAGGCGAAAGTGAGGTCGTTGTTAAAGATGGTCTCACAGGTATAGGAGCAGAAAATCTCAAACAAGTTGCTTCCATCCAAAAAAGTATCCCACAGAAACCTTTGAAGTCCAGCCAAATCCCGCCTTGCGAAAACATATCCTCCAAACCAACTCCCCCTTACAAGGGAGCGTGGAGCGAGAGAGCGAAGAAGCGTTTGATAAACCGGCTCACGATAAGGTCCCCAAAACCCCAGCCCACGAATGGTCTTCTCCAAATCGCCCGGTTCAGAGCCTTCAGAACCGACTTTGGCATAAGGGTCAACGCTGCGATAGACATCATTAAACCAGTGATGCCAGCGAGCATAAAGTTCCTCACGATAAGTCTCAGTATCGTGATATTGTGCGAAGCGACGCTTTGCTATTGCCTCGCTGAGTTTGATGGGAGTTGCCTCATCAAAAGACCCTAACTTTGTCCCCCACACTTTGTTGAGCGCTTCAACGGTTTCGTATTTCTTCTGCAAATAAGCGATAAACCCTTTTCGGTCAGCAGGGTCAAAGCCTGTTTGGTCAGGGATTGAGTTCTCGTCGCCGAGTGAATAAAGAAGCGGACCGTAAGGAGCAAGGAACTGTGCTGTCTTCTTGAACTCTTCAAGGTTGTGCTCATAGGCTGTATCATCGCCAAGGGCACCCCAATAGGTGATGTGGGTCGTGTAGGGCACTGACAGCATATCATCTCTTGATACCGCCGATATGCGCCGCCTCTCTCCATTCTCGCCCTCAATCCAAGGTCTGTGATAGTGGGGCAGAAGGATTGTGTTAAAGCCAGCCTTACGAATTTGCTCATGAAGCCAGTGCCCCAAGATACCCGGAAGAGTGCCCCAGATCAGCGTCGGGAAGACTTCAAGTTGCCGCTTAGGAACAAAGAACTCCGACTCTGCTTGGTCAATGAGGTCTTTACCTCGCATTAACTTCGCTCTGCACCTACCAGCCAGACTGATTGCGTTGGTCAAAGGAACGCTGAAACGAACTTGGGAATCACCTGGTCGGATAGGCACACTCTTTTTGGCATAAAGCCTCTGGTAGTTATCAAGAAGGTAAATGGCTACTGACCAGTCTTTGCCCGGGCAGGGCGAGGCGAGTTTGACGATGCCAGTGGCAGGTTCCGTCCGTTCGTAACTCAACTTGTCCATCTTCAACTCTGCGATGGAAAGTTCTGGTTTCACTTCAAGCCAGAAGGAACCCCAACCGAGTGCGCCTTTTAGTCCGATAACCCGAACATCTAAGTAATGCCCTCCGCCGCAAAGCATCGGGATTGTAATTGGCACCTCGTTGCTGCCAGCCTTCAAACTGACCTTTAATTCTGTCTCTTGTTCCTTCTCGCCCCATGGGTCTCGGATGGTTACGATGACAGATGCTTTTGCTTGAGAAACGGACTTGATAATGAGCCGAGATTTTTGTGGCAGTGACCGTTGCGCCAATGGTGCTTGACAGATGTCTGGTGTCTCAATTAAAACAGGTGGCTCACGCTTAGATGCCCAGACGATGGCATTAATGACGAGCATCTGATGATACTCATACTGTGCCTGACTTTGAAAAGTGAAGAACTCTCTCGGTGTGAGGCAGAACCCTCCATGACTTGCATCTGACTGGATGCCAAAATCAATCTGAACGACTCTGCCCTTCTTTACGCGATACGCTCCAACCAGTTTCTCCCCGACTTGCTCTGGCGAAGTCAATTTCGCTTTTGGCATGAAAACATCCCGATAAAATGAAAGACCGCCAAATGGGATACCTGAGCAGATAAAGTGCCGCCCATCATCATCTGGGTGCCGAAAGAACTCAATTCTCGGATTGTGTTTATAAACGAGCACAAGTCCAGCACCCTCAGTCACCTGTTCGGCGATGCGGTATTGTATGTCAATGGGAAGCAGAGCGTAATCAAAGTTTGCCAACACGATGACATCATACTTTTGTTTCAGTTTTCTGCGAAGCCTTGTTGCCTTCTCCTCAGGTGAGGTGCCTTCCACCTGGGCGTGGTAGATATCGGTGGCGCCTAAGTTGCGCTCACTAATAGTTGCTTCCCCAAAGACCTCTAAATCAAGCCGCTGATTTAACTCTGACACCTCCCTCGCTGCCGTGAATGGAGCGATAAAGAAAGCCTTAATCTTCCCCTGCGAGTAAGGCTTTGCCCAAGGGATGTGAGGCGTAGTGTAGCCAGTCCACATCTCGTTCATGTAATCTCCAGGGAGCCGCTGTTGACCAAAAGCATCGATCCCAAAAACACCACCCAGCACAAGACAAAACATCGCAAGCAGGCATTTTTCAAAAAGACAGTGAATGAATGTAACCAATTCCTCCCGCATCCTGTGCGTTTTTATACCCATTATGATTCGCCCCCTATAGCGAGAAGGTTCAACCTCTTTGATTTTGTGCCGAGTTGTGAACAACTTGATTCTAAAGCGTCACGGTGACCGTTTGAGGCGAAGAAAGAGAGCGTGCACCTCCTTGTTCTATTTTGTGCCCAGAGCCTTTATTGCATCCGCATCTGTGGGCACATATGTGAGGTCATTAGTTATGCAAAGAACATCAAGGCGCGGGTTCTCCTTGCCCCCTGAACCCTCTCGTGGGTAGATACGGAAAGTCAGTTCATTGCCCGTCACTTTAACCAGGCGTCGTCCCGTCCCTGGCTTGCAAGCTAACCCAGTGCCTTGGCTATCCCAATGCCACTTATCGCCTTCGTTTCCGCTATTGCCCAATGCCTGACTCATCTCGCCAGTATAAACTGCCCCGTTCTCAACAAGGGTAAAGGACATGTCGCCTCCCTTCGGATACCGAAGCCTCGCCCAGATTGCATAAATGCCCTTGCTGGGAACTTTCACAGTATATTCGGCGTAATCGTTTTCAAACTTCATACCCAAACTTGGAGAACCAATAAATGTCACCACATCGCCCAACGCTTCTGGCTCTTCTATCTCGGCAAGCTTGCCTAAAATCATTTTTCCAGAAAGTTTGCCAGACTCAGCCTGTATGTAAATTGGCTTCATCTTCGCAACCCTGCGCATCTGTCCCTCTTTGAACGCTTTTTCAACCTCCTTTTCCGTCAACCCTTCGCAAATCAAAAACCGACGAACAGGCTCAAGTGGCAACAAGATCCCGTTGGCAGTTTTCTTAAACTTAACGGGCTTCCCCTCGTCATCAATTAGTTGACAGTTGCTTGCTGGTAGAGTCAGTTCTATGTCTCCTTCACCAATTGTGTTCCAGAAATATGCCACAATCGTATTGTCAACATGGCTCAAGAAGAGCCGAAGGTCTTTACCAGGCACATCTTTGACTTCACTTAACTTCAAGACACGCCACCTATTCCTGTAGCGAAAGATGGTGAAGTCAACCTGAGGCTGCTTTAGCTGTTCAAGTTCTTCTGGCTTGAAATAGCGGTGGAGGCGAAGCTTTTCATAAAAACCAATTTGCCGAACCATTGATGGGAAGAGAGGATTGGCTTCCAATCTCTCAAGGCTCATCTCTATGGAGAAGGGGGCATCGTAAGCTAAAGCCTTACAGCAAAGGTAGTCAATCTCATCAAACTGAGTCCCAATACCTCTTGAATCTGGTGGAAAAATCCCAAACCAGCCAAGTTCTCCGGGCAGTAAGTTCTCTCGCATGTCTAACATATACTTCACCGAGTTATCCACTTGTTCCTTACTTCTCTCCCTCCGAATATCAACGGTTGAATTGCGGGAAAAGATGTGCCATGAGTGATGTTGGACAATTGTCCCTTGAACGATGATAGGCTTCTGGATAAGACGGTTCCAAACGGCGAGTTCAAAGTTGGGAACATAATACCACAATGGCGGTGGCACATCCTCACCACCGTCAAAGTAAATCATGTCGCATCCAACTCGGTTTAAGATGCCTGCACAGCGGTCTGCAACCTCATCAAGCAAATCAGTTTCCTGGTCAATGATATAGCCAGGACAGCAATCATCAATTCCCAACTGCCAAACTATTTCCCCAGCCTTGTGATGTGCTGGTCGCGTCCCGTTAGCTCCTCTCTTACAGCCGAAGAACCCAAATGGCGGTTCCAGACTGAGCCTCTCATAGGTGATAATCTCGTCGCCAATCTGTATGTCCTTCCATACCTGCGGTATGTCTTTTTTCTCACCGTAAAACCCTTTTGGCGGTTCCTTTGTGATAATGCGGTCTGTCTTGTCATCAATATCCTCAGCTAAAGTGACCTTTGCCTTCTTCCAGAGGCGTCTATCTGGAATGGGAGTGCAATACTTGTCTGATTTGTGCACCTTTGATGCCCAAAGGTGAAAACCAGCTTTCAACCCTGCTGCCCTTATCTTTGCCACCGTGGCTTTAAGGCTCTCTTCCCCTTTTGGGTAAGCCTTTGTGTTGATTTCAAAATGACCCGAAGTTTTCGCCCAGCACCATTGGAACATCATAATTTGACCGAAGTTCATCTCTTTCGCATACCGAATGCACCTTTCCACATTTGCCTCGGAGACATCCGTGAAGAGGTAAGACTTTCGGTTCTCTTCTGTCATGTGGATTGGCTTCCCACCTTCAAATTCTGGTGCTGGCAAGCCTGTAACCTTTGCCGCACGATGAATCGCCATGCGTAGGTCCTTGATTGGCGCAGCAACAAGACCGACCTTGCAACCGTTGAAGCCAAACTGCTCATAGCCACTGGCGTGAAGAAATGCTGCGCCTTGTGTCCTGGAAGCACTGGGGCAAGTCTTTCGTGTCAACCCAAGCGCAATGATACCAAACTCATCATCCCATGCCACAGCCATCATTCTGCCAACATGTGCTGTGATTGAAACTGGCAAGTGAAGGAAAGCAAATTGTGTCGGATTTGGTGCCTTCAACTCCAAGACCTCCATGGTAATGACTTCTGGCTTTGTGTCCACTTTCAATGAAGCAGTAACCTCTGGAGTGCCGAATTCCAACTTTAGGACACCATTTTGTATTTTTGCCGAGGTGGCTTCAATCTTCCCTTTACCTGCCAAGACAACAAAAGCCATCGGCACTGGCGGTAAAACCGCGTAATCCTTCCCAGTTGCCTTCCCAACAAGGGAAACTGTTCTTGCTTTGTTATCAACAGTCCACCTTAGCTGTGCATTCTCAATCACAAACTCTTGTTGCCCGACAGCAAGATAACCACCAAGCAGGCAAGCCACAAAAACAATAACCCTCATCATCTGCAACACCCTCCAAAAATCTCAAATTTGTTGAAGATGTTGGCTCTTTATCTCCATTGTAGCCGTGATTGTGTTAGTAGTCCAGATGCTAACTTGGCATAGCGCCTCACATTTTCGAAGCGCTCAAGGAGGAATTCATCACGAGATAGAGGCATCCAGAGAGGTGCTACCCAAAGTTCCATAGGGACATCACCAATAGTGAATAGCAAAGCGCGTTCAGGACTTATGCAAAGCCAGCTACCTGCGGATGAGATTTCCACACTATTGGGAGAGACCTCACATCTTGGGCGAGGTGCTCGTGGAAATCGCATCAGTGCTTCAACTCCCTCCTTTGTCAACTCCAGAGCTGATGTCAGTAACCTGTGTTCTATCTTCTCATCAGCTGCTCGTAATGGAACTAAGATTCGTCCTGACTGTGGGGGCAAATTCAATTTGACCTCCCCTCGCTTCACCTCAATTGGGCACCCATCGTATAACTCAACCACTGGCGTTCCCAGCTGCCAACTTGAAGCATTTGCCAGCTCGCGCTAATTGCCGTTGGTCAAGGAACAATCTGCCCCAACCACGCATCCCATGAATACAGACAGAAACGCGCCCTGAGTGAGCAATGCTTTCGTCGCGCTCAAACTCGCCGCTTCCCTCGTTGGCAACAACTTAGCTACCCTCAAGGCTTTTCTCGAACCTTGCCTTAGGCAGAGTGACTTTGATGGGCGCCGGAGGTGAGAAAGACACCTTGACAGCCCAGCTTAGCCATGCTGTAAGACTAGTCAGATAAGCCAGCACACCAAAGCCGAGAGACCATCTGTAGATTGTTGCTTCTCGCACCTTTGCATACCTCTTTCAAAGTAGTAAATGTGTATGTGCCCCAAACTGCTAAGCGCTTGTTCACTTTTTGTCTACAAGAATGATAACGCGACCCGAAAATGCAGGAATGGGTATCGTTATCCTGCTTTTTTGCATGCTTATGAGCTTTTTCTCATACACATCCATAACGGTTCGCCAGGACGAAGGGAGATTTAAAGTGAGCATGCGTGGTGGCAGTTTCTGGATTGCTTCCTCTGGCTGACCTTCGCCATCAGGATTTACGGCTACAAAACCGTTTTGATAACGCCTGAGCCAAACGCCGTTAATCTCCTCTATATCACTGACTGCCTTGCCCAAGCGCAGTCGGTAGAGCACCTCAGCACCACTCCCATTAGCGGTAAACCAGTCGCTAAAATGGAAGCCACAAAGCTTCGCACAGGCATAGGCATAAAAGGCGTTGCGCTTGCGCAACTCCATCGGACCACCAAAATAAGAAAGAGTGGCAATTGTGCCACCCAATTTAAGGTAAGGCTCCCAAAACTTTTTAGCACCAAGCACCTGTTGAAACAGCATACGAGGTTTCTCGCCCCCATCAAACAAAAAACTTTCCCACATCAGCGCATCGCCAACATCGGCGAAGAACTTTCGTGGGTCACCAGAGTTCAACATCACAATTTTGTCATCACCATATCTTTTGACGAGTGCTCTCACCTCGCGGAGCATCTCCTTGTAAGCGGTAGCGTTGTCCCATTCGGGATGTAAGTGTTTGTGCAACCCAAACTTCTCCCCATAACATTTCCCTGACGGATGAACATTGTCAACAAACAGTCCATCAGCGCCTTCGTTCATTAAAAGTTTCGCCAGAGCAAGACAAGCCTCTTTTACGCCCGGGGTATCTAAACATGGTTCTCGTATTGAGCCAGCCTGATACTCTGGGGAAAATGGCGAAACAGGCTTCCCTTCTGAGTTGAGCAACATCCATTCAGGATGCTCCGCAAGTGCCCAATACTCAAGCCAACGCAAATCACCTTTATGCTCCCTCGCATGTTTAAAAGAGCTTAGCAAATCTTCATCTGCTAATCTCTCCTTGCCCTCTTCAGGGCTGAACCGCCAACGCCATGTGTGGAATGAAACATAAGGAAGCAACCGTAAGTTTAACTTATGTGCAATTTTTACCCAATGATGTAAATCGCCCCGAGCGCCAACGATAACGACTTGAAAGCTGTCTTCTTTAATCCTTTTCATCACATCTTCACTTAATCCCCTATACCAGCCAGCATATACTTCCTCCTGACGCCACCATTTTGGCGCGGGTCTGAAGTCCTTAGACTGCCAAGGTTCTTTTATAGCAGAAGGCTTCCTTTGCGAACCTGCTAAAATTATTCTTTTATCGGTAGCAACTTCGGTGCGAACTAATTCGATCTTCTGGAGACCGAAGGCTGTGGAGAACCCCGTCTCACGGGCATGACATACCTTCAAGAAGTGCTTCCCCTTTTTCAGCGAAACAACACCAACAAGTTGCCTTACGACGATCTTCTCGCGCTCTTTCGGTAGTAGCGCCCTTTCAGGCTCTCGTTCATCTATAACCAAAACTGGCTCACCACTATCAACGGAAATTTGAGCTGCTTGCCTTGTATCATTGCCAGTGGAGGTTAGCCAAACTTCATAGAGCCCCGTAGTAGGCAGATAAAATCGATACTCAACACATTCACCGTCAACGAGCACCACATAATTATCCGAGACAACATATTTTTTGGCTTGCGGAGTTTTGGGAGTAGCAAATAGCGCCGAAGTAATTATCACTGTGCCACCCAAAATAATAACACACACTTTAAACACCTCCAATTTTTAAATTTTTAATTGGCTTTTATTATTTTCTGCTTTGGTTGAATAACTTCCACCAACATTGTTCCACACACTCATCACTTAACTGCTTTCTTCAACTTCAATGATAGCACTCTACCCTCTAAAATTAACCCTCCACTTCTGAAAGATGACATACCTGTCAAACTCAATTTGGTGGAACCTTTTTCCACATTACACCAATTTTTCCCTCATTCCCGCTGCAATTAGAATCATAACGCACTTTGATACAAGGTTCAATCGGAAGCCATGAAATTGAAGTTTCCGTGAGAGTCATATTTGCAACCATATTTTTCTCTCCCTATCATTGCTTCTATAGCTCCCCAGCATAAGTTGTTCAACATAGCATTTCAAGCTCTCTTTAAGCTGCTACCAAACGCCTATTTACTTCATTGGACAATAAATTTTAGGTGTTTTATCATTTAATAACCATGCCCCGATGACCGACCATTTGTTTCTGTTTGGTTGTATTTTCTCCCAAGTCTTTCCCTCTATTTCCTTCCTACTAAGCACCCCATTGTAGGCGCCAACCCAACATAGATTGAAAAGCTCTATTCTTTTCCCTCTATCTATCTGGAACAGGGCTGGACGCATAACCCTCCAATTTCCTGAAAGAGCTCCGTAGATTGTTATTTCCTTGCAGTTATCAAGCCAAACTGAGACGGGATAATCATTCTCAAATTGGGCTAAACAGATAATAGCTTTTGAAGCATTTTTAAATATAATGGGATATTGAGAAAAGTGCTCATGTTGCCAACTATAGAACCATTTTCTTCCTGTTGAAGTTATAACAGCTCCTGATTTCCCCTCGATAGCGTATCCCGCAGGCCACCATAGATTCTCAAAAAAGCCACCTCCTTTCCCACTTATCCTCCAAATAAATGGTTGACCTTTACTAGCGGAGAGATAGGTATCAACAATCCTGGATTTCTCTCCTACACGCCAATCAATAAAATAAGCGCCATTCAACTCTTCATCTACTGATAAGAACAAGTTCACTAATGTAATCGTTCCATCTGGAGCATCTGGCGTCTCTATCATCGGGGTTGGATTATCAGGGTTTTTGAATTTCTTCTTTTCCGAGCGGAGGATGATACGAGCAGGATGCTCACCGAATAGCTTTGTATGGGGTTTCAAACAAAGGGTGTCAGAGATTAGATATTCTCCCGAGGGAAAATATAGCTCTTTGCATTGATTTATCGCTTCTTGAATTGCCTTTGTATCGTCAATGCCATCGTCAGGATATGCCCCAAACTCCGTAACACTTCGCATTTTTGTGCTCATCTGAGGGAAGGCAGGGGATGGCAATTTTTCAAATTTTCCCTTAAATTGTATTTGTGCGACCTTCTCGCCATCTTTGTATAGCTCTTTGCTCGCAATCCATCTATCAATTCTATTCCCAGCAGATAAGTGACCCTTAACTATTTCCTTTAATCCTTTGCAGTTTATATTTTGGAGGAAAAGGGAGCCCGGCATTGGTTGAGGGCTTATCGCTATCCCATCTTTAATGTTTTCAAAAGTGGAATCTATAAAGCTGACGCAGTTACCACCCTCTAAAACAACGCCCGATTTGGAATTTGATATATGAAGGTCTAAGAAGACGAAGTTCCAAATGCCTACAAGGCGGATAGCAAAGAGGCTTTGTTGGGAGAAGGTAGCGGAGCGAATGAGGAATTGGCTCGTCTGGTCTACTTCCCATCCTCTTTCCCCACCGATAACCTTTATATTTGAAATCACTCCACCACCGCCCCATAGAGAAGTCTTGATACAGGCATAGGCATCGCCTCCCTCAATCTCAACATCCCTTAAAGCGGTAGCCTGCGCGACACACCAGTAGATTCCGATTGCTCCTGGATTTCCCCTCTCAATTCTTATCTTTATATTTCTAATGCTTGTGAAGAAAGTGTTATTTGTGGAACCACCTTTGTCATCTCTGCGAGTTTGCCAGTCACGGGATTTAGGGTCAATTCCCCAGCCATTTGCGGTTACAATCAGAGGCTTGGGATTTGAGGGGTCGGAGAAACCCTCCGTTCCCGATGGGAGAATTAGAGTAGGTGGATTGTTTCTATCCCCGATAAGATGGGTGCCTTTCCAGATTATCAGCGTATCTTTTATCACATATCTTCCCGAGGGTATATAAACTGTTCCGTGTCTTTTCTCTCCCTCAATCCCTACATTATGGTCTAAGGCGTTTATGAAGGCTTCCGTGTCATCGTTCACACCGTCTCCTTTTGCACCAAAATCCTTGACATTGCGGAACATATTTCCATGAGGGAGAGATGCATAAAGGTCAACCTGTGTTTTCCCTTCTTCGGAAAGGGAAAAGACGAATAAAAGAAGTAGGGAGGCAATTGTTAGCATTTCCTTTATTACAAATATGCCCTTATTAAGCATTTTATAACACATGATCATAAAAATCAAACCTCAATGCAGACAACCTGTTTTGTTTTGGTATCAACTGCAACATGGATCTTGATATAGCCCTTCTTCTTCCTTATCCATTGCCCTCTTTTGGTTACCTTTATCCCTGTGCTGCCTACCGCTGTATTCCTTCCAGTTTCTATTGTGTCTTTTTTCCTCTCTCATTATCGATCCCCCACCGCTATTCCATCCCAACGGCTTGCCTCGCTTCCTTGATGGCTTGCAAGTAGGCATCGGGCAAATCGCTGGGTGGGAAGAAACGGGGTTGGTGCGAGTAAATCCAAACATAGCCATCGCTGATCTCCAACGCCCATTGCAACGACTGACGGAACTCATCAGGCGAAAAGTAGTTTTTGCTGAAATCGCGCACATCCCATCGTTTCCCACCGCCGTAGTCCAGCCACAGACCGAACCCCACCCGAATGCGTCGGCGATACAACTCAGGCAACAAGGAAAAGCGCATGGCTTTGTGGACGATGCTGTGATATGCCTCCAAAAACTGCTCCCTTCGTTTGTAACCGTAAGCGAACTCGCACAAATCCACAAATTGCGCCCGCTCATCGGCTGCCTCCATCATCCCATCCACGAAAGCGGGGAGCAAGCCATAGGCATTTTGCTCTAAAGGCTTCTGCCGTTCCGTCGGGTGGATTGGCAAATAGGAATGTGCCCAAAACATCAAGATGGTGATGTCGGGAAAAATCGCCCGCGTCACTTTCATCAACTCTCGTCCCCGCTCCCGCACCTTCGCTTGATAGTCGGCAAAGGATTTGTCCAACCGTTCCCGCATGGAAGGGTAGTGGAAGAAGTAAGCGAGATAGTGCTCAGGGTCAAGGATGATGCCTTTGCATCCGCCTTCCTTTGCGATGGTGACCAAAAGGCGCCAGTTGTTCAGGATAGTCTTCCAACGGGCGTCGTCAAACCAGTGGAAGCCGAAATCCTGCCCCGACGAACAGATGCAAGCAGGCAAAAAGTTATCGGTGAACCTTTGCCATTTCGCTGCTTTCAAATCAGCGATGGCAGGGCGCAAGTCGTCCAACTTAAAGGCTTTCGGTCCAAACAAGTTCCAGGCAAGCATGTTGCCCGTGTCCGTCTTGCCTTTCTGCCATGCTTTTCGGTCAATGGCGACGGCGATGCCCACACCGTCAAAGGGCATTTGCTCCATCTCCGCCCAATGCTCTCGCACGAACATCGTGTCCCTGATGCCCCAGCCGTAGTAGATGAGTTTTTTGCGGATCGGCGATTGGGCTTGCGAAAGGATGCTGAGCAAAAGGCTCAAGCCCGCCAGAACCGTCATCGCCATCAATACCGAACGCATCTTCCCTCACCCCCTTTTGAATTGACCGACCGAACTTTTTGACTCACATGTATCTTGTTTCGTCGGGCTGAAAAAGGCACTCACTTGAGCCTTCGGAGCACTAACACAGGTTCGGCTTCATAAAGTTCTGTTACCTCTTTGCCGTCAGGTGCAACTTTCAGGATAGGGATGCGCCATTTGATATGACCGAAGCACCCACGAATGACAGTCCTTCCCTCACTTGGCACACACTCAAACAGGATTTGTTCGCGCAACGGTTGATGGCGCGAAACCTCAAGTTGATGTTCACCTGGCAATGTGATTTCAAAGTTGCCTTGGGCTAACACTGCCATATAGCCTCGGTTGTTGAAAGGTGTAAAACCGTCATAACGCACCCCATCTTTTTCAAGCACCCATCGGTTCGCTTCCAAATCAGCCCACAACTTTGCACCGTTGTCGTAAACGATGGTAAATTGCGAGCCTTTTTGCTCCACATCACGAACTTTTGCATCGGCGACTTGTGCCCAGATCAAATTCTGGTTGAAGTAGTAGCGAGCGAAGCGCATCCAAGCATATCTTGGTCCTTGCGTGAGCCAATCCCAATAGCCGACACCGTAAACCAACCCGATTGCCCAATTCGGCGCTGGTTTGCGAAGTTCATACCAACCTGCACCGTAGTAACTCGCACCTTGGAACACTACAGGTAGCATCGGAACTCTTTGGATGCCCTCCCGCCTTATCCAGATTCGTTCTTTGAGCGCCCACTCAGGATGCATAGCATAAGCGCCATAGTCCACAACATCCTGCAATCCCTCAACAATCCCCTCGCCAGCCACAATCAGACCCTTATCATGCAAAAATTCAGCGATACGATGTTTAGCCTGCAATTCCAGTTCCACTGTCGCAGGAAACTCAGGATGATAGCCTTCGCGGGCAAAAGCAGAGAATGTATCCAGCATAATTGGGTCGCCGCGGGTTAACCTGCAGGTCTGCAAAATTTGCTCATAGTGCCGAAATACTGCTCCCGTTGCCACTGAGCGGACATTGTCTTTGTAGAACTTGGTGCGGTAGCGCCCTGAACCAACGAAATAGCGATACGGTTGATTGTTCGGGTCGCGCTTGATGAACTCATCAGGCCAGTCGCCAGCATCCAGCGTGATGTAATCGTGTCCGTAGTAGATACCCGTCCATTGCCTCGCTTCGGTCATCGCTTGTTTGTAAGGCGCTAAATCGCCCAGTTTTGGATTTAACTCAACGGTGAACGGATGAGATTCGCTGTCTTCTTCAAAGGCAAATTTCATCACGCCCTTGCACCACCAGATGCCATCGGCAAAGTCTATATCCGTCAATCCTGCAAAAGCCGCTTCATAACTGGGGTAAGCGTGAACGCTATGATAGACACGAAAGGCGTCGCGCAGACGATGACGCAGGCAGTCTCTCTTGTGGGACTTGATATAGCGCTCACGGTAGGCGATGCCTGCATCAACCCAATCCACTTCGCCATCGCCGTTGATATCGCCTATTGTCTCTATTCGCAAAGCCAAAGCCTCATGGCACAACTTCGTCTCAAACAGTTTGGTTTCAGATGGGCGAAAATATAGACCAGCCCTCAAAGCAAAATGCGTCCTTGCTCCTTCTGGTTTCGCTGACCAACCGAGCCAATGGCTAAATGTCAGTGGCTTCACGAACACGATGCGGTCTTTCTCTCGCCAGGCAACAAAGCCAGCCGTCGTCGCCCCGCCGATGAGATTGTCACTGTTAGCAATCCATTTTCTCTCAATAGCTTTTGGTAAGTCAGGAAAGATTAGCCAACCTGACCCATCCACAAGATGGTCGTCGTCGCCAACGCTCACAGTCCGTGTGAGCAAAGTGCCGCTGACCGAGATTAACTTCCATTCACCTTCTTCAAGCAGGCGAACGACTATGTTCAATCGGTCTTTGTCAGGGATGTAAACGACTTGTGCAACCAAACCTTTTGCCCGATAAAGCACCGCTGTCTTTGCATCATCTCGCTGGAATTCAGTTTGCCAGATAGGTGCGTTCGCTTGTAAAGAATGCTGTTTTCCTTTTGAGTCCAAAACCGTGAATGTTGGAAAATCGTTACCAGACGAGTAACGCCGTCCGCCAACGGTAATAGCTTCAAGGCGATACCCTTCTCTGTCGTTCAAATCCACATTAACTTTTCCGCTAATGCCAGCGATGTATCGGTCAGCCATAAGCGGCGAAACAGGAACTTGCAAGGAAGTGGCTTTGGGAAGGGATTGATTTGTCCGTCCCCAATTCACTATCGCTGTCTGCGAAATAATGGATGCGAAGATGAACAGCAGAGCGAACCGCTGGCTAAAGCAAGTAGCTTTAGAGTGTGTTCCCATACATTGAAGTGGCAAGATGCCAAGGTGAAAGCCTCTTTCAGGCTCGGATTCGGTCTTAGCCTTCATACGCTCCATATTTTTGCACCAACTCAATGACATAAGCATAGTTTTCAAAACTGACAGTTGGCGGTATTGAATGGTCAGAGTGGTAGATGTATCCCCCGCCCTCCTTAGCAATGAGCACCTTGCTCACAACTTCATCTTCAATCTCCGCCTTCGAACGGCTCATCACATCAGTGCTAATGTTTCCGAAGAACACAATTTGTCCCCCGTATAGGGGCTTGAGTTCACGCACATCGTTACCACAGCGTGCCTCAAGGGGCTGAATACAGTCAAAGCCAGCCTCAATAAGCAAAGGGATGAGCTCACGCACATCGCCATCACAGTGTAGGATGTAACTCATACCATGCTCGTGGCAGAATTTGCCAATTTCCTGATGCAACGGCAGAACCATATCACGGTAGATACTTGGTGAGAAGAGCATGCCATTCTTGTAACATAGGTCGGAGAAGAACCACAGCCCGTCAAATTCCATGCCCTCCATAAAGCATAGTTTAACCATGTTAAGCACAAACTCAGTGCATGTAGTAAGCACATCTTCAACAAATTTTGGCTCATCAATCATTGCCATCAAGCCCCGCTCATAACCCACAGTATGCTCCAAGAAGAACCATGTCGGCTCAATAGGGCTCACTACGGTGAAGATACCGGCATCTCTGCACTGCTTGTATGTGGAGCGTGTATTATCTGTGATGCGTGATTTGTCGGCAACCAAGCGCTCCTTGTAACACAGCCAATCATCATAGCACTTTATAGTGTAGTCAAGGCGCACTGGAGGTGCATAGCTTATACGCCAGTCCTTCCACGCCTTAACGGTGGCACCAAATTCATCGGTGTAGATGCGAAACACATCCGTCTCTTCAAGCACTTTTGAGGGCAACTGGAGCGAACAGTCAAAATGCACAATGCCTATTTTGTCCATTTTAAAATAGTCGGCGGGATGAACATTTTCAGGCAAGCCTTCCTTTCGCCAACGCTCAAGAGTTGCTGGCCAATACGAGATGTCCACCATTGGCACACGGTCTGGTATTTTACGGCTTAAGACAGCGCGCAATCGCTCTTTTGAATTCATTGTGCGCATTCACCTTCTGCCCTTCAAGGGCGTTGACCGCCTTGCCATCGGCTAATGACCTCGGCTGTCACCTTACCGACTTCTGTCAACGCCCCATCTTGTCAATCAAGTTTTTCAAAACGACCTCGCAATCCCACCGCTGATTCACCCACTTGGGAGTTTCTTCCTCCACTTGTCGCGATACAAGCCTATGCGCTCAAAAGGAATCGGTTTGAAACCGATTTTGACAGCGGGAGATTGAGGGCGAAGATGAAAATCGCCTTTGCGGGCGTCCACAAGCG
>Ga0272445_1001623_pt1 | contig 17040 bp, 10 predicted proteins | sample YNPCB0031_FD_194404 | JGI IMG/M metagenome (GOLD analysis project Ga0272445, IMG submission 194404) | Hot spring sediment microbial communities from Yellowstone National Park, WY, United States - YNP-CB-003-1 | ecosystem: Environmental > Aquatic > Thermal springs > Hot (42-90C) > Sediment... | reverse complement strand
AGCTGCTGGAAGGCCTGCGCCGGCTCGCCGCCCGCTTCCCCGCCATCGGGGAGGTCCGCGGGCGGGGCCTGATGGTGGGGGTGGAGTTCACCCGGGACGGCCAGCCGGACACCGGGATGGCCAAGGCAGTTCAGGCCGCCTGCTTCCGCCGGGGCCTGCTCCTGCTCACCTGTGGCACTTACGACAACGTCATCCGCTGGATCCCACCCCTCATCGTCACCTCGGAACAGATCCAGGAAGGGCTCCGCATCTTCGAGGAGGCGCTGGGGGAAGCCATGGAAGCGGCCACATAAGGCAAGCCCTGCTGGGCGACCCGGATGCTTCCGCGCGTAGCCGGAACAGGAACCGCGCCCAGAGTCGAAGGAAACGACCTGCCTGGCCTAGTCCTTGCGAGCCACCGAAAGCGGCACAGTCATCTCCAGGGACCGCTTCGACGGCTCCGGTCGCTTCACAGTGAGTATGAGGCAAGCAATCACGGGCGAAGACAAGTTCCAAGCGGAGGTAGACAATATGAATAACGGGAAGACAATCATCTACGAAATTATAGAACAACTCGAACGATTATCAGAACAACAACAGAAACAAATCCTTGAATATGTGAAAGCAATGCTTCAAGAGGCTCCTCAGGGCACACCGGGGCGAGAGCTGCTTCGCTTTGCCGGAGCGATCCCCATGGAAGAGATCGAACAAATTCGTCAAGCAATTGATCAAGATTGCGAAAGGATAAACCCAAATGAATGGTAAATATTTGCTTGATACAAGTATCATTATAGCGCTATTTCTTGACGATCAAACCGTAAAAAGGGCGCTTAATAAGGCAGCCGAGGTGTTCGTTCCTGTTATCGCTATCGGTGAGCTCTACTATGGCGCATTGCGATCCGGCCGAGTCGTAGAGAATCTTCAAAAAATCGATCAAATGATTACATCAGTGGCCATCCTAGATTGTGATCACGAAACAGCTAGAATTTACGGTTTTATTAAGAACAAACTGAGGGAAAGAGGACGTCTCATTCCAGAAAATGATATTTGGATTGCTGCAATTGCCGTTCAGAAAGGATTAACTCTAGCTACCCGGGATACACATTTCGCAGAGATACCGGATCTGAACTTTGTGTTCTGGTGAGCAGGTGCCTTCTAAAGGATGCCTTCTACTTCTAAAGGAAGAATCCGTCTCAAAACCCTTTGAGCGATCCGGCAGCGCGCGAGGGAGAGGAAATGCTGGAGGGTGGAAAAAGGCCCGGTGCCGGTGCATGTCCTTGAATGATCGGAGAGGGACAATGGAAGCCGCCTCGACAACTCCGGACCTCCGGTTTTCGATGACGCAAAGGTCGCGGCGAAATCCGCTCCGACGACAAACACAAGGATGTCGAAATGAATCTCGGCTTGCCATCGGGAGGGCTCCGGCTTCGAACCTTTCTGTCTTCGGGGCGGTCGGAGGTCGCGGGGGAAGCCGCGCTTCCCGCATCGATCATTCTCTCCCCTCCTTGGGCCACCGGTTCGCATAGGGCCACTGCGGGCTGCCGAACGGCATCCCAATCCCCGGTCACTGGAAGGGAAGAGCCAGGATGTATAATTAAAATCGGCTCACGCCCCCAGGAGGAGTCCGGGCATGGGCGGGCGGTTGGGACGGCTCGGCGCGGGTCCGGCCACGGTCCGATGGTCCGTGTGGCTCCGGGAGGTAGCGGCCTTGAGCCGGCGGGTTCCTCTTCTGGTCCTGCTTGGGCTTTCCCCCCTGGCGCTGCTGGCGTGCGTGGGAGAAAAACGCGCCGCTCCACCTCCAGCCCCCTCGCCGACGCCCACCCCGACCGTCACGGAAGCGCCCATCGATCTCGCCACACTGCAGGAACTGGGCCGGCTCTCCCTCGGCGACACGGCCATCATCGGCCCGTTCGAAGTCACCATCCGGGAGGCCGCCGTCCGGCAGAACCAGGTGGAGGTCTCCCTGGATCTCCAGCCTCTGACCCCGGCCGAGCTGGAACGGCGAAAGTATTTCAACCCCTTCTTTCTTAGCGTCGGAAGAGACAGCGGCACACGGGTCAGCCTGGTGATCTGGCGCGCCGGATCCGGGAAGTTCGCCCTCGTGAAGCCGGAAGGAGAGCCATGCGGCACCGAAATCCAATCCGATGAGCAACCACCTCTCCGCCTGCAGTGCCGGTTCCGGGTGCCCGCCGACGCCGCGCCCGCTTACCTGCTGCTCTCCGCCAGCACAGAATCGACTTTTATGGCGCTCCTGATTATCCCGCTTCCATTATCATCCGAGAGCTTAGAACCCCGAGCGGTTATCCCCCTGACGCCCCTCCCGCCGGCCTTCGTGGGAAAGGTGCCGGAGCTGCCCGTCCCCCTGGGCCAACCGGTCCAGACCCCCGACGGAGTGGAGGTCACCGTGCTGGATTCCACGGTGACCTCCGAACCCCTGCCGGTAGGCAACGAGACCGGTTCCGTCACACTCTATGGAGCCCCGGAAGGGTATGAGTGGCGTGTGGTGAGGCTGCGACTTCGGTGCGGCCGCCCCGATCGCTGCGCCCTCTCCCTCGGAGCGTTCCGGGTGCGGCGAAGCGACGGGTCGTCCTCCCCACCGGCGCTCTTGGGACCGCCGCCTTACCGACCCCTCAGCCCTGATGAGCTCATTTTGAGCTGGCAGGGCCAGGAGACGCTCGAATTCGCGTTCCCTGTATCCACCCCCGAGCGGCTGTATAATGTGCTGATCTGGCAAGGGAGGCCTGGACCTCTGACCGCCTATTTCTCCCTGTCCGGTCCCTGAACGATAGGGCCCGGGGCAGACGTCGGAGATCCCGGAGCGCCGCTCAGAACCCTTCCCGCGATCAGGAGGCGTGCCAGGCCGACCAGGCCCCGGAAGTGGGGGAGGAAGCCTTTCGGGTCTGAAGATCAGCCTTCCGAATCCTTCCCGGAGCCCATCCAGGAACCGCAGGCTTGAAAGGAGATCGAAGATGAAAGCGAGGTTTGTGGTCGGGTATATATTATTATTTTTGGGAATATTTGGATCTATAATGATGGCTTTTGAATTCATAAGCAGGCTTTTAGCACCACCTACAGGTAATTTGGGAGAAGCATTGGCAGCAGGATTGGCGTGGGCTGGTTATGTTGGTTGTTCTATATTCATAATTCCAGGCTCCATTCTAATCAGGAAACACAAATCGGTTTTGAAAATAGTTATCAGTATCATTGTGATTTTGCTTGGGATTATCCCCCAGACAGTAGCTTATGTGCATAACCTCCCTTACGGACCTTCTGGGCCCGCCATTGAAAATCTATTGTTTTTTCTTATCCCGTTTGTGCTTTACATGATTCCTGGCATATTGCTCATAATGTGAGGGAGAAAAAGAAAAAACTGGAGAAGAATGTTTCCCTCTATCCACGCGCTTCCGATTCCCCGGCCTCGTCGATCAGGCGGCGGGCGAGGGCCAGGGCTTCCTCCCGGGTGGTGACCTCGCCGGCCGCCTGGGCCTCCCGGATGGCTTCCAGAAGGCGGCCGATCTGGGGGCCCTCCGGCACGCCCATGGCCAGGAGATCCTCCCCCCGGATCAGGGGAACCACGCGGACGAACCGCTCCGGGGCCTCGAAGAACGCCTGCCAGAGGGCCTGGGCCACCCGAAGCCGAGGGCCCCAGATGTCCTCCGTCAGCGTGGGCCCCCACACGGCCAGGGTGTCCGCCAGGGCCAGCAACGCAAGGTCCACCCCTCGCTCCCCCACCTCCCGGAAGAACCGGTAGATCCCCCGCGGGGTGAGCCTTCGCGCCATCCCGTGGGGCCGCATGTGATGACGAACCAGGGTCTCCACCTCCTCGATCTCATCGCCGCTGAAGCGGAGCGCCTCCAGCCGATCGGCCGCCCACCTCGCCCCGATGGCCTCGTGGCCGATGAAGCGAATCCGTCCGTCCGGCTCGACGGTGCGGGTTCCGGCCTTCCCGATGTCGTGAAGCAGGGCGGAAAGAAGCAACAGCGCCCGCCGGGGGCGCCCGACGGCCACTTCCTCCTCCCAGCGGGACTGCAGGCGCTCCCGCCAGGGCGCCATCGCAGACTCCACCTCCGCCCATCGGGGCGGCAGATCCTGCAGCTCGGGAGACTCCGCCCACGACCCCAGCAGCCGTTCCATCGCCGCCACGGCCCGCAGGGTGTGCGCATAGGCGTCCCACACATGGGGAGGGCTCTGCGTCAGGCCCCGCAGGCTCGCCACCTCGGGCAGGACCCGCTCCAGGAGCCCCAGGGCTTCCATCCGGCGAAGGCTCCGGACGGCCGGGGGGATGAGGAGGATCTTGACCAGCTCATCGCGGATCCGTTCCGCGGCGGCGAGGAAAAGCCGGGGGACGGCTTCCACGAGGGCCGCTTCCGCCTCCGGCGTCAGCCGGAGCCCGAGCTCCGCTTCGAAGCGGACCGCCCGCAGCGTCCGCACCGGGTCGCGTCGGAAGGCATCGGGGGCGCAGGGGCGCAGCCACCCCGTCCGCAGATCCTCCAGCCCGCCCAGCGGATCGAAGGGGACGAACCCCTCCGGGCGCAGGAAGGCCTCGATCTCGACCATCATGGCGTTGATCGTGAAATCCCGGCGCCGGAGATCCTCCTCCCAGGAATCCCCCTCCCGCCGGGCCAGATCCACGTAGAACCGGCGGCCCTGCGGGCTCCGCCAGACCACGCGCCCGAACTCCCGGCGGGCGTCCAGGATGTAGAAGGCCCCGTCCACGGCGTCCGCCAGGGCGCGGGCGAGGGACAGCGCCGGGCCGACCACCACCGCGTCGAAGTCGTTGGGCTCCCGGCCGATGAGGCGATCCCGCACGGCCCCGCCCACCAGCCGGGCCTCATAGGGACCCTCCTCCAGGAGACGCTTCAGGGCCTCCAGCAAGACGCGCGCCGCCGCTTCCATCCGGGCGATCCCGAATGAGGGTTGTGGACAACCCTCAAGTTAGCACATCGGGCGGCGCTTACAAAAAACCGGCGGAGACCCCCACGCCCCCGTCGGTTTCGTCTCAAGCCCTGCGAGGCTCCAGGGCAGCGATGAAGTTCTTGAACACCTGCTGGACCTCCCACACGATGCGCTCCGGCCCGAGGGACCACCATTCCGAGGGGGTAAAGTAAGCGGAGACCTCGGCCTCCGGCCCGGAGCGGCCGAACCATTGAAGCATATGCAGGTTATCGGATTGGGCGAGGTAGAGCGCCAGCTCGCGGATCTCAGGGTCTCCGGTCAGGCACGCCATGTGATAGGCCTCGATCATCAGCCGGAAGACCGCACGTTGCGCATCGTTGCCCAGGAAGAAATCCAGCCCGCCGCTTCCGGCCCACGTGCTGGGAAAGGCCGGCAAGGGGAGCTCGAAGCTCCGCGCGCCGTAACGCTCGAGGATCTCCGTGGGCGTGCGGAAGCTCAACCCCCTCCGCATCACCTCTTGGGGCAACGCCTCGAGGAACGCGAAGATCCCCGTGTCCTCCCGATGATGCTCCCCGAACGTCTCAAAGTCCCACCCCAGGACCACGAAGTCGCCCGGATGCTGAGCCAGCCACTCGGCATACCGGTCCGCCCGCAACGGCCAGCCCTCCCAGTTCCGGTTTGAGAACCGGTAGCCCACATCGTCGCTGAGCTGATAGTGACGGGCCAGCAGCTTCATCCGTCCACCGTTATGGTGATAGAGATAAGTCGGCTGACGCCACTCCAGGACCCAGGGTCGGCCGTCGAGAAAGGCGGCAGCGAAACCGGCCCCATCCAGCGCGTGATAGATCGAAGGGGACATCAGCATCTCGGTGGTGTCTGCGACGCGGGGGCGCACTCCGAAGGCCTTCTCCAGGTAATCGGCCGCCCATCCCATCCGCTGGATGAAGGCCGGGAGATCCCAGAGGGGGAGCATGCTGTGGCGTGGCTCCACGACCACCAGCTCCACGTGGGGATGACGAACCAGCTCGCGGAAGCGGTCCAGCAGCTCCTCATCCCATCGCTCGGCTTGCTCGAGGAAGGTGAGGGAGAAGCCGATCGCCAGCCGGAACCCAGCGTCCAGCAACGCCTGGAAGCGGGCGACGGCCGGGTGGTAACAGCGCTGCGCGGCGCGCCGGAAATAGCGCTCGTTGAGCTCCTCATCGAACAGCCTCTGAGCCAGGAGCGCGGCGGAGGATCCGCGCGGAAGGGGCTGGGCGGGCAGACGCAGCCGGCGGGGCTGATGGACCACCGTGTAGACCACCACATCCTGCACCCGGCCGTTCGGTCGTCGGAAGACCGGCTGCGGCCACGGAAGCGCCCCCTGGGCTCGGGCGACGACGCAGATCTTCTCCAGGAAGATCTCCAGGACGCGCGGCCATGTGAAATCCGCCGCTCGCTGACGGGCGGCCCGACGGAGGGCCTCCGCGCGGGCCGGTTCCGCCCGCAGATCCAGCAACCGGAGGACGATCTCCTCCGGCTGATCGGTATCCAGCACAACGGCCGCCTGACCGTCCAGCGCGTATTCCTCCCCCGTAGCCCCTGTGAACACGATCCCCCCGGCCGCCATGGCCTCCAGGCCTGCCAGCCCGAAGGGCTCGTGGCCGCTGATGGCCAGCACCGCATCGGCGGCCGCATAGAAGGGGCGCAGCCAGTCCTGGGGGAGCGGGAACTCCAGGGCATAGAGCTCAGCAGGCGACTGCGCGCGGAGCACCTCCAGCAACTCCTCCCAGCCGGCGGGCCGCTCCGCCAGATGGGCCGTCCGCAACCCCAGCGCCCCCGCCCGTTCGAACACCTCCCGGCCGTGGGGCTCGATCCCCCCGCGCAGAGGGAAAACCACCCGGTAGCCCATGGCCTTCAAGCGAGCGGCGGCCTCTACCGCCAGCAGCCAGCGCTTGGCAGGATCGAAACGGCCGACCTTGAAGAGCATCACGGTGCGTTCATCCACGCCCAGGGCCTGATGCAGGGCCGAGATCCGCTCGCGCGGGACCGGCTCTAAGAGGGCGCTGGGGATGCCGTTGGGGATCACCAGGGGGTTCACCCCGAGCTTCCACATCTGGTGCTTCATATAGCGGCTGACGGTGAGCAGCTGCGCCGCGGCGCTCAACCTCTGCCAGTCGATCCGATGGAAGGACATGGTGTTGTTGGCGTTCCAGAGGATCACGCAGCGCTCCCGCCAGCCGCGGGCGCGGAGGAGCTCATCCAGATGGATCACCGCCTCCGCCGTGTGCCACTCCTCGGCCAGGATGACCGGAAGACGCCCGGCCTCCAGGGCCGGACGGATGACCTGCTCGAGCAGATAGAGAGGGGCTGTGGCGGTGAAATCCCTCCGTTTGCCCTCCTCTCCATCGTAAACCCCGAGGGGGTGATGCCGGCTGATCCATTGGCACCAGCGATGGAGGATCAGCCGCCCATCCAGACGAGCCTCCTGCCCCGGAGCCTCCGGGTCGCCGATGAAGAAAAGGTGCACGGTGAACCCTCTTTGCGCGAGCGCCTCCGTCAGCTGGGTCACCCGAACCGCCAGACCTCCTGCCTGCGCATAGGGATCCGGTCCCTCAAAGGAGAGCACGCCGAAGACCACCTCGTCGGCCTTCAAAAGGGCCATAGCCACCTCCTTTCCACAAGGAGGCGCGACTGCGGATCTGGAGATCCGGAAGCGATCAGAACCACACGATGCTGCGAGAGGGACGGATCTGCCCGCGACAGATCTGGCTCAGATAGGGCTGGAGGGATCGCTCCGGATCCTCCGGGGCCGAGGGAGCCTCCGAAGCGGTGGTCGCCCAGGTGATGACCAGGAACTGGCCCGGGCCCAGGTGCTCCACCCAAATCCGCATGGATGGCCCCTGGAACTCATAGCACCCGGGCTCCCCATGATCCTCCGCGGCATCCAGGACCACCCATCGCACCCGAATCGCCATAGCCTCCTCCTCAACCGGGAGCCCACGGGAAAAAACCCAGCGCGCCCTGGCCACCCCCTTCGGCAGACCCCGCAATCGTCTCCTCCGGGGCATCTGATCAACTACCGATCGCTTCGGCAAGAGGCTCAACGGTCTCTGGAGCGAGGCATCCAAGAGGATCCACAGGGGGACACCATTCCCTTCGAGGCCACCCTGGGGGACATGCCGACCACCCATCGACCGGCTTTCCTTGCGTTCCTCATCGCCGTCCTGTTCAAACGCCTGAGTTCACTTTTTATTTTTACCAATCTTTGGGAGACGTCAATATAAGATCCTCTAACCTCGAGAGGGCTTCCGTTTCGGCCAGGAGCCCGGCGGCCCCTCATTCCCGGGACGGTCCGTGGGCCATCCGATGACAGGCCTGGAAACCGGAGCCAGAATGGGAGATGGAACGGATCCTTCCCCCTGAGGCGCACATGCTGGAGCTCTCCCGTCAGGAGCAGGCGCGCCGCCGGTATCAGGCGCAACGGCCGGGATGGCGGCCGGCGGGGGATGTCCTGAACGCCCTGCTGGAGCCGTTGCTCCTCCCCCACGTCCGCGCTCTGGATGCGGGATGCGGGCGCTGGGGGGTGCTGGGCCGGTTCCAGGAGCGGGTGGGCCTGGCCGTCGGGGTGGACGCGGATTTCCCTTCCCTCCGGGGGAACCGCATCCTCCCCTTCCGGGCCCAGGCGCGGCTGGAGGCCCTGCCCTTCCCCGCGCGAACCTTCGATCTGATCCTCTGCACCTGGGTGATCGAGCACCTGCCGGAGCCCCGGGCGGCCTTCCAGGAGATCGCCCGCGTGCTGAAGCCGGGAGGGCATCTCCTCCTGCTCACACCCAACGCCCGCCATCCCCTCGTCGCCCTGGGGCGCGCCATCCCATCGCGCTGGCGCCGCCCGCTGGTGCGCCGCCTCTACGGCCGCGCGCCCCAGGACATCTTCCCCACCTTCTATCGCGCCAACACGCCGGGGGCGCTGCGCCGCCTCCTCCGTGCGGCCGGCCTGCAGGAGATCGCCTGGTTCGAGGTCGAGGATCCCACGTATCTGGCCTTCCATCCCTTCCTCTTCGCCCTCGCCGCCCTTTACGAACGGCTCACCGCGTGGCGCCCCCTGCGCGGGTGGCGCCTTCACCTAATCGGCCTGTTCGCCCGCCCCCTTGCCGATCCGCCTTCACCCGAATAAAATCCCTCACTCGTTACAGGAGGCCGACCGTTTCGCCCCCCTCCCCGGGGCGCTGGAACCCAGACCGAGGCGCGGAGGTTGCCCGATGACATCCCTGCGCTGGTGGCAGAAGGCCGTGTTCTATCAGATCTACCCCCGCAGCTTCGCGGACGCGAACGGAGATGGCATCGGAGACCTGGAGGGGATCCGTCGCCATCTGGATTACCTCCAGGACCTGGGGGTCGAGGCCATCTGGCTGTGCCCCCACTACCCCTCCCCGCTGGTGGATTGGGGTTACGATGTCGCGGACTACATGAACGTGGCCCCGGAATACGGGACCCTGGAGGATTTCCGCCGCCTCCTCGAAGACGCCCACCGCCGGAACATCCGGGTGATCCTGGACCTGGTGCTCAACCACACCTCCGATCAGCACCCGTGGTTTCAGGAATCCCGCTCCCGCCGCGATCACCCGAAGCGGGACTGGTATATCTGGCGCGACGGCAAGGACGGCGGGCCTCCTAACAACTGGTATTCGACCTTCGGCGGCTCCGCGTGGGAATACGATCCCCGGACCGGCCAGTATTACTATCACTTCTTCTTCAAAGAGCAGCCGGATCTCAACTGGCGGAACCCGGCGGTGAAACAGGCGATGTTCGACGTCGTCCGCTTCTGGCTGGACATGGGGGTGGACGGCTTCCGCCTGGACGCGGTGGGGACGATCTTCGAGGATCCCGCGCTCCCGGATCAGACGGCGCCGATGAGCTACCCCGAGTGGCTGAAGGCGTGGAACGCGGCCACGGATGAGGCAGAGCGGGAGCGCCTGTGGCGCATCCGTCAGGAGATGTTCCGCTATCAGGAGGACCTGCCCGAGGTCCACGACCTGATGCGGGAGCTACGGGCCCTGGTCAACGCCTATGGGGACGTGGTGCTGGTGGGGGAGACGGAGGACCTGGCGTATTACGGGAACGGGGAGGACGAGCTGCATCTGGTCTTCAACTTCCCGTTGATGAAGGCCCCGCGCCTGACGCCGGCGGTGGTGCGGGCGAACCAGCGGGAGCGGTTGGCCGGGCTGCCCCCCGGCGCATGGCCCTGCAACACCATGGGCAACCACGACGTCTCCCGCGTCCTCAGCCGCTACGGGGACGGCCGGCACGACCGGGAGATCGCCCGCATCGCCGCCGCCCTCATGCTCACCCTGTGGGGCACGCCTTTCCTCTACTACGGGGAAGAGATCGGCATGCGGGATCTGATCCTCACCGACCTCTCTTTGTTCAAGGATCCCCTGGGCCGCTGGTGGTATACGGTGGAGCGGGAGCTGTTCGGAACGCCCCATGAGGAGGCCGTGATCCGCGGGGCGCGGTTCGGCCGGGACAAATGCCGGACGCCGATGCAGTGGTCCCGGGCGTCGAACGCCGGCTTCTGCCCGCCGGGGGTGGCGCCGTGGCTCCCGGTGCATCCGAACTACCAGGAGGGGGTGAACGTGGCGGATCAGCTGGAGGAGCCGGATTCGCTGCTTGCTTTTTATCGGCGTCTGATCCGCCTGCGGCAGCGCACGCCGGCTTTGCTCGCGGGCGAATACGTCCCTCTGGCGGAGGATTCCGAGGAGGCCCTGGTCTTCCTGCGCCGGCTGCGGGAGGACGGCTCGGCCTGCCTGGTGGCGATGAACATGAGCGAAGGCCCGGCCCACGTGCGCCTCGATCTCCCGACCTGGGGCCGGTGCCTCTTCTCCACCCACCGGAAGGAGGGCGCCGAGGAAGCCCTCCGGGAGCTGCGGCTGGCGCCCTTCGAGATCACGCTGATGGAGCTCCTCCGGCGATGAGGGAAAGGCGCGGTGGGGTCGACCGGCCGGTCGCCCACCGCGCCCGATCGCCTCACTCCCTCACGGCGTGTAGAGCAAATCCAAATAGCGGTGGAGCAGATCCCGGACCACTCCGCGGAAGGGCAAGGTGGCGGCCATGCCGTAGACTGGGGCCAGGGCGCCCCGCTCCTCCGGGTGTGCCCGCACCCAGGCCACGCTTTCCCGCAGATCCTCCAGGAACCGCTCGGCCACCCCGGGCTGAGTGTGGCGCAGGGTGACCGCGAGGTGCACCGCCGGCGGGTGCTGCAGCGCGTTTAAACTCCAGCCCCTCTGCCCCATCCGCTCCAGCACCCGGTAAATATCGAACTCCTTCGATGTGAAAGCGATGACCCAGAGGGGATCCCCCATGACCTCCAGCCCGGGGATCCGTCGGATCCCTTCCCGGATCCGGGCTGCCGTCTCCAGGATGGCGCGTGTGGCCTCCAGATACCCTTGCTCCCCCAGCGCGATCATCGCCGCCCAGGCCGCGGCGATCAGGCCGCCCGGGCGGCTCCCCAGCAGCGTGGGGGTGGCGTAGAGGCCCCCCGGCCAGTCCGTGGCCGCGAAATACTGATAACGGCGCAGCGCCCTTCCCCGATACAGGATCACCGAGACGCCCTTCGGCGCGTATCCGTATTTGTGCGGATCGACGGAGATCGAGGTCACGCCGGGCAGCCGGAAATCGAAGGGAGGGACGGGATAGCCCAGCCGTTCCGCCCACGGCAGGATGAACCCGCCCAGGCATGCATCCACGTGGCAACCGATCCCGCGCGCCCGGGCCAGGGCCGCGATCTCCGGGACAGGGTCGATGACGCCGTGGGGGAAGGAGGGCGCGGAGGCCACCAGGGCGATGGTGCGACGGGTGATCGCCCGGGCCATGGCCGCCACATCGGCCCGATAACCTGCATCCACCGGGACGTAGATCAAGCGCAGCCCGAGGAGCTGAGCGGCCTTCTCGAAAGCCGCGTGGGCGGTGACCGGGAGCACCACCTCCGGCCGGACGATCCCCCGCGTCTCCCGGGCCCAGTCCCGATAGGCCTTCATCGCCAGCAGGATGCTCTCCGTCCCGCATGAGGTCACCGTCCCCACGATCTCCTCGCCCGCGGCGTCCGCGCCCAGCATGTGCGCGGTCATGGAGACGATCTCCGCCTCCATCCGCGCCACGCTGGGCCAGAGATCCGGGTGGAGGGGGTTGGCTTGGGAGAAAAGGGCGTAGACGCGGTTCAGGAAGGCCACATGGGGTTCCCCGCCGTGATACACCGCCCCCGAGGCATAGCCCTTCCGCCATCGCAGCTCCTCCCGGGCCGCCAGCGCTTCCAGGTGCCGGAACACCCACTCCGGGGAACGCCCCTCCGGGGGCAACCGGTGGAAGGCGGGAAGATCCCGGTAAGGCTTGAGGAGCGGTTCCAGCCCTCGCAACACCTCCGCGTATTCCTCCTCCAGGCGACGCTCCACCCCGGGCATCGCCCGCACCGGTCGCTCCAGCCGGGCAAGCCATGAACGAAGCCCTCGCCGGAGGAATTCCCACAACCCGCCTTCGCGCAGCATCCCCATCGCTCCTGAGGGATCCACCCTCTCAGACGAAGAGCGAGCGGCGGCGGTGAAGACGGCGATAAATGCCGCGGGTCGCCCGATAAAAGGCCAGGAACTCCCGGAACAGCGCGTCGTAGCGCGCGCGGTTGGCGGGATCCGGGCGGAAGGTGGCGGCGATGGGCACCCGCTCCGGGATCTCCGCCCATGTCAGCTCGCCGAGGGCCACCGCGGCCAGCAGGGCGACCCCGCGCAGGGCGGCCAGCTGCGGCTCCTGCACCGTATGGATCGTCCGGTTCAGGACATCCGCCATGATCTGGCCCCAGATGGCGGAGCGCGCCCCGCCCCCGATGAAGCGGATGTGATCCACGCGATGCCGGAGGAAACCCTCCACCGCTTCTAACAGCCAGCGGGTGTTATAAGCGACGCCTTCGAAAACCGCGCGCACCAGATGTTCCCGTCGGGTCTCCAGGGAGAGGTTGAAAAACCCCCCGCGCAGGGCGCTGTCCTCCACCGGCGTTCGCTCCCCATACAGCCATGGCGCAAACAACAGGCCCCCGCTCCCCGGCGGAGCCTGGGCCGCGAGGGCGTCCAGGAGCGGCTCGGGGAGAGGAGCCGTTGCGGTGGGATCCTGGAGCAGCCGGCCCAGGACCTGCAAGCAGGCTCCTGCCGTCTCCTGCTCGTTGGCGATGAAATAACGGCCGGGGATCGCGGAGGGGAGCGTGGTCATGTTCCGAAGGAGATCCACCCGGCGGAACGGCACGTGACAGGTGAGCCAGGAGGAAGTGCCCAGATAGAGGTGGGGAGCCTCATCCGCCACCGCCCCGGAGCCGACCGCTCCGGCCTGCACATCCGGCGTCCCCACGATCACCGGGATCCCCGGGCGGAGGTCCAGGTCCCGAGCCGCTTCCGGCCGGAGCGGACCCAGGATCTCCACCGCCTTCCGGAGGTCGGGGAGCTTCTCCCGATCCACGCCCGCCGCCCGGAGCAACGCGGGATGATAGTCGATCCGATGGATGTCCCGGTTGTCCGTGAGCCAGAAGAGGGCGATGGAATCGTAGGAAGCGGCGGCGCACCCGGTCAGGCGGAGGTTCAGGTAGTCCTTCGCCTCCAGGAACTTCCAGGTCTCCCGATAGACCTCAGGGCGACGGCGACGCAGATAGAGGAGATGCGCGAACGAATCCTTCCCCGAATGACCCGGGATCCCTCCTGTCAGCCGGATCCAGAGGATCAGGCGATCGAGCCGGTAGCCCGCCACGGAGGGGAAGCCGCCGAACATCTCCTCCACCTCCGGCGCGCCCCGCGCGTCCATCCAGAGGATCGCAGGGGTTAACGGAGCCCCTTCGCGATCCACCGGGACGAGGGTGGACCACATGCCGGTGCAGCCGATGGCGACGATGCGATCCCGGGCCTCCGGGATCCCTTCCAGCAAGCGATGGGTGGCCCGCCGGATGGCCTCCCACCATTCATGGGGATCCTGTTCCGCCCCGCCGTCCGGCAGGAGGGACAGCCGGGTGGGCTCCTTCTCCCAGGCCAGGAGCTCTCCCTGCGTCGAGACCAGACCCACCTTGGGGCCCGTCGTCCCCAGGTCCACCGTCAGGATCCAGCGCTCGCCCGGCATCGCGACTCCCTCCCGGGGCGGAGGAGGGCCTGCCGCTTAGAACCAGCGGGTGATCACCACTTTGCGATCCGTGAAGAAGTATAAGGTGTCCATCCCCTGGCCGTGGAGGTCGCCGAAGAAGGACTGTTTCTGCCCGGCGAAGGGGTAAGGGGCGATGGGGGCGGCCACGCCGATGTTGATCCCCACGTTGCCCGCGCGCACCCGCAGCCGGAACTCCCGGGCCGCCCGTCCATCCCGGGTGAACAGGGAGGCGGCGTTCCCATAGGGGAGGCCGTTGAGGATCTCCAGCGCCTCCTCCAGATCGCGCACCCGGATCACCCCCAGCACCGGGCCGAAGATCTCCTCACAGGCGATGGTCATCTTCGGCTGCACTCCATCGAAGATGGTCGGCCCGATGAAGTAACCGTTGGGATAGCCCGGCACCCGGATCCCCCGTCCGTCCAGGAGCAGCTCGGCTTCTTCCCGCAGGCCGAGCTCGATATAGCGGTGGATCCGCTCCAGGGCTTTGCGGGAGACCACCGGACCCATCTGCACGCCCTCGTCAAGCCCGTAACCCACCCGGATGCGGGACGCTCCTTCCACCAGGGCCCGCCGCAACGGCTCGTGGATCTCGCCCACGGCCATCACCAGGGAACCGGCCAGGCAGCGCTGGCCCGCCGACCCAAAGGCGGAGGAGAGGATGGCGGGGACCGTGCGCTCCAGGTCCGCGTCGGGCATCACCACCAGGGCGTTCTTGGCCCCGCCGTGGCACTGGGCCCGCTTGCCGTGGGCGGCCGCCGTGGCGTAGACATACTTCGCCACCGGCGTGGAGCCCACGAAGGAGACCCCCGCGACGTCGGGGTGGGTCAGCAGCGCGTCCACCACCTCTTTCCCCCCGTGGACCATGTTGATCACCCCGGGAGGGAAGCCAACCTCGTGGATCAGCTCGAAGAGACGGGTTTGCGTGATGGGGCAGATCTCGGAGGGCTTGACGATGTAGGTGTTCCCGGCGACGAGGGCGTAGGGGAAGAACCACGAGGGGATCATGGCGGGGAAGTTGAAGGGCGCGATGCAGCAGAAGACGCCCACCGGCTCCAGGATGCATTCCTCATCGATCCCATCGGCGACCTGGGGCGTGTGGTAGCCCATGAGGGCGGTGAACATCCCGGCGGCCGCCTCGATGTTCTCCAGGGTCCGCTGCATCTCCCCCCGGGCTTCCTCCAGGGTTTTCCCGTGCTCCTGCACGATGGTGCGGGCCAGGTCCTCAAAACGCCGCTCCACCTGATCCCGCAGGCGCAGGAGATAGCGAGCGCGGACCGGGATGGGGAGGCGACGCCATGATTCGAAGGCTTCCCGGGCCGCCGCCACCGCCCGGTTCACTTCCTCCACCGTGGAGAGGGGGACCCGGGCGATCACCGCATCCAGGGCCGGGTTGCGCACCTCCAGGTAGGTGTCCGTCGCCGACGCCACCCACTGGCCGCCGATGTAGTTCCGCAACACCTCGCTCCCCATAGGTCCCTCCTGCAAGAGGATCTCGCTTGCGCCGAACCTCGTTCCAAACCCATGCCGGAAGGCCCGGCGGTCGTGCCGATTAGGAGGAGGTCGAATCTTCCTGCCGCCTGCGCGCGTCATGGCATGCCGCGAATGGATCCTCACCCCTTAATCCGGACCATGCGCGGGGTGAAGAGCCCGGCCGCTGAGCCGGAGGCCTGTAGCTCGAAATGAATTTCGACCGCCATCCCAGCCGGTGCGGAAGCCCATGCCCGTCTGCAGCTTCTGGATCATAAAGCCCATAAGGTAGCGAAGCCCTCCCCCCCTTCGGGCGCGCACCGGGCCGCGATCCGCAAGCGGATGCCGTCCGCGTTGCCGCGCCGGGGCGGATCCATCGGCCTCGCCTCCTCCGGACTGAGTGGGGTTCAGGGGCTATCATGATGGCACGGAAAAGAAGGCGCCGTCAACGTCGTGATCCCCGCTTCATCGAAAAGGCAGGGGGAGCTCATCGACTGCTCTACCCTCACTCCACACCCGCTCGCTGACCGCATCCATCGCTCCTCCAGGAGGGGCAGAGAAGAGAGGGCCGGATCCCCATCCGGGGTGTGTCCCGATTTTGTCGGGCCTGGCCGTCTTGCAGGACAACCGCTCGCAGTTGTCCTGCGATTTTGGCCACGCTTGACAAATCCCTCGTTTTGAGGTATGGAAAAAAGCAAAAGCGAGCGCCGATGGATCCCGCCGATCTCGGGGTCCCTGCGACATTCTTCTCTCCCTCCCCTTTCTTCGCCAACCGAGGTCCACCGGTTGCTCTGGACTCCTTAAAAATCCAGCGGGCTGCGCACCGCCCGGCCGCCGCGTTGGAGGACGTGGGTATAGATGACGTGGGTATAGATCATGGTGGTGCGTACATCCTTGTGGCCCAGGAGTTCCTGCACCGTGCGGATGTCATAGCCAGTTGGGTGGCAAAGGAGTGGCGAAGGGTGTGGGGAGTGACAGGTTTGGTGATGCCGGCGCGGGGGTCCAGCGAGAGGCGAGAGGAAGGGAAGACCCACTGCCAACCCCACTCTCGTTCGGCGTTGGGGTATTTACGGGCCAAGGCTTCGGGGAGGTAAACGGTACTGTACTGACCTTCAGGCAGGAGATAGGACAGGGCCTTGGACGATGGCCCTGAACCGGTCAAGGGCCAGCCGGATGAGCCTCAGCCGGAGCCGGTGCTGGAGGAGGATAAAAAGCCCCGAGTAGGCCTGGTGCTTTTTTCCCCCGATAGACCTCATCTCGGATCGTCTCCCCGATCCGCAGGCCCACCGCATAAGCCAAAAGCATAAAAGCAATCCACTTCTCCAGGTTTTCTAATTTCTTAGACATCCCCTTCTCCAGCCCCAGAAGACCCTTAAGATCCCGAAAGCTTGGCTCCATCTTCATCCGACTCCGATAAATCTCCAGGGCCTTCTCCGGCTCCAGGTTGGAAAAAACCCCCACCGGCTCCTCCCGCCCCGGGGCCCAGTCGCCCGCCAGGTTGCCCTTTACTTTGCCCCCATCGATCCCATTACGCCGGAGCACCTTCTGACCCGGCCG
>Ga0272445_1001621_pt1 | contig 17044 bp, 16 predicted proteins | sample YNPCB0031_FD_194404 | JGI IMG/M metagenome (GOLD analysis project Ga0272445, IMG submission 194404) | Hot spring sediment microbial communities from Yellowstone National Park, WY, United States - YNP-CB-003-1 | ecosystem: Environmental > Aquatic > Thermal springs > Hot (42-90C) > Sediment... | reverse complement strand
GGAAACTCTTCTAATCAGTAATGATTATGCTAAACGAATGGATGAATGGAAGAATTAAAGCAGAGAATATAGATAATATAATACCCATAATAAAGGTGATGAAGCATGCTTAAGTTTACAAAGCATAGAGTATTTTAGAAAAGTTTATAATTAAATAGCTTATCGTTTACTGGTGTTTATGTGAAGCGTGGTGTTAGAGGAGGTATTATTAAGCTATTGGATAGAGGGGAGATAGTAGATATTCATTTATCAGCTATTGAAGTACTGGAGGAGAAGGGTGTTAAAAGTAAGTCGAGAAGGATACTTGAGGTATTTAGGAATAGTGGAGCTGAAGTTGATTTTAATACTGGCTATGTAAGGATTCCCCAGTACCTAGTGAAGGAGGCTCTACGTAAATCTCCAAGTAAAGTAATTCTTCATGGTAGAGATGAAAACTACAGTATTTTACTGGAGGATTCTAGAGTGTATTTCGGGTTTGGAGGTACCCCAACACCATACATTAGAGATTTGGAGACTGGATGTATTAGAAGACCTACAAAGAAGGATTTTGCTGAAGCTACAAGGCTTGGAGATGCCTTACCAAACATGGATTTCATAATGTCTATAGCTGGAGCATTTGATGTACCTCCTGAATCCGAATATCTACATGAGTTTGAAGCCATGTTTAACAATACCGTTAAGCCAATAGTTTACTCAGCTCCAAGCGCATATCTAGCAAGGAAAATAATTGAAATGGCAGCAATAGTTCTAGGAGGGTTCCGTAAGCTGAGGGAGAAACCCATACTTGCACTATATAGTGAAACAGTCTCCCCATTAACATTTGCTCAGGAGAATGAGGCTATGATAGAGTTCGCATCTGAAAACATACCGGTAGTTCTAGGTCCAGTACCGATGGCTGGAGCTACTGCACCGATAACGGTATGTGGAGCTGCAGTTGTAGCTGTAGCTGAGGCTCTAGCTGCAATAACATTAATACAGTCCGTAAAGCCGGGAGCACCAGTTATATATTCCGGATGTGCAGCATTGATGGATCAGAGAACAGGTAGATTCTCATATGGAGCACCCGAGTTTGCACTGGGAAACATCATACTTGCCCAAATGGCTCAATACTATGGTCTCCCATGCTTCGGATGGGGTGGATGCAGTGATAGTAAGGTTCCTGATGCTCAGGCAGGAGCTGAGGTTATGATGAATACCTTGGTTTCTGCGTTTTCAGGAGTTAATCTCATCCACGACTTCGGATATCTTGCTGGTGGAAGTATTGGATCGATGGAGATGGCTGTAATAGGGGATGAAGTAGCAGGAATGGTTAAAAGAATACTGGAGGGTGTGAGGATAGATGATGATGCCCTAGCTGTAGACTTAATAAAGAGTGTTGGTCCTGAAGGACAGTTTATGTCCCAGAAACATACATTAAAATTCCTGAGGAGGGAGATATATACGCCAACACTATTTGATAGAAAGCCTGAAAGCCTATGGCTAAGCGAGGGGGGAAGAGATATTGCTGCTGTTGCAAGGGGGAAAGCTAGGAGGATGCTTAAGGAGCATGTTGTAGAACCTCTACCGGAAGATGTAAGGAAAAGATTAAGCGATTTAGTGAAGAAGAGCGAGGAGGAGCTTATTAAACACTCCTAATACAAATCCTAACATTCTTTACCGCTAGTAGAGCTATAGTATTCGGGTTGCTGAATACAGCAGATATGGCTTAACGTAGCTAAGCCATAACACTGGTGGAAACAAATTTATATTAGGCTTTCTAAATGGGCTAGGTGAAGCTATGAAGCCCTATATAACCTATGTTGGATCCTTCCCGCTCGACTACTCTAAGGAGAATTTTGAGAGAGTTGTTGTGGATGTAGTATCTATCGGTGTAAACTATCCAGCACTTCCAAAGCTTAAAGAGTTTGTTAGAATGTTTATGGATCCATTGATTGAGGCAGGTGTTGTAAGAGCGGTTTCAGGAGGATATGTTGTAAGCGATGCTGATAGATTCTCAAGCGTTAAGCCATATATTCAGGAGTATGTTTGGGCAATGGATTTAATCAAGAATAGGTTTAAAGATAAGATCTATGGAGTAAGAGCAGCTGTTACAGGTCCATTCACGCTTGCATCTCAAATATATAGAAGTGAGAAGACAAGCCTATCCAATAGCGTACTGGCGGATAGGGAATTTATTAGGAGGCTTACAGACTACGTTGCTTCAGCAGTAAAGGCTGTTGAAGATCTAGGAGTAACACTTATAGAGCTAACAGAACCCATACTTTCAGTAATTGTTGGAGCAACACTAATAATGTTTAAGTATACTGGTGATGAGATAATTGATGTTTTAAGTAGGGTGTTTAAAGTAAAGTGTCTAAACGCTATACACATATGTGGACCAATATCACCAAAACTAGCAAGCATACTTCTAAATAGTGAGGTTAAGATTCTCGACCATGAACATAGCGATATCCCCAGAAACTTCGAAGTATACTCAAGAAAGCTTCTTGAGGAACATGATAAATTTATTGCTGTAGGAGTTGTATCATCGAAGAATCCTAAAGTTGAAGATATTAATGATGTGAAGAATCTTGTTAAGAAATCAATAACTACTTATGGTGATAGAATATTTGCATTTAAACCTGATTGTGGATTTGCAGGCTTGAAAGGGTTCTTCAAAAGCAATGAGGAAGCATATAAAGTATCGATTGAGAAGCTTAAGCTAATAGTTCAAGCAGTAAAGGAGTCTAAGACTTATGAGTCATCAAACCTCTAAGGATATGAGACTCCTATACTTCAAGCAGAGGAGAAAAATACGTGAAGCTATGGATGAGCATACTGTATGTAATCTATTATTTGGATACATCCGTAAACCGGCTTAACCTCTACTAAACGTATGTTTCCAACAACGCTAAACTCCAAGATACACCTTTTTAATATGTTCTGACCTTAACATTTCATCTCCAGTACCCTCAAGCACAATTCTACCCTGCTCCATCAAGTACCCCCGGTCAGACATTCTAAGAACGCTTTCTACATGCTGCTCAACTATAAGTATGCTTACACCTTCATCCCTAATTTTCTCAACAACCTTAAAAAGCTGGGACACCAGCTTAGGCATTAATCCTAGGGACATTTCATCAATCATCAATAGTGAAGGCTTCAACATTAATGCACGGGCTACAGCTAACATTTGCTGCTCACCACCACTAAGAGTTCCGGCAAGCTGATTCCTACGCTCCTTTAATCTTGGGAAAAGCTGGAAGACAAACTCTAACGTATCCCTAATTTCACCCCTACTCTTTAAATAAGCTCCCATTAATAGGTTTTCATTAACAGTCAGCTTCTCAAATAGCTGCCTCCCCTCAGGAACGAGACCTATACCGAGCTTAGCTATTTGATGTGGGGGAAGCTTATCAATTCTAGTATTGTTAAACGTAATTGTTCCCTCAGTAGGTTTAATCAGGCCAGATATTGTTTTAAGCGTTGTTGTCTTACCTGCACCGTTAGGGCCGATAAGTGCAACTATCTCCCCCTTCTTTACAGTTAGGGAGGTACCCCATAATGCCTGAAACTTACCGTAAAATACGTTAATACTATTAACTTCAAGCATGGAACCACCTAGAATATATATTTCTCACCTAGATATGCTTCTACAACAGCTTCATTACTGGATACCTCCTTAGGGGAGCCTTCAGCTATCTTCCGCCCATAGTGTAGTACTATAAGTCTACGAGCTACATTCATTATAAACCTCATATTATGGTCTACCACAAGTACAGTAACACCAGCACTATTAAGCTTCCTGATAAGCTCAACCATTATTGAAAGCTCTGATGGATTTAATCCAGTAGCAGGCTCATCAAGCAGAATAAGCTTCGGGTCTGTCAGTAGGGCTCTCGCTAGCTCCACACGTTTCATCTCAACAACATTTAGGCTTCCAGCAACCGTGTTTTTCTTCTCGAGGGGGAAGCCTACAAACTTAAGTGTTTCTAAAGCCTTCTCCTCAGCCTCCTTAAAGCTTGATAGATTCTTCCTACCAAACATAGCTCCACTCATAACGTTTTCAAGTACGGTCATATTAACGAATAAACGGGTTATCTGAAACGTTCTAGCAATACCCTTCCTACATATGAATTCAGGCTTAGCGCCAGTAATATCGCTATCCTCAAAGAAGATTCTACCACCATCAGGCTTATAGATTCCATTAATCACGTTAAGAAGAGTTGTTTTCCCAGCTCCATTAGGACCTACTAAACCCAGAATCTCACCACTATATAAGTCAAAGCTAACATCGTTAACCGCAACAAGCCCACGAAACCTCTTAGTAACATTCACAACTCTCAATATGGAGCTAGATTCATCCATACTTTCAGTTAAAATTAGGGATGCATATAAAGCTTTTCATATAGTTATGGGCTTTGTGAACTTAAGCTCTACCTAGAAGTTAATCAGCAAGCTTAAGTTTACAGGACGTAGTTATGTACCCTGTAAATACTTCAATCATTGAAGATAGCTTAAGATATTTAAGCCTTCAGTTTGTAGGATTTATGATTAACTCCATCATGGTTTAAGTCTTAAACCTATTGATGTTAATAGGGGACTCATAGAGTGGTGGCATTACTGATTGGTGATGGAACTGATAGGTTGCTTTAAGCCTCTAGAAGAATAATCTACTGTTTTATGTAGTTAACACGTTAAACCATCAGTATCCATTATAGGACTAAATCCAGCTAATATGCTAGCAGACGATGTTCATTATTATAGAATATCATAATCCTGGATTAAGAATGGATATGTGGCTTGGAGGTTGGCTTGATGAAGTGTAAAATCTGAAGTTTCTACAAGCTTTCTTCCAGATATATTGATTGCTTCATCAAATTAACCTAATACTCCTTAAGCCCTATCATGATAGAAATAGATTAACGGCAAACAGAAAACTTTCAAAACCTACTAAACGGTTAAGCAGGGTTCTGAGTTACGTAGTCTTAATGGACTTGCACGGCTCCGGTTTTATCCCCTTCCAAGCTCATCGGGCTCAGCATCACCCAAACCCGTCAGGTTGAACCCACCCCAATCCGTTTCCAGCCTGAACTCATCTACGTGGAGAAGTCCTTCATCTAAGGCTATCCGCATCATCCAGTAGTCCATCACCCATAAAGTTATGGTTTAAATCTATTTAACCTATTTGGAGCTGCTGTTTACGGCTATCTAATAGCTATGCGTCATGTATTAGGATGAAGCATGCGGAAATGCTTTAAAGTCAATAATGGTAAAGCAATGAATTATATAGGAGATACGTCATGGTATTAACATGCCCAACTTTAATAGCTTACTAGCTTTACGTAATGTTTATAATTGTGTGGAATTTATTATTTAGGTGGTAATGTGATTGAGGCTATTAAAGATGTTGCTGAATACGCTTCTAAAAGCGGGGCTGAAGTTGTTAGGCTAGCTTCAGCTAGAGATGTTGTTGTTGAGGATCGGGTTGTATTTAGATGTATGAGTTGTGAAAACTATGGTAGGAATAGGTCATGCCCCCCCTTCTCACCTGGAGTTGAAGCTTTTAGAAAGGTGCTTAGCGAATATAGCTATGTGCTGGTTATGGTTTTTAAATCATCAATATCCTCCAGCATGGATGTTGAGGAGGCTAGGAGGCTTTGGGATAATGATAAGAAAAGGGTTTTTAACACTTTAATCGCTATTGAGAAATACGCGTTTAACAGGGGTTTTCCGCTAGCATATGTACTTAGAGCCGGGGCATGTAATATATGTTCTCAATGTAATGCTGATTCATGTAGGCATCAGGAGCTACTCCGATTTCCCGTATGTTCCGTAGGTATAAATATTGTTAAAACACTTAGAAATCTAGATGTAAATATAGAGTTTCCATCATTGAAGCCTGATGGTAAACCATGTCTTGTAGCAATACTGCTAATAGATTAAACTCTCAGAATATTCATTAGGGCATATGGTAGCTCGTTGAAGTCCTCTATGAGTACATGTATTCCACGTCCGGCTTTAGCTATACTCTCAGCCAACTCAACACTCTCCAATCTCCCACCACCTATCCCAACCTGTAGGACATGAAGCTTCGAATACTTTACAGCTACATCTAGAGGGTTGCCGCCGGCAGTAACCCAGCCGTCAGTAACAATAATGCCTAAACGTTCAGAAACATCCTCTCTTAGCTGTTCAATCTGCTCAAGACCTTTCCTAAGACCATCCTCAATATTTGTTAAGCCACCATATTTGAAGCTGAGAATCTTCGAAACAATATCCTCAATATCCATCTTTTCATCAATGCTCTTCAAAACCTCAGCTTCATCCTTAAACACCACTATAGAGTAGTAGTCCTTCTCAAGCTTGTATGCTAGAGCAGCAACAGCTAATGCAGCCATAATGATCCTATATCCATGCATTGAATTACTTGCATCAAGCATTAATGCAACAGCTAGTTTTCTCGGGATTTTGTTGATGATAGCTATATCCCTATACTCTAGAGGCTTACCATAATAGTTTTCAATTGTTCGCTCTAAATCAAAATCCTCGCTAAGTACTGGACTACTAGGATACTCAACAATCCTCCTATACCTTCTCACCCCCTTCTCACTTATCTCCGCGGCTAGGGAGGCTATGGCACGACATACATAGTCTTCAATAACCGTTCTCTCACATTCATCAAGATCGTCTGAGACGTATCGCTTAATAATTAGCCATCTTGAATCCGGTTTAACTCCTTGAGCCTCCCCAACACTTAACATCTCCCGGCCTTTAAGTAGGCTTGACATGGATTTGTAAATCGGCTCCTCGCGTTTAACCATTAGCTGAGCATTACTGAATCCTGGAGCTGCTTTATCTCGATCATCTCTAGGTTTTAAAATTGTTGAGGAGCCTAATCCATTCTTAAAGCTTAATTCCCCCCTCCCAACAGAGGATAGCACAACCTCAGTAATCACATCCTTCTTCGACCTGTTTGATTTAAGCTGGACATCGATCCTATTGTAGAGAGCCATTACAGCAGCTTCAACAAGCTTCTCAATACTTAGGTTTGTTAGGTTCTTAGTAAGCATAACAATATCTATAGCCCCCCTTACGGAGGATCCCCGCCTCAAATCCTTATGCTCACGTGTCCTCCTAACTATCTCTACAGCAGTTCTAACTAGTGAATCATTATCAACACCGGTTTCCCTCTTAACAATCTCAACCTCCTCATCAAAGCTCTGGTAGCTTAAGCCTATCCATACAAATCTATCCCTTAACGCTTCACTAATTCTACTTGTACCCACAAATTCCTCAGGGTTTTGGGTAGCGATAACTATGAATCCTGGCTTTGCCTGAATTTCACCTAGCCTCGGAATAATTATTTTACCTTCATCCATTGCTGGGAGCAAAACGTTCTGTGTACCTTCAGGCATACGGTTTAACTCATTTATGAATAGTATGCCGCCGTTAAGCATTGCTTGGGTTAATGGTCCTGGAATAAATGAATCCCATACATATCCCTTCGACAATACTATTGGAGGATCAAACCATCCGGTAAGCTTAGTTTCAGTATATCTCTCATCGCCGTCAACACGGTAAACAGGTCTATTTAAATAGTTGGCAATAGCTAATGCTAGCTTGGTTTTACCAACTCCAACAGGACCCTCGAGAAGTACATGTTTACCGGAGGTAACAGCGTTTAGAATCATCGATAGCTCTAAGTTACGTCCAACAACACCATACCTACTCTTAATCTCCTCAATAACATCCATAAGCACACCTAAAGTCTAGGTTTTGGATTTTGAGTAGTTCCTAATTATATTCTCAACAGCTACTCTAGTATCGTTCGGTATAGGCTCTACGTAGTGTTCTCTAAGTATCCTCCATACTTTCTCCCTCACGTTTTGAAGTAGTGTTTTCCTATGCTTCGACCATGCTGCCCATGAAGACTTATCCATAAGCTCAGGCATTACATACTCTAGATGTAGATTCCTTATTGTATGCTTCAGGCTTAGAAAGCTTCCGCAATGCCCAACAGCCCTAATAACATCTACTGCAAGCGCTTCATCATCTACACGTACACCCTTCATAATCCTCTTCAGAATCGATATTAACTCGTTACATATTACTATTAGCTCTAAGCTTCCAGACTTAGCTGATTCGAGAAATCCTAAATCATGTACGAGGCTATGCCCGCTTAGCGAAGATATTGTTAGGCTTATAGATGCTTCAGCAATAGCCTGCTCGTCAAGAGTCTTGGAGTCGCTCATTCCGCCTGTACCCCATGATGGAAGCTGATAGAAATCAGCTATCTGGGCAAGCATAACCTGCATCAGTAATGTTTCAGCAGTTTCATAGGATACAACTCCGTAACGCATATCTAGGATTAATGGAACGGTTCCGAAAATAAATGGGGTACCTGGATTTATTAGCTGGGCAAGTACAAGACCTGCAAGGCTCTCAGCACATCCCTGAGCTATATTGCCTGCAAGAGTTACCGGTGCATTAGCGCCGCTTATAGGTATTGGCGCATAGATTATCGGTAGCCCTACACTACACCACTCAATAAGGGACTCAACGTATTCTCTACCTACAAATAGCGGTGATTGAGGCTCATCGTAGAGGGATACGATAGGTCTCCTCCTAAGCTCCTCAATACCTCCAGATATTAGCTCCGCAATCTTAATTATTGCTTTTGTTAATTCACCATCACCGTAACAGAATACTTGAACATGCTTACACGTATTGGAGAGTACTGTGTAGGGCTCGTATAGTGGGATTAGGGATGGGGGAATATCGGAGGCTGATGTTAAGCCCATAACGAAATCTATGTTTTGCAGGGCATCACATAGCTTAGCGACATTAGCCATATCAGATAGTCTACCAGCTCTACGCTCCCCAGTTTCAAAATCAATTATTGATGGGGCGCCGCTGCAGGGACCGAAGAAAACTTTTCTACCCTCAACTATAAAATCCTCCTTAGGATTACGTCCACAGAACCTAACGGTTTTAGGGGTCTTCTTAATGGACTCCATGATCAGGCTTTCAGGAAACTTTACAATCTGTCTTTTAAAATCAACGCTAGCGCCGGCGTCGTGAAGGATTTTTAAGGCTCCCTCATGCTGAAACTGTATACCGATTTCGCTCATTATCTTCAGTATAGCGTTATGAATGCTTAATACCTGGTCTCTACTAAGGATTTTAATCTGTCCTCCTTCAAGCCCGATTCTCATGAAAACCCTACTTAGCAATAGCTTAAATACTTTACTGTAATGTGGTGGCTTAAAAGCTAGGTAGGATATGTTAAGTTGCCGGATCTATGTGGAGCTGCATGTTTAAACTCCTCCAGCCTCCTTCTTTCACCGCTTTTCCTACGTGAGATCCTACTAAGTAGCTCACTAGTATCTGGAGATATGGATGCTATCCTTGATGAAGCCTTAGCGTAAAGATCCTCAATTATCCTGCTTAACTCTATAGCTTTATCAATATCCCCCATCTCCCCGCTGCTGATTATGCTGTTTATTTTTTCCATGTAGCTGCCTATATTTAGTCCCGAAATCGGTTCAAGAGCCATTTCCACAACGGTTTCCCTCCTTCTTTTATCGATTAACTCAGCATTTCTCATGCAGTTTTCGCTTAGTGAAAGTAGGAAAATGCTTAACTCCCTATTCTCCAATCTCCCCGCTATTTCCCTGTAGAATTGGGCTTCTTGGCTCTCAATATTGATGATGAGGCTTATAAGGGAGCTGAACGTATATTTCTCCTCCACTTATTCACCATCTTGCCACTACGATTTTCTTATCTGTGAAGAAGTCTACGCAGTCGATTTGCCCGTGGAGAATGCCGAAGAATGATTCCCTCCATCCCCCAAACGGGAAGAAGGCCATGGGCGCAGCAATACCTACGTTTACACCTATGTTTCCACATTTAACTCTACGTCTAAATTCACGTGCCTCCCTACCGCTTGAGGTAAATATGCATGCAGCATTTCCATAGCTTGTCTTCGTATTAATCATTTCTATAGCTTCATCAAGATTATCCGCTCTAATAATGTTTGCTACAGGTCCAAATATTTCATCTCTTGCAATAACCATATCAGGCATTACATCATCAAATACTGTAGGACCTATAAAGTATCCTTTAGGATATTCAGGTACATGTACATTTCTACCGTCAAGTATTAGCTTAGCACCCTCCTCAACACCCTTCTCAATATAGCTAGCTACCCGGCTTTTAGCTTTTAGGGAGACTAGAGGCCCCATCTCTACGGATTCGTCAAGCCCATAGCCCAGCTTCAGCTTTGAGGCTGCCTCAACAAATCTCCTCTTTAAAGAATCGTAAATTCCGCCTACAGCAACTAGGTTTGAGCCTGAGAGGCAGCGTTGACCTGTATTGCCGAAGAATGAGGTAAGTAGGGCTGGAATAGCTTTATCCAAATCTGCGTTAGGCGTAACAACCACGTAGTTTTTAGCACCTGCCTGAACAATAGCTCTCTTACAGTACTCGCCTGCAAGCTTATATACGTATTTCCCGGTTGGCGTTGATCCTACGAATGCAACTCCCTGAACATCCGGATGCCTTATTAATGCTTCACTAACCTCCCTACCCCCATATACGAGGTTTACTACACCTGGAGGTAGCTCCAATTCATCAATAACCTTAAAACACCACATCATAGGTATCGGGGTTATTTCGCTAGGCTTAACAACTAGAGTACATCCAAGCACTAGGGCTTGAGGTATAAACCAGAATGGGGCGAGAGCTGGAAAGTTGAATGGACCAATAACCGTAAATACGCCTAGAGGCTCCCTAACAAGTGTTTCATCAATTCCGGAGGCTACCTGATCAATATGCTCACCCTTAGCTAGAGTGTAGGCTATAGCGCATGCAGTCTCTATGTTTTCAATAAGTCTTCTAGACTCCCCTCTCGCCTCATCTATTGTTTTACCATGATTCTGAGTGGTGATTCTCGATATTTCCTCAAAATGCTCCTCCATCTTCTGTTTAAGCCTATAGATGTATTGAGCTCTTGTAGTTATCGGAGTATCCCTCCATCTCTCAAATGCTTCAGCAGCAGATCTAACAGCTTCATCAACCTCATCTATTGTTGCAAACGGGACTTCAGCAATAACATCATCCTTAGCGGGATTCATAACAGGCTGGGTATAGGTGGATTTTGAATCTATCCAGCTACCGTTAATGTAGAGCTTTAACCTACCGTAGTGGCTCTGAACCTCAGGTAGGATAGCCATCTACATCCTCCTCTCAGCTTCAGCTATACATTCCTCAAGAACGTTTAAAGCCCTATCAAGCTCCTCATACGTAATTACTAGTGGAGGCTGTATTCTAATTACGCAGCTTCTCACACCTCCAGACCCGAATAGTACACCCTTCTCCCTAGCTAAATCTCTAACAAGCCTTGTTTCCTCAACAGCAGGTTTCTTACTGCTTCTATCCTTAACAAGCTCAACACCAATCATTAACCCTAAGCCTCTAACATCACCTATTAACCTATGCCTATCCATCATCTCCCTTAACCTCCTCAATACGTAAGAACCCTTCTCAGCCGATTTCTCAGCTAAACCCTCCCTTAACATATAGTCTATGTTTGCTAGAGCTGCAGCTGCCGATACTGGATTTCCGCCGAACGTTGATAGATGGTCGCCTGGCTCGAAGGAGTCAGCTATATCAGCTCTAGCAATACATGCACTTATAGGGAACCCGTCAGCAATGCCCTTAGCTAAAGTCATTATATCCGGGGAGACACCGTAATGCTCAATAGCGAACATCTTACCGGTTCTACAGAAGCCCGTCTGAACCTCATCTACGATAAGTAATATATTGTATTTATCGAGAATCTCCTTAACTATCTTGAAATATTCGGGCGGACATGGTATAATACCCCCCTCACCGAGCACAGGCTCAGCAATGAATGCTGCAACGCCCTTACCCGTAGAGTACTCAACAACATCCTCAACAATTCTTCCACACTGCAGATCACATTCAGGATATCTTAACTTTAGGAGGCATCTATAGCAGTATGGCGGTGGGGTGAATGATACTCCGCCAAGATATGGACCCATATCCCACTTCCTCCTACCGGACTGGCCCGTAACGCTTAAGGTACCGATAGTTCTACCGTGGAATGAACACATCAACGCGATAAACTCATACCTCTTCGTAAACTTTCTAGCAAGCTTTAAACCACATTCAACAGCTTCAGCACCACTATTACCGAAAAACGTTTTCTGAAGGGGTTTAGGAGCTATTGAGGCAAGCTTTTCAGCAAGTCTAACGACCGGAGTAACATAGTATACATAGGAGCATACATGAATAAGTCTTCTAGCCTGGTTAACCGCAGCCTCCACAACTTCAGGGTTACAGTGTCCAGTATTAACCACGCTAATACCTGAAAAACAGTCTATATACTCCCTACCATCAACATCCCTTAGAATAGCTCCATATCCCTCATCAACAACGATAGGCTCCATTCTTGGAACTATTTTAGTGATGAGAAACTTATTTGCAAGCTCAATAACTTTAGAGCTACTAACCATATATAGACACCAAGCTACTCTAGCAGGCAAATATTTAAATTTTTGCCAGTAAGTTGATTAAAAAACTGTACATATATACATATATTAAAGCTTAATTTTAGACGTTATCCAACACTAATATGTAGAGTTGTTAAGTAGCTTTAGGAATCTCTACTCTCGGATCCTCCTTAATTATCTCTGCAACAATCTGGGTTGATGTTCTCTCAATCTCCTCCATATTCATTAACGTACTTAGTATCCTCATATAGTCCTCCCGGCCATCAGCTCTAACCATTACTACAAAGTCGATATCTCCAAGTACGAAGTATACAGCCCATACCCCAGGTATTTCAGCAATTTTCTTACCTACCCTACCATGATATCCAGGACCATACTTAGCTCTAACAAGAATTACTGCGATATACTCCTTACCAAGCTTAGCCGCATTTATCTTCGCATAGTATCCCTCAATAACCCCCCTCTCCTCAAGCTTCTTCACCCTGTAATAAACAGTGGATTTAGGGATCTTTACTCTTCTAGCTATTTCCTCAAGTGATGTTCTACAATCCTCCTGGAGGATATTTAGTATTGCATAGTCCACCTTATCCATTTTTAACTTTTCAGAAGCCATAAATAAGGTTTAAGTTGCTTATTTAAATCTAATTCCTAAATCCTCAATCTCCCTCTTAACCCTATTGTAGATTTCCAAGTATTTACTTGACGGCTTAATCATCTCTACATCGTAGCATTCCTGAAACCTTAATCCTAATGGTGGGTTAGGTATTTTATCGATGTATTTAGGTATTATCTTCTTCACTATATCGTTGACATCCCTAATCCTCATCCCAGCAGTAGCGTAGGCTACTTCAGCAGCGAATTTAGGCTCCATAGGGGTCATTCTATCCTCATACTTCCCCCTAGCTATCCCTGCAGCCTCAATTGAGGCTCCTGACGCAACAACTGAGGATATTTGGGCTGCGATCTCGTATAGGCATGTATCAGTACATGGTCCTGAAGATGTGTAGCTTATGTATAGGGATGGGAGATGGGTATTCCTACTTATTGCCTGTGCTGAAACAGACCTAGCCCATATTAGTTCAGGACTACTGCTTGAAGAGTATTTAATGTGGATTGGAAACATTACATACCATAAAGCATTATATACTAGAGAAGCCATAATATGGTAGGCAGCAGTAACGATAGCTGTTCCCTCAGCACCGCCACAGTATCCTCCAAGTAGTGGGCCGCAGTCAACACCTAAAACCATACCTAAAGTATTTGCTACGCAAGCCCTATTTAGAAGATCGAAGTTTGTTTTAAGCTCAGCAATCGCACCTATCATAACCCCATCAGACTTTCTTAACCCGAAGTCTGGGTGGAGAGCTGAAATGAGTGAAACAGCTGTTGAGGCTGTTGCTATAGAGTTCATTATCGGTAAGCCTGGTCTTCCAGCTCTTCTTAAAGCCTCCCTTGCAAGAACAACTGTCCTCATAGATCCAAGAACTTCAAGAGGGGAGCCCGGCCTTATCCTCATCCCGCCAACTCTTGTTAGAGCAGGTGTTGTTAGGGAGTTTATATACGGTATTCTTCCATAGCCCTCAACAAGCTTTAGGAATATATCATCAGATGAGACAGCTACACCAGCTGCGCCTAGAAAACACCATGGCGGGGTAGGGTCTTCAGGCTTTCTTGAAGTTAATGCTTTACGATCCACCCCCTCCCCAAGCATAACTTTTGATGGAGCTACTCTCAGCCTCTCCTTAACCTCATCCTCATCAAACATTATTATACGCTGAGTATCGGTACAGTATGCACCTACATCACAGAAGAACTCGAAAGCAGCTTTGAAAACACTGTCAGCAAGACCTGGATCACTGGGTACAGGTGTATCTGGATCGTAGCTTACACCATACTTCCTAATAACGTCTTTAAGCTTTAACGTAAATATTCTTAAATCAAAATCCTTCTCGGAACATATCTTCCCCGTTGTTGCTCTCTCAACAACATCTAGAATTGAAACCATAGCTACCTCCTCCCAATAAGCGTTAAGGCTACCTGTACAGCTTCAGATGCTGTTTCAGCCCATCCATCAGCCCCAATCTCCTCAGCCCACTCTCTCGTTACAGGTCCTCCGCCAACCATAACTATGTATTTATCCCTTTTCCCAAGAGCCTTCAAATACTCAATAACATCCCTCTGCCCAATAATTGTTGAGGTCATAAGTGCAGATATGGCAATAATATCTGCTTTAACCTCCTCAGCCTTCTCAATGAATCTTAATGGGGGAACATCTACTCCTAAATCGTAGACATCGAATCCGTAAGCTCTGAGAAGAGCTGCAACAATGTTTTTACCTATTTCATGTATATCTCCCTGAGCAGTTCCTATAACGACAACACCTCTCCTAGGAGTTCCACCCTTAGGAATAGCAGGTAGTAAAACATCTAGTCCAGCCTTAATAGCGTCAGCAGCCATGATAAGCTCAGCTAGATAAATCTCTAACCTATCAAACTTATCACCGACAATTCTAGCTCCTGCAGCTAAACCCTTCTCAATAGCTTCTAGAGGATCCAGCCCCTTAGCAATAACCTCATTACTATACTTAACAACAGCATCAACATCATAGGATACAACAGCATCACGTAGCTTAGCGTAAATATCCTCACCCATACAACCACAGTAGCTAGGTTAAAAACAAATATTTAAACTTTATTTCAAAAACCAACTTATAAATAGGAAATAGTTTAGGTAGATGCATTATAAATATCAACAATGTTTTAAAATGTTTATGGGTTAATAGATTAAAATATGAATATTTCCTTATCCACATTTCTGTTGGTTATGCTTAAGCTATCTACTCTAAACCTTTCTCCATCGTATAGTTCAGCATACTTCATGTTTAGGCATGCTGCTGCTGTTATTCTTCCTAATGCGTCGGCTTTAGATAATCCATTACCGCTTGTTCCGCCTACGACTGTTATGTTGCTTTCCTTGTGGACTATCGGTAATCCATCTATTGAGATGTCGTAGTATCCTGCATGCGAGTTTGATGGGCGGATATTTGTGAATTGCGGGAAGTATTTTATTAGTACTTGGTATATTCCGTAATTGTAGAAGTTCTCCTCCGCTGGAGGATCATCCTCCAATATTCCGTAGGCTCTTCCCAGATGGTCTGAGCATCCTATCCAGAACGCTAATTCCCCGATGTCCGGCTTCATCCATAGCCATGATTCACCCCTTACATATATGAATAGGAAGGGGGCTGCGTTAAGCTCATTGAATCCCTCAGCGAACATAACCCTCCTTAACGGATCTGTGTTCGCCTTAACTATGAATACTTGCCTCTTTTTAGGTTTGAAGTGGCAGTCGATACCTATGGGGTCGAGGATTTGGTTTGCCCATCCGCTTGCAGCTACAACAACCTCGCTTGCTTCAATAACTCCCTTATCTGTCTGAGCCCCCTTAGCTATAACATCCTGCCAGATGTGGGGTTCACCAGGTATGTTAAACTCCACTCTTGGACCGGTGATTATTCTGTTTACGGATGTGTTGTATAGTATTTTGCCGCCCATTCTTGTAAACTCTGCTTCGTAGAATTTAACCATGTTCTCCTGACGCCAGTATCCAGCGTTTGGAAACATTAATCCAACATCGATGTTTCTAAGATTCATGGATTTAGCCTCCTCATCCCCCACATCAACTTTTACGTTAAGATGTTTAGCTAAATCCTCTCTTGAGCATATTCTATATTTAACGTTCATGGAGTCCATTTTCTTAAGAACTGGTTTAGCAGCTTCGTAAAGCTCATTATCCATCATGAAGAGATATCCAACCCACTTCATTCCAAGATCTATTTTAAGATCCTCCTGGAGATGTTTATAAAACATAATTGAGCTCCTACCGAGAGCGAGATTTGTTTTAGAGGTCCAAACATCAAGCCTAAATCCTCCAGGAGCCTTCCCTGTTTCACCCTGACCTGGGGATGACTTCTTCTCAACTACAATAACGTTAAGCTTAGGATTAAGCATCTTTAAATGGTAGGCTGTTGAAAGCCCAACAATACCAGCACCAACAACCAAAACATCACATTTAATCATACCAGCTTAAAACTCAGGAAGATTTAAACCTTTCCACAGAATTAAAGGACGTGGCAACTTAGGAAATCAGATACAATATGTTAAGTTGCCGGGTCCGAATTAAATGCACTATAAACTTAAGCCCTACTACTTCCATATGTAGCATAAGTATATTATTCCACTATATGTTATTGTTTGAGTATTTCCGTTTAGTGGATTTATTATACTAACAGCATATACACGGTTTTGATCTATGTTAAATATTGCTCATCCTGAACCGTCAGTTAGTATCTGAGCATCGATAAGCTCATGTGTATAGTAGTCTTTAAGACCAACTATGACAATATGGTCTGTTGGTGTATACTCTAAATACACAGCAATTCGGAAGATACTTGGCTCAAAGGGGCTACACCAATAGCCATAGCCTAGGGGAACAGAACCACTAATTCTAATTTTAACTTTGTTACC
>Ga0272445_1001620_pt1 | contig 17050 bp, 13 predicted proteins | sample YNPCB0031_FD_194404 | JGI IMG/M metagenome (GOLD analysis project Ga0272445, IMG submission 194404) | Hot spring sediment microbial communities from Yellowstone National Park, WY, United States - YNP-CB-003-1 | ecosystem: Environmental > Aquatic > Thermal springs > Hot (42-90C) > Sediment... | reverse complement strand
CGACGATCCCTCACCGAATCCAGTATGTCTTCGGTCTTAACTAAATATTTGCTTACATAACTACCTCAACGTCCTCGAGCTTTAACCCCGCGTCAACCATCCGAGTCAGACGCTCAATCTCTACGTAATTAAAATGAGGTAATAAAGCTGACGGGGGATAGCCAGGGAGGATAGTGGAGGATGGTGTTTAGCACTGAACGTATTAAGTTGTGCTAAAAACTAGAGCAATTAGAAGCGTTCCCGCAAGCGCTAAAACACGCTGAATCTGAAATCCCTCGCACAAACTAATCATCCCCACCACCCTACCCGACAATCCCCCACCATCCCCGGCATCATCCTCGACTATCCCTAACACTATCCCCGGCCATCCCTCCCCGACAACCCCACAAACCCGCAACCCCGCCGTGCTTAAGGAAGCAAATGAGGACGGGTAAGGGAGCTGAGGAATAGCTAAGGAAGAACAGTTATTTCCGTTAAATCAAGAAGTTCTTCAGGCCTTGCTTAAACGAACGCGTTCGAGGGGGAATGCTTATTAGCGAACAGCTCCCTAAATAAAGAAGACCGGACCCGGACCATCCCCCGAAACAAGCTCGAAACACCCCCCAGCACCGCCCCCGTTACCTTGAGCTCTTCGTGAGCCGTGGTTTCAGGGGTCCCGCGGTGGGGGGTGGCGGGACCGGGCTTCAGCTAAGAACTAAGCCCTCAAGGGGAGAGGAACCCAGCCCTTAAACTGATAGATCACCCCCGGAGGGATCTTCACATAGATTGTTTCGTTGTCAAGAAGCACTACATAATCGACGTCGGGCGTCTCTACACCCTCACGTTAGTGTTCATGTTACTGACCTCCCTTCCTTAATGGGTCTTCACGAGAGCCTAGGTATTGGTTGGGGGAGGCGAGGCAGTGAGTTAGTGCTTACGCCTTAAGCCTTGACATGGTAATGCCCGTTATCCTAGTTGAGGCCTTCTCGTGACCGAACAAGAGTGTTCGGAGGCTTCGCTTCATTATTTAGGGTTTTCTTAAGTTAGGTTATGCGAGCGTGAGGTTTACATCTATCACCTTGGTAAATACGCGTACCTGGGTCTTACCATAATATTACCCTTGTAATCAAGGGGCTTGCGTTGATAAAAACTTCACAGCTCTTTGTTACGTAATAGGAACAGTCTTCAACGCATCAGTGATGAAGAAATGCTTTCTTTGATCTTTTGCGTGATGTACCTTACGTTGTCTTCTGAAAGCTTTACGCTTGACGGGAGATTTAGTCCCTCTCTTGAAATCTTAGAGGCTACAGGATACGAGTAAATAGCATATTTCGAATATATAGGCATCTCATGTAATGGGTAGAAAAATTTTCTTGTTTCAATACCGTTTTCCTCGAGTCTTTCACTTAACTCATCTCTTGCAATTCCAGCAAATCTCTCATTTACTAATATTGAGTAAAGCCAAAATACGCACTTTGCCCACGGCATCTCAGGGTGTAGCGTGATACCCTTTATAGAAGATAATTCTTCGGCGTATATTTTAGCTATTTTTCTTTTCCTTTCAATGAATCTCTCTATCTTACTTAACTGAGCCAATCCAATAGCGGCCTGGATGTTCGTCATTCTGTAATTAAAGCCTATTACTTCATGCCAGTATCTTTTCTCGGGGTTCATTCCGTGATCTCTCAGCATCCTCATTTTCTCCGCTAGCTCGCCATCATTTGTTAACGCCATTCCTCCCTCACCCGTGGTTATTATTTTGTTGCCGTAGAAGCTAAAACAGGATATATGCCCGAAGGAGCCGACTCTTCTGCCCTTGTATTCAGCTCCATGTGCTTCGGCCGCGTCTTCGATTACGTATAGACCGTGTTTCGACGCTATCTCCATTATTGGATCCATGTCGCAGGGGTGTCCGTATAGGTGTACTGGCATAATAGCTTTTGTTTTAGGGGTAATAGCCTTCTCCACCCTGTCTGGATCCATACACCAATACTCGGGGTGTATGTCTACGATTACTGGTTTCGCCCCGGTATACAACACTGCGTTAATGGTGGCCGCAAACGTCAAATCAGGGACAATAACTTCGTCTCCAGGCCCAATACCGAGTGTCACTAGAGCGAGGTGGAGTGCCGTCGTACCATTTGACACGGCTACACCGTACTTCATACCAATATAGTTGGCGAATCCACGCTCGAACTCCTCGATGAATCTACCCTTGCTACTGATCCAACCGCTTTTAACGGCTTCCACGATGTTTCTTAGTTCTTCCTCCCCGATATCGGGCTCTGCAACCATGTATCTGTACATGGTTACATCCTCAAAGCTCTTGTAAGAATAGTGTTTTCACTCGGGTAATTAGGTGCATCCCATGGGAACCTTTCCCCCTTGAGCCATCTCTCCCAGCGGCTAACGTCTTCTTTAACCATGATTTCAACTAGTTCGTCAAACTTGGTCCTTGGCTCCCAGCCGAGTTTTTGCTTAGCCTTTGAGTAATCGCCAACTAAGCATGGGACGTCTAAGGGTCTGAAAAACCTCTTATCGACTTTGACGTATTTCTGCCAATCTGAACCCACGAGCTCGAACGCTTTTTCAACGAATTCCCTCACGCTGTGGGCTTCACCCGTTGCTATGACGTAGTCATCGGGTTCTTTCTGTTGTAGCATGAGCCACATCGCCTCTACGTATTCTGGTGCGTATCCCCAATCCCTCTTCGCGTCGAGGTTTCCAAGTCTTAGCTCCTTGCTTAGTCCAAGGTGGATCTTGGCTACTTCATTGGATATCTTCCTAGTTACGAATTCCAGTCCACGGAGAGGCGACTCGTGGTTGAAGAGTATTCCATTAACAGCGAAGATCCCGTATGCCTCGCGGTAAATCCTCGTTATCCAGTAACCATAGAGCTTAGCAACAGCATATGGACTCACGGGCATGAAGGGGTCGTTTTCATTGAGGGGTCTTCCACCGTTAAGTACTCCCCTCTTACCGAAAATCTCACTGGTCGTCGCATTATAAAACTTTGTCCCTGGATATACAAGGCGAATAGCTTCTAGAATCCTCGTAGTAGAAAGACCCGTCACATCACCCGTTGCTACAGGAGTTTCAAAGCTGGCCTCAACAAAGCTCTGAGCCGCAAGATGATATACCTCGTCGGGCTCGGATATCTTCAACGCCTCTATAATAGAAGACATATCAGTAAGGTCTGCTGGGATAAGATACACCTTATGGTAAACACCAAGATATTCCAAACGCCAGAAATTAGGAGTACTAAGCCTCCGGTAAGTACCATACACTTCATACCCCTTATCCAATAAGAACTTAGCTAAATATGCGCCATCCTGCCCCGTTATACCAGTAATTAACGCTCTTTTCATTTGTTTTCCCTCCGGCATACTTAATTTTCAATACCCCATATAAATTTCAGCATTACTTTCTATTTTATGGTGCTTTTTTATGGTCTTAAAATTCTTCTTTTCCATTCCTACTAATGACGCCTTTGTAAAAATAATATAAGCTCTTCTTTTGAGTCAGATTTAAATGAGCATAAGGTCTAACTTTATAAACTGCTTGATATGCAGCTTCTAAAGGCAATCCTTTTGAAATAAGATATGCTATAATAACCATTGGAGCACGCCCTCTTCCTAGTCTGCAGTGAACATAGACATTGCCTTCCTGGAGGCATTTATCTAATAGAGAAACTAGATTATGAAAAGACGTTGGTTCTAAAGAGGAATCATCTTTAATGGGAAAACTATAATAGTTAATTCCATTAAGCACTATTACTCTACCTTTTTCATGATCTTCGCGTAAATCTATTATTGACTTAACGCCCAGACCTATTAATCTCTCATAAGGTAGGGCAGGCCCAAATAATATTCCATTAAGCCTAGAAATATTTCTTCTAGAAAAACAACGCCGAAAGGCATGCATCATTCGTTTAATCGTTGGAGTTAAGTCAAACTTTTCAAATTCCTCTATGAAAGGAAATCCATGTTTGAAAATTTTAGGGATTAAGCCCATAATTTTTCTTGAAAAAGCAAAATTCTTTGTCCTTATCGACTCTAGAAGTACATTAATAAGAGTCCAGCTTTTTACAAATATTTTTTCTTTTGAATGCTATAAAGAAAATTGTTTTCTTGTGTGGAATTATAGTATTCCACAAGTAGCCTCGGAAAATCCACACCTGATGCTATGGCAAGAGGTAAGGTTCCCCAAAATCTTGGATTTAACTCCATAAAGTATAGTTTCCCATCATGCTTAAGCCTGAATTCTACCATTGCTACACCCTGCCAATTTAACGCTTTTAGCAGTTTAGCACCATTCTTCAAGGCATCAGGATAGAGGTATGATTCAGCAATCACGCTCGGCCCCCCATCAGGGAAGCGTTCAAGTATCCTTCTATGCCCAAAATATGCAATAACTTTATGATATTTCGAGAAAATGAAAGAAGCTCCTATTCCAGTACCTTCTATCCATTCTTGTAGAATTACCGGACCGTGCTTTCGTAATTTTTTAAATGCTACCAGAAAGTGTTCCTGCACAGGCTTTTTCTTGAAAACAAAGTAGCGATGTTGAGGTCCTGGCGGAATATCTATTTCCGTAGAGGTCTTCATAATAAAGGGGATGCCCACTTTTTCAACAACATCATCAATCATAGGAGCGTCGGTCAATACTAGTGTTTTTGGTATATTAATGCCGATCCGAGAGCAAAATTCTAACATCTTCACTTTATTTACAGCAATTTTTAGAGTATCATAGGAGGGTATAGGCACTAGTGTTCTTTTCTCTTCCAGCATTTCCTTAATCATGGAAATTAACAGCTGAGTCTTTTCCGATAGAGGTATTATAAAATCATACTTTCCAGCAAGCTTTTCAAAAAAGTTAAGAAAGTCTTCGCGTGCATATGAGGGATCAGGATAAAAAATAATTCCCTTGCAATATTTAGAGCAATATTTAGAAAAGGCGTTAAAAACATCTGAACCATAAGAAAATCCTAGATGAAGATTATATTCTATTGAAGCTAAAGACCTTATTACACTTAATGCAAATGGCAGATCACTATCTACTATAAGAATATTCTTACTTGGCATAATCATCAAGATACGCACGAGCTTAAAATAATTTGTTGCATGTGTGCGTCCCTTTATCTTTGTAGTCTTTTTTCTCAAGATACCAATAATTACTATTTTCATATTTTTTCCTTTATATTTAATAGCCTCTTCAAAACTCACTTGCCACCAATTTCTGCCTATCTTTATCATCGCATAGGTTTCTGAGAACTTTAGGCAACCGATCGCCAACATTTTATCAAGATATGGGTTTTCGCCAATCGGTATGGTTACGATCATTGTTCCATTTTCATCAAGAAGGTTTACCATATTCTCAAAAGCCTTTAAGATCTTACCTGGCTCAAATATAGGTTCTCCTCCGTAGAGGTGTTCTTGAAAGCCGACGTGTTCAAGTGTGGAAATTGAAATTATTAGCGAATATTTTTATTGGAGTTAAACTGCACAATATCCTCATTTATTATTTTAATACCGTATTTGCGCGGTCTTTCATATTTATCTACAATATCCCACGATGAGGTTTTTTGATATTCTAGGACATAGTGCGGAAAGTAGTGAGACATTACCAACTTCAAGAATCTTTGCATTGGGATAACTTTTTAAGTGTTCTCGAATAGCATGCCAGATTATAGGTATTTCCACAGCCCTTTCATTTCTCCATGTTTGATTATATATATGGTAAAAGTAATAATATTGTCTCCCATTGAATAAAAATATGCTTTGCCGAAATCTCTGATAGAACCATAACTCCAATCGCGACAGAAATGGAAATTTAATTGATTTTGGAACCCTATCACGTATAATTTCAAGAATATTTAAAATAATATCAATAATACACATCTGTCTTTGCACTTTATCGCCTTTCAATAACTTGTAGATATTTTGCTCCTAATTTTTTCAAGCGAACGCTTTCTTGCTGTCTTAATTTAAGATAGATGATGCTTATATATTTTAACTAGTCTCTCAGCTATTGCTCTGAGATTGTAGAAACTCATAACCTTTTCATACCCCCTACATCCAACTTGCTTTCTAAGAGTAGCATCAGCTAATAAGGTATCGACTGCATTTGCCAATTCTCTCACGTCTCCTAACTTCGCTAGAAATCCCCCATCTCCATTAAATCTTATTATCGAAGACACTGTGGGAATCTTATATCCAACCACTGGTTTCTTAAACGCCCACGCTTCTAAGAATACCAGCGGAATAGTTTCACCATATGATGGCAGAACAACGATGTCGCTTGCCTCGATCAAGGCATACTTGTCAGCTTCGGGTAGAGTCTCATAAATTTTTAACAAGCCATGTTTGACAAGCTTTTTTTCTATAAGACTTGCCTCGATGCCATCTCTGGATTCGTCCATCTCTCTGGACCTTTTACCTAGCACTAAAAATTTTGTTCTCCATGCAATGTTATTGTCCGACCTAATTAGCAACATTGTCATTTTTAAAAAATCATAGTATCCCTTGTTTTTATCACGGAATCCTATAAAAGCTACAATATTTTCAGATCCTGTTTCCGTTTTTATTTCCCTTCTTTTTTTACCAATAATCTCTCTATTTCTATCAATGAAGTCTAAATCAACGCCTTCGCCAACAAACCATACGTTATCTAAACCATTAGATTTCAATAAACTATATTCATATGGTGTTGAAACAGTAATCGCATCAAATTCTCTCAACATTAGAAGTAGTGACCTATATCCTAGCTCTGTGACTATGTGATTCGAAAAGTCCCTAATAAAATACTTTAACCTTGTTATAAATGGGTCGTGATGTATCAGCGGATGACAAACAAAAATGGTATTTTTAAGCAGTCTTTTCTTTTTTATCATATATACAACAGCTGGAAACGTTTCTTTCCACAATCCCATGTGAATTATATCGTAATATCTAGCAAGCATTGTTATTAATGTAAAAGCTTCGTGAGGATGCATAACTCTGTTTCTGAATAAAACGTTAACTATCATTGTTATCTCCAGTGGTTTAACAACTTTATAGGAATTCAGGTACATCCCAGTACATGGTAATAAATTGCTAGGTACACATGGAATAAGCCGCGTCTTATAATACATCACCTTATTTGTCCTTTCCAATAATTTTTCAACGCTTTCCATGTTAACACTAGACATGTCCTCAACGTCGATGACCCTTGTGTGAATGTTACTATGATTTGAAATAGCGTTGGCAAAAGTATACATAAGTAGCGATGCTCCTCTCATTTGCGTTAAGTTCTTTGTTATAAACGCTACTTTCATAATCACCATCACCTTCGCATAGGTTTTAATGAGCGTTAAATGAGTACCTGATAATACCGTTTATCTCATATTTAGGAAATATATTCAAATATTTGTAGAATAGAGGCGTCGAAAATGCGATTAGTAGCATTAACGCTTTGAACGGCGGCTTCGTAGAAGTTTTTGAAGTAACTCAGTTCAGGCCTTATAAAAACATAGTTTTCCGAGTACTGAGAAACATCGCTAGTACTCATTTTATACAGTATATCTGTTTTTTCTAAATCTTGTAGTATAGAGAACAACACTAGCTCTCTAGTTATTTCTCCGCGATACTTCGCACAGCTTAATTCATAAACTTCTAGTGGGATATTTTCATACTGGATAGAACGTACATTACAAGTCTTGCTGTATGACAATACATCATGTAAAATAGCGTATTCGGTGAAAAAGTCTCCATATACATTTGCCCTGTTCATTAACGGAGCTATATTATCTAATATATTCACATCGTTATATGTTAGCGCAATCGTCATATCTCTTGTCTGTCTCGCATTTAGAAATCCTATGGAAATATCGTTTTCATAGACAAGTTTGAAATTTGTCCCGAGCGTAAAAACTAAACTCCCCGAATAAAGCACGGAGAATAAGACAAGCGTGATTAATCCTAAGTTCCTCGATAGACTTGCACATTTAAAAATGAACTTGCCTAATATGATACTGCCTAAAAAGATACCAAACACTCCTAGATATCTTCCTAGCCCTATAGTTGGAATGATTTGGGACGACGCTAAAGATATTAATAGAAGCAAAGAGGAATAAAGAGATATTCCAGCATCAACTTCTTTTTTTCTAGAGAATAAATAACTAGAAAAGCTGACAACAAGTAGAGTTACTATAGGAAGATACAAGAAAATAGCCGTTGTTAAAGGATCCCCTCCAGGTGGAGCGTATCGTTTTGGTTGCAACATGCCGTTTGTTAAAAAGTTTATCAGTTCCTCCAATGATAAACGTCCAGAAAAATAGATGTGCCTAACAGTTGTATAAGTTGTATAAACAAAATATGGTAAAAATAAAATAACGGAATATTTAAAAAGGTTTTGCAAATCCCTACGATTTTTAAAGAATTCAACGGTTATAATAAGAAGCACTGCTAATAGGTAACATAGTACATGGTAAAATAATGTTGGAATTCCCAAAATCAATAATAAGAGTATGTTTCTTTTGTCCGAAAATATGCTTGTGACCCCCGCTCTTAAGGCTATCGATATCATTAACATCCCCATTATAAAGCCCACAAAAAATGAGGCTATACCTAAAAGTAGAGAATAAAACCAACTAATAGACATCATTACTGTAAATGAATATAACGGGAGAAAACCTCTGGGGCTGGAAATTGGGAGATTCCTATTTACTAACTCAGTGATGAAATATAGTAGAATTATTGAAATTCCCAACATAAGTAACATATTGCCATAAATATTTGTTGATAATAAGAGCGTAGTAGTTTTGAGAAATATAGGTAAATAAGTGACAGGGTAGAATGGATTAAGTGTGGAAACATAACTTGGTTCTAGAATGTCACGCCACGAATCTGGAAAAATTAAAGGTACATAACATAGGAATAATCGATAAAATGTTAAAGTAAGAATCACTAAAAAGATCACTTTAATACTAATACTGGCACTTCTTTTTTCTCCTTGTGCTCTAAATAAAGGTATTAAAGCTATCATTGATGCCAATACAACAACTAAAATCATGGCTTTTACATTTACTTTAGAAAAGAGGACAATTATATAAATCGAGGAAAGAATTGAAAAGAGAACAATAAATTTCTTTGAGAGCGCTATGAATAGTTGGCTCTCCTTATAGCTATAACTGTTAATTTTCCAGGTAATATATAGGATCACTGCTCCAAGAGGTATGGATATCAATAGCGTGTATAAAGCAATAAGAGATAATTCCATTCGTATTACCCTATTTTCTGAATTTATGGCAAACCTTGAATTTCATATAAATGCGCTTCGATTTATATTTTATAAACATCAAACATAGCCATTAGGTGCTTATATCAAGGATCTTTTAGCGGTCTACCCAACTATTATTATATGGTAGTGCATTTTACGGGGGTACTCGCTTTTCTCGTTCGAAAACTAAGTATTTGTATGGAGATAGGTATCCTATTACTAAGCCAAGTTGAGCAAGCATGTATTCTATAGGATTCTTAAATCCAGCGTATCTTATTTGCTCTATATTCCCAGGCAGTAATATTTGAATCATTCTCGCTAAACTATATAGCATTACCTCAACTAGATTCATAGCCTTAGCTACCCTTAGACCAGCCCCAGTCCATGCGCCCTTCCTAAATTTCTTTGAGAAAGGTGCATTAATATCGCCCCATACATGAATTGCTAGGGGCACGTTCACCTGAACAACGAGAGCTCCCTTATTTAAGACGTGTTGCGTCAAATGATAATCTTCAAGACAGGATAGCTCTTTTGGAGGATCCCAATCCACCACTAAGCTTCTTCTAACCATAGTAAATCCAGTCCTGCCTCGTATTGTGCTAATTCCTCTTCTAAGTAGCTCGTAAATTCCAACCTTGTCTCTTTTTTTAACGATTTCAATTGTTTTTGTACCCGGTCTACGTAAAGCGCTTCCTAAGGTATATATCATTCCAATTTGGGGATTTTTCATAAGATTGTATAATATCGGAAACCATCCTTTAGTAATAAAGACATCATCGTCTATGAAACCTATATATTCACAGTCTGTGTATAATATTCCGATTTTTCTTGCAACAGCCAAGTTAACCTTTGTTTGTATAATCATAGCATCAGGGAAGTATTTTTTTATAACACTTAACGTTCCATCTCTCGAGAATCTATCAACGACGATGAATCTATGGACAGGCACATGTTCTTTTATAAGTTTAATTACTTGTTCAAAGTATGGTTTATTCGAATTCCACGTTGGCATAACAACATCTATTTCACTCTCTCTCGTATTCATAGAATTCCACTTATCGCAACAAGTACTCTATTTTCATTTCTGCAGAAGCGATGCAATAAATTGAGCCTCTTTGTATGCTACTTTTCTCCACGATGAGTGTAGTGTTATCAATGTCTTTGTATAATCGTCTGGCTCCACATCTCTATGAAACCACTGGATTACGCCTTCAACGAGCGAGACTATATCACATTTCTTCACTACATGTACCATGCTACTACGTGTGTATATGTATCTAATTGCCGGGATATCATAAGCAACAACACCGAGTCCCAGGGCAAGAGCTTCGAGAACTGTTAGCGGGAATGCATCTCGGTATGATGGGTAGATGAGCACGTGGTGTTTCACTACTTCTCGATATAGTTTCCCCGGTGGCAAGTATCCCAAGTACTTTATGTTTCCACACTTTGTAATGTATTTGCTCGTAGTAGCGAGGATTTCATGGTTCTCTGGCATACCGATCAGGGTTAATCTAGCCCTGGGCTCTCTCTGCGAAATTATATTCCACGCGCGTAGAAGGTCTACTAGTCCCTTCTCTCTACTTAACCTCCCAAAGTAAACCACCGAGTACTGTTCCACCTGACTTCTGGATTTATCAATGGTATAAAGAATCGGGTCTAGTGCTAGTGCCGGGATAAGTACTCTGAAATTCTTCATCATGTTTGCTATAAATGGGGATTCAATAATTGGTTGTGGCGAAACAGCTAGGACACCAAGCAGTTTAGACTTAATATTGCGGAGAATACCCTTTGCAGTAAGGCCTTTAATGTCTAACTGCATTAGTAGGATTACACCCTCGGCATACTTGGATAGGAAACCCGTAACGGCTAGTGCGTCGGCCGTTTCATGATGTGAGTATACAATCAACTCTTTACTATTATAGTCATAGTATTGCCTCACTTGACCCCAAGCGATACTCTCAAATAACGGCATTAGACCCCCTCTATTCCTCTCGATAATGAACTGGCCCATTGAAGCTCCACCCATAACACCGACTTGTTTTCGTGCGAGAAGTTTCATGTTAAGAGATAGAATCATACTAAGTGCTTTCCCATTGACGTGGAGAGTATAGCGTGAATCTCTCTCGAGATTTTGTAGTGTCTCTAATACCCTGTGTATGGCTTCTTCGAGGCAATCTGCATAACTTATCGTTTTTCCTCTACATGTTTCCTGCATGAAGGACTTTAACGCTGTTCTAATAGCGTTTGCGGGAATATAGAGCTCTACTTCAAATCCCTCGTTATAGAGCTCTCTGCTTAGATGTGGTAGTACAAAATATGATCTTTTATAGCCTCCTACGCCAATATTAAATGGCATTGATATTAGTATTATCCTTCGGGTCATTAAATGAGTCACTAGACGTAGTTTTAGAGTTATACCTGGATGCAGTCACTCTTTTGAAGCAGAAGTAGTACGTTCTGTAGCGTCGTAGAAGGGTGAGAAGACGTTGTATCGACATATTTTAGCTTGAGGGTTTTCGCGATCTTGTCGTAGTAAATCCACATTTTCTTTACCAAGGATTCTTCACTTGGTTTTCTCTTTGCGAGGACTTCAGGAGACGCTGTAACGTAGACTGTACACTTAGAGTATCTGAGCGCAAGCAGAAAATACGGTCTGAACCTGCTTAACCTAGTAGTGTTTAACGAGTCTTTGAACGAGGTCATTACCCAGATAAGTGCATCGAGAATAGATCTTTCGCACACCACTACGTATCTTACTCTGAGAAGCACGTAGTACCAGAGAGTCAGTGGAATTAGCGAGAGAAACTCTAAGTATATCCACAACCCTATTAGCATCCTCGGTACTCTAACTCTATAGTAGTGTATATCGGATCCCTTCAATCCTAGGACATCTCTTAGAAACAACATGAGTATGTAGGCGAGTGTATGTGTTCCTCTTATACGGACTACCTTAACTCTATAGCCCATCTTCTCGAGATACTTCTTCAGTATTAAAGCTACTGTAGTTTTCCCCGCTCCATCGGGTCCGGTAAAGAGTACTAGGGGTTTAAGCACGTTTATCTCACCACTATATCTCGAATTAGTGACTCGAGGATTTTCATTCCATCCCTTCTGGGATCGTTTACTTTAAAGAGTAGAGTACGTGAATACTTCCCTAGATTACTCGCTAAAACAATACTCCCAGTAGTTCTATAGAGGAAATGTACGTAGTCAAATGCTCTACTACGCTCTCGGCTACGCCACAATTCCATGGTAGCCAACGGATTTAAAGCAATGAGGACAATTACTACGGGCTTGAATTTCTCGAGCGTCTTTATTGTATAAGATATTGCTACTTTATAGAAAAAGCTATAGATTACCCTCACCAAGCTCTTTTTCTCCTTGCATAGCCTATTCGCGAAGTATTCGTAGTCCACAATAGCGTTTGGATAATACTCGTCTATCAGAATAATAGTATTCCTCTCTCTCGTTGAAGACAACATAACTCGAAGTAGTATAACGGTATATTTCAGTGGTATGAATAGCGTGTCAAGGAGCGTCATTAATGGCAGGTATTTACAGAATACACGGGGGTTATTAAATCGGAGAGTCAAATAGTAGTTTCCAATATACTTGTACCGTGAGGCAGATATGATAAATCTTGTAGCTAGGTATGCAGGCCCGTGATTAATATTTACCTCCACGGATACGGTATTAAACCCTCTAGATCGTAGAATGCGGGCAAGACCCCTTATAATCGTTGTTTTCCCAGTACAAAAAGAGCCTAAAAACAGATAGGCCAACATAGCACTCTATTCTTCAAATCGCTTAACTAAGGGCTTGAAACCCATAATGTAGGAGATGAAGGCGTCAATACCCTTGCCACTGGGAAGATTCATAGTCTCTCTCAATACATTACCCAGCGGCTCTCTTTTTACTTTGCCAAGAATGGAGTGGAGATAAGAGAGGGCTATTGTTGTTGGCAACGGCCTAGCATAGTGTTTACGTAGAGCTATAGAGGAAACTATTTTCCGCCACATAGGTATTCTATGGAAGACACGTGGATTTATGATGCTACTATAGTACATCATTGAAAACAGTGGTATTTCTAACCCAAGCTTCCTAGCTTCCTCAACTAATATCTCTTCATCGCCAACGTATTTCTTGAGCGTTATCTCGAGCTCTAAAAGATCGGAGAGCGTGATATACAAGTCCTTCATGACCATGTGAGACGCAGTAATCAACATGGAGTCTATGGGCGATGGCACTTTTACATTATTTATCAATATGGCTCTCTCGAAAACCAGCTTCTTAGGGTAGTACTCGTAATCCGCAGCAGCTATACTAGTATGGATCTCTACATCGACTACTGCATCGTCGACAGTACGCCTCCACAAGTCTTGCTCTAACCCGGACTTTGCGAGGTAATAGCCCATTTTTTTCATGATGTGTGAGACTTTTTCAAGATCCTTTCTTGAGGCAATAAGCAGGTCTATATCTGAGACGTCCCTTGGGAAACTGCCAATTGTTTTAATTACAACGGCGTCGACACCGCCGTTGGCGAGGTTTTCATATATATTTTGCGCTTCACTAACGTATACAAAGTATCTGCGAATCCTCTGCGTGGCCAAGTCGTTGGCTTCCGAGTAGCACCTCTGCGTAAGTAGCCCCATCGCCACTACGAGCTTATTTAGCCTTAAAAACTCAAGATTTTTTGAGAATAAATAGGAGATCATTTCCTGGAATAGTGGATCAGGACACTTTTCCTCCACGAAGAAATCATATAATACGGCAGTAACATACCTTGACACGTTATAGTGGATGATCATCGAGAGTTCGCCGCCTACGTATTTTCCACTTCAAACCTGGTACGGATAATTGAGATAGAGATTTATTTAGATCTCTATACAACTCACTACATAGTTTCACTAATGGTCTTTCAGCTTTAGCTAGTCTACGAGAGTTTATAACTTCGCGCATCACTTCAGAAAACTCCTCTTTGCTTCTGACCACGTATACTTTAGAATAGTGAATAGTGCGTATTCCGATAACTGAGTGTGGAGACGCGATAACTTCTAATCCCGCCGAGAGATATGCCAGGACTTTGAGAGATGTACCTGCTGAATGACTAAATACAGGTGATAGTCCGTAGTCTGATATTGCTAGTAACTCTTTAAGTTTATTTTTTGGTACTACTCCCAGTAGCTCTATACTTGGGTTTTCAACGTATTTCTTCATGTCTTGCCAGGGACCCGTGATTAAGAGCTTGAACCTATCTGGTGGGAGCTCGTTGAATACTTCGATTGCTATTTTTACTGCTTCTTCATTGTTTTTACCTCTTCCGCCGGCTAGTAATATAAAGTATGGTCTATCAAAGTCTTTTCGCCTAGCTCTAAGCTCCATGTACTCGTTTATACTTTCATAGCATATAGGTGGGACGTTAGGAATTATTATTTGCTTTCTTGGCTTAAACATACGGATAGAGTTTTCTAAGTCTATCTTGGAGGGATAGACTACTACATCTGCTGCATTCACTTCTAGTTTATGTAGTGACAAGTATAGCCCATATCTCAGCAAACCAAGTAGGCTTTTACGTGATCTCAGGTAAAGAGTTTGCGCGTAATTAGCTAATGGATCATATAATATAATGCTTTTTACACCAAGCATTCTTGAAAAGAAGGAGAATAACGACATAGAGCCAAAAACCAATATAACTTTTGCCTCCTCAAGATCTTTATGTAGCTTTATGGCCGTTACTAATTCGTCAACGTAATGAGTAATCTTAATCAATGGATTTAGATCATAGTGCATATTCCATCGGGTAATCGTCGATAATAGCGAATATAGTTTTCTCGGCAGGCTCATGTAGACTACGTTATCATGCACAGTCCTAGAACTAGTCTTTGCAACTGAACTTAGGTTAAAGGCTGTGAGAGCGCTTGATTTTGCTAATGCCACTAAAATAGTGTGTATTCGTACATCATCGCCGCTCTCCATCTTCCAGGGACTATTGTAATACGTATACGCTAATATCTTCATTTTCTACACAAGCTCTCTATTAGCTTTGAATAGTTGTTGGCAATATTGATCCAATCGAAGATCCTCACATTGATTAGCCCCGTTTTCTCTTAGTATATTTTTCGCGTTGTTTATCGGGCTAGTTGGTCGTTATATTACCTCTTGAGTAGTAAATTATAATTATTGTGTATTATAGAGAAAGGAATAATTAATAGATTCTTCGTACTTACTATCAGAATGTATTATATTTGTTTTACTCAGTAATCTTGTCACCCTGGGCTTCTAGGGGATCCAGAGAACCCTCCGAAGGATAGTGTGCCCACCGCCATGATGTTGTGGGATAACAACGAGTTTACTCCCTGGTTTTTAACCTCATCGTTTTTCTTTCATATGTCTGCATACTCCTATCACCGTGATATACCTATAGCTAGCAAGTTTAGTTTCACACGAGATATAGGTATATTGTTAAGAAGACTTACGAGTAAACCATTTCTCTCAAATACCTGGGATGGTAAATTCAATATAAACGCTTTATCATAGGTTATAAGTAGGGGATGAAAACCAGCTAAAGTTAAAACCTTGGCAAGAGTTTTCATTGTATACGGTGTAGTGTGTCCTGGTGTCCAGAAACTTCTATGGTAGGAAGGCGTAATTATGACTACGGTACATGCTATTCTGCTGAAATGACTTAGTATTTGTATGGTCTCTCTTACTGTTACATGTTCTATTACATGCGAGTAAAATATCACGTCGAATGATTTGTCTCTAAATGGCATATAAAACATGTCTGCAACAACAATTGCCATCTCAGCTATTCCTGATACTTTTTCCGCCATCTTCAACATCAACTCGATGTTGTTGTCCATACCCACGCAGATCTTCCCATGGACGACACAACTACTTAGAAACTCTCCCTCACCGCAACCAACATCTAATACTCTACTAGCTTTGGCAAAGAGCCTCTTTAAAAGCAATCTATAAAAAACTCCTAAGGAATCTAAACATAGATTTCCTCCTATGTGATCCCATATCACGTAACCCTACATGGAAGTCCTAGCACTGCATGAAGCTTCTTCATCTCTCAATGCTTGGCTCACCAGCAATAACTATTACCTCCTGATCCATTCTAGCGTCTTTCTGAGATGGATTTAACTACGTATTCGACTCCACCGATCCGCGGGTAGTATCCTGGCACTATGAAGAGTACTCTCATAAGCAAAGACCCCACATTACCTTGCTTTAGCCTGTTTTCCCCAAGCGATTTCTCTCGTCCACAGGTTTCTAATTGTGGCTATTACTAGGTATAGTTGTGTTGTTATCCACGTCCTGTATGGTCTGTAGACTAATAGTGTTGTACCTAACACTAGTAGTGTTAGTGCCGTTAGCGATCCCGTGATGGCTAGGTATAGCAGGATTGTCGTTGCCACCGCTAGTATCCATGGGTTGAAGAGGTGTAGGTGTGTCTCAACTAACAGCACTCCTCTAAGCCCGCTTGATGCCTTAGTTAAGTGCCTCAGTGTCGTCGCGAAGTGCTGTATTAGGTGTTGTGCCCTCCTAACCCTCCATTTATGGTATCCTCCGCGTGGCACGCTCTCCACGCACCATGCGTTGTCCACGGCTATCGACCTGTAACCTCTGAGGGCTATCATCGTCGCTGTGTGGCTGTCGTCAGCCCCTATGCTTGTCGGGAATCCCCCTACTTCGTTGAGTAGGCTCCTCCTGAACGCTGCTAGCTCTCCGTGGAATATTGGTGTGGAGTGTGCTTTGCTCTCCGCTAGCCTGACTACGTTGTAGAACTCTCTATACCCTTCCT
>Ga0272445_1001619_pt1 | contig 17051 bp, 21 predicted proteins | sample YNPCB0031_FD_194404 | JGI IMG/M metagenome (GOLD analysis project Ga0272445, IMG submission 194404) | Hot spring sediment microbial communities from Yellowstone National Park, WY, United States - YNP-CB-003-1 | ecosystem: Environmental > Aquatic > Thermal springs > Hot (42-90C) > Sediment... | reverse complement strand
CAGCTAAGCGCGTGGAGGAGGAGGTAGGGGCAGCTTTAAGGCGCGAGCTTGGCTTAACCGTAAGCCTAGAGGACCCGGACTACGAGGTCAGGGTTGAGGTGCTCGGAGAGGAGGCCTACCTCTCGCTTCTGAGCAGGAGGGACCGTGAAAAGCCGAGGAGGACCTGGCCTCCAGCCGGGTGGAGCTGACACGCGCGATAAGGCTGTTGATAAGCTGCATGAGCCGCCCGTAGCCGACAACCGATGGGGCTCAGCACTCAAGATCCCAGTCACGGATCGTCGAGGCCAGAGACGTCATCGCCCCACCTACACTGAGCTGGGCCCTTAAAAAGCGCGCTGGATGAACGCTCCACGCTCCCTTGAGTCGCTTCTGGATGCCTTCCCTGAAGCTAGGGCTTGGGGCTTAACGCTGGGAGCCCTTTAGCCCGCAGACGTAATTTAGTTAAGCAGAACCCTTACGTAGCGCGTGAGGAAGGTATCGTGAGGCTCCCGCTAGCTAAGATTAAGGTGAAGCCTCTAGCCTTTGAGAGCCTCGGGGTTAGGGGGATGTCGACATACGTTGAGACCCCCGACGTGAGGGTGCTCATAGATGCAGGGGCCTCGCTCGGCTTAAGGTTCGGCTTACTACCGCATCCACGCGAATATAAGGCCTTGGAGAGGGCTAGGAGGGCCTTGAGGAGGGAGGCTGAGGGCTGCGAGGTTGTTACAGTGTCCCACTATCACTACGACCACTATACGCCCGCCTGGAGGAGCCGCGAGTGGACGTTAACGTGGAGCTGCGTTGAGGAGGCTGAAGCATTATATGCTGGGAAGACCCTGCTGGTCAAGGACGTTAGGAGCAACATCAACCTAAGCCAGCGCAAGCGGGGCTGGCTGTTCGAGAGGGCTATGGCCTCAATCGCCGGCCGGATGGAGGTAGCTGATGGAAGGGAGTTTTCCTTCAACGAGACCAAGCTCCGCTTCTCGCCGCCAGTCCCACACGGTGAAGGTGGGTCGGCGCTGGGCTACGTATTGATGCTATGCATAGAGTGCGACGGCGAGAGGCTGATACATACCTCAGATGTGCAGGGCCCTGCGAGCGAGGAGGCTCTAAGGTGGATCCTAGCTCAGCGCCCTCACGTGGTGCTGGTTGGAGGCCCCCCGCTATACCTCGAGGGGGGCATGGTGGAGGGGGATGCCATAGCCAAGGGGCTTCGTGGATTCGTCAGGCTCGTGGAGGAGGTCCCCATAGTCGTGGTTGACCACCATGTTGCCCGCAGCCTCGACTGGAGGCGGAGGCTGGGCGAAGAGCTGCCTAGGATGGTGGAGGCCAAAGCATTCATGAGCGCCGCTGAGCTAGCTGAGCTTCAAGACGAGCTTCTTGAGGCTAGGAGGAGGATGCTCTACGAGGAGGACTCACCTAGCGAGGAGTTCCTTAAGTGGACGAAGCTTAAGCGTGAAGAGAGGCGTAGAACGCCTCCGCCTCTAACCTAGCTGGGAGCCTTCCTCAGAGCTTGGGTTGAGCCTTTTTGAAGGTACGAGGCCGCTTCGCCTTAGCCTACGCATCACGGACCTAACCATGTTGGGGCGCTCATTAACCATCTTGGCTATATCGGACACTGACAGCGAAGGGTTCCGCTGGAGGATTGAAAGCACCTTGAGCTCTAGGTCGCTGAGGGGCTTGGGGCCGATGAAGTAAACTGCAGCCACGAAGCCGCCTGAGATGAGGGCTAAAGGCACCCTCCTACCGTCCTCCGCCACTACGTCCTTCAGCAGGACGTTCATGAAGTCTGAGTCCACACCTTCAAGCAGCCCTCTAAGCACCTTGCCGTCGATTAAGTGCACCTCCACCTGAGCCCCCCTCATCTCCTTCAGGCGCTCTAAAGCCCCAAAACCTTCCTCCGAGCTCATCTCAAGCCCCAGCTGGCCCGCGGGTTTTTTAAGCTAGCCCTCCGTTTAAGCGCTGGGTCAGCTTCATCCAATCGTCGAGGTTAATGATACATCCAGGGTCAGGAGCTAGGTAGTCCTTGAAGTAGCCGTAGGCCCTAGCCCTACAGCCACCACACACATACTTGTATTTGCAGCTTCCACACCTCCCCTTCAGCCTCTCCCTATCCCTTAAGTCCCAGAACACAGGGCTGGCGTCCCAGACCTCTGAAAACCTCGCTTCCCTAACGTTTCCAGCTTTAAGCGGGAAGAACACGCAGGGCTGGATGTCGCCTTCAGGCTCAATGGCTGCATAGCACCTACCAGCTCCGCAGCCCCCAACGAATTCGCTTAAGCTCTTAAGCCTCCCCGGGAGCGTCATGTTGTAGAAGTGCGTGGGAACCACCGCTGTGCTAGCTTCATCCAGCCCCTCCATCGCTAAGGCCACCCTAGCGAAGTAGGGGGCTGTTGATAGGACGGGTAGCTCAGGGTCTTCCTTAAGCCTATGCCAAAGCTTACGTAGAACCTCCTCCCGCTCCAGCGGGGAGAGGTCGTTTTCAACTATGAAGCGGCCGCGCCCAGTAGGGACGAAGTTATACATCATGAACCAGTTCGCGTGAAGCTTCTTGCATAGGTCTAGGATGGCGTCGAGCTCGCCAGCGTTGAGCCTGGTTAAGGTGCAAGACACCTCGACGAAGAGGCCTTCATCCACCGAGTTCTTCAAGCCTCTAAGCGCCCCCTCGAAGGCCCCTTTAACCCCCCTGAATTCGTCGTGGGTAGCGGCGTAGGCACCATCTAGGCTTATCTGGACGAAGCCTATGCCCAGCTCCTTAAGCCTCCTAGCCACCTCCTTAGTTATCAAGGTGGCATTAGTGGCCAGCGCTGGAAAGATCCCCGCATCCCTTACGGCCTTCACGAGCTCGAAGAAGTCGGGCCTCAAAAGCGGCTCGCCGCCTGAGAAAGCTATGGTCGCTACGCCTAAGTCAGCTAGGTCGTCGATGACCTTCATCGCCTCCTCCGTCGACAGCTCCTTAGGTAGGGGGGCGCCAGCCGTGCTGTAGCAGTGCTTACAGCGTAAGTTACACCTAGCAGTTATGTCCCAGACTATGAGGAAGGGGGCCCCTGGGGTGAAGGGCCTCTTGACACCATACTTAGCTATGCCCTTAATGACGCTGACCAGCCCCCGCCTCCAGTAGGGATCTTTAAACCTCTCCTTCATAGCCTCCTCACTAGCCCCTAAGGCTCTGCCGCTCCGTGAGACGAGCCTAGACACTATGGGGGCGATTAGGTGGCTGCACGTAAAGCAGGCATGGTCATAGGCGCCGCTGAAGAGAGCTAAAGCTACCTCCAACCTGCTCTTACCGTCCTTAGGGCACTTGGAGGAGAAGCGCTTAAGGAGCCACCTAGCCCAGCGGTTATCGATGTAGGATTTAAGAGACTGAACGGCGCGGGTCGTGTCTAGACTCATGTAGGATGATAAGGGAGAGTGTTAGCGGCGCGCTATATAAGCGTATTTAATTCCAAGGCCGCTGGCCTATGATCTCGATGAGCTCAGGCTCGCTCTCAACCTTCTTGAACTCGCCGTAGGGCAGTAGGTCCCCTTCACCCCTCAACGCCTCCTCCTTAACTATGGTTAAGCTGAGGCATCCACTTACATGAGCCATGCTTCGAACGACGCTCAGCTCCCTCTCGATCTGCTCGTCGAGGCCCCCTGAAACCTTCACTAAGAGCCTAGTACGCTTGCTTCGAGCGATGACGTTAAAGGGAGCCCTCTTAAAGTGGAAGGCCTCGAAGCCAAGCTCCCTTAGCTTAGATAAAACCTCCCCCTCAAGAGGCTTAACCCCCTCCTTCTCAGCTGGAGGCGGCCTTGAGGTGAGTGGGGCGAGGATGTCCACAGGGACGATTAAGCTGCTCTCTAAGGCCTCCTCCATCTTGAGTGCTACCTCAAGCGTGGCATCCATTGAGCCCCTCTCATACTCGTAGATGGCCTTCCTCGATACGCCCACCATCCTAGCTAAGTCGCCGAGTGACAAGCCCTTCCTCAGCCTAGCCGCCCTCAAGCCCTCTCCATTTATATGAACGTAGTAGCTATTTAGCTTTGAGTAGACGTAGGGTCCCTCCCCGCGAAGAGCGTTGATGATGGTGGCGGGGGATGCCGCCCATACATTCATCTTCCCATAGACCACACCGTCCTCGATGGCTTCACCCCCCTTCCTACTAGCTATGAAGATTGGGATGGCTGAAAGGGCAGAGGCTGCCCTCCTCAGCTCCCTACCTAAGGCCTCCGGCGTCTCCTCGATGTCCTCAACAGCCTTAGCCACTAAAAGTACCTCTCTCCTACGAGCTACTACATCTAAGCTAGTTCTCCTATCGTCGGGAGGCGTTGAAACGTCGAAGCCAGCCTCCCTCATCGCCTTGAGGGAGCTCCTTAGTAGGGACTCCTCGCCACCCTCCACTTCAGCCCTGCTGGACATGCCTTAGCATGAAGGGGTTAGGGCCTCTATTAATGCTTTACCTTACCTGCCAGTCATCCGCGTCGAGCGCCCCATCCGTAGCGAAGCCTATGACGGTGAGGGTGCGAAGCTTACGCCTAAGCTCCTGAACCTGCGGTCGGTAGATATAGATGGGCAGCTCAACCCCGTCTAGGTTTACGTCAACCTGCCCGAGGAGCTTGAGAGCTAGATAAGCCTCAACTTTGCCTCCGCTTAAGGAGAAGGTGCCTGGCCCTAGATCCACCCGCCTCAGTAGGACGATGGGGAGGCGGAGCTGGCTGTAAAGCTCCTTAGGTATCAGCTGAGCTAGCAGCTCAAGCTCGCCCCTATCAAAGATTATCTCCCCTCCATCCCTAGCCTTGACCGAGGGCGAGTCCATGGAGAGCAGCTCGTCGAGCGTCTTATACTCCTTGGGGAGGTGGTCGTTGAGCTTCTCCACCTCACGCTTAAGGAGGGCCTTAAAAGCCCTCTCCCCAAAGCCCTCCGTCCCACGCAGCAGCTATGCTCACCCCTCCAGCCGTGAGAGGATTAAGGCGTGATCCTCATCGTAGGGCTCCAGGTGGATGACCTGAGCCACCTTAAGCCCACCCCTCTCCAACGCTTCAAGCTCCCTTCTATACACCTCCGACGGCTCCTTAGCTACATCTATGCTCCTAGCTTTCACAGCTAGCAGCGTCCAGCCGCCCGGCTTAAGGAAGGCCTTGGCGTTATCAACCAGTATGCGTCCCTGCTCCGGCTGAGCCACGTCTTGATATATCACGTCGACGGCCTCAACGAGGTGAGCGTACGACTCCGGGCGGCGGGCATCAGCTAGGATGGGTGTAACGTTAACCCTATGCTCAGCCACCCTAGCCAGCAGCTCCCTCATCACCCTAGGCGCGAACTCGACAGCGTAGACCCTGCCCCCCAGCCCGACGATGTCTGATACGTGGGAGCACGTGGTGCCTGAGGCAGCGCCTAGGTATAGGGTCTTGCAGCCGGGCTTGATGGGTAGGGGGCGTAGCCCCTTCAATATGCCGACGGCCAGCTTAGACCTATATGGGTTCCAAACTCTGAACTCCCTGCCCCCCTCCCTCACTATGTCCTCGTCGTATACCCTAACCCCCGGAGCTAAGCTGAGCGTCGCCAGCCTGCTTCCAAGCTCATCTCGCACCCAGTAGATGCCCTCATACTCGTGGGGCTCGATGGTAGGCAAGGCCACCCCATAGCTGTAGGTTGCCGACCCTATTAAGGTCGGCGCTGCCTCGACCTGCCTAGCTTAGCTCGCTCACGCTTCAGCTCAACCCTAGGCTTCTTAGGCGGAGGCTTAGCGTAGACCTCCTTAACCTCCTTAATCCTAGCCTCTAGGTCCCTCTTGAGCTCGTCAGCAACGTACTCTCCGGTGAAGAAGTCCACGCGGGCCGCTATGCTAAGCTTACCAGCCAAGGCCCTAGCGATCTTACCTCTCTGCCACCTGTATGAGCCGTGAACCTCCGGGCATTGAAATATTATGCCGTGCTTAGGAGGCTTCGCCCCAGTCCTAAGAGACCTAAACAGCGCCTTCTCCGCCCCCAGCAGCTGGATGGTGCTTGAAGGCAGCTTAGCTAACTTCTCGAGGCTGCCTGCGAGCGCTATAAGCCTGGCTCCAACGAGTGGGCCGACGAGGGCTTTAACGTTAGGGGCTACGTAGTCCATAGCTGACGAGACGTAAGACTCCAAGGCCCTCCTCAAGGAGTATAGGGCCAGCGTGATGGAGGCTAGGTCGCTGAGAGGCTTGACACCAACCTCATCTAGGTCGGCGCCCAGCGAGCTGGCTGAAGCCTTAAGTAACGCTGAGGCCTTGTCGGCGGGAAGGTTTAACTCCTTAAGCATGGCCTCATTAATCCTACTGCGAGGCCCCACCTTAGACACGAGCCTGACGAATGATTCATGGTCGCTTAGGATGTCGTTGGCCTCGGGGAAGTGGTATCCATACCACTCCCTTATCCTAGACACGAGGAGGTTTATGACTCGGTCCAGCTCATCTAGGGCTGTGACCGCTTGAGCTGCGAAGAGATCCTGCTTTTCCACAGCCATCTTAAGCTTAGACCTAACTAAGCGCAGGGAGACCTCGTGAAGGAGGGAGGTGTAGGCCTCCTTGGACTCAACGACACCCAGCTGGACTGCCACCTCATCAAGCTTGGCTCTAACCATCCTAGCCGCTGGATCTGGCGCTAGAACAGACGTGGATAGGCCAAGCCCCTTAGATATCGCCTTAGCTAACTCCCCGCTTTCAACAACTAGCTTAGCTATGCCCCGAAGCTTAGCCTCCTCGCAGACCTCCTTAACTTCGCTTATGAGCTCCCCTCTCTCAAGAGCTAAGACGCGTTCAGCCATGGAGGAGGCATCGCCCTCAAACCTCCTAGTGTAGAGTATCCTACCTTGATCGTCACATAGGAGGATGCTAAAGAAGGAGGGAACTAAGTGGGCAGACCCCCCAGGCTTCAACCAACCACCGGTAAGGCTTTGAGGGGCAGGTCGATATTAAGGTGATTCCCCTAGCTTACGAGTGGCTTGACTCAGGGCGTAGGCCGCCTTACTCCACCTCGCGAGCCTAAAAGCCCTTAGCCTACGCCCACTGGGCTTAAAGCGCGGCCCATGAAGCTCCTTAAGCTCAGCCGCCTCACGTCTTAACCCCAAGGCCCACGAAGCGCGATGCTTGCTTCAAGTAGGAAGCCATGAAAGCTTTATATGACGTCGTGCGTGGTTGAAGGAGGATGGAGATGGCGAGGCGGGCCTTAATATTAACGGCCCTGATGGCCGCTTTGATCGTGAGCGCGGCATACCTATGCCTTCTACAAAGCACCGTCAGCAGCAAGCAGCTCATAGTGTTCTGCGCTGGCAGCCTCCATACCCCGCTAGAGAGGCTGAAGGAAAGGTATGAGCTGCTCCACCCGGGCACGCGGGTGATAATTGAGCCTTCAGGAAGCATGGAGGCGGTTAGGAAGGTTGTGGAGCTTGGGAGGAGGTGTGACGTCTTAGCCTTAGCTGACTACGAGCTGGTGACCAAGCTGATGTCCCCTAAGCACGCCAACTGGTGCATTGCCTTCGCCACCGACGAACTCGTGCTGGCCTACACCGATAGAAGCAGGTACGCCGATGAAGTAGGTGGCGGCTGGCTTGAAGTGCTCTTGAAGCCTGATGTAAGGCTTGGGTTTTCAAACCCAAACCAAGATCCCTGCGGCTACCGCGCCTTAACCGCCCTCGCCTTAGCTAGCCTACGCAGAGGGGGGCTTGAAGTATTCAACGAGCTGGTCGCGCCGTACATCAACATCCGGGCTGAAAGGGTCGGTGATATGCTTCACATCTACGTCCCAGCTGAGCTACGGATAGAGGGGGGAAGGCTCGGCCTCCGCGCCAAAAGCGTAGACCTAATAGCACTCCTAGAGGCTGGAGACCTTGACTACGCCTTTGAGTATAGGGGCGTCGCTGTTCAACGAGGCCTACGCTTCATCGACCTACCCCCCGAAGTAAACTTGGGGAGCCTCAACCATACAGACCTCTACGCAAAGGTGACAATCCACTTAATGAGTGGGGCTAGTGGGGAGGTGGTTGTGAGGGGCGCGCCCATCATGTACGGGGTGACTATACCCAGCACCGCGGGGGACGTAGAGGGGGCTCTAGGCTTCATCAAGCTGCTTTTAAGCAGCGTCGGTAGAGAGGTGTTCGAGGGGCTGGGTCAACGGTTCCTCGAGAAGCCTGCATGCATGGGTGAGGTCCCGGAGGCGTTGAAGGCATGAGGAGGTTGACGTTACTCTTTGGGGCGGCTTCTTTAGCCATCCTTGCGTTCATGGCCATCCCCTTCGCCTCCCTAGCCCTATCCGTTAAGCCAGGCCCCTTAAGCTTCGCCTTAGCCTCTAGGGAGGCCTTGGAGGCCTTAGCTCTAACCCTGACGGCGGCGACCTTAGCCACGCTGATCCTCCTAATTTTAGGAGTCCCCCTAGCGTACCTATTGGCCCGCTTCAAGTTCAGGGGAAAAGAGGTAGTTGAGGCCATCGTAGATCTCCCCCTCATCATCCCTCACGCCGTGGTGGGTGTCGTGTTACTGGCAGCTTATGGACCTAAAGCCCCGCTCGGCGAGCTGCTTAAGTCGCTCGGAGTGGTCGTGGAGAGCAGCACCCTTGCCGTAGTCGCTGTGTTCGTCTTCATAGGGGCTCCGCTGCTGATCGATGCTGCCAGGGACGGGTTCGTCTCCATAGACCCCCAGCTTGAGGGAGTCGCGAGGAGCATGGGGGCTGGGCCCCTCAGGACCTTCATCAGCGTCAGCCTTCCCCTGGCTGCACGAAGCATAGCTACGGGGGCCACCTTAGCCTGGGCTAGGGCGGTGAGCGAGGTGGGGGCCCTGCTAATAATAGCTTACTACCCGAAGACCATCGGCGTGCTTGTTGTAGAGTGGTTTAGCACGTATGGGCTTCCCTACGCTGCGGCGCTGACTGCCATCCTGCTTTCATTGTCCGCGGCGGTCATGCTTGTGCTTAAGAGGGCGTTAAGGTGGAGGGGTTGATAGCTGTCGAGGACCTTCACTTAGACCTTGGAGGGTTCAAGCTTAGAGGAGTAAGCCTTGAGGCTGAGCGAGGAAGCTACTTGGTGATCTTGGGGCCCAGCGGCGCGGGCAAGACCTTACTCCTGGAATGCATCGCCGGGCTTAGGAGGGCTGAGAAGGGGAGAGTTCTCGTCGATCAAGTTGACGTGACCAAGCTGCCGCCCGAGAGAAGGGCGCTGGCATTCGTACCGCAGAGCTACGCTCTATGGCCTCACATGACAGTCTACGAGAACATAGCTTTCCCCTTGAGGCGTAGGGGAGCCGTGAGGCGTGAGGTTGAGGAGAGGGTTAGATGGATAGCCTCCGAGCTCAACATAGATCACTTAGTCCATAGGATGCCCAAGTCCCTCAGCGGCGGTGAACAGCAGAGGGTGGCTCTAGCTCGAGCCCTCGTGTGGGAGCCTAAGGCGTTGCTGCTCGACGAGCCTACAGCGGCGCTAGACCCAGCTTCGAGGAGTAGTGCATGGAGGCTGCTGAGGAGGCTGCATGAGAAGCTGGGGTTTACGGCGATACACGTCACGCATGACGTAGCTGAGGTAGCAGCCTTAGCCTCTAAGGCCGCGTTCATGTGTGAAGGGAGGGTGGTAAAGCAGGGCAGCGTCGAGGAGGTCTTAGCCTCTATGGAGGCCTCAAGATACCTTGGAGACGCTAACATCTACAGGGGAAGGGTGGTTGAGGCCTCTGGAGGGGAGGTAGTGGTGGACGTGGAGGGACATAGAGTGGTGGCCGTCGTTGACGGCTCCCTCGGCGAGGACGTGGTTCTATCGCTTAGGCCGGAGGACGTCGTCCTGCTTAAGCCAGGAATGTTTAATGCTAGCGCTAGGAACGCGCTGACGGTAGTCGTGGAGGACGTCGAGGCTCGGGGGCCCTTAACGCTGGTTAAGGCTGAGGCTGAAGGCCTACACTTAAAGGCCTACGTCACCAAGTCCTCAGCTGACCACCTTGAAATCAAGCCTGGCGCGAGGCTCGTAGCCTGCTTTAAGGCCTCAGCCCTTAAGAGGATCGCGTAGCGCTCACGACGGCGCAAGCCCTCAAGCAGCCAGCCTACTTGAGGCTTAAGCCACTGCATACTGAGCAGCCCGGCCTCCTCTCTACCTTTATGGTCTGGAACGACATGGATAAGCCGTTGAACACCAGCAGCCTGCCTATGAGCGGCTCGCCTAAACCTACTATAAGCTTCACTGCCTCCATAGCCTCCAGCGAGGCCGCCACGCCGGGCGTTGCTCCAAGCACCGGAAGGTCCTGAGGCTCAGGTGGGTCGAGGGGGATTAGACAGCGTAGGCAGGGCCCTCTTCCAGGGACTATGGTCATGACCCTGCCCTCAAAGCCTCTAACGCCCGCGTAGATGTAGGGCTTGAGCGACTCTACGCAGGCCTTGTTTATGATGAGCCTAGACCTATAGTTATCGAGGCCGTCCACGACCACGTCGACGTCCTCAACGAGGCTGCGGGCAACGCCTTCATCAAGCCTCGAGGCCACCTCCACCACCTCAACCTCAGGGTTCAGCTGACGCAGCTTCACCGCTGCTGAGGACGTCTTAGGCTTGCCTACGTCGCCGCTCCAATGAAGAAGCTGGCGGTTAAGGTTGCTGAGCTCGACGAAGTCTCCGTCAATTACGACTAGTCTTCCGACACCCGCCGCCGCTAGATACATGGAGGCTAGGCAGCCTAAGCCTCCAAGCCCAACAACCATGACTGAGGCCCTCTTAAGCCTCTCCTGCCCTTCAAGCCCAAAGCCATGTATGCGCAGCTGCCTATCGTAGCGCTCCAAGCCACCTCAAGGCCTGAGGGCCGCTGCACGCCTATAAGAGGCCTTGTCGTGACCGTGGAGAGCGTCAGTGGCTAAGTATGTCTTGAGCACTGCCATACTAAGCCTGAGGGGACCTGGCAACCTAGGATATCGGGCGCGACATGTTAAGTTGCCAGATCTCCTGAGGGTAGGGAAAGCTTAAAGAAAGGGCTTCACATACTCGCGCATGTGAGTGTAAGGCGGTTCACGTACAGGGGCAGGACGATTGAGGAGCTACTAAAGATGCCTATGGATGATTTCATCAAGCTCCTACCAGCCCGCCAGCGGAGGAGCCTCCTACGAGGGTTAACCATGGAGGAGCGTAAGCTCCTCGAGAAGATAAGGGAGGCTAAGCAGAAGGGGTCGGCGAAGCCCTTGAGGACCCATGCCCGCGACATGGTGATCCTGCCCGAGATGGTGGGGGTGACCGTGCACGTTCATAACGGCAAGGAGTTCGTCCCAGTTGAGATAACCGAGGAGATGATAGGGCATAGGCTGGGGGAGTTCGCCTTAACTTGCAAGAAGGTGGAGCACGGTGCGCCTGGGCTGCGCGCCACGAGAGGCTCGATGTACGTCCCCCTCAAGTAGGCTAAACTTTCCTCCGCGCCGAGGCTTCTTGGTTAAGGCAGCAGCCCTTATAGGGGCGTGGAGAAGAGGGTTCCTCCAGCTGAAGGGTTGGAGTTGCCTCGCTACGGCTACTCAATTACGTCCTTGGATCCAGATAGGACTTGCCTAGCTAGCGGTAGGGACCTTAAGGTGAGCTTCAAGAAGATGGTGGAGCTCTGCACCGCAGTGAGAGGGTTGAAGCTTGAGGAGGCTAAGAAGCTGTTGGAGGACGTAGCGGCTAAGAGGCGCATGATACCGTTTAGGCGCTTCAACCGTAAGCGTGCGCATCATGGAAGCGTCAACGGCCACCCAGCTGGAGGGTACCCTGTGAAGGCGGCGAGGGAGCTGCTTAAAGTGATGCGCAACGCTGAGAACAACGCTGAGAACAAGGGCCTAGACACCTCCAAGCTCTACGTTAAGCATGTAGCTGCCCACAAGGGCTTGAAGATACGCAAGTACATACCGAGGGCCTTCGGCCGAGCGACACCCTTCTTCCAAGAGCTGGTCCACGTCGAGGTAGCTTTAGAGGAGCGATGAGCGATGGAGGCTGACTCGCCCTGATGAAGTTTAAGCCCATCGCTGGATGCATCCAGCCCTCGTCGAACTTAGGGGGGGCTAAGGAGGGGCGATGGGGGCGCCCAAGGACTGATGGAGGAGGGCTACTTGGCTGACGTCGAGAAGGCGTTCGTAATGAAGGCCTTGAGGAAGCTTGACGTAGATAGGTTCCTGGCTAAAGAGCTGAAGAAGGCTGGTTACATAGGTGTAGACGTACAGAAGACGCCACTAGGCACGTATCTGACGATCTATGCTGAGCGCCCAGGCTTAGTGATCGGCAGGCACGGGTTGACGGTTAGGGAGCTTGCAGAGAAGCTTGAGAAGGAGTTTGGCCTTGAGAGGCCTCAGATAGGCGTAGCGTCGGTTCCTGTACCTGAGCTGAGCGCCAAGATCATGGCCTCGATGGTGGCGTCAGCGCTTGAGAGGGGCATCCGCTATAGGAGGGCTGCCTTCGTAGCCTTAAACAGGATCATGGAGGCGGGGGCCCTTGGGGCCGAGATCATAATCAGGGGGAAGCTGAGGACCGAGAGGGCTCGCTACGAGAAGCTGAGGGCTGGGCTACTACCGAAAGCTGGGCAGATCTCGGAGGAGTACCTAGATGAGGGTGTAGCTCACGCTTACTTGAAGCAGGGGAAGGTAGGCGTGAAGGTGAGGATCCTGCTGCCTCAAGCCGCTGAGGCCTTGAAGACCTTGGACCGAGGCGAAGTTAAGGCGGCTGAGGGGGGCGAGGTTGGCCATACTGAGGGTTAAAGAGATACGTAAGATGAAGGCTGAGGAGAGGAGGGAGAAGCTCGCTGAGCTTTATGCTGAGCTGAGGAGGCTTAGAGCCAAGGTAGCGTCGGGCGGAGCTATAGAGAGCCCCGGTAGGCTGAGGGAGCTGAGGAGGAGCATCGCCAGGATACTGACGATCCAGCGGGAGGAGGAGCTGGAGGGATTGAGGTGAGGATAACCCCTCGCAACATCATACGCCACGAGCTCATAGGGTTGAACGCGGAGGTCGTAGCTAGCCCCCATCCAGGCTACGTGGGCATAGCTGGCCGTGTGATGGATGAAAGCGCGAAGATGCTCTATATAGAGAGCAGGCGTGAAGTCAAGGCGGTGCCCAAGGCGGCCGCCACCTTCAGGTTCAAGCTACCCAGCGGTGAACACGTCGAGGTTGAAGGGTGGGTGATCGAAGGCAGGCCTGAGGATCGGGTCAAGCGCGCAGCTAAGGCTATGAGGAGGGACAGCTAATCAAGACGTGTTCGACGCCGGTGTTGACCGGTGAGGCCGAGGAGACGCGTAGATGCCTGTCGGCCTTGTTTAGGAGGCTCTCTGCGCTTGAAACGGGAAAGCTTTAACGCCACCAGCCTGAGCTGAAGGCTGAAGGATATGGCTAAGCTGCCTAAGCCAGGCGTGCCGGGGGTGGAGCCGCCTCAAGCCACGTGCAATGACCCTAACTGCCCGTTTCACGGCACCCTGCCCGTTAGAGGACTTATGCTCAGGGGCCGCGTGGTCAGCTCGAAGCGTAAGGGGACGGTGACGGTGCTTCGAGAGTACCTACACTACGTGTCTAAGTATAGGCGCTACGAGCGTAGGAGGAGCAAGTTGAGCGCGCATTGCCCACCCTGCGTTAAGGTTAATGAGGGCGACGAGGTCCTCATAGGTGAGTGCAGGCCCTTAGCTAAGACCGTTAGCTTCGTGGTCCTGGGCAGGGCTAAGGTGGGTGAGGGCTGACCTTGGAATTAGGCCTCTCCGTCATCTAGGTGTGCTAAGCTGGAAAAGCTTTTTACCATGTGAGCCTAGCTCGCTGCGCTTAAAGGAGGAGGAGGTTGGCTAAGAGAGGGCTTAAAGGAGCTGTAGGTATAACCTACAGGCCTGGAATAACTCCAGGGCTGCTAGTGGGGAGCTTGGTTAAGTGCGCCGACAACAGCGGAGCACAGGAAGTTAGGGTCATAGGGGTGGGAGGCCAGAAGACTAGGCTTAGGAGGGTGCCGGCGGCCGCGGTCGGAGACATGGTGACGGTTTCGGTCAGGAGGGGGAAGCCTGAGCTTAAGAAGCAGGTGCTAAAGGCCGTGGTCATCAGGCAGCGTAAGCCCTATCGGCGCATGAACGGCATATGGGTTCAGTTTGAGGATAACGCTGTGGTCATCGTTGGGGACGATGGTGAGCCGAAGGGCACTGAGATCCGAGGCGTGGTGGCTAAGGAGGCGGCTGAGCGGTGGCCTAAGATAGCGGCGCTGACGTCCATGGTGGTGTAGCTTTGAGCGCTTCCCACAAGCCGAGGAGCCAGCGGAGAAAACTCTACAACGCCCCCCTTCACGTTAAGCATAAGATGCTGGCCTCCCATTTATCCAAGGAGCTCCGCCAGCAGTATGGCTTCAGGTCGCTGCCAGTACGTAAAGGGGACACGGTGATGGTGGCTCGAGGGGAGAATAAGGGTAGGACGGGTAAGGTGGTTAAGGTGGACACCTCGAAGGTGAGGGTCTACGTTGAGGGCATTACGCGCGAGAAGATGGATGGAACTCAGTACCTCGTGCCCATCCATCCCTCCAACCTAATCATATCTAAGCTGGACCTCTCCGATAAGGCTAGGAGGAGGGCTGTTGAGAGGAGGGCTTCTGCAGGTGTTGGATGATGGGCAGGATGGGGGGCTCTAGACACCTTAAGCGCTATCCTGCACCTGCCTTCTGGCCCATCAGGCGGAAGGAGTTCAAGTGGGCGGTTAAGCCTAGCCCAGGGCCTCATCCAGTCGAGGCCTGCCTGCCACTACAGGTAGTGGTGCGCGATGTCCTAGGCCTCGCTGAGGCCTCTCGAGAGGCGAGGATCATCATAGCTAGCGGCGAGGTTAAGGTGGACGGCAGAGTTAGGAGGGACCGCAGGTTCCCCCTAGGCCTAATGGATGTACTTGAGATGCCCAAGCTGAATAAGGCGTTCAGGCTAATCCCTCATCCAATCACCTACCTACACCTACATGAAGTCCCCCTCTCGGAGGCAGGGTTCAAGCTCTGCCGCATAGAGGATAAGACAACTGTGAGCGGAGGGCACATCCAGCTCAACCTACACGATGGCCGCAATACGCTCATACGCGTAGCAGACCCTAGGAAGCCCGTGGAGGATGTATACAGGACCATGGACGTGGTCAAGCTTTCGCTGCCCGACACCCTCATCATGGATCACTACAGGCTCGAGCCGGGGGCCGTAGCGATAGCTGTAGGAGGCAAGAACCTAGGCCGCGTTGGAAGGGTGGTTGAGGTTAGTCAAGCCTTGTTTAAGGAGCGTAGGCTGGTGGTGCTGGAGGACAGGAAGGGCGAGAAGTTTACTGTAAGCTACCCGTACGTCTTCGTCATAGGGCGGGAGCAGCCAGCCATCTCGCTGCCTGAGGGTTGGTGGTGAGCTTGACGGCCCCGATGAACCCCATGAGGAGGGTGAGGGTGGGGAAGGTAGTCGTCAACATGGCTGTGGGGACCTCAGGCGAGAGGCTGATGAAGGCTGCCCAAGTGCTTGAGAAGCTTACAGGCCAGAAGCCCAGCTTTAGAGAGGCGAGGAAGACCATTAAGGACTTCGGGATAAGGAAGGGGGAGAACATTGCATGTATGGTTACGCTACGCGGTGAGGCGGCCTTGGACTTCCTTAAGCGGGCGCTGGCCGCCGTAGGCTTTAAGCTTAAGCGAAGCAGCTTCGACCCTCTCGGCAACTTCGCGTTCGGCGTAAAGGAGCACATAAGCCTCCCAGGCGTTAAATATGACCCTGCATTAGGGATCTTTGGCTTCGACGTCTGCGTCAGCCTCGAGCGCCCAGGCTACCGCGTCGAGAGGAGGAGGAAGAGGAGGAGCAAGGTGGCGAGGAGCCATAGGGTGTCGAAGGAGGAGGCTTTAGAATTCGTCCAGCGTGAGCTAGGCGTCACCTTAATCGAGTAGGGGCGTACGCTCAGCTCGCGTACTTAAGCGCATAGCCCTCTTCGCTTCAACGCGCGCCAGTAGCGCTGAGGGGGCGTGAAGGCTACAGCCGCATCCAGCCTATACTTGAGCCTCGAAGGTGGCCTCACGTTGGCTTAAGCTCGACCCCCTCCCTCCTAAGGATCTCCCTAGCCACCATTACGCCGGATGCTGAAGCTTGGACCAAGCTCCGCGTTACGCCGGCTCCGTCACCTATGGCGAAGAGGCCGCGTATCTTAGTCTCCAACTTATTGCTCAGCTCGAGCCTAGAGCTGTAAAACTTGACCTCCACGCCATAGAGCAGGGTGTGGTTGGCGTATACTCCAGGCGCCACCTCATCTAGGGCTTTGAGCATCTCCATGATGTCGGTTAGGTACCTGTAGGGAAGGACGAAGCTTAGGTCGCCCGGCGTCGCAGCCTTAAGCGTGGGCTCCACGAGGTTGCGTTTAATGCGCTCCCACGTTGAACGCCTTCCAGCCTTCAAGTCGCCTAGGCGCTGGACGATGATGCCCCCGCTCAGTAGGTTAGCGAGGCTGGCGAGGTATCGGCCGTAGGCTATGGGATCCTTGAAGGGCTCGGTGAACGACGTGCTGACCAATATGGCGAAGTTGCTGTTGTCGGTACGTTTATCAACGTAGCTCTGCCCGTTAACCGTGATTACACCGTCGTAGCACTCGCTTATGACCTCCCCATGGGGGTTGAAGCAGAACGTTCGAACCTTGTCGTCGAAGGTCTTAGAGTAGTAAACGAACTTAGGCTCGTAGAGCACGTTGGAGAGGGGCTCCATGACGTAGGCTGGCACTTCCACCCTAACGCCTACGTCCACTGGGTTGCTGCTAAGCCTTAACCCGAGGCGCTCAGCCTCCCCTCTAAGCCAGCTGGCGCCGCCTCGGCCTGGAGCTAGGACGACGTATCGGCCCTCCACCACCTCACCGCTACGTAGCTCAACCCCCCTCACGCTTCCCCCCTCAGCGAGGACGTGAGCTACCTCCTCGCCCAGCCGAACCACCGCCTTCCCCTCAAGGCTCCTCTTCATAGCCTTCAACTCCTCTATACAGCGCTCCGTACCTAGGTGGCGGAGCTTAACTGGTATGAGGCGAAGCCCAGCAAGTAGAGTTCTACTCCTTAACTCCTCGACGCGATCTACGTCGGTGCCGTAGACCTTCTCAGGGGCGCCGAACCTAACGTAAACCCTGTCGACGTAGTCAATCAACTTAGCCAGCTCCTC
>Ga0272445_1001616_pt1 | contig 17061 bp, 14 predicted proteins | sample YNPCB0031_FD_194404 | JGI IMG/M metagenome (GOLD analysis project Ga0272445, IMG submission 194404) | Hot spring sediment microbial communities from Yellowstone National Park, WY, United States - YNP-CB-003-1 | ecosystem: Environmental > Aquatic > Thermal springs > Hot (42-90C) > Sediment... | reverse complement strand
TAAGCTCAGGAAAGATTGAGGTAAGAGCTTATCCTTCTCGTAATATTCACGCAAAGCTATATATAATCACATTCAGAGAAGGAGATAGAGATGTAGGTAGGGTTATAACTGGTTCAAGTAATTTTACACAAAGAGGGTTAAAAGATAACTTGGAGTTTAATGTTGAACTCAAAAATAGAGCAGATTATGAGTATGCAAAAAGTAAATTTGAGGAACTTTGGAAAGATTCTGTTGAACTTAATGAAACCTTTGTAAATACAATAAATGAGAGAACTTATCTTAACCAAAATATCACACCTTACGAACTCTATTTGAAATTTCTATATGAGTATTTTAAAGATGAGTTGAGCAGGAGAGACGAGTTTTATCACAAATATCTACCTGAATATTTTAAGAATCTGGATTACCAGAAGCAAGCCGTATTGAACGCAAAAAAGATATTAGAAGAATACGGCGGTGTTTTTATTTCTGATGTTGTTGGAACTGGGAAAACTTATATTTGTGCAATGCTTGTCTCCCAGCTTGATGGAAGGACTATGGTTATAGCTCCTCCTTCTTTGCTCAGTAAAAATAACCCTGGTTCTTGGCAAAATGTTTTTTCTGATTTCAATATTCATGCGGATTTTGTATCTACGGGAAAACTTGATGAAGCTTTGGAGCATATCAGACAAAGAGAATACAAAAATATCGTAATTGATGAGGCTCATCGTTTTAGGAATGAAACAACTATAAGCTATGAAAAGCTTTCTGAAATTTGTAGAGGGAAGAGAGTTATTCTTGTTTCTGCAACTCCATACAACAATTCTCCAAAAGATGTTCTTGCACAACTTAAACTTTTTCAGAACGCACGAAAAAGCACAATCCCAGGGGTTCCGAATTTAGAAAAATTTTTCTCATCTCTTGATAGAAAGTTAAAAAGCTTTGATCGTTCAAGTAATTATAATGAATATATAGAGGTGACAAGGGAAATAGCGAAGGAAATAAGAAATAAGGTTTTAAAATATGTGATGGTAAGGAGAACAAGAAAAGATATAGAAACATATTTTAAAGAAGATCTTGAAAGGAATAATATCAAATTTCCCCAGATAGAAGACCCAAAACCTCTACTTTATCAGCTTAATGAAAGGGAGAACGAAATTTTCATTAAAACAGTTGAACTTTTGACCAAAGAAATTACTTACGCTCGTTATATGCCTTTACTATACCTCAAAAGCAAAATTACACCACTTGAAGAGCAGTCGCAGAGAAATCTCGGAGGTTTTATGAAAGTTCTCCTTGTCAAAAGGCTTGAAAGTAGTTTTTATGCTTTTAGAAAAAGTATTGAAAGATTTATTGACTCTTACGAGAAGTTTGTCAAGATATACAAAGAAAAAGGTAAGGTTTTTGTGAGTAAAAAGTACGCAGATAAAATATTTGAGCTTTTAGAAAAAGATGACGATGAAGCGATACAGAAGTTGATTGAGGAAGGAAAAGCACAAGAATACAAAGCGAGTGAATTTACGGAAGATTTTGAAAGTCATCTTGAAAAAGACCTCCGTATACTCAAAGAAATTCAATCAATGTGGAATGAAATAAAAAGAGATCCGAAACTTGATGTATTACTCGACAAACTCCAAAACGATCCAATTTTAAAGGACAAAAAAATCATTATATTTACTGAATCAAAAGAGACTGCGGAGTATTTAGTTGATAACATAAATAAAAAGTTTGGGGAAATAGCTCTGCTTTTTCATGGGAGTTCGCCGGAAAATGTAAAGGATAAAGTTATAGAAAACTTTGACGCAAGAGCCAGAAATAAAAAAGATGATTACAAAATACTTGTTTCAACAGAAGTCCTTTCAGAAGGTGTTAATCTCCATAGGTCAAACATAGTGATAAACTATGATATACCTTGGAATCCAACAAAGTTAATTCAAAGAGTTGGGAGAGTAAATCGTATAGATACTCAATTTGATAAAATCTATGTTTTTAATTTCTTCCCGACTGAACAGGGAGAGAATGAGATAGAGTTAATAAAAATAGCTCGTTCAAAAGTTGAGGCATTTTTAAATCTTCTCGGTGGAGATGCTGCAATTTTGACTGAGGGGGAGCCTGTTGCTTCGCATGAGCTGTTTGATAAATTGACATCTAAAAAAATTTTCTTTGAAGACGAAATTTTTGAAGAAAGTGAGCTAAAATACTTGAAAGTTATAGAGAAGGTAAGGGATGAAAATTCAGATTTATTTGAGAAAATAAAGAGATTGCCCAAAAAAGCCAGGTCTTCAAGGAAATTTGATGAGAAATCCCAAAGCATTATTCAACCTGATTCACTTATAACATTTTTTAGAAAAGGAAAACTTATGAAGTTTTATTTATCTTGGGATAAGGGAACATACGAGCTTGATTTTCTGACGGCTGCAAAAATTTTTGAATGCCCGGAGAATGAAAAAAGAACAGTGCTACCTCTTGAAAGGTATTATGACCTTCTTGGGAAAAACAAAGCGGCGTTTTTCTATGCAACTTCTGGGGAAGAAATTTTGTCTCAAAGTCGTCGCGGAACAGATTCTTCAAGGAAGCTCATAAAAATTTTGAGAGCCGTACTAAAAAACAGCAAGCAATTGACAGAAGATCAGGAAAAATATATGGAAAGGCTCATTCAAAGACTTGAAGAGGGAGCAATACCAAAAAAGACAATCCAAAAAGTGAATCAAGCAGTTGAAAAGCTCGGAGAAGAAATTCAAAACCCCCTGAAAGTTGTAGCTGTATTACGAAGAGAAATATCTCCCGGCTTTCTTAAAGGTCATCTCGTTGAAAAAATCATACCAGCTGATGAAAAAGGAGAAGTTATTCTATCATTGTATCTATCAGAGGAGCTTAAAGGCGACAAAGGAGACACAAAGGGGACATAAAGGGGACATAATGAAGTAAAAGGCGCAATAAAGACGCAATAAAGGCGCAAAGGTAATGAAGGCAATAAAAACAAAAATAAATAAACTACTATGAACAGGGAACAAGCAAAAAGACTAATTATTGACACATTTGAAAATCCGTTTGATAAAGAACTTTTCTCAAATTTTATAGCTAATCTCCTGAAAACTTATGATAGAGAAAAAGCTCTTGATCAACGAGCAGGGATACAAGGGGTAACCGAAAGGTTTCTTGGCTTTATTAGCTCTTGGGAGAGATTAGGAAGATATACAGACGAAGAAGGGAATAAAATTGACATTTTAATAGTTAAATTGAGAAAAGGTGTTTCACTTTATCGTGCCCGCTCAACCCAAAGAAATTTTGTGGCTTATTATCTTCAAGGAAAGTTAGGAACAGCTACCGAAAAAGATGCTGCTCTTGTAGCTTTTGTTTCACCTGACGAACAGGATTGGCGTTTTTCTCTCGTAAAAATGGAGTATAAATTAGAAAAAACTTCAACAGGTAAAACAAAAGTTGAAGAGGAATTTACTCCAGCTAAAAGGTGGTCTTTTTTAGTTGGTCCGAATGAAAAAAGCCATACAGCACAATCAAGGTTTTTGCCGATACTTGAAAATGATGATTTCAAACCAAAACTTTCTGACCTTGAAAAAGCGTTTGATGTTGAGGTTGTCACAGAGGAATTCTTTGAAAAATATAGAGACCTATTTATAAGAACAAAGCTTGAACTTGATAAAATCGTAAATTCTGATGAGAAAGTAAGGGAGGAATTTAGGAGAAAAAACATAAGCACAATTGACTTTGCTAAAAAACTTCTTGGGCAAATTGTTTTTCTCTATTTTCTTCAGAAGAAAGGATGGTTTGGAGTAGAAAGAGGAAAACCTTGGGGAACTGGTCCAAAAGATTTTTTAAGGAGATTATTTAATAAGGAATATGGAGATTACAAAAACTTTTATAATGATATCCTTGAACCTTTGTTTTATGAGGCTTTGAGGACTGACCGAGCAGCAAACGAGCATTATTACGATCGTTTTAAATGTAAAATTCCATTTTTGAATGGTGGTCTTTTTGATCCGCCGAATAATTTTGACTGGGTAAATGTTGATTTGCTCTTGCCTAATGAACTTTTCTCAAACAAAAACAGGACAAAAGAGGGCGATATAGGAGATGGTATCCTTGATATATTCGATAGATATAACTTCACTGTAAATGAAGAGGAGGATCTTGAAAAAGAGGTTGCCCTTGACCCTGAATTGCTTGGTAAAATCTATGAAAAATTGAACGCTATAAGAGAGGATAATTTTGACGAATATATAAGAGTTTTAAGGTCAGGTAAAAAAGGAGAAGAGACAAAATTTAACAAAGAATATGGAGTTTATTATACTCCAAGAGAGATCGTTCGTTATATGTGTCAGGAAAGTCTGATAGATTATCTTGAAACAGAGCTTAATGGTAAGGTAAAAAGAGAAGATATAGAGAAATTTGTAAAGTTTGGGGACTTGTTTTTGGAACATGAAAGGGTAGCGGTAGAAAAGAGAGAAAAAATTGAAAAAGGGGAAATTAAAGGGACAAGATATGAACACGAAATTCCTGAAAGTATAGTTGAGAATGCCGAAACAATTTACAAGCTATTAGATGAAATAAAAATTTGCGACCCTGCTGTTGGCTCTGGTGCTTTTCCTATCGGAATGCTTCATGAGATTGTGAAATTAAAACAAATTTTATCTATATATCTTGGGAAAGATGAAAATACCTATGATTTAAAAAGATATGTGATAGAAAATTCTCTTTATGGTGTTGATATTGACCCAGGTGCTGTTGAGATTTGCAAGTTAAGATTTTGGCTTTCTTTAATAGTAGATGAAGAAGATTTCCACAATATAAAACCTCTTCCGAACCTTGATTATAAGGTCGTTTGCGGAGATTCACTTGGAAGGATAGAGATTGATTTATACAATCAAGAAGCCTTCAATAAACTTGAAAGTCTAAAAGAAAAGCATTTTAACGAGACAAATTCATTGAAAAGGCAAGAGCTAAAAAAAGAAATTGATGATTTGATTTTCCAAATCACAAAGGGACATAAAGAATTTGACTTTGGATTGTATTTTTCAGAGGTATTTCGTAAAAAGAATGGATTTGATATTGTAGTAGGAAATCCACCTTATGTAAAGGATGAAAGAATTACGCATTTGAAACCGCAGCTTCAAAAGAATTTTAAAGAATTCTTCGATTCTACCTTTGATTTATATGTTTATTTTTACAGAAAATCTTATGATATACTGCGGGGAAAAGGAATACTTTGTTTTATATCAAGCAATAAATGGATGAGGGCAAAGTACGGAAAAAAGTTGAGAAAGTTTTTGAAAGAGAACACTACGATTTTGAAACTTATTGATTTTAGTGGATACAGGGTCTTTGCTCAAACAGTTGATACAAACATAATACTATTTAGAAAGCAAAAACCACAAAAAGACCATATCTTTGAGTTTACGGAGGTAAAAAGCGATGTGGATAATGTAGTTGATTACATAAAATCAAACTCTAATACTATGCTACAAGGAAAGCTTTCTGATAATACTTGGACGCTTGCGGACGATAGAGTTTTAGCTTTAAAGGAAAAAATTGAAAAAATAGGAAAACCTTTGAAAGATTGGAATGTGAAGATTTATAGGGGAGTTTTGACTGGATACAACGACGCTTTTATTATTGATACAGAAACAAGAAACAGAATTTTGGCAAATTGCAGAACAGAAGAAGAGAGAAAAAGAACAGAGGAAATTATGAAGCTAGTTTTGAGAGGCAGGGACATTGAAAAGTATTATTACAGGTGTGCGGGATTGTGGGTGATTATAATTCCTGCTGGTTGGACTAACAACCATAGAGGGAGGGAAAATCCAGAAGAATTTTTCAAGAAAACTTTTCCTGCACTTTATAAACATTTTATGAATTTCTCCAATGTAAAAACAAGAGGCAAAGGGTTGTTTGATCGTGATGATCAAGGCGATTATTGGTGGGAGTTGAGACACTGTGATTACTACCCCGAATTTGAAAAAGAAAAAATTGTATGGCAGGAAATGAGTTTTGAGCCTTCTTTTGCTTATGATGATAAGAAGTTTTATACAAATCAGACAGCATATATAATAACAGGTGAAAATCTAAAATTTATTTTAGGGATATTAAATTCCAAAATATCAAATTGGTATATGCAAAATATCTCTTATTCTTTGTCTGAAGGAGCACAAAGATGGATAAAGCAATATGTAGAACAAATCCCAATCCCACCCCTCACCCCCCAAAACCAAGCCATAGCCAACCAAATAATTACCCTTGTTGACCAAATCCTTTCCACCAAAAAGCAAAACCCAGAGGCGGACACAAGTAAATTAGAAAAAGAAATTGACAAATTAGTTTATAAACTCTACAACCTAACCGAAGAAGAAATTAAAATTATTGAAGGAGAAAAATGATTTTATTAGCAATTTGTCTCTAAACATAATTGATTTGAGAATGATGATGTTATTAAGGCAAAATTTCTTGCATATCAACATTAAAATTTCACAAAGCTATTTTTAGAAATTAACATGATTAAATTTTCAAAGTATGAAAAATGTGAATATGGAAAATAACCTTGCTAATTACTACTATAAGCTTTCTGAGTTGGATATTTACGGCTATAAAATTAATGTCTTTTTTGTAAATATGCTTCCTGATGGTTCCCCACTATTCAAAGAAGATAACTCTCCTCTGATTCCGGAAGAGATCATCATTAAATTTGCAAAAGCGTTTAAAGAAAAGGAGGAAAATATAAAGAAAGAAATAAAGGAAAAGATAAATGAAATAAATCCAATCAGTTTAATCGTTATCAGTGTATTAATCAGTTTAATCGTTAGAAGTATAATCGGTAACACAGCTATGAGAATTCTTTCAGATATTGAGAGTGATAATAAGCACGCAGATGTTTACTATATAATTAGGGCTAATATATTGGATGAGGGAAATTGGAGGCAATCGGCTGGAAATTCGCTTAACATTAAATTAATGATTGTTCCTTTATTAAGGGAAGAATGGAAGAGAAATAGTTAAAAATGATTATTTTTTATCCTATCATATTTTACTATATCTAATAGTTATCCACAAAAGAAGTATCAAAGAAAATCCGAACTTGATTCATTAGCAGAAAAAATTATAAATTTTATAAAATTGAAGGTAAAGGGGAAATTGTAAAAAGAAGAAATGTGAAAAAGTGAGCTCTCGGTAAAAAATTATGCTAACAAAAATAAAAATCTCGGGTTTTAGGTCTATCAAAGACCAGGAAATTGAGCTATCAAAAATAAATTTGATTTATGGTGAAACTGCAACCGGAAAATCATCTGTCTTATACTCACTTTTAGTACTCAAAAACTTCGTCAAAAATCCAAATCAGCAAGTTGATGCATTTTTTAATCTTGGATTTTTAAATCTCGGAGGATTTGACTCCTGTGTTTTCAATCACGACCCAAAAGGAGAAATAAAAATCGGATTTTCTCTCAAAGACGCAGAATATGAAGTTATTTTTAAGAAAAATCAAGCTAAAATAAAACAGGTATGGAATAAATTTGAAATGAGTGGAGATTTCTCAATACCTTATCCACTGAACAAAAATTTCGCTTTTGACTTTGACCAAGAATTCACAGTAAATTGGAATGGCATAACTTCAAGTGTTGTTCCGAAAACTCCGACCTCTCAAAATCAGCAAAGAGCGAGAGAAATTGCGGAAAAGTTAAATTCTATAACATCAGTACTTGATAGCGTAGATATAGTCCCACACAAAAGAGGTTTTTTCAAACCTTTCTATTCACCTTCTGCGGTTTCAGTAAATCCAACTACGGAGGATGAAGTTGCAACGATTATTATAAACGACCCAAATTTAGCTCCGAAAATTTCCGTCGACCTTGAAAAAATTCTCAATCGTGATTTTAGACTGCATACTCCACCCGGCACAGCGATAGCATATTTTAAGACAACAGATAAAATAACGCGAACCCCAACGGACCTTGTAAATGATGGATTTGGAGTAAATCAAGTTGTTTTCATACTTGCAAAGGTTCATAGACCAGAAATAAAAACTATTCTGATTGAAGAACCAGAGATTCATCTTCATCCAAAAGTTATAAGAGCTCTTGTGAGAACGATAATTTCAATCTCAAAAGAAGAAGAAAAACAGTTTATAATTGTGACACATTCGGAGCTTTTTGTCTCTTCGCTTCTAACAGCAATCGTAGAAAAACTCATAACACCTGCTGATGTGAAACTCTACTTGACAGAAAAGAAAGGTAAGGAAACAATTTTGAGAGAGCAAAAAGCAAATGAAAAAGGGCAAGTTGAAGGCGGACTTGAATCGTTCATTTCAGCTGAACTTGAAGACTTAAAAATTATGCTTGGAATAAAAGGAAAAAATGCTGCTTTTAATTAAGCAGTTGAGCCACCGTCTATTGTGAATACGGATCCGGTTATGTAGCTTGCTTTATCTGATGCAAGAAAAAGAATAAGTTCTGCTACTTCCTCTGGTTCCCCGACCCTCCCCAAAGGTATTCTCAAAAGCGGGTTTTCTGATCCACCGCCCGATTCAAACATATCTACAAGAACCTTTGAGAATTTTGTCCTTATAATTCCGGGAGCCACTGCATTTACTCTTATTCCAAATCCTGCAAGCTCAACGGCCATGGTCTTTGTCATAGATATAAGTCCTGCTTTGGCTATTGCATAAACTCCAAGACCTGGGGTTGCCCGCAATCCAGCAACGGAAGCTACATTTATTATGCAACCCTTTATTTTGTTCTCTATCATTCTTTTTGCTACCTCTCTTGAAGCTACGAAATTTCCAGTTAAACTCACGCTTATTATCTTTTCCCAGAGATCATCAGGTGTTTCATGGATAGGTAGTATAGTAGGATTTGTTGCGGAGTTATTTACAAGAATGTCAATTTTGCCAAACCTTTTCCAACATGTTTCAACCGCATTCTTAACATCTTGGGGATTTCCACTGTGAGCAGGACAGAAATCAACTTCATAATTTTCTCCAATTTTCAGACCTTTTTTCTCAAGGTCATTTTTTATTTCTTCAACCGCTGCTTTAAGATTTTCTTCTTTTCGTGATGTCAAAAACACTTTGGCTCCGTTTTCACAGAACTTTTTTGCCGTCGCTAAACCTATTCCACGAGATGCCGCTGTAATCATTACAACCTTTCCATCAAACATTTTTTTACCTCCTTTCTTGTTTTCTATTTATAAAGTTTTATTTGAAAAGAATATTTTTGTTAAACTATTGAGTTCAGATAAATTTCAATAAAATTGATTTTATAAAGTTTTAAATATGGAAATATGGAAAAAAACTCGGCTTATTGAGGAAATTAAGAAATTAGAAAGAGAGCTTTATTTGAAGAAAAGTAAGCTCGCGTCGGAAGAAGCTATGAATTATGGTGAATCAAAACCTCATCCACATGATTTAAATATTGAAGATTTAAAAAAGAATATTGAGGATCTAATTTCACTTATCGGAGCACATTCCAAAGGAGGGAATAGCGTTGAGGATGTAAAGCAAGAAAGGGAAAAATGAAGGTAGTTATTGATAGTAGTATCTTTGTTAGCTTCCTAGATCCAAAAGATATTTTTCATAATGAATGTTATCCTGTTTTGGAAAAGTTGTTAAAATTTGAGATAGAGGCGTTGTGTCCTTCTTTTGTTTTGGTGGAGGTTACTTGTGTTATTAGGAGGAGGACAAATTCTGAGTTGCTCGCTGTATCTACTTACAAGAATTTAGTCAAAATACCTGCTATAAACTGGTTAGATTTTAACCTCGAAGTTGCACAAAGAGCTTGTATGCTTGGAGCTAAAACCGGATTAAAAGCCGGTGATGTGGTAATTCTCCATGTAGCAGAGCAATATGGTATTCCTCTTTTGACAAAGGATAAAGAAATTAAGCAAAAGGCACCAAAAAATATTTTAGTTTTAGAGCCTTCTGAAATATTGCCGTAGCAGAATAAAAAATTAGCTTTCTCATATGCGTCTTTTGTGTCCAGCTAAAATAAATCTTTTTCTTTTTGTTCTCGGAAAGATGGAATCAGGCTACCATGAGATTTTATCTTGTGTTGATACTATATCTTTGTTTGATGAAATTGAAGTTGAAGAAATAAACGAAAGAGAAAATATTATAAGCTTCAATTCTTTATGGGAAATACCACAGAATAATTCCGTCTCTAAAACTTTGAATCTCATATCTCACATAACTGGAAAAAGTTTTAGAGTTGCTGTAAGGAAGAGAATACCACCGGGAGCTGGTTTGGGAGGTGCTTCTTCTGATAGCGGAGTTCTTATAAAAGAACTTTCAAAAAAATATGCAATAGATGAACGGAAAAGCAGAGAAATTGCTGAATCCATCGGCTCTGATGTTCCCCTGTTTTTGTTTGAAAGACCTGTCTTGATTTATGGTAGAGGAGAAAAGGTGAAAGAAATAAAGATAGAAAGAAGAAACGAGTTTTTCTATGTATTAGTTTGGCCGGAGATAATATCTGAAACAAAAAAAGTTTATGACCAGTTTGATAAAATTCACTCAAAAGACCTATTAAATATCTCAAAAAAGAGAGATTTGGTTGATCACATACTTAACTTGAAGGAAATTTCTTTTGATTTCTTTTCTGAGATTTTGGGTAAGAACGACCTTGAAGAACCTTTTTTGAGTTTGTATAAGGATGGAGAGAAAATCAAAAAGTTTCTTTCTCAATTTGGAAATTTCTATCTCACGGGTTCCGGTTCGACTTTTTACTCCATTTTTTTTGATGAGAAAACAGCCATAGAGACGGCGGAAAAACTGAAAAAATATTTCAAATTTGTTTTTGTATGCAAACCATATTGATATTGCTATCTGATGCTGCTCATAAAGTCTTTTTGAGTTCTTCCACAACTTCCAAAAACAAATCCAATTCTTTTTTTGAGATGATAAGAGGAGGCAATATTCTTATCTTTGTTTCTCCAAGATGAGTCTTTATAACATTTACTATTACTTTTCTTTCAAGAAAGAAATCTCTTATGTCTTGTGGTTCTTTTTTTATTTCTCCAAGTTTTACTCCCAACATCAACCCTTTTCCTTCAACTTCAAACCCAATTTTTTTTAGCTCTTTTTTCAGATATTCTCCTTTTGACAAAACATCTTTTAGAAGTTTTTTAGAATTTACTTTCTTTATTACGACTTTACCTGCTGCGCAAGATATGGGATTCCCGCCGAAAGTTGAAGCATGCATTCCAGGTTTTACAAGTCTTGATATTTCCTCTGATACTGCTGTGACCCCCAGCGGTAAGCCTCCTCCTATTGCTTTTGCTGAAACTAAAATGTCTGGCTTTATATTTTCCCATTCGTAAGCCCAGAATTTCCCTGTTTTCCCAACTCCTGTTTGTATTTCATCTACTATAAGGAGCGTTTCATATCTTTCACATAATTTTTTCAGCTCATACAAAAATCCGGGAGGTGGAGATATAACGCCTGCCTCTCCCTGAATTGGTTCAACTATAACAGCACAGTATGTGCTTTTCTTCAATTCATTTTCAACCTGCTCTAAATTTCCATATTCAACAAAGTTGAAATTTGGAAGGAGAGGGTAGAAAGGTTTTCTGAAATCTTCTTTCCATGTTGCAGATAAAGCTCCGTGAGTTCTTCCGTGAAAGCTTCCGTAGAAAGCAAGAAAACCTCTTTTGCTCTCGCTAAAAGGGAGTTTTGCAAATTTCAAAGCAGCTTCAACAGCCTCTGCTCCCGAATTAGAAAGAAATATTCTGTAATTACCATCCAAAGTATTCAAGAATTCATTAGCGAATTTGATTTGCGGTTCTTGCCAAAACAAATTTGATACATGCATAAAAAGGTTGAGTTGTCTTTTTATCTCTTTTAGAACTTCTTTGTTTGAGTGTCCAAGAGCGATTACGCCTATTCCTCCTATAAGGTCAAGATATTTTTTGCCTTCTGAGTAGATAAAAACCCCTTTTGCTTTTTGGACTAAAATTGGGTATCTTGTGTATGTGTTAATAAAAAGCTTTTCAGCAATCTTTTTGAGATCAGCCATGTTTTTTTATTTATTCTCCTATAAAATCTTTTCTCACATAATCGCGCAGTACCTCTGGAACTTTTATTTTCCCAGATTCAACAAAATAATTTTCTATAATTGCAGCAAGACACCTACCAATAGCAACTCCTGAACCATTCAGAGTGTGAACATATTCGGTTTTACCGTTTTTCCTTCTTAACCTTATCATAGCTCTTCTTGCTTGGAAATCTTCACAATTTGAGCAAGATGATATTTCAAGGTATTGACCGTATCCCGGCATCCAGACTTCTATATCGTAAGTTTTTGCTGCTGAAAAACCAATATCGTTTGCTGGTAGTAAAACAACCCTATATGGTAGTTCAAGTAAATCAAGAATATGACATGCGTCTTGAAGGAGTTTTTCAAGCTCATCGTATGAATCTTCTGGTTTTGAGATTTTCACAAGTTCTACTTTATTGAATTGATGCTGTCTTATCAAACCTCTTGTTTCTCTTCCCCATGAACCTGCTTCCCTTCTGAAACATGCTGAATATGATACACAATTTAGATTGAGTTTTTCTTCTGGTATTATCTCGTCTCTGAAAAGATTAACCAGAGTAACCTCTGCTGTTGGAATTAGCCATAGATTATCTTCTTCAATGCGATACATATCATAAGCAAATTTGGGGAGTTGTCCTGTTCCTTCCATGATTTCTTCTTTTACTATATATGGTGTAAAATACTCTTTGTATCCTCTCTTTGTGTGGGTGTCTATCATGAAATTTATCAGTGCACGTTCAAGTAGAGCTCCATCTCCTTCCAGAACCGTAAACCCAGACCCAGAAAGTTTTGAGCCTCTTTCAAAATTGAGTATTCCGAGTTTTTCTCCTATTTCCCAGTGAGTTTTATGATATTTTTCAGAGTAAGGTTCGCCTTTCACTTTTACTACTTTTGGCTCTTTATCTGGGATGCTTTGATGAGCTATGTTTGGGTAAAGAAGAATTGTTTTTTTCCACTCTTTCTCTACTTCTTCTCTTTGTTCTTCAAGAAATTTTATTTCTTCTCTTATTTGTTTTGCTTGCTGTTTCAAATCCTCTGCGTTCTCTCCACTTCTTACGATTTCTGCAATTTTATCTGTGATTTTGTTGAGGTCTGAACGAAGATTATCTATTTTTACCTGGAATTCTCTCCTTTTGTTATCTAACTCTATAAGTCTTTCAACATCAAAATTTATTTCTCTTCTCCTTATGTTTTCTTTAAGTATCTCTGGATTTTTCCTTATTATATCTGGATTTATCATGGCTTTAACTTCAAAAATTTTTTTAAGTTTCTGGTCTTAAAAATGATCTTAATAACTTAATTGTTTATTAACTCTTTACTCATAATTTTCAAGATTAAGTTTTTGTCCAAAAGTTTAAGCTCGTTCTTATCTTCTATGAATCTTTCTACATCTTTTCTTACTTTTGTGAAATCAATATTTTCTATTTTTTCTTTCAAGAAACTATAAAAATTTTTGGCGTTTAGATTGATTTTCTTCTTTTCTGTTTGCTCTATTGCATTGTTAAGCAGCTCAAAATTGGGCATAACCTTTTTGCCCAAATACCATAAAAGGTCGTAAAAATCCCTACCTTTCGTATATTTTCTGTAAAAACATGCATGAATTTTTGTTGCATAAAGGGAGGGGATGTCAAAATGTACCACGGTGAAAACAAAGTATTTGCTTATTAAAGAAAGTTCAGTGTTCCATCCTTTGGGTGGATTAGAATCTATTTCAACTCTAATTGAAAGTTTTTGTTCCTTTTGCTTTGATAATCCCAAGAGATACAAAATATCTTTAAATTTTATCATAGCTGATTGAATAGGTTCTTTTGTATTTTTCTTTGCCTCTACTGAAAGTCCATATTTTTTTAATTCATAGATAATTTCTTCTACAAAAGTATCAAACTTGTATCTTGATTTATCAATAAGGGAAAAGTCAAGGTCTTCCGAGAATCTTCTTAATCCATAGAGAAATCTTAAAGCCGTTCCACCAACGAAGGCGATATTTTTAAAATAATCCTTGTCGTAAATGATCTTTAAAATGAGTAGTTGAAGAAATTCTCTGGTTATATGAATCTTCATTTGATTATCTTTGATTTCAGAAATACTTTTCTCTATCAGATCAAGCATAGTTTTTTCTTATCTTCCCTTTTTCATAAAATTTAGAAGTTTCTTTGCTACATCAATTAAATCAGGGTTTTCAAATCTTTCGGCAAAATCCATGAGCTTTTTTTTATTCAGTATATCTAAGTTTTGAAGCCTATAAGATAGGCCGAATATATCTTCTTCTTTCTTCTTAAAATCGTGCATGTTAAGGTAAATGAAGTCAAGGATAGCTTTTTCTGGCTCTGCGATAAGGACAGGGAATCCATTTTCATCCTCAATTTCCTTGAAACCAAAAAACAGATTTATTTTCAGGTGCTGATAGACAAAAGTTCCGAAAGTATTCACAAATTTTGCTGTCTTTTTAGTGGTACAAGATGTGACATCTACTACCATTTCTGGTATCAAATCATAGTAGCTCATCGCATAAAGTGTGCTTACATAGGATGGGGAGTATAAGTTGTTAGCAAGAAAAATTTTTGATGGTTCATATTTTCTATCTTTATCGTTCAGAATATATAGACCTTTTTTTAATTTGATAATCAATCCTTTCTTTTGCCATAATACTAACTGGGTTTTTATAGTATTATTTCCTCCACTAATGTGAGAAATATGCGTTAATGAAATTAATGGAAAATCTCTCACGGCGTTTTTGAATTCTAAATATTTCATTTCCGTAAATTATAAAAAATTATTATTTTCAGAAACAAGTTATAAAAGATGAAAAAACTACCGAAAATTGTTTTCTAAATCAAGTCAAGCATCGGGATGTCGGGTGAAGCCGGATTGGGAATGACTTTTCTTGATTTTGGATCAACTAAAAGATCCAACATTTCTAAAACTACCTGACCTACAATAGGTTGAGAGCCTTCCTCTTCGCATATAACATCAAAAGTGCTACTGCGTCCTAAAATTTCTACTATAACAGCTCTATAAATTGATTTTGTCTCTACTTTATTGTTTGCATATCTCACTTTGGTTTCCCCAACTTTTCTTAAACCAAGCTTATCTACTAAATCCTTCGGTAGTACAACTGATGTAGCTCCTGTGTCTATAAGAGCCTCTACCTCTACAAATTTATCTGGCTCAAATACATTCCTAAATTTGACCTTCTCAATCACTTTGCCCATATTTTCCCCTCCTAAATCCATGTTTTTTTCCTCCTTTTTTAATCGAATTCCTGCTACATCTAAAAATTTAGCGGGTTTTATATGGATACTTTTTTCAGCAAAAAATTCAAAAAAATAAAAACTTATTTTTGAGTTGATAAAATCTTGTCTATGAAAAAATTCACTCTATTTACTCCCGGACCCGCTGAGGTTCCTCCGAGAGTTCTTAAAGCTCTATCTGAACCTATAATACATCACAGAAGTCAGGATTTCAGAAACATATTTTTTGATGTAAGAGAAAAACTCAAAAGGTTGTTTAAAACAAAGCAAGATGTCATTGTTTTTGCATCATCCGGAACTGGTTCTATGGAGGCAGCAGTTGTGAATTTCTTTTCAAAAGGTGATAAAGTTATTGTCGTAAACGGAGGTAAATTTGGTGAAAGATGGACAGAAATATGCACTACATATGGTCTTGAAGTTGAGGAAATAAAAGTTGAGTGGGGATATGGGGTGGATCCAGAAGATGTCAGGAAAGCTCTGAAAAAAAATGGTAAGATAAAAGGGGTTCTTATTCAAGGTTGTGAAACTTCAACAGGGGTTGAGCACCCGGTAAAAGAGGTTGCAAAAGTTGTGAGAGAAGAAAGAGGAGATGAAACTCTTTTTGTGGTTGATGGTATAACTGCTGTGGGAGTTTTTGATATAGATATGGATGGCTGGGGAGTGGATATTCTTCTTACAGGATCGCAAAAAGCTCTTATGTTGCCTCCGGGACTTTCTATGATCTCTGCATCAGAAAGAGCCTTAAAATTTATGGAAAAATCTGATCTGCCAAAATACTACTTTGATTTGAAAAGAGAGATGAAAGCACAACAAGAAGGGGAAACTGCTTTTACACCTGCTATATCTTTAATAAAAGGTTTGAGAGAGTCTTTGACTATGATTTTAGATGAGGAAGGACTTGAAAATGTTTTTGAAAGACACAAAAGATTAGCTTCAATTTTGAGAAGTATGGTTGAGGGAATGGGACTTAAAATTTATGCCAAAAGACCTGCTCCCGGACTTACAACAATAGAAATTGAAGATGCTGAAAACATAAGAAAAAGAATGAGAGAACTCGGAGCGTGGGTTGCAGGAGGTCAAGGGAAACTCAAAGGCAAAATAATAAGAATAGCTCACATGGGATACTACACAGAAGGAGATATGATTTATGTTGGAAATGTCCTAAAATTTGTATATGACGAGTTCAGAAGCAAACAAAGGAAAAACTGATTCAAAGGTTAAAAAAAAGAATGTAAATGTAAAGTTCTCTTTTGATGAAGAAAATGACATCATCTACATATCAATAAAAGATGGACCCGCTTTTGACTCGGAAGAAGTAGCAGAAAATATCAGAGTTGAATACGATGAGCAAGGAGAATTAGTGGGAATTGAGATTTTCAACATTACTCAAATTATCGCAAACGCCATCAAAAAGAAAATCAGAGAAACTTTGTTTGAAAGATAAATAGAAAAGATACAAAGCATAAAGATGGGAAATTACTCAAAAAACTAAATCTTGAAAAAACTGACAATTCATTCAAAAAAAAAAAAATTAGAATATGCAGAGAGGAAAAGGTGTTTTTGATATATCTATAAGGAACTTCATATATGGGATTCTTATCATAGTGTTTTTGGGTGCATCTTTCTTTACCGCATTTGTGTTTATATCTTCAAGAACATTAGTAAACGGCGGAAAGTTCGTTGATTATGTCGGGAAATTAAGGGGAGGTATGCAAAGGGTCTCAAAAATTGCTCTCTCTGGAAATGACCCAGATGAAGCTATGCAAAGAGTTGAGAAAGTACTCAAAATGGTAACT
>Ga0272445_1001614_pt1 | contig 17067 bp, 31 predicted proteins | sample YNPCB0031_FD_194404 | JGI IMG/M metagenome (GOLD analysis project Ga0272445, IMG submission 194404) | Hot spring sediment microbial communities from Yellowstone National Park, WY, United States - YNP-CB-003-1 | ecosystem: Environmental > Aquatic > Thermal springs > Hot (42-90C) > Sediment... | reverse complement strand
TACTACCTGACGTGGAACGATGAGCCCATCCCGTGGAAGGTGATCGTCCAGCGTGGAAGGGTCGTCCACATAGCCAGCAGGAGGTACACGGTTCTGCCCCTCGAGGTAAGCGTCAAGGCCTCGGAGATTGCGGCGGCTGAGGTTGGAGCGGTCAAGATAGCCGACTACTACAACGACGAGGGGACAAGGGTCTACAGCCTCTACGACCTGCAGACCGAGGCCGAGGTGATAAGAGGCGTCGAGACTAGGCTGGGCTTCTACACCTACAACAGCATAGACGGCTCACTGTCGTTCGGGGCGAGCGTCCTCAGCATCATGAGCAGGGCTGGCAGGACGTTCTACGGCTTCATACCCACTGCTAGGCTAAGCATGGTTCTCTCGCCGACCGCTGCGGTTGCGATAGTCAGGAGACCCCACACGCCAGGCATAGAGACCGACGTCGGGAAGATCTCGAGCAAGCTTAGGGAGATGGTTGAGAGGGGCAGGGAGGCCATAGCGGTGTACAGGCTTTGGAGCGAGCTTCAGCTTGACAGGGACGTGGCCAAGACGCTTGCAGACAGAGTGCCAGAGATATACCTGCCGAGATACGTCAAGGCTTTGAGCGAGGGCGTAACGTTGACCGAGCTCGTAACCGTTTGGGATGCATATACTGAAATAGCGTCGAAGATATGGCTTGGCGCCAACTCGAAGAAGGAAGCCAAGATAGACAGGAAGCTGGAACTCTACAGGATGCTCTACAACGCCTTGCCAACGCCAAAACAATAACCCACATATTTTTCATAGGTGGGCTTATGGTTAAGCGGGTCTTGAGTCAAGAAGAGCGGAGAAGACTAGTAGAGGAGATCTTGGACGAGATATACGTCAACCTTAACGCATATCGTGACTTCGTGCTGGAATGCGTCAGGCATGTTGTCGAGAGCTGGAGTGATGAAGACCTGCTTGAGTGGGTTGGCGAGGAAGACTGCTGAGATTATGAAGCTTAGGGGAGAACGTAGGTGCCCAGTCTGCCTGCAGCCGATGCCGAGGAAGCCTGCCAAATGCCCAGTCTGCGGGATGAAGACGTGCATGGACTGCGCTCAAAGGCATGCGGAGACACACCGAATTAAGATACGCTTCTGACACCGTTTTTCTAGGTGGGTTCTCGTGAGCTGGGAGAAGGGAGAGCTTCCTGAGAATGCCGAGAAGTTCAGAACAGTTCTACGGGAGCTGGCTGGGAAGGAGATTATATCCAACGTCCCCGAAGCCTTCGCGAAAGTGTGTGAAGCCTGCGGGGTAGCCCAGACCATGGATGGGCGGAAAATAGTTTTCGATGGCAAGTTCGCCAGCACTCTCATCACCTACTCTGTAGACCTCGAGAACGGCGTGATAGCGTTCTACAGCACACAACGCGTCACAGTAACATTCTTCCTGAAGATGGAAAGAATGCGAATGGCGTGGGTCTGGCGTATCTACGTAGACATTAAACTTTTATAGAGGAGCGGAAACAATAAAGATAGGCCGGCGGGAGGCACAAGAGAGCGAGTGAACCCCGGCTGATAGGGCTTTTGACACTTGCCGAAGCCGTGGCGTGAAGATGGTCCACCATAGGATGCCGCGAAAGGGCCGGGGCTCTCGCCGGCCGATATTTTTAAGGTTTTTGCCAAATGTTTAAATTCTGGCTAAGTCCATGTATTTTTTGAAAAAGGTGGTGTTTTTGGCCAGATATAGGATACGTGTAGCAAGATACGACGAGGAGAAGAAGAAATACATCGACCTAGCCTCGGTCAGGTTTGAGACAGACTTGCCTGCGGACAAGGTCATCGGCGTCGTCTCTACGATAACGCAGACCATACAGACGCTCATCGAGGAGGGGGAGCGGATAAAAGCTGTCTTCGAGGTCTTGAAGCTGGCCTACGGGAGGTCTGAGAAGCGTGAGTGAGAAGGTTGAGAAGACCGTGGCAAGATGCCCGAGATGCGGGGAGTGGATAGACCATCTGGTATACGTTCAGAAGGCAACAGTATGGTTTAAGGGAGCATACGGCGGAAACGGGTACAGCATGGTGTTCGAGGACAACAGAGTAGTAGAGCGGGAAGCATACTGTTGCCCAGCATGCGGAGCACTCCTAGCCGAAAACGAAGACGAAGCCATAAAGATACTGGAGGGTTGAGAAGCATGGGTGAGAAGGTTGAGAGGACCGCGTATAGGGTTTTCCTCCAGACCCGACGGGAAGTTGAAGAATTCCAGACATACATAACAGAAGCATCAAGCATGGATGAAGCCGCAGAGAAGGTTAAGGGATGGATAAAGGTAATAGACTTCGTAAAAGCCTACATAGTACCAGACATAGGAACATGGATCGAGGTGTAGGAGGTGGGAGAATGAATATCTGGGTTATAACTAGTAGTACAGGCCTACCAATGTATTGCGACTATTGCTCCCGACCAATCCAGCCATACAATTACGTCGTCACATACGTCGCCGTTGGTACTATGAAATTCCACGTCGACTGCTGGTATAGGTATAGAGCTCGTTACATCAGTGACCCGTGAGGTGGTTGGGATGGTTTGGTTAGATGTTGTTGAGGCTAGGGAGAGGATTGAAGAGATGCGGAGGGCTGCTTTCAAGCTTAAGCTGTACGCCAGCATAATGCATAGCGTAAACCCACGGAAACAGAAAGCAATAGAGAAGGTCAGGGAATGCGTAGATGAAGTTATTGAGTCTCTTGAGGTGCTTGACACATGGGAGTGCCCCTCCGACGTTGAGCTTGGACTATGCGAGAGGCGGGAGAAAGCATGAGGTGTCCCATGTGCTTCACCGTGATGGAGTGCGACGTCTACCACTATGCAACCGAGACCATCAAAGTGTACAGGTGCCCGAAGTGTGGCTACGCGGAGAGGCACCACTACGTCAGAGAAAAGCCGCCGCGTGTATGGATAGGTGTTCCTGCGAGGTGGTAGGTATGGGCGACTTGAGTAGCTTCGAGGAGATAGAGGCGAAGCTCGTCGAGGTGCTGAAGTCTGAGGGCGGCTACGCCACGCTGGACAGGCTCGTCTACTGCTCGGCCGAGCTGAAGGAGGTTGGCAGGGACAGGCTCCTTGAAGTTGCGTCGAAGTCCAGCAGGGTCAGGGTGTCGGAGCACGCGCTGTACAGGTACGGGGACTACCAGCACAGGTACATCGTAGTATCGCTTCCAGACGTCGAAGTCCCGGAAGTAGTCAGGAAGAGGGTGATCGAGGAGTGAGGCTCCTCGAAAGATGGAGCAACTTCGTAGACGGTAGGGGGCTGTGGAGAGCAGCGGACTGGCTTCTGCCAGTCTCCCCAGAGTGGAGGGAGATACTGCTTGAGAATCTTAGGTCTGACATAAGCGTGAGAGAGAAGATAGGCTGGATACTCTTTGTCTGGGCGCAGTTCATGCCGATAGTTGGGAAGCTGCTGGGGATACAGCTGGACCGCCAGCTAGTCAAAGAATTCAGGAAATCCCTTTTCCGTGAGGTGGGAAAATGAGTGAGATGGTTTTCGAGTCGGCTGAAGACCTGTGGAGCTACGTCAGGAGCAGGCGGGAGTACACGGCGGTCAGAGTCGCCAAGGCCAAGGGCAAGAAGAGGGTTTACATAGCCACGCCGTTCAGCGAGGTCTGCAGACTTCAGGAGCTGTATTCTTGGAGTCCTGGGAGCTTCGTCCACCACTATACCCTGCGGGGCGTCGGCAGGCTTGCGTTGATGCTTAGGCGGGAGAAGGTCGCTTTCCAGAGCCTATACGACGAGTACGTTGGCCAGCCGTGGATAGCGAAGGCGTTGGAGGACGTCATGGCTGAGCGTGAGAAGCTCGTGGACGACGTGTACGCCATGTTCGAGACGCATCCGGTAGCCCAGTGGACGACGGCCGTCAAGGGCCTCGGGAAGAGCGACGCACTGCTGTTCCTCTGCTTCATAGACCCGCACGTAGCCTCAACCGCGGGAAAGGCGTGCGCCTTCTGGGCTCTGGCTGGGGAGCAGAGCGTGAGGAGGCGGAAGCCGAAGAGCAACCAGACGCAAGAAGAGATGAAGCCCGGCCACTACGAGCTGAGGGGGGCCGCATACTACATGGCTGAGAGGATATGGATGAAGAGAGACCAGTACTACAGGCCGCTGGCCGAAGCCAAGAAGGAGTACTACCTCGCGAAGCTCCCGCAGGACGAGAGGGGCAGGAACGCCCACGCACACACGAGGGCTCTGCTGTGGCTCGCACACCTGCTGGTCAGCCATGCGTGGGAGGTCTGGAGGAGGTTCGAGGGCCTGCCGATACACCCGCACAGGCTCTACATGCCGCCTAAGCCGAGCGAAGACGCAGTCTGGACAGACGAGGAAACGCTTAAACATCTGCGAAGCGGGAAGCTGCCAGAATAAACCTTTTATCTCCCCATATTTTTTATGTTAGGTGGGCTATGAGCCAGGAGTTGCCCGTCATACCTGCCCCGTCTCCTGGGCAGGTCGCAGCAGTGTTCTGGCTCTGCATCGGGCTTGCAATACTGTTCATAATCCTCTACATCGCATACGCAATGCTTAAAAAGTAAGTATTCAACCGCTTTTTAGCGAGCAGGGAAAAAAGGTAAACAAGTCCAGATGGCGAGCAGAAGAAGATGGAGAACAGAATTGCTAAGCGAGCAAAAGGGAGTGGTAAACAGGGTTTTGAGGCGAGCAAAATTCTGTAGGGAGCAAAAGTATTGGGCGAGCAACGCTTTCAGTGAGCAAGACTTCCAGCAAGCAGGAGGAAGAGGTAAACAGTTGCGGTCGGTGAGCAGGGCTTGAGGGTAAACAAAATATTTCGGCGAGCAAGTATTCTAGGAGAGCAGGAGAACGGGGCGAACAATAAATAATGGTAAACAGAATCGGTGAGTGAGCAAGACTCGCAGAGAGCAAGAGTAAAAGCGAGCAAAGCCTTACGGTAAACAACAAAAGAAGGCGAGCAAAAGTAACTGGTAAACAGAAAGAAAGAGGTGAGCAGCTCTGGTTGGGGAGCAACACTAAAAGGCGAGCAGATCCATTTGGTAAACAAGAAGACGAAGCGAGCAAAGCTTTTATCCCCGCACCCCCATTTCTTTCCTAGGTGGGCTCCGTGGAGAAGGATAGAGAGGTCGGGCTGCAGATGGTTATCGGCCTCTTGTCGGGCGTCGAGGGAGCCCACTTCTTCTCAGCCCGCCTGCCGAGCAAAATGACCATCAGGAAGTTCGCCGAGACCGAGGAGGACAGGAGGAACATCATCTCAGCCATCTGGGAGTCGGCCCTGCTGAGCCTGAGCCTAGGCGGCTTGGTCAGCTTGATCGGCTACGTGACGAAGACCCCCTACTGGTGGATACCCCTGACGATAAACGCAGGCATAACGACGGGCCTGAGCCTCATGTACTGGAACGACTTGAGGGCGGCTATGGAGAAGCAGCCGACATACAGGGTCATGCTTGTCCCGCAGGTGAGGTAATACCTTGGTTCATCCTCACCACGTGGATCCTCACCTAGAAGCTTCCGCTCAATGTTTTTAAGCGTCTTGACACGGACATGTGAAAGCAAAGCAAAAACAAGACACCAGATTGACATAGACATGTCTTGGTGAAGGAAAAAAGCCTCTACAGAGCTATAACCTTAGATTATATAATTCTATATAAACAATTATATAATTTCATTAAAGTGCAAATGTTTAAATATTTCTTGGTCCATTACTTTTATAGGTGGGACATGTGAAAGGGAAAGTAATCAAGGTGTATTTTAGGCCGGAGGAAGAGGACTTATATCAACGCTTACTATGGGCTACCAAGAAGACCAAGAAGGGCAGAAACTGGGGTATAAGTGAATACATAAAGCTTCTGCTTAGGTTCCACTTCGGTCTACCGCCCCTTGAAAGGAAAACAGAACAAAGCTAGAGGGGGTATGCTGTGAAGCCGAAAGGCAAGTTTGTCTTGCTCTACTTCAGACCTGAAGAAGAGTACCTATATCTGCGGCTCTTGTCCGTGGTCAAGAAAACAAGGAAGGGCAGAAACTGGGGTGTTAGCGAATATATAAAGCAGCTTCTGAAGATTCATCTCTGCCCTGAAGGTGTGGACAAGGAGCTGTTGTTCGAGTTCGCTTATAAGGAGATCTTCGGCTGGAGATGCGGTATCTGCGGGGGCAGGGGCAGGGCTAGATTCTTGTTCGATGAGGGAGACAAGTTGCGAGTCCAGATAGAATGCGCCTCGGGCATGGGCCACAGGATGGAGTCCACAGACCTCATCTGGATAAACTACCCGCAGGACCCGAAGCTAAGAGAAGAGCTTAAGCAGTGGATTCAGGAGCGGACAGGCAGGCAGATACAGCCTTGGCCTCCACAAAAGCCTGAGACAGACGCCAGCAGATACCAGTTCTCAACCAAGCCATTCTAGAATGTAATTATATAATCCTATATAAGCAATTATATAATCTAAGTCTATTATCCTGTAGAGGTGCTTTTGCTTCACCAAGACACGGACATGTATTTTTCGGCAGAGTCTTCCTTGGCTTTTTTACATCCCTGTGTATAGTTCTTTATAAGCATGTGCTGGCTTCTCACAGGTGAGGATCCACATGGTGAGGATCGGGGACTGCATGTCCAACGCAATCTTCCCCACATCTCCTATGGCTTCATGACGTGGGCGTATCTAGAAAGCTTATATTTACGAGCTCGTAAAGGTTTTTATCCAGCCGAGGCAAAGTATCTACGCCATGTTCTGTGGTGAGGAACAGGAGCTACTTGTTGGAACCCTGTACCGAATATCCAAGACCAGCAACGGGCTAGCCCTCTGGATACCCGCCAAGGTCGTCGAGAAGCTCGGCTTCAAGCCGGGCGAGAAGGTCGTGCTGATCCCCCGGGAAGACAGGGTCGAGCTGATACCCTTCAGCAAGCTTCTGGGGAAGGTTGTCATCTACGCAAGGGTCAGCTCGGCTGATCAAAAAGAGGATCTCGAGAGGCAGAAACTAGCCCCGCAGGCACCAGATGGATGTGGGGTCTTCATCCGTTCACCCCGAAAGCCCTCCCATGATATGAGGAGGGAAGGGATGAAAGTTAACACTAGACCAGAACGGGAGATGAGGGTTGAGCGGGAGGTGGGGCTAGCTGTCGGCAGGTAGCTTCACGGTCGACAACTACGAGATCCTGCCCAAGTCCCCCGTCAGGTACAGGAAGGTGTTCGCAGACATAACCGAGCTCGAAGACGGCAGGCACATGTACTTCGGCCAGTGGATGTGGACTAGGGACGTGGTGAGCGGCGAGGTAGACCAGGTCTACGTATGCATACTCGACAACGGCAGGATAGTCGTGCCAAAGACCCAGACGAGGAAGATTCCGCCGACGTGGACTGAACTGGAAGCTGTGGGGGTGAGGTTCAGAGCCGTGCCAGCAGACAAGCCCGAGCCACGCCTAAGCCCGGCGCTGATAGACTGGGTGACCGGCAGGGCTACGAGCAACCCGGACGAAATGGACTGCTTCGACCTCTGCAGGAACGCCTACGAGTCATACATAGACTTCTCCGGCAGGCTCGACAGCACGCTCCTCTCCCTCTACACCATCCAGACCTACCTCCTCCCAGTCTGGGACACTATAGGCTACATCGCCATCACCGGTATAAAGCGTAGCGGGAAGAGCAAGACCTTGGACGTTGCGGAGCAGATATGCTTCAACGCAGTCAACACAGTCAGCATAACGGCTTCAAGCCTGTTCAGGATCGTGGATGAGAGGAGCGCGACGCTCCTGATAGACGAGGCGGACTTCACCAGCCCAGAGAAGAGCGGGGACATAAGGCAGCTACTGCTCCGAGGCTACAGGAAGGGCATGTGCGTCCAGAGGACTGAGAAGATAGGCGAAAGGAACGTGGTGAGGTTCTTCGACGCCTTCGGAGGCAAGATAATCGTGGCTAGGAGGGGCGAGATGGAGCCGAAGCTCTGGGACAGAGTCATACCCATAAACCTCCAGAGAACCAGAAACCCGGAGAAGACCAAGAAGATGATTCACCCAGACGACCCGTTCTGGCAGGACATAAGAGACCACCTAGCCTTCTTCGCTCTGAGGCACTGGCGCGAAGTCGAGCAGGCATACATGAGGATACCGAGCGAGGTCGAGATGGAGGCCCGCGAATTCGAGAAATGGGCTCCGCTCCTGACGCTCGCAAAGATATTCAACGTCTTCGACGAGGTCTACGGCTACGCCTTGGAGAAGTCCGAGGAGATAGTCACGACCGAGAGGTCCGAGGAGCCAGAGATAAAGCTGCTCCGCGTCTGCCTAGCCATGATAAGGGATAAGACGCTTGAGAACATGGAAGGCCCACAATACTTCTCGGCAAGCGAGATAAGCGACTACGCCAAGACCTTGATGGGCAAGGAGAGCTGGATGGCCCCAAGCACCATAGGAAGAATGCTCACAGGCATATTCGCTCTGAACAGGAAGCCGTGGAAGACAGTCAAGGCAGGCAAGCCACACTACCTGTTGGATAAAGACTACCTGGCCAAGCTCGCAGTCAAGTACGACATAGACCCCGAAAACCCGCTCGAATCCTAGCTTTTTCAAAGGTGGAAACATGCGGAGACCCAAACTAGCGTTTTGGCTTGGCCCAGAAGTGGAAGAAAAGCTTGAGAAGTTCGGCGACGAGGCAAAGGTTAAACCCGTCCGCTCCAAGACTTACCCCTCCCCCTCCATAAGGGGAGCCGTAATCCGCCAGTTTACGATTGCCGTGAATTTCAGAGGACTGTACCTCGACTGCTTTGCAACATTCCTGCTGAAGAAGCGTGCGGGGTGGCTGGCGGTGTTCCTGAGCATGAAGGGTAGCGTCGGGCTGACAGCCTGCACAATACTCTACTTCTCGAAGATCCTCGGCGGGAAGCCGAAGATAATATACATGGACAGGGACACTAGAACCGGTGAAACAGAAATAAACGCTGAGTGGTACAGGGGGGACGTGGACCTCGACTGGAGGATGGAGATGCATAGAACGCTCGGATACGAAACCAAGGGAGTAATCAAGTTCAGGGACATAGTGGAGGAAGCTATGAAGTTCCTGGACGAGTGGTACTAGTCTTCATACTCTAAGTTGGCGACCTCGTATATCTTCTCTGCGGTCTTCCTTCCCACACCTTCAACCTCCATGAGCCTCTCAACCGAGGCGTTGAACAGGTTCCTAAGCGTCTTGAAATGCCTCAGTAGTGCTCTGGCTCTCACGGCTGAGATGCCTGGCAAGCCCTCCACAACCATCAATGCATACTCACGCGGGGACTCGGCTTTCTGCTTCACGCGGAGTGGGTGCGGCTTCCTCTCCTCAATCTCCGCAGACTTCGCAAGCTGTGTCAGGTAGGTTACCGTCCACTTCACGCTCGGCACGAAGACAACATGCACGTTCCAGTCGAACATGACGCTGTTCAAGACTCCGACTATGCTCTGGGGAGCCCAGCTCGTGAACTTTTCTACGACTGCTAGGCTTCCCTCAACAAGCAATACTGGCTTTAAACCTTCGATGCTCTTCAGTTTTTCAAGCTCGCCCCACAGCCTCCCATCACGGATGGACTTGGCGAAGTCTATGCATGTCTTCCTCTCGACAGCCCAGCCATCCTCAACCTCGACAACGTAGTCCACGGGCAGGGCTTTTACGGAGACTTCCAGACCGTTAGCCTTCAAGCCCTCGACTATCTTCGGGTTGCTCCTAGCTTCCCTCGAATCCACGCTTATCGCAGCCATCACATTTTTAAACGTCTGTTGCAGATATAAATTTTTCCGCAAAAACTTATATTTTTCGCAGTTGCAGTATCTGCTGTGGAAGGTGGGAATGTGGCAAGCCGCATAGAGCTAGGCGGCACGGAGTGGCTCCTAGCAGACGTGGTGAAGGTCTGGGTCAGGAAGAGCGGAAGCTCAGGCGCCATACCCATAAGGGGGAAGATACTCGGCAGGATACTGGAGAACATAGTCTGCGGAGAGGCGAGGGACATAAGGGCCGCAATATACGTGTCGAAGGACAGGCCAGCCGAGATACTCGTCAAGATACTCTCCATGGAGGTGTAGGACGTGAGCATAGACTGGGCCTCGCTCCTGAGGGAAGCGGAGAAGAAGATGGTCAGCGCGAAGCTCCCGCCAACGTGGAAGCCGAACTCGCCTGGGGAGATACTCTACGGCATAGTGGTTGATGTTCAGCCGAACCCGTGGGACAAGACCGTAACATCGCTGATTATAAGGACGCCCGACGGCAAGGAGTTCATGACCCCCAGAAACCAGACCCTGACAAGCCTGATAGACCGCCTGCAGCCGCAGGTCGGCGACGCAGTGGTTATACGCTACGACGGAGAGGGGGTGAAGAAGCCTGGCAGGAACCCGCCCAAGATATTCAGCATGTACGTCAAGAAGCTTGCGGAGAAGCCTGCAGAGGTTTCCGAGGGGGAGGTTGAGGAGATGGAGCGGGAGATAGAGACGGCCGGGGAGGTTGAGGAGAAGTTCGAGTCGCAGCTCGAGGTTGAGCTCGAGTCTGCGAAGAGCTACGTTCTGAGGGAAGTCCTCCCAATATACGGCGCAGTCCACAAGAACAAGCTGGACAAGCTGCTCAGGCAGAAGGGCTACAAGGTCACGTCGGAAGACCTGCTAGACGTCTTCGGCTCGGAGTTCACGGTGGACAAGTACGGCTACATACAGGTGAGGAAGAGTGGGTGAGGTTTGGAGGTTCGTCAGGGAGAAGCTTCCAGACTGGCTCGCGTGGGAGCTCGAACACGACGGCTTGATGGAGTTCGACCTAGACAGCCTCACGCCGAGGCAGGATGAGAAGCTGACGCTCCTACTGTACCTCCGAGACCTAGTCGAAGTCGGACTCGTAGAGGTAGACTTCGATGGGAGAAGCCCCCCAAAATTCAGGATAACGAAGCAGGGCGCTTATTTTGTTAGGAAGTTCCTGGGGGGTGATTTCGACTGAGCATTGGAGACTCGTTCCTCAGAAGCATATTCAACGACATGGAGAGGCGGTACAGGGTTGAGCGCGAAGCATACAGGCGGGAGCTGCAGGAGAAGTACAAGACACCAGTCATATTCGTCCACGAGCTGTTGCAATGCCCGCTGAAGCAGGACTTCGCCCAGAAGTTCCCAGAGATAGAGATGGCGAGCCTCTACAACTCCAGGTTCGTGGTCGGCTGGCTGATAGAGGAAGCAGTGAAGAAGCTTACGGGGGCTAAAGAGTTAAAGTGCCACAGAGTTGTTGAGACGCAGAGCGGCAGATACGTAGTCGCAGGCACCGCGGACGCCTTCCTAGAGAAGGAGGACACAGTCATAGAAGTCAAGTACCTGACTGGCATGTTCGGGGCGCCTCACGAGCACCACATACTCCAGCTACAGTTATACCTGTATCTAAGCGGAAAGAAGAGGGGAGAGCTCTGGATGTTCTCGCCTGAAGGCACGTTATTCCAGCCAGTAGAACCAGCTAGCGAGCAACAAGTAGCCGAGCTCGTAGAATCCCACGTAGCGAAGAACCCAGCGCCAAAATGGGCTGACTGGGAATGCAACCTCTGCCTCTACGAGGAATGGTGTGGGAGTAGCCTCAGGAAGGTGAGGAGGAAGTGAGCAGGGTGACTAGGCTGGCTAGGCTGGAGAGGGAGATAGACCTGCTCCTCAGAAAACTCGAGGAAGTAGAGAAAGACCTGCAGCTCACCGGCAGAGCCCGCTTCTGCCTAGACTGCTTCAAGGTCTTGGATGACGAGGAATGGATCAGCCACGAGTCCAGCCACCTAATCATAACCTCGAACATAGACCACAACGGCGTGTGGGAGTGGGTGAGATGCCTGGGCTGGGTCAAGAAGAAGATAGGGGAGGTGAAGAAAAGATGATGGAGGTTGAGAAGGTCTCGGAAGGCGTATACATAGTCCACAGCGACAGCGGCCACGACTACACCGTCTTCTACAACCCGAGGCTGAGACGGCTCATCTGCAACTGCCCAGACTACGTCTACAGGCTCCGACCCTGCAAACATGTTTTCCGTGTACTCAAAGAGCTGAGAGGTGAGCATGCATGAAGATCCGCGAGGCAAAGGAGAAGTTCAAGGAGCTACTTGAAGGTATAGGCGAGGCAACCATAAAGAAGCTTGAGGATGCGGGGATAACAGAGCTCGAGGACTTGGTTGCAGCAGACCCAGCCGAGCTCGCCAAGCTACTGGCCGTGACAGTCCACAGAGCCAAAAAGATAATCAACTCCGCCAAGGAAGCACTTCTTGAGAGCGAGGTCTTGGTTGAGACAGCGGACACCGTAGAGAAGTTCCTAAACATGAACATCGTGAGGATCCCGACTGGCTCGAAAGAGCTGGACAAGCTTCTCGGCGGAGGCGTCCCAACCAGAGCCATAACAACACTCGTGGGCCAGCATGCGACTGGCAAGAGCCAGCTATGCTTCCAGCTAGCCGCAAACGTCGTGGACAAGGGCGAGTACGTCGGATTCGTCGAGACCGAGCCATCCTGCTTTATGCCGAGCAGGATAAGGCAGATATGCGAGGCTAGGGGGCTCAGATACGACCCTGAGAAGCTTCTGGTCATACGTGCAGAGAAGGTTACAAGCCCGGAGAAGCAGCTGCTGGCGTACGAGGCGATATGGAGGAAGGCTAGACGCGAGAACCTGCCCCTGAGGCTGCTGATAGTCGACTCGTTCTCAGCTAGGCTCAGGGCCGCGTACACTGGCAGGGAGATGCTGTCCGCCAGAAGCCAGGAAACAGCAAGGCACATCGGCCTACTCGAGATAATCGCGGGGGAGAGGAACTGCGCAGTGGTTCTGACGGCGCAGGTCATGGGTATACCCGACTTCGAGTCCCAGCTCGAGGCTAGAAAGCGCTACGGAGTCCCGTACAGACCCTACGGGGGCGAGTACTTCCTCCACAGCTCAACCTACATACTCTTCCTCTGGCAGCGTGCCTCGGAGCTCTGGGAAGCCATACTCGTCGACGCACCGAACCTCCCGAGGGAGTCGGCAACCTTCAAGATAACGGAGAAGGGTATAGAAGACGTATAGTTTTTCTAGAGGTGGGGTACGTGAGCAAGCTAGACAAGCATAGTGAGAAGGCGAAGTGGGAGAGGGCTTGGAGCGAGGTAGGGCTTGAGGACGAGATACGCAATGCAGACTGCCCGCTACACCCGAAGGGCAGGGCAATATTCCTCGCAGGATACCAGCTGAAGTACCCGGACGGGACCGTCAAGACCATGGCGGCTGGCTGGGTCTGCTCAACATGCTACAGCCTAGGCCGAGTCCCAGTGAGAGTCTACTTCAAGCTTGACGGAAGCCCAGACCTGAACACCGTGGAGTGGGCGACCATAAGGAAGCTGTCCGCCGAGGAGTATGCTGGGATGACGAAGCATGCAGGGGCAAAGCTTGGAAAGCCTGATAAGCCTCTACCGTAGACACGGCTTCAGCATAATACCCGTCCTCCCACTGGACAAGAAAGCCGCCGTCCCATGGAGCGAGTACCAAGCCCGAAAACCCACGGATGAGGAAGTCTCCGTCTGGTTTGAGAAGTACTGGTCGAAAGGATACAATGTAGCAGTGGTCTGCGGGGATGTCTCGAACAACCTCGTCGTCGTGGACGTGGATGCGTACAGCAACCCAGACTCAGCAAAAATTTTTGATTTAGACAAAGCATGCAAGGAGACAGCCGTGGTTGAGACGCCGAGCGGAGGCTACCACATATACTTTTTCTCCAAGCACCCAGTCCCAAGCTTCAACCTAGTCTACCAAGCCAAGCCAATATTGGAGGTTAGAAGCATAGGCAGGTACGTCCTAGCCCCTCCAAGCGTAGCGGTTGACAAGAGGACAGGCCAGCCAAGGCCCTACAGATTCCTAAGCGACCCAGAAACGATAGCTCTGGTTGACTTTGACCCGCAGCTCTTGGCTAGAAAAGCTGGAGAGAAGCTCGGCTTGAACATCACGTTGCCGATAGCCTACGAGGGCGACAAGCTCATAGACTTGTACAGGACGCTTCAGGGGAAGCCGTACCGTGGAAGACACCCGCCATGCATACAGTTCATCCTCGCAGGCGTGCCTCAAGGCATGCGTAACGAGGCATGTATACGGCTGGCAAGCTACCTAGTCCACCTTCGCAGGCTAAGCCCAGAGAAGGTTGTCAGACTGCTCTTGGAGTGGAACGCTAGGAACAGGCCCCCGCTGCCCGAGAAGGAGATATACAGCGTGGTCAAGAGCCTAGCGAACCACGGATACAGCTACGGCTGCAGAAGCCTGAAAGCCTTCGGATGCAGGGTTTCAACATGCCATGTAAACCTTATGCGACGCAGACCGGTGAAGCCGCTCACGGACACTGTTTTCTTCTAGCGAATAGTTAAATACGACACAGAAGACGTATATGGCGAGGAAGGCATGCCCGTACTCAAGGTTGGGGTAGGCAGGAGGATAATAATCCCCAAGAAGCTTGCGAAGCAGTACGGCATAAAGGACGGAGGCTACGTCAACATAAGGATCCTAGGCTTCGGGAACACGGTCGAGGAAGCAGTGCTGAAGTCTAGGAAGCCTGCGAAGAAGGAGGAGAAGCCCAAGCCACAGACGCAGACAAGCTCTTAAAACCCTCCCTATTTTTTGTTAGGTGGGAAAGGTGGAGTTCAAGGTCGTCGAGCTGGTAAGCCTAGTGCTGGTTGTCGGAGCCATAGTCCTGCTCGGCTTGAGGGCCATATCGTTCGAGCAAGCCCTAACCCTAGTCTCGGTAGCCGTGAGCCTGCTCGGAGGCAAGTACATTTCCAGGTACGAAGACCGGCTGCTTGAAAAGCTTAGCGAAGCCTTCTCCAAGCGAAAAGTTTAATAGCGTCTCCCACGACGTATATGGCGAGGAAGGATGCTGGGGATCCTGAGCAACGGCATACTGGTCGCGTTGGCGATAGTGATAGCTCTGCTATGGATATTCGGAGGCTTGTTCCTATGGAAGGTCTCTGGAAAACAATTCAAGGTACACCAGGTCTTCACCAAGACGTGGAGAGCGTTCTTCGCATGGATACTGCCGCCGTGGAAGACCGCTCTCAAGGTCTTCATAGTTGTAGCCTTTATAGCTGCGGGCCTGTTCCTGATAATGATTAGTCCGAGGACTACCACGTACACTGTCACGACAGGCTACAGATACCTACTCGAAGAGCAACCTGAAGTAAAGTATGTCCCAGACTACTGGTGCGCCATAACCCAGACGCCAATCGGCCCAACACAGCAGTGCGGCTTTGTATCTCACCCAGTAACAGTCTACAGATACAACCTGCTAGGCTTCGAGGTAAAGAGCACCTACGCTATGTGGTGGCTGGACCCAGGCTTATTCCTATTCGGATTAACGCTGATAATAATCGGGTTAATCGTCGCTGCTTGGCTGTTCACAAGGGTCGTTAACGAGGCATACGGGGTAAAGTAGCCACTCAACAGAAAACCGCCTCGAAAGCTCCAGAGCTAGCCTGCGGTGTAGCGGAAAGTTTTTAGTCTAGCTTAAATACTTTATGGTTGATGAGCAAAAGACGCGAGGACCCGGTCAGCCTTGGCGACTTCTACGAGTTCAAGAGCTACGTCGAGGCTGAGCTGGCCAGCCTGAGGAAGGAGCAGGAGTGGGTCAGGTCGAGCATAGACAGCATACGCAGGAACCTAGAGAAGCTTGAGCAGTCGATAGACAGGTACAAGTGGTGGATAATAGCGGGCTTCTTCTCCTCCACAAGCCTCTTCGCCTTCATAGCATACCTCCTCAAGGTGTTCGCCTAGATGAGCGAAGCAACCGTAACCCTGAAGATAACCTCCTACCCTCCTCCCCCCTGGAGAGCAGGCAGCTCCATCCCCGTAACCGTCTCCGTAACCGTCGGCAGGAACGTCGTCTTCACGGACACACGGTACCACGTTACGTTGAAGTGCGGGGCGAAGTCTCAGTCTACTGCTACGCCGATAGAGAGCTGGGCGCAGACCCTCAACGTAAGCATCCCCTGCGACTGCGTAGGCGCGTACGCTTCCATCACAGTCTCGGTAGGCTGGAAGCCCGTAGGAGCCCTCGAATCGTACACTGCTTCTGACACAGTAGTTGGCTCTGTAGCCAAGCCAGAGCTACCCGCCGAAATAAAACCATGTAGCCCCGAAGACTCCATCTATGCAACGTTCTTGCCACCAGCCACTCCAGGCGTCGGAGACTCCGCGCCCGCAATTTACGGCGTGACCTACAGGACCTGTGCCTACTCTAGCCTCTACTGCGGCTACATATCCACCTACAGCGAGTCGGTGTGCACCTATGCTAGGGAGCCATGCACCGTCAAGGACATAATTAGGAATGGAATGGTCAAGGCTGAGTACGTCAACGTTTCATGCAGGTACAAGCTCGTGGGGCTGGCATGCAACCCCCCAGACAGCTGTCTAAACATAAACGTAACGCCCGGCGGGCCAGTCCCAACGGATAGGGGTGCTATGTACAAGCCGCACACTGCAATGTTCACCCTAACCAGCCCCGCGACAGTCACCCCATTGTTCGCTGAGAAGACGCAGGAGGAAATGCTTGCTGGCTGGCCTGCGGAGTGGAGGGAGGACTGGCGTGGCGTGTCAATCTCGCCAACATACGATGCGACGTGGTACCTCCTCGGCCAGCTTAGAGGCGACGTAAGCAGAGTGACGGAGAGCGAGAAAGACTCATGGGGCTGCTGCACGGAGACAGCGCTCAAGCAGCTACTCAACTATGCGCAAGGTACAACACCAGCAAACCTGCCGTATCTAGTCCCAGACCCCTACAACTATATCAGAGAGGTCACGCTCACGCGCTGGTACGACTCTGCCAGGACGCAGCAGATCGGGATAGTCAAGTTCTGCGGCTTGCCACTCCTCTCGCTCAGCTCCGAGTCACCGACAATCAAGCCTGGCACGAAGCTCATGCTGAAAGGCGTAGTCTACGCAAGCCTAGTCGGCATCCCAGGCGTGTGGTACGGCGCCATACAGTTCCAGTACCAGCCAGGCGGGGTTGCTGAGGGAGAATTCGTGCGGGGAGGGCCAGCCGCACAGGTCAGGATAGCCATGGCGGGTGCTGCGCCTACGCCTACTCCTACCCCAACAATTGTTGCGCCAACACCGTGGGTTCCGCCGCCTGCATGGCCAACCCCGAC
>Ga0272445_1001609_pt1 | contig 17115 bp, 15 predicted proteins | sample YNPCB0031_FD_194404 | JGI IMG/M metagenome (GOLD analysis project Ga0272445, IMG submission 194404) | Hot spring sediment microbial communities from Yellowstone National Park, WY, United States - YNP-CB-003-1 | ecosystem: Environmental > Aquatic > Thermal springs > Hot (42-90C) > Sediment... | reverse complement strand
CACGTTGTCGGCCTTGCAGTCTCCCACGATCACGCCCTCCCTGTGGACGCAGGCTATCAGGCGGCCGGAATCGGTGACGGCCCTCTCCGCTTCCGAATCGCTGAAGCCCTGAGAGGTCCAGAGGTCCATGACGGAACGTCCCTTGACCGCCTGCCTGACGAGGACCTTCCTCCTCCAGCTGACGTGGACGACCCTCGGTGTCGGGATGCCTCGTTCCCTGAGGTAGTCCATGAAGAAGAGCTCGTTGCTCAACCTCATCGAGGGCGATATGTGGAAGTTCCTCAGGGGGAAGGCCCAGAGCTTGGCTGCCACCCACTTGACGCTGTTCCACGCCAAGAACCTCTTCAGGAAGAGGGTCCTGTGAACTCCGTTGACGCCGACCTCGATCAGGTACGTAGAGTTGAAGACCTTCCCTATCCTGAAGACCTTGATCCTCGAACGGTCGACGCGCGCGCTCCTCGAGATGAGGTCGATGACGTCCGAGTCGTCGTCGATCGGTGCAGGCCCCAGATCCGTCATGACCTCCAGCAACGACTCGGGGTCCTTCGCTCCCATTCCCTCCCACCCTCCCTCCGTGAGCTCCTCGAGGACGATCCTCGGCAACGAGAAGCCGACGGTGCCAGCTTTGAGGAAGGCCTGGAGCCTTCCAGTCAGGGACTTGACCAGTTGGCCGGTCGAGAGGTGGTGCGATGCGGTCTTCACTGCAGGTATGCGAAGGGTCCCAGTCGACTCGTCCCTGCTCAAGATCCCCCTCTCCACCGCCCTATCCACTGCGGGCTGCAGGTTCAGGACCACGTCCCTCAAGGCCGACTCGTTCCAGTGCTCTTTCGATGCCCACCAGAAGACCCTCCAGAGCGGCGGGTAGATCGAAGTGAGCGCTCCGACCTTTCTGACCACGAGGTACTCGGGTCCGAAGAGGAGACGGTGGGCCATGCCCCTGAAGTCCCTGAGCAGGTCCTCCACCACCTCGCCGACGACCCTCAGCCCGTATTCGAGCAACAGCGCCCTCAACGTCTCCCTGTCGCCGGAGGACGTGAATGGTGTCAGGAGCTTCGACGCCAGCAGCTCTCCGCTCTCAGATCGCCTCACGTCGTCCCGCAGCGTCCTGAGGTCGACCGTGATCACCCGGGTGCCTTCAACGGTCTCCGACGAGATCCTCCGTTGGCTCACGTCCAAAACCCTCAGCACCTCTTCCCGCAGGCCCTTCCTCGTCAGCACCGGGTACCTGATCTCCAGGAGGACCACGACCTCTGTGATGAGTCCTTCTTGCCCTCTCTTGAGCGTGATCCCCGCCGGGCCCTCGACTTCAGCTTAACTGTACACTATGCGAGAGGGAGATGGTATCCTCAAGCTCAACGGCCCTCAGCGGACGATGATCGGTTAATGGGTGACTTCTTCGGCATCTGGCTGTGGAGCGGTCTTCGGAGTTCAAATTGAGGGCGATAGGAGTGGTCAGGGTCGACGCCTCGGACGAGGAGGTGAGGGAGAAGTCGGGGCAGCTCGAGGGGTACATCGAGGTCTTCGATGAGTTCGCAGAAGCTTTGGACGGGATCGAGGGATACTCGCACCTCTTCGTGATCGCCTACTTCCACAAGTCAGATTGGAAGAGTCTCCTGAAGGTGAGGCCGAGGAGGCTGCTCCGAAAGGGCTTCAGGGAGGAGGACCTGCCTCTGCTTGGGGTCTTCGCCACCGACTCGCCTGTGAGGCCGAACCCCATCGCGCTGACACTCGTCCGCCTCCTGGGAAGGGAGGGAAACAGGATCAGGGTCAAAGGGCTCGACCTCTTCGACGGCACACCGGTCCTAGACATCAAGCCCTACAGGCCCGATTACAGGGCGAGTGAATTCAGGGTGCCCGATTGGGTCCTGCACGACAGCCGCGGTGACATCTGATAGTCGGTTTTGACCTCGGTCACCGGTCCTCAGCGACGAGATGCTTCACGACGACGGTCCTCAGCTGATCGGAGAGCCTGCTGAGCCTGTAATCGATTGTGGCGTCGTAGACCATCGTCCCGTCGGCCCTCGAGACCTTAACGCCCCCAATGACGTCGATCGTTTTGCTCGAGACCTTGACCTTGACGTTCCTCTCCTTGGAGAGCTCTGACGCGATGGACTTCACCGCCTTCAGGTCCTCAGAGCACGTCTCCACCACTACCTCCTCAGACCCCAACGCCTCAATCGCCTCCTCTATCGACCTCCTGAGGAAGTCCCTGTAGGTTTGTGACTCCTTGATGGAACGGATCCTATCTACTGCGTTAGAGACGGCCCGCTTCACCAGGGCCTCCAGAGTGTCCAGGTACTCACGCCTGACCTCCGCCTCGACCTGGCTCATCCTCCGTCTCCGCTCCGCCTCCACCTCCCTCCTCACAGCCTCGAGGCCCCTCCTGAGCTCCTGCATGACGCTTTCCTTCTCGGCCTCCAGCTCGCTCAAGATGCGCTTCCTCGCCTCCTCGATCCTCGCCTCGTACTCTGCAAGGGCCTCCTTGACCACCTCTTCGATCAGGGACTCGAGCGTGACAGACAAATCCGGCCCCATCAGCTCACCGCACTATTTCAACTCAGCCGCATCCGGCCTCGAGGCTCACGAGGTACGTCCTTCCGGAGAACCTCATCCTGACGGGCAGGTCCTTGTACCCGATCAGGGCTCTCACCACTCCGTCGTCCACCTCGACCACTACAGGGTCCGGGAAGACGTGGTGGTACTCGTTCCCGAACCTCTCCACCAGCGGTCGCCTCTCCGCGTACCTCCTGCTGGCCTCCTCGAACGCCCCCCTCAGACCCAGAGCATCCGCATCTTCCTGCCGCAGCTCCACGTCCGCCTCGACGCCCGTCACCTCGACGACCTTCAGCCGGTACCTCCTCTGAGGCCCCTGCTCCATCCTCCTGATCGACCCTCAACCCTTCCTCAAAGCCCTAAGGCCCTTGGCGATGCAGCCTACTGAAGCGCTGAACGGGACGGTGAAGGCGACGTTAGCGACGGAGAGCGCCAGCAGAAGGAAGGCGAAGGTCCCAACGCGGCCAGAAGCCAAGAGGTGCAGGGGGACCAGGAAGGGCGAGATCATAGAGGCGAGGGGCCCTGCCATGAACATCGCGAAGTACCCGAGCCTCCCGGCCCTGGTCTTCTCCCGATCAATTTTGATGCCCAACGCGACTATGAACGTCTTGATCTGCCTCGGCACGAGCCTCGACCTGTAAAGGTTGGAGAGGCCGACGTAGTAGTGGCTGAACCTCACACCGGTCACCGCTCCCACAACTAGGTGGGCCAGGTCATGGGTGAAGAACCAGAGAAGGAACCAAGCAATGAGCTTAGCGACGTAATCGACCGGCCTCGGGAAGGCCCACACCGTCAAGAACGCTGCGGCTATCACTCCGAGCACGCTCAAGGCGGTGCCCGCAGCGATCGATAATTTCAGGGGGTCCCTGAACTCAGGAAACCGCCCTCCCTCAAGCAGCGCCCTGATCGCCTCGACCCGGTACTCCAGCGCCCTCCCTAGGACGACCTTTGCGACGGGGGCCAGCAACGGATTGATTTCCAAATGGAACTCCTCGACCACTTTTGTCGATCCGCCCCTCGGCTCTAGGCGCTGGAAGTGCTCTAGTTTCCCTCCGAGGACGTCCTCCAGAACGTGGTGGCTCGTGGTCTCGTCTTCCTCAAGGACGGTGAAGGGGAGGAGGACCGGTTGACCGAGCAGACGGCCTCTGACCAGGTAACGCGCACCTCTCACGACCCTGTCAGGCCCCTCGATCACCTTCAGTGCGTAATCCCTCGGCCATACACGCTCGAGGTTCGAGACGTCGCTGAAGAAGGCCTTGACCTCGGGAAGCGGCCTCCTCACCTCGTACTCGAACCTGTACCTGACCTGCAAACCGGCTCCACGCTCCCTTATGCTCTTCTGATGCAAATCCTCCGGCTGGAGTACCTGAAGAAGTTTCGGCGTTCTTCGGGCAGATGGGTCAATAAGAATGGGATTCGTTGCTGGGGCGACATGAGCTCCAAGGACCAGGATCTTCTGACTCGCATCGAGAAGCTGGAAGGCGAGATCTCACGCCTCTCCACCCGTATCGAGAGGCTCGAGTCGGAGCTCAGGGAGGTCAGGCTGGAGCTGGAGGACATATTATCGAGGATTGAGGAGCTGGAGCGGAGATGAGCTCGGCCAGGGGGACGTACGACGTAACCTCCGACGCCCGTTTCTTCTGCGACGACGAACACTTCGATCACTTGGTCTACAAAGAGCTGGCGAGGAAGGAGAGGAACGGCCAGAGGAGGGAGCTGCTCGAGAGGCTCGCGGAGATGGAGAGGAAGCACTACGAGTTCTGGCAGTCCTTGGTGCCGTCGTACAGGCCCAGGTTCAACGGGCTCAAGTTCAGGGCGATCATGCTGATCAGGGTCCTTTTGGGACTCACGTTCGTTACGAAGCTCCTCGAGCGACACGAGTCCGAAGTGGTGAGGAGGTACAGGGAGGTTCTGAAGAGAGTTGAGGGCGACGTCAGGGAGAAAGTCGAGGAGTTCCTGAGGGACGAGGAGGAGCACGAGAGGGTCCTACTGTCCCAGATCGACGAGCCCCTTCTTCGCTACATCGGATTCATCGCGCTTGGCCTCTCAGACTCGATGATCGAGGTCACGGGGGTCCACGCGGGGTTCCTCGGCGTCACGGCGTCGACGATCATCGCAGGCGTCGCCGGCCTCATAGTGGGCTTCGCGGCCTCGATCTCCATGGGCGTCGCAGCGTACCTCAAGGCCAAGAGCGAGCTCAGGAGCAAACCTGTGACCTCCGGCCTCGTCACCGGATCGGTTTACCTTCTCTCAACGGTGTTCCTCGCGCTTCCGTACTTCATGACCCACGACATGATCCTCGCCTTCTCAGGCTCTGTGATACTAGCCATCCTCCTTGCGAGCTTCTTCACGTACTACGTCGCCGTCATCAACGACTCCAGCTTCAGGAGGGAGGCGGTCGAGAACGTTGCGCTCATCATGGGGACCGCAGCGGCCACCTTCTTCTTCGGCGAGTTCCTTGGCAACCTCTTCGGCATCCACGGTTACTTCAGGTGATTTCAGGTGATCCCGAGCTTTTCGTTGGCTTCGCGCAGCTCTCTGAGCAGCTGGGCCCTCCACTTCGGGAACTCCGAACTCCTCTCAGGGTAGTTCAGGTAGTGTTTGATCAGCCTACGGCTCTTGTTGGCGATGTAAGCCAGCGACCTGGCCAGCTTCGGCCTCTCCCTCACCCTCCTCCTGAGCTCGGCGTCGAGCAGTACCCTCAGGAAGTTCGTCAGAAGCGGGAACCTGGGGTGCTCCCTCCTCTTGATGCTCTCGATGTCGTCCTCGCTGAGGAAGTACTTCATGCCGAAGGAGATGTCGTCGTTGGGCAACGTCTGGAGGTACCTCCTGAAGACCTCGAACCCGGCCATCTGGTAACCGTACATCCTGACGTATTCGACGTTGTAGTTCCAGAGCCCGTCCTGGCTAACGTCGTTTTCCTCGATCGCCCTCACTATGTTCCGGCCGAGGATGACGGATCCGTACAGCGAAGGTCCTAGACCACCTGCGTCTATCGGCCTCGGCATCCACGCTGCGTCCCCCACTACGACATACCCGTTCGCGACCATGCAGTCGTTCTGGCGCCTCACGGGGACCTGCCAGGTGCTGTACGTGTTGCCCTGGTCCTGGTAACCCTCGGGCTCACGGGGGTTCACTATCGCCCTGTTGGTCCTGACGTACTGGTCGATCAGGGATGCGAGGTTGTCGTTGAGGCCGTGTGCCGCGTTCCTCCTGTCCAGCGCCGTCTTCTGGACCCCCAGACCGATGTTCACTTTGTTCTCGCCTTTCGGGAAGGTCCAGCAGTAGCCTCCCGGTGCCAGGAACTGGTCGAGGTGGATGATGCAGTACCTCGGATCGAACCAGGTCGCGTCCTCCACAACCCTGTCGAACTCGAGGATGTACCTGCCCGTCGCCTCCATGTCGTTCTCCTTGTCTATCTCCCTCTCGACGTAGCTCTCGATCGGGAGGTTCGTCCTGAGGACCGAAGCAGATCCTGACGCGTCGACCACGACCCTCGCCCTCACCTCGACCGGCTCGCCCGACCTGGAGGTCCCCTTCACGCCGACTATCCTGTTGTCCTCGCTGAGGAGGGCCCTGACGTCAACGCCGAAGACCACCTCGACCCCGAACTTCTCGAGGTACTGGAGCTGCTTCTGGGGCCAAAGCTTCCTGTTGAGGAGGTAACCCTCACCGTCGAAGAGGACCCTCGTCTCGTGGTCCGGCGAGATCACGAGGACGCCGTCGACCTCGTGCTCGATCTCCGGCCACTCGTACCGTATTCCGAGGTTCTCCATCACGAACTCGAGGCTCTTCCTGCTCACCGCATCGCCACACGTCCACCCTCTCTTCGTCTTCTTCCCGAACTCTGACCTCTCATTCCTGTCGATCAGGACGACCCTCAGGTTCTGCCTTGAGAACCTCGCGACGGCCATCGCCGTGTGGGACCCTGCAGGGCCCCCTCCGACCACGACGACGTCGCAATCTATCCGCATCGCTCGCCTCTCTCACCGCCCGATGAATAACCTTATCCCGGAGGGCAGTAAGGTGTTTTGAGTCATAACGATGGCCGGTGTTCCGCAAATCAAAAGGTCCTCCTATGCTTTCTCACTTCACACACGTCTCCATCGGTTCTCCATCGGTGAGGGAGCGGTCTGCGGGAACATGAAGAGGTTGATATCGAGGGTCTCGGAGTGTGGATGCTGGCGTCCCTTGCGGTCGGGACGTTGGGCCCGTAGCTCAGCCAGGCAGAGCGGCCGGCTCTTAACCGGTAGGTCGCGGGTTCAAATCCCGCCGGGCCCGGGTCGATAATCTCAAAATTTTTACAACAGTTATTGGTACCGTTGTGGTGGTGTTAAAGCGAAAAGTCCTATGGGTTGTTGCTGTGGCTGTCTCTGTAACGGTTTTAGCGGCTGTCCTTGTCTGGTCAGTTCTTACCCACCAATTTGCACCGGGTTCGCGGGAAGTTAGACTTACCATGGTGGAATTCGGCTTTAACGGTGAGCAGGGAGGTCCGACCGTCTACGTCGGAGTCGGTGAAACTCTGAGGGTCGTTTTAGAGAACAGGGGGAAAGGGAAGCACCAATTCGTGATCGTCAAGGACTTGGAGGGGTTAAGGAAGGAGTTCCGCAAAGTTCTCGAAGGATTTGTGGACGGTGGATCTGAACAACTTGAAAATAGGTTGGAGGCTTTGCGTCAAAAGTATGCAGCAGTTGAGTTATACGATCAGGGTCAGAGATACAAGTTCTACAACGTCAGACTCGATCCTGGCGAGGTCCAAACGTTGGTCGTCGTATTTAGGGAGCCGGGGATTTACTATTACGTTTGCACGGAGCTCGTGCTTACGTCCCGAGAATCGCATGTGGAGAAAGGCATGTACGGGACGGTTTTCGTGACCCCTGAAGTGCAGAGGTTCTATTAGCGAACTTGAATTCCGATACCCTAAAGCGTTGAACAGCTAAGCTCACTCCCAAAATTCCCAGAAACATTTGGATCGTTTCATGTGCGGGGGGTGGGATTCGAACCCACGAACCCCTACGGGACAGGGTCCTAAGCCCTGCGCCTTTGACCAGGCTTGGCTACCCCCGCCCAGATGGAATTGGTGATCAGCCCGGTAAAAACGTTCGGAGGGAAATACCCGGTCTCAACGGTCCTTCGGGCTCAGGCCCCACTCCTGAAATCACCGTTCAGACGCGACGTTCACTCATCATCGCCCAATCATCAAAGGATCATGGGATCAAAAACCCTGACGCCGATGCTGGGGGATCACTTCACCGTGACGCTCTTAGCGAGGTTCCTAGGCCTGTCGATCTCGGCGCCCCTCTCGAGCGCCATGTAGTAGGCGAGCAGCTGGAGCGGTATCACCTCGAGCAGGACGGAAGCGAACTTGGAGCTGGACTTAGGTAACCTGACGAAGAAGTCGTAGCTCGCGTGGTGCCTGTCGGAGACGCCGATGATCGTGGCCCCCCTCGCTTTGAGCTCCATGCAGTTCGAGAGGGTGTCGACGTAGGTATCGTCTGACGGGTTCAGGACTATGACCGGCGTGCCCCTCTCGATCAGAGCGAGGGTTCCGTGCTTCAGCTCTCCGGCAGGAAGGCCCTCGGCATGGACGTAGGCGAGCTCCTTCACCTTGAGAGCTCCCTCGAGAGCGATCGGGAAGTGGATGCCGCGCCCGATGAGGTAGACGTCCCTGGAGTCCTTCAGGGTCTTGGCGATCTCGGCGATCTGGGGCTCCTGCTCGAGGACCTCCTCCACTCCCCTGCTCAGCTCCTCAGCGTCAAGCGGGACGTCCCTCCCCGAGACGGCGCAGGCGAGCCTGACGAGCGCTATGACCTGAGATGTGAAGCTCTTTGTGGCGGCAACCCCTATCTCCGGACCTGCCCTGATGTTGATGTGGACGTCCGAGAGCCTCTCTAGGCTTGACCCGGGCATGTTGACGACCCCGACGACCTTCGCACCCCTCCTCTTGGCGTCCCTCACGGCCTCGAGCACGTCTGCGGTCTCTCCGCTCTGGCTTACGGCCACCACGACCGAGTCGCCGTTCACCCACCTCGATGCGAGGGCGTACTCGCTGGCAAGTACCGGTTGGGCGTCGAGGTCTGCGAGCTCAGCCAGCACGTGCCTCCCCACGAGGGCGGCGTGATAGCTCGTACCCGCAGCGACCAGGAATATCCTCTTCGCCTCGCGAAGAAGCTTCGCGGCCCCCTCCAGAGCTCCCAGGTCCTGGGTGAGCGTTCTCTGGACCGTGATCCGCTGGTCGTGGATCTCCTTCAACGTGTGGTGGACGTATCCCCTCTTCTCGACCTCAGAGACCTCTATCGCTACCTTCGTGACCTTGAGGTCAAGATCCTCTCCGGTGATCAGCCATGACTCTACCCTGCCTGGACGGATGATGGCGCACGACTCGTTCTCGAGGAATATCGCGTCGTCGGTCCACTCGAGGAAGCTCAGGACGTCGCTGGCCGGTATCGAGAAGCCCTTCCCGACACCCACGACTAGCGGCGAGTTGTGTCGCGCTGCGAGGATCGCGTCCGAGGTCCACGTGCTAATCGCGATGAAGGCGAAGCTCCCTTTGAGCCTCTTGACGACGGAGGTGAGGGCACCCCGAGGATCGTCAGGCCTCCGGCTCAGCTCCTCCTCCAGCAGGTGCGCGATCACCTCGCTGTCGGTCTCGCTGGTGAAGACGTGCCCCCTCGCCTCGAGTTCTGCCCTCAGCTCCTCGCAGTTCTCGATGATGCCGTTGTGGACTATCGCGACCCTGCCGTCGCAGGAGGTGTGGGGATGGGCGTTCCTGTCCGTCACGCCGCCGTGGGTGGCCCATCGGGTATGGGCGATGCCGATTGAGCTTTCCAACCCCCTCAGGGACGAAGCCTCCCTCTCGAGGTTCTCGACGCTCCCAACCCTCTTGACGACCCTGATCCCTTCGCATGTGAGGAGGGCAAGTCCTGAGGAGTCATAGCCCCTGTACTCGAGGCGTCTGAGGCCCTTCAGAAGGATCTCGAGCGCCTTGCTTTCGCCCGTGAAACCGATTATCCCGCACATCTCGGTGACCTGATTGGAGTGACCGACCGGAACGATAAAAGCGTGCGCCGGATCGAATTCCCGGAACCTTCCGTTCTAACGGTGGAACGGCAGAGGTCGAGGAAGGTATTTCCCGAGTGGGCCGACTAACTCTCGGGGTTGATCGAGATCAGGAGGGTCCTCGAGGACGTCCTGAGGGTGAGGGTGGAGCACCCGGGGACCTACATAGGCCACGTCAACCTGTACCTCCTCGAGCTGGAGGACGGGAAGCTCCTTGTGGACACGGGCTTCAGGCAGACAACTGAAGAGCTGGTCCGATCCTTGAGGGACTTACTACTCGGTGGCTCAAGGCTGAAAGAGGTGGTGCTGACGCACATCCACAACGACCACACCGGAGGCGTGAGGGGCCTGAGGGCTGCCTTCGCGCCTGAGGTCAGGATGCACCAGCGGGAGATCGACGTGATAGGCTTCGTACGGCATGTCGTCGAGAGCGGCGGCGACCAGCTCAGGACCCTTGGCCTCGACGAGCGGTTGCGAGGAGATGTCCTCGATTTCTTCAGGTTCAACCTCCAGCACCTTTCAGTCGATTACGAGCCGCTGAGGGGAGGCGAGGAGTTCGAATCGGTCGCTGGCAGATGGAGGGTGGTTCCGACGCCCGGCCACACACCAGGTCACGTGACGCTCTACGACGTCGAGAGGAAGGTGTTGATCTCCGGAGACCACCTGCTCCCCAACGAGACCTCGAACGTCTCCTACTATCCCCTCGAGGGTTATGACGCCCTCAGGTCCTACCTCCGATCGCTCGTCTCGACCGAGTCTTTGGGGCCGGAGCTCGTCCTCCCTGCACACGGAGAGCCCTTCCGGAACGTGAAGGGCAGGATCGATTACCTCTTCGCACATCACAGGAGGAGGTTGATCGAGACCCTGATGGGTGCCGGGAAGGGGAGCGATCTGGTCAACGTAGCCCGGAGCATTTCTTGGTCGAGGGGCAACTTCGATGCGCTGGGGCCCATCGACAGGTGGCTGGCGGTCCTGGAGACGCTGGCCCACCTGCAGTTCCTGATGAACGAGGGCTTCGTCGAGGCGAGGACGGAGGGCGAGAAGGTGGTCTTCGCGGCTACAGGCAGGAACGAATCGGACCTCGACAGGATTCTCCGCAAGATCAGAGGAGAAGGCTGAGCCCTCACGTACGTCCGAGCTCCCTAAGCATCTGACCGATCCTTCTGATGCCCTCTAAGAGCTTCTCCTCCGACGCCGCGAAGCTGACCCTGACATGCCCCTCTCCTCCGGGACCGTACGAGGACCCGGGCACGACGACCACCTTCTTCTCTTCGAGGAGCCTGACGCAGAAGCCCACGTCGTCGCCTATTCCTGGAAGCCTCGGGAAGGCGTAGAAGGCTCCCCTGGGAACCGAGAGCTCCATCCCCTCCTCCCTCATCAGCTCGACGACGAGGTCCCTCCTCTTCCTGTAGAGCTCCCTCGAACGCCTCACATAGTCCTCGTATACGCCTGACCTCAAGACGTCAAGAACGGCATGCTGGACGAAGGTCGGAGGACAAGCGTGGGAATAGAGCAGGAACTTCTGGATCCTCTCCGTCAGCTCAGCGGGAGCTATCAGGTACCCGAGCCTCCAGCCGGTTATCGAGAGGCTCTTCGAGAAGCTCTGGACGATCGCTATCCTGGGGTATTCGTCGATGAGGTGGGCGGCGCTGTGGAACTGGCCGTCGTATACGAAAGGCTCGTAGACCTCGTCGGAGATCACGTAGGCACCGACCTCCTCTGCCACTCTGACGACCGCTCTCAGGTCCTCTGGACCGTAGACAGCACCTGTGGGGTTGGAGGGCGAGTTGACGACGACGGCCCTCGTCCTCCTTGTGACCGCAGACCTCAGATCCTCTTCGCTGGGGACGAAACCGCGCTCTTCACGGGCCCTCAGGAAGACGGGCCTCGCACCGAAGATCCTCGCGATGGATGCGTACGATGGGAAGGCGGGCGAGATCACGACGACCTCGTCTCCCTGTCTGAGGACGGAAGCCATCGACGCGAAGAGGGCGTTCTCGCCTCCTACCGTGATGAAGACGTTCTCGGGTGAGATCGACTTAGAAACCTTCGAGTGCCTGCCCGCGAGCTCCTCCCTCAGCTCCCTTATCCCTGCTATCGGCCCGTACTTGTTCCGCCCCTCCCTCATGTGACGTGCGGCCGCCTCGATCAGCTCTGCAGGAGGGTCGAGGTCAGGCTCGCCTATTCCCAAGTTGATCGCGTCGGGGAAGCGGGAAGCGGCCTCGAAGAACTTCCTGATTCCGGTCAGCTCGACGGCGTCGAGGTTCTCGGAGACCGACATCGCACCCTCTCCGTTGCGGCGCCGTAAAAGCCCTCGCCCTCGCACATCGGCTTAATTACCATGCGAGGGAACGGTCATGCGGTGAACCCGGCAGAGGCGCTGAGGGCAGCGATCAGCAAGTTCATCGGCAGGCCAACCGCTGACAAGGAGGCCACGGAGGAGCTGATCAGGGGGATACAGAGGGCTCTGCTCTTGGCGGATGTCAGGGTCGAGCTGGTCAAGGCGCTCTCGGACCGGATAAGGGAGAGGGCGGAGAAGGAGAGGCCGCCGGGCATCTCGAGGAAGGACCTGGTCGTGAGGGCGGTCTACGAGGAGCTGGTGAGGCTGCTCGGAAGGAACAAGGCCGAGCTGGTGAAGCCGTCGACGAAACCGTACGTCGTGATGGTCGTCGGCATCCAGGGCAGCGGTAAGACCACGACCGTCGCCAAGATCGCGAACCTCCTCAAGACGAGGGGTTTCAGGGTGGGCGTCGTGGGAGCGGACACCTACAGGCCAGCGGCTCTCGAGCAGCTCAGGCAGCTCCTCCTCCCCCGGGGCATTCCGGTCTACGGCGAGGAGAACGGCTCAGATGCGGTAGGTATCGCCCTCAGAGGGGTCGAGCACCTCTCTTCCCAAGGTTGCGAATACATCATCATCGATACGGCGGGGAGGCACAGGGACCAGGAGTCGCTGATGGAGGAGATGAGGGAGATGGCGGAGAAGATCAAACCGAACGAGATAGGTCTTGTCATCGACGGCACCATCGGTCAAGCGGCTGGACCACAGGCAGAGGCCTTCCACAGGACGGTTCCGATAGGATGGATAGCGGTGACGAAGCTCGACACGTCTGCGAAGGGAGGCGGGGCTCTCTCGGCCGTCGCCGCAACGGGTGCACCGATCCGCTTCATAGGGACCGGTGAGCGGATAGAGGACATCGAGCTCTTCGATCCGGAGTCCTACGTCGTCCGGCTCCTCGGCATGCCGGACCTCAAATCGGTCCTAGAGCGGATCAGGTTGGCGGAGATCAAGCTCTCCGAGCAGCAGGTCGAGAGGATAGCGAAAGGCACGTTCACGTTGGAGGACATGATAGCCCAGCTGAGGGAGGTGAGGAAGGCGGGGCCGCTCTCGAAGTTCCTCAGGTCCCTGCCGATACCGGGGCTTCCGTCGCTGCCGGAGGAGGAGCTCGAGAAGGCCGAGGAGCTGGCGAAGAAGTTCGAGGCCATTTACAACTCCATGACGCCAGAGGAGAGGAGGGACCCCACGATAATCGACGGATCGAGGGCCCGAAGGATAGCGAGGGGTGCTGGTGTGAGGGAGGGGGACGTCAAGAAGCTCGTGAAGCAGTACCTCGAGGCCCGGAAGCTGATGAAGACCCTCAGGAGGTCGAGGCTGCCGGGCATGGGGAGGGCGCTCCTCGAGGGCAAAGAGTGACAGAGCGGCAATTTCGGCCCTTCAGGAATCGCTCTGGCCCTATGCGCTCAGGTCTCACCCTTTTGTCCCGAAGCGAGCCTCTCCAGGACCTCGATGATCGCCTGAGTCCCCTGCTCTCCGTACCCCGATGCAACGAGGGACCTCACAATTTGCCACGCCAGCGACGCTAAAGGAAGCGGCAGCGAGTTCCTCTCGGAGACCTCCATCACGATCCTCAGGTCCTTCTTCAGGTGAGCGGCCTTGAAACCGGGCCTGAAGTCCCTCTCCACCATCTTTGGGCCGAGGTTGACGAGCTGCCAAGACGAAGCCGCACCTGCCCCTATGACCTCGATCACCCTCTTCGGATCGAGGCCCACCCTCTTCGCGAACAGGATCGCCTCGGCAGCCGCGAGCAGGTTCCCTGCCACGGCGATCTGGTTGCAGAGCTTCGTCAGCTGACCGCACCCCACAGGGCCCATGTGCTCTATCCTCGTCCCCAGATGCCTCAGGACCGGCAGGACCCTCTCGAAGGCCTCCCTTTCGCCGCCGACCATGAAGGTGAGCGTCCCGCTCTCCGCAGCCGGAGTGCTCCCCGTCACAGGGGCGTCGAGGTATTCCACACCGATCTCCTTCAGCCTTGCTGCCATCCTCACCTCGGTATCCGGCGAGACGGTCGAGCAGTCGACGACCACCGATCCGCTCCTCAGCCCCTCAATGAGCCCTTCCTTGCCCAAGACCACCTGCTCGACGTCGGAGGAATCGGGCAGCATCAGCAGGACGACGTCCGACCTCTCGGCCACCTCCTTCGGCGACCTCGCAGGGAACGCGCCCATCGACGCCAGCTCCTCTACAGGTCCCCTGCTCCTGTTGTGGACCGTGAGGTTGTAACCGGCCGCTAGGAGCCTCTTAGCCATCGGCTTCCCCATCAGGCCCAGACCGATGAAGCCGACCCGATCGGCCACGACTCACCCTCCGCCGCACCTATCACTAATGTTTTTACCGTTGGGCGACATCCCAACAGCGAAAGGGACATGGGAGACGAGTGGTGGCCTCCGTGGTGGAGGAGGAGGTTCAGGCCCTTCGAGCTGATCGACGAGATGATGCGGGAGTTCGAGCGGTGGTTCGAGGAGGAGTTCAGGCGCTTCGAGCGCGAGCTTCCGAGGGACCTCGTCAGGGAGATCAGGACGCCGACGGGAGTGAGGAGGGAGATAGGGCCGATAGTCTACGGCTACTCGATCACGATAGGTCCCGACGGCAGGCCGATCATCAGGGAGTTCGGCAACGTCAGACCGGGGAGGAGAGGGGAGCCTCCCATGCTGACGGTGGAGAGGGAGCCGCTGGTCGACGTCCTCGACGAGGAGGACAAGATCAGGGTGATAGCTGAGGTGCCAGGCGTCCAGAAGGAGGACATACAGCTGGACCTCCAGGACAGCCGCCTCATCATCAAGGTCGACACGCCACAGCGGAAGTACTACAAGGAGGTGGATCTGCCGGAGGAGGTCGACGCCGAGAACTCGAAGGCCAACTACAACAACGGCGTCCTCGAGGTGATCCTGCCGAAGAAGGGCGGGAAGAAGCCGACAAGGCGGATCAAGGTCGAGTGAGCCATCAAGGCAACGCGTCCGTTCCTCGCCCGTTCTTTTCGGACCTATCAGCGCACTACCATACTTTTGCGTCCCCGAGTCTCCTGACCGTGAACGCTTGAACGGCGGGTCGAGATTGATTTAAAAGGTCCGGGCAATCATCTCACTCACCGGATGCGATTCAGCTGGATGATAGGTGGGGCCCAGGGAAGCGGCGTCGACTCGTCCGCGAACGCCTTCGCCTATGCGGTCGCCTCGGCTGGATACAACGTCTTCGGCAAGAGGGAGTACTTCTCGAACATCAAGGGGAGGCACAGCTACTTCACTGTGCTCGCGTCCGACGGGCCTGTGAGGAGCGTGACCGATGAGGTCCACGTCCTGACTTCCTTCGACGCCGAGACCGTCTTCAGGCACGCCTTCGAGGTGATGAAGGGAGGTGCCCTCATCTACGACAGGTACCTCGAGGGGGAGCGGCTGAAGAACCAGTCGATGCTCGAGCCGGAGGAGATGGAGCGGATCGAGAAGAACCTCGAGGAGATGGGCATAGCGGACAACCTGAAGGACGTCGTGAAGGCCGTCAGCGAGTCGGGCGTCAAGGTCTTCCCTGTTCCCTACATGGACCTCCTGAAGAGGGTAGGAGAGCTGATAGGCGAGCAGCAGCTGAGCGCCCTCACGCGGATGGTCAACACCCTTGCGGTGGCCGTCTCCTTCAGGCTCGTCGGAGGGGAGCTCGAGAACCTGGAGAAGGGCCTCAGCTACGCCTTCAGGGCGAAGAGGGCCATCGTGAGGAACAACATGGTGGCTGCCCAGGTCGCATACGAGTACTTCGACGAGTACTTCCAAGGCGAGTCGATAGGCATCACGCTCAAACCCATCCCCAACAACACGAAGCGGATCCTCGTCAACGGAACCACCATCGTCGGCCTCGGAAAGATCGTGGCGGGTTGCAGGCTCCAGACCTATTACCCAATCACCCCCGCTGCCGACGAGAGCTTCTACCTCGAGGACAAGATGGAGTTCGGCATCGCCGCCGACGGAGAGCTCGACTATCCCGAGCTGGCCGAGACGAAGGTGCTGATCGAGAGGGGGAACATTGTGGTCGTTCAGACCGAGGACGAGCTGGCCGCGATAGACATGGCCATCGGAGGCGCCCTTGCCGGAGTGAGGGCAGCGACGGCCACCTCGGGTCCTGGGTTCTCGCTGATGTGCGAGGGCCTCGACTGGGCAAGCATCAACGAGGTCCCAGTAGTCATAACCATCTACACGAGGGGTGGGCCCAGCACCGGCCTCCCCACGAGGCACGAGCAGTCCGATCTGCTCTTCTCGGTCTTCGCCGGTCACGGGGAGGCACCGAGGATTGTACTGGCGTCCGGCGACATGGAGGAGGCCTTCTACGACACGATAAAGGCCTTCAACTACGCCGAGCGGTACCAGATGCCCGTCATCCACCTCCTCGACAAATCGATCGCTAACTCGACCCAGAGCGTCCCAGTGCCTGAACCGGCTAAGGCCGTTATCGACAGGGGCCTTTACGTCGACGGCGACATGACAGGGAAGGAGTACAAGCGGTTCGAGGTCACGGAGTCCGGCGTCTCGCCGAGGGTCCCGATAGGGACGAAGGGCGTAACGTTCTGGAACACAGGAGACGAGCACGACGAGCTCGGCCACATCAGCGAGGACCCGTACAACAGGACGGCCATGATGGAGAAGAGGATGAGGAAGCTCGAGCTCGCGGCCAAGGAGATACCGCCGGAGGAGAAGGTGAGCGTCTACGGAGACCAATCCGCCGACGTCTGGATCGTGAGCTGGGGATCGACGAAGGGCCCGATACTCGACGCGCTCGACCTGCTCCGCGAGGAGGGCTTCGACGGGAAGCTCGCCTTCCTACAGGTCAGGCTCCTCTGGCCTTTCCCCGCTGAGCTCGTGAGGGAGATCCTCGCAGGTGCCAAGAAGATCATAGACGTCGAGCAGAACTACATGGGACAGATGGGGATGCTGATGAAGATGACCGCCGGGATAGAGCCGACCAACAAGATCGTGAAGTTCAACGGAAGGCCCTTCAGCATGACCGAGGTGAGGGACGCCATCAAGACGGTTCTGAGGACCGACATCAAGCGCCTCGTCACGAACAGAGGCTCGTGAGGCCGAGGACTTTCCCCTCTCTTTCTTCCTGAACCGGACCTATTGGCTCACTAAACCTCTATCAGCAGGCCAGACCGATCGGGACCGGCGGGTGGTGGAGTGGTGTCT
>Ga0272445_1001607_pt1 | contig 17133 bp, 19 predicted proteins | sample YNPCB0031_FD_194404 | JGI IMG/M metagenome (GOLD analysis project Ga0272445, IMG submission 194404) | Hot spring sediment microbial communities from Yellowstone National Park, WY, United States - YNP-CB-003-1 | ecosystem: Environmental > Aquatic > Thermal springs > Hot (42-90C) > Sediment... | reverse complement strand
TAAAATATATATTAAAATTGAAGGTTTTTCCATCATATCGCTTAATAAGCATCTTTGTTTTAAGTTTTAAATTGGTTTGTACAAAAATGAACCAAAAAGTTCGGCTGACAACTAGGCTGGGCATCAGGAGCGATGGTGATGAGCAGTACGCTAGAATAGAGAGGGCCTTATCAACCCTAGCGAACAGGGATGCGCTGAAAATATTTCAAATGGCAAAGGAAGGGATATCAAGCTCAACCGATGCGATGAAGAAGCTTAACATAACTCAGAAGCGCTACTATATGAGACTAGGTGATTTGATCAAGGCAAACCTAATCCAAAAAGATGACGGAGTCTACAAGCACACAACGCTGGGAAGCCTATTTTATGAAGTGATTAAACTCCTAGGACAAGCCGTCGACAAGCAAGAACAACTGGAACTTATAGACAAAATAAAGAGGTCGAAGAATCTCTCAGCGGAGGAGCAGGATGAAATAATCCATGCTTTAGCCAAAGGCGGAATTGATAAATTCATAAACCTAATAGACGGCGGGATAAACCCGATAGGTATAGTGTACAAGTTCGAGGATATTGTTGAGGGAACGATAAAGCTAATAGAGTCGGCTGAAAATGAAGTTTACATAGCATCACGATACACTGAGAACAGCATAGTTGAAGCCATATTCAGAAATCTAAACCGGGGAATAAAGTGGCACCTTCTAAGCGGAGATAAAAATAATTTATCCCAGAAAATTCGGATGCTAAGCACGCTGCTCTCCCATCCAAGAATGATAAAAATATATTACGATATATTTCGCTCCGAGAATGTCCGAACGGGATACGTGGAAAATCTGCCATTCAGCTTCATAATAGTTGATGGAAGATACGTTGGGATAGAAATACCGAAACCTGAAGGCGAAGGATTTTTTGCAGGTTTCTTCCTAGAAAACAAGGTTTTTGCCGAGAAACTCATAGAAATATTTAATCTGCTAATGGCCAGAGCCAAGGAAGACCCGAGAAAAGAAGCGTCAAGGAAGTACGTGGGCAGAGCTCCGCAAGAAATATTTGAGGACATGAAGTAAATCGTTATGTAAAAACCTGTAAAATAAATACTGTATTTTTATTTAAAGTTAGAAACAAATTCAGCCTCAATCTTATTCCAGCATGAAACATGTATATTCATGCATATTAAGAAGCGATAAGTGGCAACCTCGCGATGAGATCCTTTGAAATACGTATGGAGATCACAGCAGCCTTAGTGGAAAAAACCCATTCATATTGGCTATGCATTAGGGCGCGTATATCGCGGGCAATAATATTTCCCTACGCAACATTAATAGCAACCTTTGTAGCTTCAAGGGGCATCCCGCCGATTGCGCCGGCAATGATGGCGACAGGGGCAGGGCTATTGATCGCCCTGGCAATTTACATATCTAATGATGTTGCAGATCTGGAGACCGATATGGCTAATTTAGTCACCCGTCCAGTTGCGCAGAGAAAAGTTCTCGAGAAAGACGCCTTAACATTGTCGGCGATGCTCTACCTGGCAGGCGTTACTTTAGGTTCTCTTGTGAACTTAGCCACACTATTCCTATGCATCTTGGGCGTTATAATAGGCATTATATATTCTTTCTCACCTATACGTCTTAAGAGGAGGTTCCTCCTCAAGCAGGTTGCCGTTGCCAGCGGCGGATTAATAGCGAGCCTAACTGGGGGGGCGGCGGTAAACAGGCTATCATCAAGCGTAATGTTCGCCGGCTTCATATTTTTCACATACGCCATGGCAGCTGTTCCAATCGTGGATTTAGGCGACATTATAGGCGATAGGAAAGAGGGGCGGAGAACGCTGCCGCTGGTTTTAGGTCCAAGATATACGGTTAGACTCGCAATATCAATAATAGTTGCGATAATGATAGCAGGCATGCTCGGATATTTGCAGATGGGCTTTAATGTTGCCCTACCAATTCTGGGCAGTATAGCATGCATCTTATTTATTTACACAATATATCCGCTTTTTAGCCGATGGAACGATCAAGCTTACTGCCGGAAATTAGTAAATAAAATAACACTGCTACATTTCCTTCTTCAATTCGCAATAGCATTAGGATCAATATATATTTAATAATAAAGAGGGGGAGACATTTTATAGGAGCAATATTAAAGCTAAATAGATAAGTGGACATACAAAGTACATTATAATAGGCCATAACTTCCTAATCACGTCGGATTTCTTCCCCGAATTCTTCATTGAAATATCCCTTCTAAAAGATCCGATCTTAAAGCATAGTGCTCAATCTCAACACTTAATGGTTATGAAGAGAAAATATGGATGAATAATCCATTCTAAGCTGATTAAAAATTCTTTAATCTTTAAGCATGGCGCATAAGAATTATCGCGTAATCCGAGCCTGCTTAGATCATTAGATATTAGGCTGAGATTTCTTAAGAACCATGTTGTCAATTATCATGCATAATGCCTTAAAAACTTCTTCCTGATCAAGATTGTTGACATCAAGTATTACATGGAATGGTTTAAAGTCTTCCCCCAAACTGAATCCATATAGCCGCCTGTAGATTTCCTTGGTTTTACTTTCCCTTTCCCTCATCAGCCTCAACGCTTCCTCAACGCTTATTCCATCTCTTCTAGCAATTCTTTGGGCTCTGACATCCTCGGAAGCTTCAAGCCAAATTTTAAATCCGTTCCTTAAAAGCCAAGGCATCGTCCAGCTATCTAATACAATGTTACCTTCACTAGCCCATTCAAGCATTTTTTCATCGACACGCCTATCAAGCTCAAGGTTATCCAAACGTTTTTTTAGGAAATTCATGCCTCCATCTGTTTCCCACCAGCCCCTCTCGGATGTTTTGTAGCCCATCTCCGCCGCAACCTCTTTAAGAGCTTCTCCGCCGGAGCAGTATCTGAGCCCATAGTGTTCAGCAATTCTTCTAGCAGCCGTGCTTTTTCCCGAACCCGCTAAGCCAGAGATGCATATAACAATTTTATTTCCGGAAGCTTTTTCAGTGGATGACCCCATTCATTAACCACCTAGGCTATGCGGAACCTCTACATTTTTGCTCCCAATCCCATCTCAACATTAAAGACCCTTGAAAGAACGAAGTTAAAGAAGAATGAGCATATAGGGTACCAATAGAAGAAGGACAGCGGGGTTTTCTGCCAAAAGAGGGGTATGAAAGCAACGGGTTCTAAACCATAAAAGTAAGTTAGAACCCACCATATTATGAGTAAAGGGACGAATGTAACAAGAGTGGTCTTCATTTGCTGCCCAGAGATCTTCGCCCTCATCTGCATTATTTGAACCTCACGCTTTTTAACTCTCGCCATAAGCTTCTTGTCACCCGTCCTCTTAGCGAGCTCTTTCTCAGCATTCCATTTTTCAATCTCTCTCTGCCATTCTGAAATTAAACGTCTATCAACAAATTTACGATTCAGCAGCATGGTTACTAGGGAAATTGCGAAAGCCAAAAGCATTATGAAGATAGTTGAATATGGAATTACCCTGAGAAATTCGGGCAGCAGATTCTTAACCTCCAAGGAACCTTCTTATTCCAGGATATATCTCCTCTATACGTTCACTCATTATCTGCTGATAGTATTGATATATTATTCCCACGGAAAGCAGTATACCTGTCCCCGTCCCGAAAGCCCCGAAAAAGTCGGCTACAGCCGCCAGTAAGCCAACTATGAAGCCGCCTAGCAGCGTAACTATTGGAATATACCGTTTCAAGATGGATTCAATCGGCTTCTCAGACCTCCTGAAACCGGGAACCTGCATGCCTGAATCAACAAGCTGCTTTGCAACTGTCTTAGGATCTAATCCCCCAACCTCAAGCCAAACCCATGAAAAGATAACGCAGAATAGGATCAGCAGAACGGCGTAAACAGCGTATCTAACAGGGTTCCCAAGAACATCCATGAAGCCCCTAGGCGCCACAACATAATATGCTATCCCACCCCTCGGCTGGAGACCGCCGCTCTGAGTGTATTCGAAATCTCCGAAAAGACTGATCCATGGACTTAAGCTCACATTATTATGATAGTTATTCCATAAGATTTGAGATATCACGTATATATTTCCAAAGAGCGCCGATGCGAATATAACTGGCAGGTTTGAAACATAGAGTAGACTTATTGGATATCTGCCCCTAAATCCCCTAAAACGTGAGTGAGCTATGGGTATCTCAACCCTGACTCCTTGAGCGTAAATGCAAAATAAGAAAATGCCTATGGTCAATAATAAACCAATTATACTTGGATCATCCCCTGGACGCAAAAAGAGGCTGCTTAGGGAGCCGCCTGTAATTAGAGATTGAATCATAGCTGAGATTATTCCCCTATACTTCGCAGGCTCACTTAAAGAGGGCATTGTTGAGAAGCAGTCGAGCATTATGCGTTGAGCCACACCGGCCAAAATGAAGAGGCTTATGCCGCTTCCAATACCCCAACCCTTCTGAATCATCTCATCTAGGAGCATAACGATTAAGCCAGCAATGATGAGCTGGATGAAGATTATAACCGCTTGACTAGCGCTTAAAGTACCGAAGAAGCCGCCTATAAGGTAAGCGGATGCTTGAACAACCGTCATGATCACTGAGAAAACTTTACTTACACCGGAGAATAATGATCTATCCTCAGGATCGGAGAAGTCAACGCTTATAAAGCCTGATGCGGCGAGAAGCTGAAGTATCAAGCCGGCTGTAACTATTGGTCCTATTCCCAGCTCCATCAATGTTCCCTTGCTCGAGGCGAAAATCACCCTGTAAAAAAGTATATCCTCACCTCTCCCTAAGCCGTAAAGCGGTATTTCAGACATGATTAAATAAATGATTAGGGCAACAGCTGTCCAAAGGAGCTTCTCATTGAAGCTTACTCTACGCTCCGGAGCTTTAATTTCCGGAATAAACTGGATGACCGGTTGAAAGGCTTTCAGGAATCTACTGGTCAAAGCTCCCCCCTCAAATATTTAGGAGCATCTTTCTAGCTTGCAGCCTCAGTTTCTTCCTCAGCAGATAATATTTCTCCACCTGCCTCTTGAATCTTTCTCAAAGCCGCTTCGCTGTATGATGAAACTTTAACCCTTACTGGAACGGTTATTCTTCCCTCGCCGAGCAGCTTCGTATACCCGATCTTCTCTAAATCTATGAATATTTTTTCACCCTTCCTGCTTTTCGACATCATGTTTAAGGCTATTTCCTCAAGATCCTTCAGATTTATACATCTAACATCTCTTTTAAGGCTTTTAGGGGAAACAAACCCTGTTTTACCGAAGTAGTCCGGTTCATACCTTAAAACCCAAGACCAGCCATGTTTATGTCTGCCAGCCTTTCTCTCACCTTTTGAACCGCTCTTTCTATGCTGTCCAACCCTACCATAACCGCATGTTCTAGAACCTCTTTTCTTTCGAGTTTTTCTGAGACTATGTGGCATATTTTAAAAGCCTCCTAGAGACTTAAACCATTCTCTTCAGTAAATCGTTTATCGCTTCACCCCTATATCCGGTTACTCCACCGCTCTTATAGCTTTTCTTCACGCTATTTTTATAACCTTTGCTTGGCGGATGAAGCCTGAAAACAGGCTTAACGCCTGGGATCTTATTAAACTCAACCTGCAGATTATATATGGCTTCAGCCAGTTTATCTATGGATTCGAAACCGATCTTTTTGACATATTCATCCGTGATCTCTTTATCCCCAATAAGTTTGCCCCGTTTCCTCAGGAGAAGCGCAATGGTCTCCTTTGAAGCCTCACCCCAAGTCACCTGATTTTGCACTTTTTGCAGCATACCGAGATATGAGGGGCGATCATCAATCAGGGTTGCATAGCAGTTGCCCGTTAAATTAAGCATCTTTAACGTATCCTCTATGTCTTTTCTAACATTAATTGTTCCACGAACCCGAACGACAGCTAGACATTTATTGCCTTTCTCCAACGCTCCTACCTCGCCCAATCTGATGGGGTGACAACTTCATAGGTCTTCTTAAGGGCGTCAAACAATGCGTATGTAAACGACGGAACAGTCCTTGTTGGACCATAGCTCCTCGTCCAGCAGTCTTTAATGCCCGCAAGCCTAAGGATGACCTTAGCAACCTCGCCAGCAACCAAGCCTAAACCTCTAGGGCCAGGTATAATTTTAATCTTCACAGCGCCGCATTTACCGGTAACTTCAAAGGGCAATGAGTGGGGTTGCCCGCATCCGCATTCCCAGCTTCCGCAGCCCCTTTGAATAAGGGATATGTTAAGACGCGCATTTTTCGCGGCTTTCTCTATTGCATTACGCACCTGCACATCTTTCCCGGAGCCTATACCTATATAGCCATTCCTATTTCCAACAGCCACTATCGCCTTAAACCTAGATTTCTCACCAGCATCGGTTTGCTTCTGCACTAGGCTTATATTTATAACCTCTTCTTCAAGGTTTGGAATGAGAACATCCACTATCTGAGGCTCGCTTATCTTAAACCCGTTGACAAATATCTCCTCTAGAGATGAAATCTTACCTTCCAGCACCATTCTGCCTAGCTTTGTACGGGGAACCCATTCCTCAGAGCTACTTGACCTTTCGCTCAAACGTGTTCACCTAGTAGACCTTGAATTTAATGTCGCCTTTAATTTTCAAAGAAACAATACAGAGATTAAATTTAAACTTATCTGCTATTTTAATAAGCGCTAAGAGATTGAATCCCGAATCTCAACAAGCTTTTTAATCTCCATCATGTAATCTGGGAATCTATAATTTTTCTTCCATCTACTCTTTAGGCCAATCTTGATATATAGGCTTTCCACTATCAGATCCTCAACTATAATTGAGTTGCCCCCAATTATTCTGCGTAATGCTTCAGAGAAAACCTGAGGCTTCTCAGATACTTCATCAATTTTTAATGAATATTTCTCCCTCATGATCCTAAGGATACGTTCAAGAGTTCTTTTCCCAAAAATATTTAACATTACTTCCTCCACAGTTCTATTAATTAATTCAGTTGCTTTTTCTTTATCCAAACTCATCATTCCCGTTTTTTAACGTCAATTTGCACCGTATTTCGGTGCACACATTTTATTGCCGCAGCGAAAGGAGGAACGATCTTCCATTCATTTTCTTTTCTTTTAAAAGACAAGTTATAAGTATATTGCGAAACAAAGATACTTTCAACACAGCGTATCAAATAATATTATCTAACATGACGCGGAACATCACCAGCGGAAAGCATGGATAGAAAGATATTGCGTAGCGTGCCTATCAGTGCGCGCGAAATCCTTAAGCATTTAAAGTTTATTACCAACTATTTTATTTTAAACCTTTTCCATAATATATTAAAGAAAAGGATGATCTCGTTGGATCAATTAGATAAAAGCAAGAAAATAATTGGTCATGGAACATGGTACGATAAGGTAGCGTTAAGAATAATAGAGCGGGAGCGTAAGCTGGGCAGAAGCCTAAATGTTATTAGGGTTGAGAGTGGAGTTGCAGCCTCCGGTTTCCCGCATATAGGCAGCATATCTGAAGTTGCAAGGAACTATGCAGTTTCACTTGCAATCAGAGAGCAGGGGTATAAATCTGAGTTCATAGTTTTCTCCGATAATAAAGATGGGTTAAGGAGCGTTCCAGCTGGGCTCTCAAGGTCCCTTGAGGAGCATCTGGGCAAACCGGTAACTGATGTTCCTGATCCGTTCAGCTGCCACAGCAGTTACGGTGACCACATGGTCCATCTGCTGCTTGATGCTCTAGATCAACTTGGCATAGAATATAAGTTTATGTCAGCCGTAGAAACATATGGGAAGGGACTGCTTAACAGTGAGATACGGGATATCCTCGAGAACGCTAAACTCGTAGGCGAAATTATACGTGAAGAGACTGGTCAAGAGAAGTATCTGGAGGCTCTCCCATACTTCCCCATATGCGCATCATGCGGAAGAATATATACAACTAAAGCCTACAGATTTCTGCCGGACGAGAATAAGGTGCTGTATGTCTGTGAGGGGATGGAGGTTAAAGGGAGATGGCTTGAGGGATGCGGATACAGAGGCGAGGCGGATTACACGAAGGGCGAGGGCAAGTTAGGGTGGAAAGCCGGAGAATTTGCGGCTAGATGGCGCGCTTTAAAGGTGGGGTTTGAGGCTTACGGGAAAGATATAGCCGATTCGGTCAGGGTGAATGATAGAATATCACGTGAAGTTCTAAAGTATGAGCCGCCTCTACATGCGCAATACGAAATGTTTCTAGATAAGAGCGGAAGAAAAATCTCTAAGTCCGCTGGAAATGTTTTTACACCTCAAGTTTGGCTCCGATACGGCTCCCCACAGTCAATGCTCCTGCTAACGTTGAAGCGATTCGTTGGAACGAGGAATATCTCTGTGTCAGATATACCGCGCTACATGAACGAGTTTGATGAGCTGGAGGACATATATTTTGGCAAAGTTAATATCGGCGATAAAATGGAGGAGGCGAAGCTTAAAGGCTTATATAAGTACTGCTGGTTCATGAAGACCCCAAAGGAGCCAAGCATACATGTACCGTACAACATGCTCACCTATCTGGCTAAGGTTGCACCTAAAGGTTCAGAAGTCGAATTCATAATTGGGAAGCTGCAGGATTACGGATACATCAAGGATAGAAGCAGCATAACAGAGGACTTAAAGAGGCGCATCCAGTACGCCCTAAACTGGGTTAGCGACTTTGAGGAGATAACTGAGAGGCCGATTAGACTAAATCAGGATGAGACAAACGCGATAAAGCAGCTAATCCAGCGGATTCAAATCGAGGAGGACGCTGAAAAAATCCAAAGCGCAATCTTTGAGATATCTAGAGAGAATAATTTGAAGCCGAAAGATTTCTTTAGGACGCTATACATGATACTTTTAGGCGCACCATCAGGCCCGAGGCTTGGACCATACATAGCTGCCATGGGGAGAGAAAATGTTATAAGGGCTTTGCAAAGGAGCTTAGAAGCGCATTTAGACTCTAACTTTACCAGGTAAATCCTCTATTCTAACCTCTTCCTGCGTTTTGCTTCGCATATCCTTCAGGATCACCTTTCCCTCGCCGATCTCTTTCGGTCCAACAATAACTGTATGCGTTATCTCCCTTCTGCTAGCGTCTGATAGAGCCCTCGATAGTCCACGTCTCATAACCTCAACTTCAGCCGATATATTAAATTTCCTAAGCATAACTGATATCCTAAAAGCGTCGGCTAAATTTCCCTCGTTGAGGGATACGACGAGAACCCTGGCCCTCTTAGGCTTCGGTGGGTTAACTTCCTGCTTCTCCATAGCCAGCATGATTCTATCTATGCCGAATGCAACGCCAACAGCCGGCACTTCTCCGCCGCCAAAAATCTCTATGAGCCTATCGTATCTTCCGCCTCCGCCCACGGCGACGCTTAGCTCCGGCACGAAAACCTCAAAAATAACCCCGGTGTAATATTCTAGACCCCTAGCGAAGCCCGCCTCAAAATGAAACTTAATATCCACGCCGCCTTCTTCAACTAAATCAACTACTTCGCTGAAATTGCTTAGAGCGCTTAGGGTACTGGGATACTCCTCGGCAATCTCAGAGATCCTTTCGAAAACAACATTTTTATCTTCTCCCCTAACATTAAAAAGAGTTTTAAGCGCTTCTAAGCATTTTTTTGATGCACCGTATTCCTCGGCAAGTTTTAGGGCGCCTTCCCAATCTTTTTTATCCAGCAGCTGCATGATCGCGTTCTGTTTATCCTCAAGAATGCCTTCATATCCGAGTATACCCCGCAAAACTCCGATATGATTAATTTTTACCATATAGTTTTTCAGTCCAACCGCCCTTAAAAGATCGCTTGTTAAACTGATGACTTCAGCGTCGGCTTCAGGCTTATCTGAGCCTATAAGCTCATAGTTCGCCTGCCAGAACTCACGGTGCCTCCCAAGCTGCGGCTCATCATAACGATATAGGCTCCCAACGGAAAACAGCCTTATCGGCTTCGGCGAACTAACCATCTTCGTAGCCACAAGTCTAGCTATTGAGGCGGTAAACTCGGGTCTTAAAGCAACCTTTCTACCGCCTAGATCCTCGAAAACATACATGCGCCTTCTATTCTCCTCACCAATCTTAGCCGCTAAGAGATCATAATGCTCTATGATTGGAGTTATAACCTCATCATAACCATATAAACCAGCTAATCGCCTAGCGCAATCCTCAATAAACCTAAGTCTCCAAGATTCGTCAGGCAGTAAATCCCTCATGCCCCGCACGGTCTGACGGAAATCCGAGCCCAAATAAGCCTTTCCTCCGGGAGACAATAAGCAGCAACAGTATTATTTAAGAAACATAAAAAGTTTTAGTACTTTACGATTTAATTTAAGTCTTCCATCTTTTCCCTACGCTTGGAATTTATTGCTAAAATTCATCTTGATTTTTCAGGTTCAATGACCTTTCTCCTTTAATAAAGATTGGGAATAGATGGAGAAAGATCCTTAGCGCAGAAGGTGCGGAAAGATTTTTATGGACTCAGGAGCGGGAAAAGATCGTCATCCATTCTTCGTCCACGTACCTCGATTTCCTCATCGTCCAAAAAATAGTAACTTAGAAAGGGCATATGAACGTTTCGCACACTTCAGCTTATTTTCTTCTATACAACACTAATTTAGACGCATCTTACCTGCAGATCAAATTTAAATCCGATTTAAAACCTAGGTTTCATGAGCCCCTCGTTTTCTCATACATTTTTTCCAGAGTCCAGCGGATTGCTGATCTTAGCTCCCGCTCCCTCTGCGGAGTTACATTTCGGATTAGAACTTCACGGATTATTTTTCCATCAGTCCTTACATCGAAGGATAGGGCTTCATCGGGCATTAATTCGCCCCTCCTAACAGCTTCCTGATCAGTATCACGCATTTTCACCAGAACTTTATCGATGAGAAAGGCTTCAAAGGGCGGGGTGCTCGTATCAAACTTTTTATCCGCTTCCGGGATAACCCTCATATTTCTATCTTCAACATAAATGTTTGCTAATAGTTCGCCTGCTCCGGATCTTAAAGGTATAACTTTTGCTGGCTCCTTAATTGGCGGTGCCGGCGCTACTTCAGGAGGCTTAGAGGGAGCGGGATGAACAATCTCCTCGACTCTTCTAAAGCTTCTTTCCAGCAGAATGCTGTTAACGACTTCTAGAAGAGACTTTAACCCCTCAATTTCAGCCTCAAGAGACTTCACTCTCTCTTCAAGGATCTCCCTGAGCTCCGCCAGCTTTCTTATTTTTTCCTCCTCCATCATTTCAGCTATTTCTCCAGAAAATAATTTAATTAATCCTCAACTATTAAAGTGGGGGAACCGCGATATATTTTTAATTGTTGCTAAATAAAATATACATTGTGGTGTGTTAAATGCAAATAAGCGTCTACATTCTGGTTGAGGTTGAGAGAGGAGAACCCTGGCAAGTAGCGTCCGAAATATCGAAGATTGAAGGGGTTAAAACAGCTCACGCTGTAACCGGACAGTATGACATAATAGTATATGCGGAACTTGACGATTTAGATGCGTTGAAAAATGTTATAAAGAAGATTCATGCCATAGAGGGTGTTCAGCATACTCAAACAGCCGTATGCATACCCTAAACCTAGATGCGAATCAACGTTTTTACTTCAACCAAAAGCCCTCTCTAACCGAAAAGATATGTATCAGCAAGAGCTGCGTCAACATTGTTCGACGCATCTCTCCATTATTTTTTGCGACAAACTTTCGCTTTTATAAATTTGAAACGCATAAAGTTAGGTTCACCGCAACGCTACGTTACGTATGGGCAAAAAAAGGAAAAAACATGTTTAGATAAGACCGAGTGAGCCAACTGCAGCTGTGGGCTTACGCTTCAATAGTGGAGATTGCTGGCACGAAAGCCAGCAGAAGATGCTCTATCTCAGAAGTTAAGAACTACTATAATGCGCTTAACTGTTCAAGAAGCCCAATAAATGTTCCGTCAAGTAAATACACCTCCGCCTTACTTAGATTTACGCTTCCTGAACGTAGAACTGGACCTATAAAGTCTTTGAAGATTGCCTCTCTAGCTATAGAAACTCTATTTATTGCCCTTCCACCTAAAAAATCATTGAAGGATGGCATTATCAGAAGGTTCTTTACCTTAATCTCCATAGATAGGCTGGATTTCACTAAGGTTTTTACATCCTCATCCGCCTTAAATTTAATATTGTAACGCCTAAGTATAGATCGGGCGAGAGATTCGCTATTGCAAGGCGCCTTAACCCAGATTTGGCTGGTTATACGGAAGCCCATAGGATCCTTAAACGCTACTGTTGGATGGATATGTCCTACAATCAGCGTTTCACATGCTAGCATTTTAATGTCGGGCCATGCGTGTCCATGAAAAAGCCCGATATCACCGATTATCATTCCCTGCTGCGGCATAATCTCCACATCTTCCGGTAAGAGAACCTCTATGTTTCCATCATGATTCCCCGGAATAACCTTTATGCATGGAACTTTACCGCGTAGTTTTTCGAAGAAGATCGGCACGTCACGCCATTCCTCAAGATCTATTTTTTCAATAGTATGCTTAACATCCCCAAGCACTATAAGGCAATCCGGCCTCTCAAGAGATATCACGCGCTCAATTTTTTTCAAAAGTTTGCTGGTCTGGGAAGGTATATGAACGCCTTCCTCCGTAAGCGATGCTTCCCAGCCTAGGTGAAGATCTGAAACAACTAGAAACTTCTCTGAACCGCTAATTAGAAGGAGCGCAGCGTAGGGGGTTACAGGTTTCAGCAGCGTTTCAGGATCCATGGATACCACTCAGTTAGACCGGTTAATTAGTAGGAATATTTCATCGAAAATATCTTTGTTTGCGGATGCTATCACTGAGAAACTTTTAAGTTCAGTTAATTGGACATTAGGTATATCTTCGCCGTTCGGCTGGAGAAATATTCCGCCAGCTTCTTTAACTATCAACATGCCGGCTGCGAAATCCATCGTCCTAAGTTTTCCCCGAGCATCTACATATGCGTCTAGGAGCCCCGATGCGACGTGGCATATTTCTAGGGATGCTGCGCCTAGAGCTCTTACACCCCTAGCTTTACTCACCAGCGGCGCTATTTTCTCAATTGACCCTGGGCTTCTCGAAATGTCTATGCTTAAAACTGCTTCTTCAAGGGTTTTAATGTTCGATGTTTTTATCGGTTTACCGTTAAATTTCGCGCCTTCTCCTTTTTCAGCAGAGTAGATTCCGCCATTATACAAATCTATTACCACCGCGGCTTCAATGTCCCTTAACCATCTTGTTGGTGAAATAGCTATTGAAGCGGATGCGAAGCCTATTCCCCTAGTGGCATTTGTTGTTCCATCAACGCCATCAAGAACAAGATAGAATTGAGGCGATGGGCCGATTTCCTTAACGCCGCATTCTTCGCCTATGAGGATGCAGGAGAAACCTTTTTTCTCAAGGTTCCGTATAACCGCTTCTTCTGATACAGCGTCTATAAATCTCGTTTTGTCTCCGCCAAAGCCTAGACCAAGCACTTCCCTCGATTTGGCGGTTCCAAGCAGCGGGTGGACTGCGGAAAAGATTTCTTTAGCAAGGTCGGTTAGCAGATGGATCTTCCAGCTCACCTTATATTTCCCCATCCAGCTATAGATGCGTCTTACATTAAATACTCTATGCAACAACTTTATATTATGTTTCCGACACAAAATGTTATATGGAGGAATAATTTTGGCTGAAGCTGAGAAGAAAAAGAAGTATTACTATTATGGGGAGAAAGAGAAGAAAGCTGAGGAAGTGAAAAAGAAGAGGGTGAAGAAAAAGGCTTAATTCGCCCCCAGAGCCTCCTTAAGGAAGCGTGGTATGCATGCTTCATCCTCAATTGGATTAAACTTTTCCAGCCGGCTTACATCTAACGGGATAACGATTCTAGAAACCATGCCGTGGAGGCTGTATGGAAGCCTGATAAGTCTCATGCTGCCAGATGTTACCCACTCATCTATCATGAATCCCCTTCTTTTTATTTCTCCAGCGATCTCTTTTCGTTTTTCCATGCTCCAGCTGAAAACATCCTTATCGAAGATGTGTATATGGAAGCCTCTTCCAGAATAGACTACTTTAATATTTGAGAACATCTTGGATAATTCTTCATAAAGCCTCACAGTTTCGTTCTTCACCATTTCAAGCTCTATTTCACAAAAACTCAGCCCCTGATGCCTCCTCATCTTATCCTCCAGCGAACCATGTATTGGGCATGTCAGGTTTTCAGGGTCTAAATCAAAAGCCATTTCCTGACCGATGATGCCTCCGTGATCTTCATAGACGTTTCTGTCATAATAAACGGATTCCGGTAGAAACTTTAAAATCCACTTTTTTACGTCCTTAAGGCTTCTATATTTATCTATTAATATCGTGGTTGAAGCTTCATGCTCATATTCCGGCGGATAAATCCTTGTGTGTCTACCAATTATCACCGCGAAAACGATTTTTCCACCCCAATCTTTAAGCCACTCCTTAACCCCGCCGATATTGAATTCTCCGCTGTAGAAGCGTCTACGCTCCTCTAGATTTGAGGGGCGCATCCCTCTAGGCATGTAGTAGCCGCTCATAATCCAATTTTGCCTCAAAACCGTTTAGCTTGTTCCAATCTCCCAGCTTGAGAGATACCGTTTCTGTTCCTCGGTTAATTCATCAATCTCTATTTTCATCGATTTAAGCTTCAGTTTAGCAACCGCTTCATCGATTTCTCTAGGAACGTTATAAACTTTAGGCGCCATCTTAGGGTTCTTAGCTAAATATTCAACGCATAATGCTTGATTTGAAAATGACATGTCCATAACCTCTGATGGGTGCCCTTCGGCTGAGGCTAGATTTACAAGCCGACCCTCGGCGAGCAGATATATTCTTCTACCATCCTTAAGCCTATACTCCTCCAGGTTCGACCTTATAAGCCTCTTTGATACAGAAATCTCCTCTAAACCCGGCACATCTATTTCAACGTTGAAGTGTCCGCTGTTAGCAAGTATTGCGCCGTCTTTCATTTTAAGCATGTGCTCCCTTCTTATTACATTTATATTTCCAGTTACGGTTACAAAAATATCGCCTATTGAAGCCGCTTCAGAGATGGGCATCACTTGGAACCCATCCATGACGGCTTCTAGAGCCCGCAGCGGATTAACCTCGGTAATTATTACGTTTGCACCCATGCCTCTAGCTCTCAACGCTAATCCCCGCCCACACCAGCCGTAGCCGCAAACAATGAACCTTTTCCCTGCTAGGAGCGTATTCGTTGCTCTTAAGATTCCGTCTATTGTGCTCTGTCCTGTTCCATAGCGATTGTCAAATAAATATTTCGTGTAGGCGTCATTTACGGCTATAATCGGGTACTCAAGCACCCCTCTTTGAGCCATCGCTCTAAGCCTCATAACCCCAGTTGTGGTTTCCTCAGTCCCGCCTTTAACGTTTTTTACAGCATCCCTCCTGGAGGTATGCATTGTGCCCACCAGATCTGCACCATCATCCAGAGTGATCACTGGTTTATGATCTATGACGCGGTTTATGCACCAATAGTAGTCTTCCGTTGTTTCGCCGCGCCAAGCATAAACTTTTACGCCCATCCTCGCCAGCGCTGCCGCAACCTCATCCTGTGTTGAAAGAGGGTTTGAACCGCAAAGCGCAACCTCAGCTCCGCCAGCGACTAGCGTTTTAATTAAGACCGCTGTCTCCTTAGTCACATGTAGACATGCACCGATCATTAAGCCCTCAAGAGGCTTTTCCGCAGCGAAACGCTGAGCGATCTGGTTCAGAACCGGCATATGCGTCAAAGCCCACTCAATAAGCAACTCGCCTTTATCGGCTAAGTTAGGATCTTTAATTTTAAAATCCGCCATCATGTTCACCAGCAAACACTAAGACCAGAAATGCCTTAGGAAGAATTTTAATATTATGCTCATTAAAAACGTTTATCTTGCCTGAACCCGCTTAACAACAGGCGGCCTGATTTTCTTCAGAACCCTATATCTGCAGTATGGGCATCTTATTCCTAGCTCAAGTTCGGATGATTTAACTATCGCGCCGCACCTAACACACTGATAAAGCAGTTCAACCTCTTCTGCGCCGGACAATATAACACACGCTCAGAGAAGAAGAAGCATGATACAAATTTAAACTTTACTATTAACCTTATGATTTTTAAGAAATTTGACGGTTCGCCTTCTTAATTAACAATTATGCATCTTTTTAATACGCTCTAAATCCGCTTCTCTCCAAAGATTCCGCCATAAAAATCTCCTATTAATCATTAGGTTACTTTTTAATGGCCAGCGATTTAGCAGTAAATGGCATTATGGCTCCTGAAGAAGCTAAAGTTCACAATTTCAACGAGTGAAATTTATGAACATCTTCCGTAAATAATAATTTTGCGAGCGTGACGTGTTTGGAACACCTTAAACCTAGGTTTGGTTTGGGCATTATTCTGGGCAGTAACGTGCAGCTAGGTTCTGGCGTGATTATATGGAATTATGTTGTTATTGGCGATAACACGAGAATAGGCGATAACACGAGGATTGGAAGCTTCTGCGATATAGGAAGAGATGTTGAAATAGGGAAAGGCTGCAATATACAGGCGCATGTGACAATATCAAATGGTTGCAGAATAGGCGACAACGTCTTCATAGGGCCGAACGTGTCGATCTTAAACGATAAATATCCAGTAAGCGAAAAGGTAATGCCGCCAATAATAAAGGATAACGTTATAGTAGGCGGATGCGCAATAATAATGCCAAACATAGTGATAGAGGAAAATGCCGTCATAGCCGCTGGAAGCATAGTAACAAGAAACGTTAAGGCTGGAACCGTGGTTAAGGGAATACCGGCAAAAGAGTACATGAAAAGAGAAGAATATGAAATGAAAAGGCTGAAATTTGCTGGTGAAAAGTAGCATGTGCTGAATTTAAAGAAGCGATTATTCAATCGCATCTTGAAAGATCTTTCTGAATAAATACGTCCATTATCAACATGTTAGAACCCTTCTGTAATACATCTTTCAATTTTAATATGAGTAAGATTATTCGGCATTGATTCATCTTCATTAGATTCATTATTTAATTTCTTCAATTATATCCTCAATAATATCAACTGGATCTTCAAGAGTATTAATTAATGGAGCCGTGTCAAAACGTT
>Ga0272445_1001606_pt1 | contig 17136 bp, 15 predicted proteins | sample YNPCB0031_FD_194404 | JGI IMG/M metagenome (GOLD analysis project Ga0272445, IMG submission 194404) | Hot spring sediment microbial communities from Yellowstone National Park, WY, United States - YNP-CB-003-1 | ecosystem: Environmental > Aquatic > Thermal springs > Hot (42-90C) > Sediment... | reverse complement strand
TTCTGGAACTTCCCCTTTGGCTACATATTCTTAGGAGACGGCGGAGCATACCTTTTAGGCTTTTTGGCTGGGCTTTTGGGAGTTTTAGTAGTAGAAAGGTATTCAGAAGTCTCTCCGTGGTTTCCCCTCTTGCTCTTGCTCTATCCCATTTATGAAACCATTTTTTCTATAATCAGAAAAAAATTTATGAAAAAAACATCTCCCTTTGAACCTGATGCTATACATCTTCATATGCTATTTTACAAAAGATTAATAAAGCCGAATTTCAGTAATACTTTACCTACTTTTTTAACTAACTCCCTCACTTCTCCCTACCTCTGGTTTATAACCTTTATCTGCGTTATACCCGCGGTGCTCTTTTGGAATAGGACCATTCTTTTAATGCTTTTTAGCATATTTTTTATGCTGTTTTACACATGGCTTTATTTTAGGATCGTCAGATTTAAAACGCCAGAATTTCTGACAGTGCCCCTTAAGATTTTGAAAGAAAGGTTTCAATAAGATTGATATATTCTCCAACTATTTTCTCTACACTGTATTTTTCTTCTGCCAACCTTCTACCCGCCTTGCCAAACTCTCTGAGCTTTTCATCTCCCAACTCAACCATTCTCTTCATCGCCAAATACAAACTCTCCACATCTTTTGGCTTTACCAAAAATCCATTAACTCCATCAACGCATACATTTCTGCAACCGGGTGTGTCAGTGGTTATTATGGGCTTTTCCATAGCCATGGCTTCTAGCAAAACTCTTGGAACGCCTTCTTTGTAGTATGATGGCAGAACTACACAATCCGCCATGCAATAAAAGGGTCGGACATCCTCATGGAAGCCATGCCATTCAATTAAACCTTCTTTCACCCACTTTTCAAGTTCTCCTTTGCTAACTGAATTGGGATTTCCCTCATCTGGACTTCCGAGGATGATAAGCTTTACTTTTGGCTTCTCTTTTTTTAGCTTTGCAAAAGCCTTTATTAGTTCATAAATTCCTTTATCTGTTAAGAGCCTTCCTACAAAAAGAAAAATGAATTCATATTTTTTTGCTTCTTTGCATAAGTTTGGGTCAAAATGCTTTATGTCTATACCCTCGCTTTCAATTAGAAAGCTTTTTTCCTTTGATATGTTCCTTAATGTGTTTAAGTCTTCAGAGTTTAGAAACACAACCGCCTTACTAAATCTAAAAGCAAACCAGTATAAAAGTTTTACAAACCTAGTAAGCCAGCTTTCCCTTATAAACACATACCCAAGCCCGGTTATTACACTTATTGATGGGATATCAAGCAAGCCCGCGGATATGGAGCCATAGATGTTTGGCTTTATGGTAAAGTTAATAACAAGGTTTGGTTTTAGCTTTCTAAAAAGCAAAAAATACTCAAAAAATAGCTTGAGGTCTTTAATAGGATTTGTCCCCTTTCTGTCCAAGTTTTTTATGGCGAAAAAGCTAAATTCCTTTCCCAAAAGCTCCGAATACTTCCCATCCTCCGGAGAGACTGCCCTAACTTCATAACCCTTCTCTTTTAAAGCCCTCATCAAAGGAAGCCTAAAGTTGTATAGACTGAAGGCAGTGTTTGAAGATAAAACTATTCTTTTTCTTTCCTTCTTCTCCATAATTCTACAGCAGTAGAAAAGCTAACTGCGGACAATAGCATAACATAACCATATCTTTTTCTCACTATTGGCCCCACGTTCGGCTCAGCTACCACATGAAGCCATATAAAACCTAAACACATCAAAAATACAAGCCAAAACCACAGCTTTTTCCTGTGGAACCAAAGGGCTATAGGTAGTAAAAGCCATGCGAACCACAGATAGATTGCTTCAAAGGGCGTTATATACCTTGCTATTGTCCCACCAGTTGTGGAACCTTGACTAAACCAAAACCTTGGAAAAGGAGAAAAGAAACCAACCGTCAAGGCTATCGGAGTGTATTCAATAAAGTCCCCCACACTCCTAAACTTTATATCCTCATCAATAGCCCCCGGACGACCACTCAAATACTTTGCCCAACCTTCATTTCTCGATACCGCAAGAGTGTAAAAGAGGTTTTCTATTTTATCGGGTATGTAAGGGTTCCAATACCATTGTGTTTGTGGTTGTGTTTGTGGCTGTGTTTGTGGCTGTGTTTGTGGCTGTGTTTGTGGCTGGAGCAGTCCATAGGTTGCGAAGATAACAAGAAATACAAGGGTAGTTTTTCCATACCTTAGAAATGATTCCTTTCCTTTCCAAACTAAGCTTATAGTAGCTGTTAAAAGAGAAATTAACAAAAAGAGTGCATAGAAGTAATAGACAATCTTCAGAGCATACTCGCGACCCACTGTGAAAAATACAAAAGCACCTACTACGCCCGCAAGTATGGAAATTGCGTTTTTCTTTATCTCATTGGAAAACGCCAAAGCCAAACTTAAGAAGGTTAAATACATTCCAAGTATGTATAGCCCATCTTTGTGTATTTGGGATACCCATGTCAGAGAAGTAGGGAAAATAATAAAGGGAATTGTAAAAATAAGAGCAGTTTTCTTAGAAATATCTAAAAGTATAAGCAGTATGTATAAGATCAGTCCAGCGGAAGCGTGTAAAAAGGCGTTAAAAGGTAGCAATACCCAAGGTTTGTGAATTCCCGTAAGGGCATAAAAAAGCCCTGTAACGCCAGACATAGCTTGTCTGCTAATTGGATGTCTTAAAGCCCATGCACTCCATCCTTCTTGCTCCACTCTTTTTGCTATTTCTACTCCCTCTGTATGAAACTGGATCCAGTCCCCCCCCACCATAAGCCCATCTTTCCAGTGGGCAGACGGGAAAATTATTGGCAAAATCACAAACTGAACTAAAAGCCCTACGGTTAATGAGTATAGATAAAAGGCTAGCCAAAGCTTGATATGAAACTTATAATCTCCAGTAAATAAAACCCATTTGTTCCGCATCTTTTCTTTCAAAAACCCCCTTTATGTCAAAAAGTATTAACGGCTCACAAGACAATATTTTAAACTCTTCTAAGTTAAATGTTTCAAGAAATACCCTATGCCTTACTGCATACAAAATAGCATCGTAAGGAGCTTTTTCTTTGTAATCCTTTTCAAGCTCTGTATCAAACTCCTCCTTCACATCTTCCTCCCTTGCTACCGGATCATAGACCACGGGTTCAATTCCAAACTCTCTAAGTTCTTTTATAACTTCAAAAACCTTGCTGTTTCTCATGTCTGGCACATTCTCTTTAAAGGTTATCCCAAGCACTAAAACTTTTGCACCCTTTACCTGCTTTCCTGCCTTAATAAGCGTTTTTACAAGCTCATGGGCTACATAGATGGGAATTTCTTCGTTTATTCTCCTTCCTGCCAAGATGAGCTCAGGCAAATAACCAACTTCTAAAGATTTATGAGCAAGGTAATATGGGTCCACCGGAATGCAATGCCCTCCCACAAGTCCCGGTTCAAACTTCAAGAAGTTCCACTTGGTTCCTGCAGCTTTTAAAACTTCTTTTGTATCAAGTCCAAGTCTATGGAATATAAGGGCTAACTCGTTTATAAGGGCTATGTTTATGTCCCTTTGGATGTTCTCTATCACCTTTGCCGCTTCCGCTGTCTTAATATCGGGTGCCTTATAAACTCCCGCTTTAACCACAGTTCCATAAACCTCTGCAATTAACCCTAAAGTCTCCGGAGTATCCCCCGCAACCACTTTTATCACTCTTTCAATGTTATGCTCCCTGTCTCCCGGATTTACCCTTTCTGGAGAGTATCCCACAAAAAAGTCTTGCTTCCACTTAAGACCGCTTTCCTTTTCCAATATTGGCACGCAGACCTCTTCTGTTGCCCCCGGATAGACGGTAGATTCATAAACCACCACACTACCCTTTGTTAGATTTTTACCCACCACCTCCGAGGCAGACTTTAAGAAGGACAGGTCTGGGTTCTTTAGCTTATCCACGGGCGTAGGCACCGCCACAATTATGAACTTACACTCTCTTATTGCGGAAGGGTCGTCAGTAAAAGAAAGATTAGGGTTTAAAAGCTTTTCCCTGTTTTCCACCTCGCCCGTATAGTCTATTCCTTGCTTTAAAGCTTCCACCCTCTTTGAATTCTTGTCAAAGCCAACCACTTTAAAATGCTCCGCAAGATTAACCGCCAAAGGCAAACCTACATACCCAAGCCCCACAATGCAGATTTTTTCTTTGCCGGCTTTCAACCCTTCAAGGAGGCTATTCATCTCAGCATTTCATATTCTAACTCAACTTAGTTTCCTGTTGAGGTGCTCTGCAAGACTAACTTCTGCTGTTAACTATTCTTAGAAAAGTCTCAAACACCATATCTACAGTTATTCCTTTAACTAGTTTTTCGTCATAGTCTCTTCTATAAAATGCTTCTTTCAAGAATGGGTTTACTATTTTCACAACTCTACCATAGTCATATATTTTCCATGGACTAGTGCATAAAAATAAAGCGATGACTTTCTTTCTAAGATATATACCTAAATGCATAGCTAATGTATCACCCCATATCAAAATATCAGCTTCATCTATATCTTTTATATACTCAATTAATGTATCTCTTTGTCTTAAAACAATTACTTCGTATCCTTCTTTTTCTATTTTAGCTTTTAGTTCATCATAATAAGGCCATACCTTCATTGGCCAAACCTTACCTACGCGCTTCTCTATAGCTACAACTTTACGGTCCTTTTTCTGTATAGGTAAGACTTCATAATTTAATAGATACTCTTCTCCGTTAAATTTTTTTTCTATCATACTAAATAAGATCTCTTGATATGTTTTCCTGTTTTCCCATTTTAATAAATCAGCCTTTTCTTTTCCGTATTTTGAAATTAAACTCATATCATACCACTCTTTACTCTCATCAGTGTACGAAAGTCTATCACTTTCAAAATCGTAATAAACACCTATTAGTTTTTTGTATCTTAATTTTGTTAAAAATTTAGCCAACTCTATATCTTCCTCAAGGCTTAAAACTAAATCAAAATTTATACTTTCCAAAGCATCAATTTCATTTGGTGTTAATATTTTTAAAGTCTCAAGCCTGGGTAATAACTCAGCAGCTTCTTTAGAAGTAAGCCAAAATATATTTCCATTTATCACTCTCAATATAGGAATAGTCCTCACAACATCACCTAATGCGTTTGTTTTACAAATCAGAATATTACTCATCCTCATAACCCCCTTTTTGTGTATAACTTTTATATAACATAATTGCTTTTCTCATTATACTACTCCATTTATATAATTCTCCTATTTCTTTTGCTTTTTGAGCCATTTCCATAACTAACCATCTATTTTGATAAAGAACTTTTATCTTCTCGGCTAAAGTCAAATAATCATCTACATCAATCAGAAAACCATTTACGCCATTTTTGATATATTCACTAAAAGAACCTACATTGGTTGCTATTATAGGCACACCATACGCTAAAGCTACACTGACCATTCCAGATTGTGTTGCGTTTTTGTAGGGAGCAACCAAAAAATCACAATTTTCAATGAACTGACATAGCTCTTCATTAGAAATCCAATAGTTTTTAAAAATAACACCAAGCTCATTAATTTTATTTTCTAAATCTTTGTCAATTTTCCCTCTTCCAGCAATAGTTAATTTAATTTTCAAGTTTTCTTTTTTTAAGATCTCATAAGCTCTTACCAGCGTATCTATTCCTTTGTAACTTTCCAATCTTCCAAAGAATAAGACATCTAAACTTTCTTTATTTGGATTGAATTTTTTCTCAAATTTAGGACAAAGGTTGTTGTGAATTCCCAAAGGTAAAACTTCAATGGTTTTATTAGGAACATATCTTTTTATACTTTCTTTCATGAAATTGCTATAAGCCAAAATTAAGTCTGCCTTTTTGACAAAAATTTTTTCAAAAAAGTTCATCAAAAAGACAGGTTCTTCTTTAGGTTCGAAGGGATTGTCATGTACTCCATAAAAAATTTTGTATTTAAAAATAGAACGAAGCAAATAAACAAAAATACACCATATATGAAAGTGAGTTATATGGACAATATCAGGTTTAATTTTTCTTAAAATTTCAATTAACTTTATCCATCTAAAAAGCAAGAAAGTGTTTATTAAAAAGCTAAAATAGTTTGAAGCAAAAGTTTTTATTCTAATAACCTTTCTGTATTCTGTATCTGTAAATCTATCGCTAAGCTCATTTCCTTCCGAGATTAAAATGTAATGAAAAAACCTATTTTCCATCAGAGCATTTGACATTTCTAAAGAATCAAGCGCACCACCACCAAATTTTTGTAAAGATAATAACAAAACCCTAGGCATTGTAAAACAATAAAAATTTATCTTTTTCTTTTATTTCCAAATGTAATATTTCTTCAATCGCTTCAATAACTCTTTCTGGAGGCAATCTTTTTAAAGACTTCGGACCCTTTTCATTTTCATTAATGACCCATCTATTTATCTTTTCATAACCGTACAAACTATCAACACCCAAATATGAATTCATTATAGGACATATCGTTGGAACTTTAAATGCAATACCAATGTGAATAAAAGAAGTATCGTTTGCCACTACTAACCTTGCGTTTTTAATTAGTATACACAGACTCTCCAAATCTGTTTTCAATACTAAGTTAATAAAACTTTCTCCAAAAAACTTTTCAAATTCTTTTACTTTTTCTTTTGATTCTTTTCCTCCGACAACGACTATTTCTAATCCTTTTTTCTCTTTCAAATATTTACTTACTTTAGCAAAATTTTCTACTGGCCAATTTTTTTGTTCACTACTACTTCCCAAACCAATAACTGCATAATTTTGAGGGGTCACTTTGTAATTTTTCGATAATTCCTCTAAAAATTTTTTTTCTCTTTCTTCACTAATTTCAATCTCTGTTCTATATTCAACATTCTCTACAATGCCTATTTCATTTAACCTTACATTTGGATCTAATTCTTTTATTATTTGAGAAATGAAAAAAGATTGTTTATAAACGTCCGATGGAAAAATATTTTGAGGCAAGGTTTTATCAAAATAACTCCAAACTCTAATTTTTTTCATTTTATTTAAAGAAAATACAAAAAAGCGAGTGTAAATTTTACTTAAAAACTTTTCAAAATTATTGGGCGGAGTTTCGTCATAAACGTATAAAGTTTTAGGTTCAATGCTTAACCCCAAGGTCCACAAAAAATTTTCCCAAAAAGGAAGTAAAATGATCACTTTAGAGAACCCAAAATTCTTTAAATTTTCAGATAGTTTTGCAAAATAAAAGGGATTAATTTTTTCTTTAGTGTAATCAAAATACAAAATCTCTTTAGCATAAGGAAATTTTAGTTTATATGGTAGCAAATAATAGACCTCAAAATCATTTAAACATCGTTTTATAAACTCACAAATAATACTTCTTTTTACTACGTCTCCAATACCACCACCAAAAATTATTAGAATCCTGTTATCGATTTTTTGATTTTCAGATCTTTTAAATTTTGAAAAAAAGTAACCAACTAAAGGGACAAAAGTTTTTACCGTTAATTTAATTTTGCCTTTCATGTCTTTCATATATTAATTTTATCACTCTTTCCCTTTGGATTTTTGAAAACCTTTCTATTGTCCATTCTTTTGCTTTTTCAATATTGTTTTTTGACATTTGTTCATAAATTCTAGGATTTTTAATTAAAAACTCTATTCTATCTACAAATTGATTTATAATATCTTCATCAGTTGAATAATCAACTAAATAACCGTTAATTCCATCTTTAATGATTTCCTCTGGACCACCACATTTAGTTGCAATTACAGGCAGCCCTTGCGACATTGCTTCTAAAATTACCAAGCCTAACCCCTCTCCAGGTTTTGATGTAAATACTAATATATCAGATTCTTTTAAAATTTCAAACAATTTTCTTCTATCCTTAATCCAACCAAACATTTTTATATTTTCATTTAATCCCAACTTTTGAATCAACTCTTCCATCTTAGCTTTTAGCTTTCCATCGCCGACCAAATTTAAATTAACATTATAACCTTTTTCCTTTAATGTTTTGACTACTAAGATGGGAATATGTGGATTTTTTTCTTCAGCGAATCTACCAACAAAAATAAGAGTTGTCTTTTCTAAGTTTATGGTTTTTGGTAAAGAAATATCTTCCTTTTTAATGCTTGAACTCCTTATTAAAATGCTATTTTTTCCTTTATACTTTGACATTAAATAATCACTCAATATCCAACATTCATCTACTAAAAGCTGAGATAGTTTCTGCAAAACCAGAAGAAAAGTTTTTAATAATTTATTTTTCTTTTTACGATAATTCCATTCCGGATAATCGCCTATCATATAAACTACAAACTTTGCTTTTTTACAAATTAACTTTAACAACAAAAATTCAAACACAACATATTCAAAAAACGGTGCAAAAACTAAATCAACGTCTTTCAAAACTTCTCTGTTTTTCCAAATTTCTTTTAAGGTCAAAAAAATATTTACCAATCTATCTAAAATATATCTCTTTTCCTCTCTAAATTTTGGGCCAACAACAAAAGTTTCATCCCCTGATACTTTGTTGTAAATATATTCATCAAATTTTTCATCCGCTTTTAATCCAATTAATACTAATTTTTCCATTTCTTCAAATTTAAAACCTAAAATTCCAGTCTCTTCATACCATAAAAGACCATCAGAGCTCAAAAAATCTTTTTCCAAGTAAAATTTATTTTTTGTGATATAACAGATCTTCATTTCTTTTCAAATTTTGTAAATACGCAATTGGCCTCATGGGGGACATCATTTCTTAATAAATCCTTTTCATTTATAATACTCAAATTGCCATCATTATCTATTTTAAAAGCTCTATATCCGTTGTTCAATAAAATATTTACAGCTTCTATATGTAAATCATCAGGAAAAAATTCCATTATGATTATTGGGTTATATTTTTTAAGTAATTTTAAAGCGCCTTTCAAAACAAGAGACTCTCCTCCTTCAACATCTATTTTCATTATTGTTGGTGGTTTATGGTTCAAGATATAATCATCCAGAGTACTTGTTTTAACTTTTATAACTTTATATTTTAAAAAATGATGAGGCTCTATTAAAGAACTACTACCCGAATGTCTACTTATTTCTCTATCAAAAAATTCCGTTTCTCCTGTTTTATCAGACAAGGCCATTTCATTTAAAAATGTGTTTTTAAAAATATCTAGCCTAGAGCTTTTTCTTAACAATTTAAAAACCTTAGGATTAGGTTCAAAAGCATGAATTTCTCCTTTAGTAATAAATTCTTGAGCTAAAAGAGTATAAAAACCATAGTTAGCACCGATATCGTAAAAAATATCATTATCTTTGAAATGTTTAATTAAAAACTTAATCATTTTAATTTCTTCACCATATAAAGTATTAAAAAAATATAACGCTGAAGCATCAGCGTCTGCTAAATATATGTAAATATCTCCTCCCCAAAAGGTTTTAACTTTTCTCTTAAAATCCATACCCAAAACTTTTTTCATTAAAGTAGCCAAAACTTTTAGAAGAGCTTTTTCTCTAACTATAAAAGAGCGAATTATTTTTGAATCAGAATATTTTAAATATATGTTAATTCTTGGTTCTATTTTGTTTAATAAACTTAAGAATTTTTCTTTTTTATCCATTTTCAAAAACCGCCAAATATTTTTCTTTGACCTTTCTAATATCTAATTTTAAAGCATCTTGCTTTAATTTGCTACCGAGCTCTTCTCTAAAACTTTTATTCTCAACTAACTGCCTCGCATAATTTGTAAATTCTTCCTCTTTGTTTGCCACTAAGATATTCTTACCAAATTCCTCAATGTATATATCCCTAAAAATCACAACAGGTAAACCACAAACCATTGCTTCTAACACCACTATTCCAAACCCCTCTTTCAACGATGGATAAAGACAAATATCGCTTGCTTTCAAATAATAAGGAATTTCATTTGAAGGAATAAAACCTAAAAGCTTCACTCTATCTTCCAACTTTTCCTTTTCTATTTCTTTTCTCAAATTTCCACATTCATCACCATCGCCGATAATCAAAATATAGAAATTATCTCTTTTTATTTCTTTTGCCACTTTTATTAAAAACTTTTGATTTTTAAAAGGAGTCAGCCTTCCTATGCAAACTCCTAAAATACCATCTGGCAAATTTAGTTTTTTTCTTAGCTCTTCTTTAGATTCTTTAATTTCAAATCTTTTTGTATCAATTCCGTTTGGAATAGTTAAAATTTTTTCTTTTATTTCCGGGAAAACACTTTTTAAAGAATCAGCAGTTGCGGAAGAAACAGCAATTATTTTTTCATACTTTCCTAAAAACCCAAGATAAATTTTTCTTATTAAAAAATTCTCTTTTTGCTTTTGAGAATGGTGTGCGTAAAAAATTCTAGGTTTTGCTTTTAGAAATAAAACTGACAAGGGAACTAAAAACACAGCTGGAAAACCGTTTGAAAGCAGGATATTTGGCTTTTCTTTTTGGATTAATTTTCTCAATTTAAAAGCTTTAGAAAGTAATTTAAAAAATAAAAAAAGATATTCCTTCCGTGTCGGCGTTTGTTTAAGTTCAATATCAGTCAAATTGAAATATTTAATATTCTCTTGATTTAAAAATTTTTCAAATTCTGAAGATCTATTCAAACAAACAATTACAAATTCTATTCCTTTTTCCCTAAAAACTTTTACCTGATCCAATAGCAACCTTTCTCCGCCTCCAAATTTTACTGGTGAAAGAATAGACAGAATTTTCATATTTTTATACCTTCCCATGGTAAGATGATTACATTGCAGTTTGGGCAATCATAGCGTTTGTATTCTTGGTTGTTATAAGGAGAAACATAATTTTCTTTGAAATTCCTTTCTTCAACTTCTGTGTAGCATATAGGACATTTGACCTTATTCATGCTTTTTATTTTAATCCACTTTTAGCTTCCGTATCAAGACACCGTAGGAAACCCCCGCAAGGAAAAGTATACACAAAGGAGCAAGAGTTGTTAAAATTAAAATCAATGACGCCTACTATTCGGCACATGACTAATTAATATCTTTTAAATCCTTAAAAAAGAAAGGTTTATATTCTGCATACTTCTTTTCCGTAGCTGTTCGTTTGAACTCTAAAGCAATTTTGAGAATGAACGGCATTCTTAAAGAATGTGCAAGCTTTACGACTTTTAATTTTTTCTTAAATATATCCGGAAATATTTCTTCAATATATGGACATTCTGCGATCTCTTTTAATAGTTGCCCAGAAGTTTTAAAATCCCCCTTTAAGATTGCAAGTTTTGCTAATTCTAACTTGGCTTGAACACCAACACATCTCTTGAATCCTATATACTTATCACTCAGATTATCTAAGATTTCTTTATAAAACTTCTCCCAAAAATACTCAGAAAATTGGATAGCATATCGCATCATGTCTTCGTGATATTGCATAGTTATAGAATTAGCGTGTCTTCTCCAAAAGTATAGGACCTTGGATATGTACAACCATTCTCCTTCCAAAGCTAAAAAAGCCCATGTGCAATGATCAACGGCTCTCAATTCTCTTGGTATTTGTCTAAAGCCACCAATTTTAAGTAGCTTTTCTTTATTCAGCAGAACTGTGCCCACTGGTGTAAAACCGAACCCTTGAAGTAGCCAAATTAGAGCCATGCCAGCCGGAGTATTTCTAATAATAGGTGAGTACTTTGGATTTTCATAATATGGTATAGGTAGGTCTATACTTTTACTGTCCATCCATATCCTTCCATAGCGTCCGTAAACCATTGAGATATTCTTTCTTTTCTCTTCTGGGAGTTCGTTTAAAGCATTCACCCTTATTTCAAGGGATTTTTGGACAAAAACATCATCACCTTCTAAATATCCTATCCATTCACCTTGAGCCTCTTTAAGGGCTAAGTTGTAATTTACATCCAAAAATAAGGGACCGTTATTTTTTTCGTTCCTTATAAATTTAATTCTGTTGTCCTTTTTAGCATATTGCTCCACTATGTAAGGTGTTTTGTCAGTAGAAGCGTCATCAACTATTATCATTTCCCAGTTTTCATAAGTTTGACATAGCACAGACCCTATACATTCCGCTATATAGTTCTCGTGGTTATAGGTTAGGGTAATTATTGAAATCAGTGGTTCGTATTTATACTGACCCATAGCATGCTTGAAAATATAAGAAAAATCCATTCCCTTTCAACTTTCCCACATATCCCAATGCAAAGGGCAAAAGCACAACATTCCTGATTAACTTAAGCATCATAAGTATGTAAGCTTTTCCTTTACTTGGGCTAACTTCCGCAAGCTCCTCTACCGCATAAACCCTCGCTTTTCTCTCGTCTCCAAGCGCCATGCCTTTTAGCTTGATTTTAAGCTTGTCTAAATTTCCAAAAAGCTTTTTTTCAAGGTTGTGAAAAAGTTCTATGAAAGGAAAATCTAATTTATAAACTTCAATATCTTTAAACCCAGCAAAATTCAAAGCTTGTTCAAGAGAGGACTTTGAAAACCTTAAAAAGTGGTGAGGAGGATGGTCTCCATGAAAATATTTCCAACCTATTTCTACAAATAAACGCTCCCGATTTGGCACGCTTCCTGCTATGTATCCTCCTTCTTTCAAAAGCCCTTTTACCATTTCCAGAAATTCCCTTGGTTTATCCTGATGTTCTAAAACCTCAAAAAAGGTGATTACATCAAACTTTAAGTTTTTCTCCTTAGCATATTCATAGAACTCTTCCAAGCTCATGGCAAAAACGGTGTCAATACCAAGGTTTCTTTTCACATTCTCTACAGATTTTTTGTCAAAGTCTATTCCCCATACTTCAAAACCTTGTTCTTTAGCATGCTTTAAAAATCTTCCGTCTCCACAGCCTACATCCAAAAGCCTACCTCTTACATTTGAAGGGAAGTGTTTAAAAAAAGCTTTGTGATTTTCGCCAAGCCTAGTCCCTACGCCCTCGTGAAACGCAATATAATCTTCAAAAACTTCACTTTCATAAAACTCTGGAATAATCTTCAACGGCTCCCACCAATGTACATTGCAGTTTGGGCAATCATAGCGTTTGTATTCTTGGTTGTTATAAGGAGAAACATAAGTTTCTTTAAAATTTTGTTCCTCAACCTCTGTGTAGCATATAGGACATTTGACCTTATTCATGCTTTTTATTTTAATCCACTTTTAGCTTCCGTATCAAGATACCGTGGAGGCTGTTCTAAAAATACAAACTGAGGAAAAGCTTCTGAAAAGTGATATAATTTTTTCTATGCAAGGCTTTCAAAGCTTGCTGGGTATCTGTTTGGGGGCTAATGAAAGGAACTCTGAAGACGGGAAAGATTTTACAATCTCTGCCACGTAAGAGATTTTTAGAACAGTCTGAATTGGAGGCATAAAAATATGAAAGGGATTTTGCTTGCTGGAGGCTCGGGGACAAGGCTTCATCCAGTGACCCTTACGGTTAACAAACACTTTTTGCCTATCTATAACAAACCAATGGTTTATTATTCCCTATCCTTACTTATGCTCGCAAAAATAAGAGATGTAGTAATTGTGGTAAATCCGCAGGATGAAGAAGCGTTTAAAAAGCTTTTGGGAGATGGAAGCGAGCTTGGCATGAGTATAAGCTATGTAAAACAAGAAAAACCCTTGGGGCTTTCACATGCAGTGAAAACAGCTTGCGAAACTTTAGAAAAGGATTGCTCAGTAATGGTTGTTTTAGGGGACAACATTCTCTACGGACATGGGCTTCCGCAACTTTTAGAAGAAGCTAAAAGCCAAGTGATAGAAAAAGGCGGCGCATATGTGTTTGCCTATCATGTGCCGGACCCGGAGAGGTTTGGCATCGTTGAGTTTGACAAAGAAGGCAAAGTGATAAGCATAGAAGAAAAGCCCAAGCATCCTAAGTCTAACTACGCGGTCATAGGGTTATATATGTTTGATTCCACACTATCAGAAAAAGTTTTAAAAGTAAAGCCCTCTGCACGGGGAGAATATGAGATTACTTCTTTGCTTGAAGAATACTTGAAAGAAGGGAGCCTTAAAGTTAAGCTTTTAGGAAGAGGCTATGCTTGGTTTGATGCGGGAACTCACGATAGATTTTTGGAGGCAGGAGAGTTTGTAGCTACTGTAGAAAAGAGGGCAGGCTTGATGATAGGATGCGTGGAAGAGGTTGCCTACAGGAACGGCTGGATAGACAGGGAAAGGCTTTTACACTTTGCCAAAAGGTACTCAAAAACAGATTATGGAAAGTATTTAAAGAGTTTAGCAGAGGAGTCGGTCCATGCCCTTTGAGTTTGAACCTTTAGCCATTCCAGAGGTTATACTTATAAAGCCTAAGGTCTTTTTCGATGAAAGAGGATTTTTCTTGGAAACCTACAAGAAATCTGACTTTGAAAGAGCGGGAATACTCTATGAATTTATTCAGGATAATCACTCCGCATCGAAGAAGGGTGTTTTGAGAGGGCTACATTACCAAAAGAAGCCCGCAGTTCAGGGGAAGCTTGTCAGATGCATAAGAGGGGTCATATTTGATGTGGCTGTGGATATAAGGGTAGGAAGCCCAACCTTTGGTAAGTGGGTAGGCGTTTATCTTTCAGAAGAAAACAAGCACATGCTTTGGATTCCTCCCAGCTTTGCCCATGGATTCCTGGTGGTCTCCGATTATGCGGAAGTCATCTACAAAGTATCTCACAGTGAATACTCACCGGCACACGATGCTGGTATAATATGGAACGACCCCACGATTGGTATAGAGTGGCCCCTTCATTTGGTAGATGGAATCATACTTTCCAAAAAGGACGAAAATCTTCCTAGGCTAAAAGAACTCTCAGAGGAGGACCTGCTTTGAAAGTGTTAGTTACCGGTGGTGCAGGCTTTATAGGAAGTGCATTTGTAAGGCAGGCGGTAAAAGAGGGTTGGGATGTTGCAGTTTTGGACGCATTAACTTACGCAGGGGACTTAGAAAGGCTGAAAGAAGTAGATGGAAAGTACAAGTTCTATCATGTGGATTTGGTAGAAAGAAAGGCTGTTTTTGATGTGTTAGAGGATTTTCGCCCTGAGGTGGTTGTGCATTTTGCAGCGGAAAGCCATGTGGATAGAAGTATCCTTGACCCATTGAGGTTTATAAGGTCTAATGTAGAAGGCACTTTGAATTTGCTCGATGCTTCAAAGGAGTTCAAAGTTGAAAGATTTATCAACATCTCAACGGACGAGGTATACGGAGAACTTGGAGATGAGGGTTATTTTACCGAAGAATCTCCCTTGAACCCAAACTCTCCCTATTCGGTTAGCAAAGCTGGTGCAGATATGCTTGGGAGAGCTTACTACAGAACCTACAAACTACCGGTGATAACGGTTAGACCATCAAACAACTACGGTCCATGGCAGTATCCGGAGAAGCTAATTCCAGTTATCATACTGAAGGCTTTAAGGGACGAACCAATTCCTGTTTATGGAAACGGAATGAACGTAAGGCAATGGTTATACGTAGAAGACTGTGCGGAGGCGGTATTGAAGATAGTCAAAGACGGAAAGAAAGGAGAAATATACAATGTGGCAGGACCTGAGGAAAAAAGAAACATTGAAGTCGTAAAGACCATACTTAGGCTTATGAATAAACCAGAAAGTCTCATAAAGTTTGTTAAGGATAGACCCGGGCATGACTACAGGTATGCTATGAAAGCTGAGAAAATAAAAAAAGAGCTTTCTTGGGAGCCAAAGGTGAGGTTTGAGGAAGGTATAAGTAAAACCGTTGAGTGGTATTTAAGCCATCTTGACTGGGTTAAGAAAATTGAAGAAGAACTTCGCAAGTTCTGGCAACTGGTTTATCAATCATGAGAAAAGTTCTTATCACAGGAGCAAGCGGACAGCTCGGAAAGGAATTTGTAAAGGTTCTATCCTCAAAGGGTATAGACTTTGTAGCCTTGGGGAGAAAAGACTTAGACATTGCTAACTTTGAGAAAGTCTATAAGATACTAAAAGAGATAAATCCTTCTATAGTTATTAACTGTTCTGCCTACAATCAGGTAGATTTAGCAGAAACTGAAATATTACAGGCCTTTAGCACCAATGCAATAGGGCCATACAGCTTAGCCATAACCTGCAGAGAGATAAACGCCAAGCTTATACACTACTCCACCGACTATGTTTTTGACGGAATAAAAAAAGGTCTATACACAGAAGAAGACTTTCCTAACCCACTGAACCAGTATGCAAGGAGCAAACTTTTGGGAGAAGAACTTGTGAAACAGGTTCTTGAAGACTATCTTATATTACGTGTAAGCTGGGTTTATGGAGAAGGGAGACAGAACTTTATCTATAAACTTCTCCAGTGGGCAAAGGAAAGAGATGTCCTTCAGATTGCTTTCAACGAGGTTTCCGTTCCCACATACACGGGATTTATAGTGGAAAAAACACTAAAGGCTTTGAAAAAGGGCTTAGCTGGGCTGTACCACCTTGTGCCAAGAGGCTACGCTTCAAGGTATGAATGGGCAAAGTTAGCTTTGAGGCTTTTTAGAATAGAAAAAATTTTAATACCTGTGGGAAAAGAAATCTTTAATCTTCCTGCCAAAAGACCAGACTTTTCAGCCATGAGTTGTGAAAAAATAGAAAAGGAGCTCGGAGAAGAATTTGAAGAATGGGATGAAATATACAGCAAGGTTTATAGTAAGTATGTAACAATAAACTAATGCCAAAATTACACTAAAGATCTAAAACTGCTTGTCTATTTTGAATTTTCCTTTCTCAAACATGAAGAGAATTCTCTCATCTCTACATGTTTTTTTGTTTCATTAAACATTGTGTAGCATATGGGACATTTAACCTTATCCATTGCTGTTTATTTTAACCTACTTTTAGCTTACGCCTCAAGATACCGTAAGAAACTCCGCAGAGAAAAGCATAAGCAAAAAAAGTTCCCAAGCATATTCCAGCTATTCCAAGTTTATAAACCACTACGAATAGGTAGTTAAAAAAGCCATTAGCTAATATGCTAATTAAAGCAACAAAAGACACAGACAGCAACCAATTCATAATCTGAAAGGTTCTATAGAGGATCACCCAAGCTAAAGCTAAAAACAAAGAAATTGCATAGTATTTAGTAGCAGTTGCAGTTAGTTCTACATCAGTTTGTGTAAATTTTCCATGTCCAAAAAGGAGTTTTACGGGAACCTCTGGAAAAAAGAACAAAAAAAGCGT
>Ga0272445_1001604_pt1 | contig 17140 bp, 13 predicted proteins | sample YNPCB0031_FD_194404 | JGI IMG/M metagenome (GOLD analysis project Ga0272445, IMG submission 194404) | Hot spring sediment microbial communities from Yellowstone National Park, WY, United States - YNP-CB-003-1 | ecosystem: Environmental > Aquatic > Thermal springs > Hot (42-90C) > Sediment... | reverse complement strand
AGAAAGACAAGGGTAAGCACTATAAACCTTTCGTGACTTTACAATACCTGCGAGGGAGCTCGAGAGACCGGAGCTGGGACACCTTTGAAACCTACTGGAGACACTGACCCCATAGACATAGGCTCATGCGTTTGGACATTTCCCTGAATAGCATGAGCCCGAAGACGAGTCAATAGAAATATGCTTACCCAGATCCAGGGTCTCTAGCGTTAAAGCCATTCGACATGCCATTCTTGGAGACGTCTAAAGATAGACAAGCCAATCAAAACAGGGCTGAGGAACCTTGAAGGATCGATGGTAAGTTCACGTCAGAGGCCTTAAGCTTAAGTCGGTCATCAACAAATAGAGAATCTAAGGACAGCAAAGCTTCGTGATCGTCAAAGAGCTATTAGAAGACTTTAGTCGAAAACTCTAGAGTTATGGCAATCGATTAATGATCAACGCCCCTGGAGCTATAGCGCACGACGAACTCCTCTGATGACCTAGTTCGTAAAATGAAATTCATAGTAATGGGGTTAAAAACCAAACGCCAATTTCTGGAATTTCAAAGATAAAATGGTCGCGTCAACCAAGACCTTCTTTCGCCGCTTTAATGAATATGTCTCCTATAGGCTTGAGGAGGTCTCTGGCCCCTGCTGGAATCCCCAGCATGATCAGGAACTCATTCCAAGCACTTTTCATGTCTTCGTTAGTATACGATATGTCAATAACGTGACCACGCCATCTCCAATTGATAAAGTTTCTAGCGAACATGTCCCCTATCTTCTCTAAGGCGTCAGGAACCTCTCTTACCATCTCCATCAATCGACTTATGAAAGCGTCTCTAAAATCAGGGTTGGACCACGCTCCAGGTCCAAAGCCATGGTATATGCACCATCTAAAGAGCTCTATATCATGGTATCGCTGAGCTAAGCGTAGGTTATGTCTATCTCGTCCTGAAGTTGCCCATCGTATGAGCTTGTCCGACCTCACCAACTGATCGTACTTCTTCAGAAACTGCACAGACGTGTCGTTCCTCTTAATTGCTTCGATAGCGACTTCTGCAGCGTACTCAGCAGAGAACCAGGCCGTTGGAATACCGTCGCATAGTTCGGTGCTCTCTAGCCCAGCCGCATCTCCGACGAGCATGAGCCCACTAGCCGATAAGGGTATGTTTCTTTGTTTTTCGTGTAATGCGACGAAGATCTCGAAAGTATCATAGACAAGCCCTCTCAAACGCTTTATATGCGGCTCTATCTCATTCTTCCATCTCCGCCATCTGGAAGTAAGAGACTTGTGATACTCATCCAGTAACCTTTGAAGATCCGGAACGTAACCTGGACCGCCTATATCTGAAATCTTTAGGCATTGATCTTGCATGTAATGAAAGCTACTATCGTAAGGGAATATCATGAGCCCATTCCCGTAACCAAGCGGAGGAGCTACTTTGTTTTCATCCCAAGCCCACAGAAACTCGTTTACGAATCCGAAGACCTCGTCAGTTTCTCTTGCCGAATTCATCTCATAGTCGTATGCGCTTGCAAGAGCTATCGTTTCTGGAGCCCATTTATCCCTAAGCCCAGCTTCTACCGCAAGAAGGCCTTGATGTCCTTCGCAATCCAGCACTATTTTGGATGTTATCTTCTCACCCTCATCAGTTATTATACCCTTGACTTCTCCTCCCTCTTTTATCAAGTGCTTGGCAACCGTAGACGTCCTTAGCTCTACACCTGCTTTTAGTGCTTGCTCTGCCATCCACTGGCAAAAGGGCTTACAGTAGATGTTGTAACCTGCCACGATAACGGGGGACAATGGTTGGGGGATCATGTTTTCTATAACTTCATAGTCATCGGCATCGACGTCTTTTACTAAATAATTCCTAATCCCAGCGCAAGGCCTTTCTATGGGTGGATCGCCATTTCTTATAAAATCGGGTCCGAAGAGGAAGCCGTAAATGGGTATGGTGCAACCTGATACAATTTTATCCCCCACTTCCTCACCCCTTTCTACCACTAGAACTTTCAAACCTGCATCGGCACACCTCTTAGCGACCACCAGCCCCCCGAATCCAGCGCCGACGACTATCACATCATAGTCCTCTTTCATCACCATTCATCACCCCCAACTGAACTTGTACCCGGTCCCACCTTTCGGCCACGAGAACTTTATAGCCCCCGTCTCGCACACGTACATACAAGCAGCACACTCGATGCAGAAGTCCAGACTTTTTACCTTCGCCTTCCCATTCGCTATCTCAAAGCATTCTCCCATGCAAACCTTAACACAGTTGGCACAGCCAACGCACTTTTCTTCATCTATGCCTATGAAGTTGCCAGCGCCTCCTTTCCATACAACGCCTGGGAAACGCTCTGATCTTCTCATACACATCTCCTGCACGGCTTGGGGTCGATAGCCAACTATTTTCATTGACAATGATGTTTTTAAGCCTTCTCCTCTCCTTGTTAGGAGGCTTAGCAATTTAAGGCCCATAATGCTTCCCCATACGGGCCCTCTATGTTGGGCATAAGATTTCCAGTCATGAACCTCGGCATCTTTGAGAGGAACAAAGCCCGCTGGAACAAGAATTTCTTAAGGACTTATCTCTGCGTACAGTCTTCGAGCCTCAGAAGGGTCGTTAAGGTATCGTTGTAGGTCCAAGAAGCCTCTAGAACGGTCGCGTAAAAGTACGTCGGAAAGCTCAGCAAGGAGCCGGAGCGCCAAGCTCTTCCAATACCTAAGAACTCGTGGTACTGGACCAGATCCTTGTGAAGTTGCGAAGGCATCCACTAATGAGCGCAGCTCATGTGACGACAAGACATATTAAGCCTTTGCCCACAAGATTTAGCTTGGTGGTCCTCGCGTGGTGGTATTGCACTCAAAACAGGTCATCGATAAGTACGTCTCGGAGAGTTGGTGGGACAACGTAACTCTCATTGAGCGTTTCAAAAGGAATGTGAGAAGAGCCCCGGATAGAATAGCCGTGGTTGACCCGCCTAATAAAAAAGATCTAGTAGGTTATGAGCCCGAGAGGCTGACTTACAAGGAGCTTGCCGAGAGAGTCGATAGAGCGGCATCCTTCTTGTTGGACAAGGGGGTATTTAAGGACGTCTGCGTCGTGGTTCAGTTGCCAAACACCATAGAGCTGATAATAGCATACTTAGCTACGTGGAGAGCTGCGGCGTTCATCTCGCCGATGCCGATGCAATGGAGGGAGCACGAGCTGAGAGCAGTTTCCAAGATAGTCATGCCGAAGGTCTTCATCACCGCAGAGACGTTTAAGGGCTTCAATCACCTGGAGATGGCGAAGAAGCTCCAAGCCGAGTGCCCGAGCATCGAGCACGTGGTGGGCTTCTCTGAGTGGTACAAGGCATGTACCGAGTACAAGATACGTAGCGATCTGGACGAGGCGACGTCAATGCTTAACGCAAACGACATTGCTGTCGTACAATGGACTTCTGGGACGGAGGCCGAGCCTAAGGCGTGTCCGATGACTCACAACAATTGGGGCTTCTTAAGATTCTTCTACGATGAAAAGTACGGCGGCATCCTCAAAGACGGCGACGTCGTAATGAACCCAGCTCCCATCGTCAACATGACCGGCATAGGCGTCGGGCTCATTCCTTGGATGATGTGTGCAGGGACCTTCGTTTTGCACCATCCGTTTGAGCCATTGATTTTTGCCATGCAACTCGTCGAAGAGAGGGTTAACTTCACGCTTGCGGTTCCAGCCGTGGTCGTCGCGATGTTGAAGCACCCAGCCATAGACAAGCTAGACTTAAGCCACTTAAGGTACTTCGCACAAGGTGCGGCAGCACCACCTCCATGGACCTTCGTCGAGCTAAAGCGCAGGGGTGTTGAGCCGATGAACATTTGGGGGCAGAACGAAGGAACGGGGCTCTTCTCCTACGAGAAGACAGTGCCAGACCTAGAGGCCAGAGCTAGATGCTTCCCATGGCCTCGTAAAGGTATAAAATGGGAGATAGCCTTTTTCAATGCCATCGAAACGAAGATCGTCGACCCTGAGACTGGTAGAGAATTGACGAAGCCGGGCGAGATAGGAGAGCTCTGCTACAGAAGCCCATTGACTATAGCTTGCTATTATCGCCAGCCAGAGTTGACGAAGAAGGCCTTCGATGAAGACGGATTCTTCCATACTGGCGACCTCTTCCAGATAGTAGATGAGCGCTCAATAGCCTTCTTCGACAGGAAGAAGGACATAATTAAGCGAGGGGGCTTCACTATAAGCTCGGCCGAAGTGGAGGACGTCATAAAGAAGCACCCGAAGATAATGGATGCGGCCGTCGTCGGCTACCCCGACGAAAGGCTCGGAGAGAGGGTCTGCGCCTTCGTGGTGCCAAGGCCAGGAGAGTCCGTGACGCTCGATGAGGTAAAGGAGTTCATGAAAGAGTCGGGGGTGGCCATTTATAAGTGGCCGGAGAGGCTCATGATAGTCGATCAAATACCCAGGAACCCTCTTGGCAAGGTGCAGAAGGCCCTACTTAAGGAGAGGCTAAAGGAATTAAAGGGGATGTAAACCAACGACTGATGGCTAGCTAAACCATCAAGTCAGAAGAGGGCTTTACTTTGCCTTGAACTAGTACGAGTTGGTTTACATTGAAGAAGCCCTAGGTCAGTCGTGTCGCTTCCAAGCTCATCGCCTTGGAGATGAAATTTAGGTAAAGTGTTTTCCACGCATCCTTTAACTCCTTAGTCCTTGTTTGTGAGTCCTCGGCTTTAAAACCTGACATATCTCCATGACCCAAAATTCATACGATTTATACAGATAGCCATTATGTATATAGCCTTTTTCATCAACATTTACTAAGATCATAAATAGATAAACTAATTCATAAAATTTTGCTAGAAATCCTTATATAAATCTAGGTCAAGTATTTTTTTGTATGAGGCCAATTATAAAAGGCTTTCCATCTACGATGATGGACGAACAGCTAAATGTAATAGACATGTTAAAGTACGCTGCAAGGTTCTTCCCCAAGAGGGAAATAGTGTCGAGGAGATTGGATGGGACAGTCTTCAGATACAACTACTCAGAAGCTTTCAAAAGGGTCTCAAGACTTGCCAATGCACTCGAAGCCTTGGACGTGAAGGTCGGGGATAGAGTAGGCGTTCTAAGCTGGAACACGCACAGATTTTACGAGTTGTACTTCGGAATTCCGGGAATAGGAGCTGTACTACTCCAGATGAACCTGAGACTTCACCCAGGAGAGCTCGTATACATTTTAGAGCACAGCGGTGCGAAGCTTGTATTCGTCGACGAGTCCCTCTTACCGCTCGCTGCGAGATTGATGGAGAAAGTGAAGTTCAAGTGCGTTGTAATGAGCGATGGAAAGCCCCCCGAGACCCCCTTTGAAACCTATAGCTACGAGGAATTGCTGAAAGAGCAGAGCGATAAGTACGATTTCCCAGTGATCGATGAAAGATCAGCTTATTCGGCTTGCTACACCTCTGGGACGACGGGAAGGCCGAAGGGGGTTTACTATTCCCATAGATCAATAGTTTTGCACACGTTGGCCATCCAGATGGCTCTCGGATTAAAAAGCGAGGACACGTTCATGCAGCTCGTCCCCATGTTCCATGCTCAGGGCTGGGGAGCATTTTTCGCTGCAACGATCGCTGGCGCGAAGTTAGTCTTTCCAGGGAGATACACGACTGAGGATCTGAGACCGATAGTTGAGCTGATGCAGAGCGAGGGAGTAACAGTGACTGCAGGCGCTCCGGCGATCTTCATACCATTGTTGAACTATTTGCAGAGGCTAGAACCCAAGCCTAAGTTCAACATCAGAGCCGTTAGCGGTGCCAGCGAACCCCCGTTGGCTATGATGAGGGGATTGAAGGATTTCGGGATCGAAATAATACATGCCTACGGTGCGACTGAGACGACCCCGCTCGTTTGCATCAACTTCTTGAAGCCAGAGCTTGAAGCCCTGGGCGATGAGGAGAAATGGGAACTTAAGAGAAAGCAAGGAGTTCCTGTTTTCGGCGTTGATGTAAAGCTGGTCGACGAGAGCGGCAGAGAGCTTCCATGGGACGGGAAGACTATAGGGGAGCTTTGCATCAAAGGTCCTTGGGTCACCGGAGAGTACTACAGGGACCCGAGGACTTTCGAGTCCTTCTTAGAAGACGATACCGGGAGGTGGTGGAAGAGCGGGGATGCCGCTACCATAGACGAGCACGGGTACATAAAGATAGTCGACAGGTTCAAGGACTTGGTCAAGAGCGGTGGGGAGTGGATCAGTAGCGTCGACCTAGAGAACTGGATAATGGCTCATCCAAAGGTCTTCGAGGCTTGCGTCATAGGGGTTCCTCATCCGAAGTGGGAGGAGAGGCCCTTGGCCCTAGTGGTTCCAAAGCCCGAGTACAGAGATAAGATAACGAAGGAGGAGATAAAGGAGCACGTGGCGAAGAGGTTCGCAAAGTGGCAGATACCGGACGACATAATCTTCGTCGATGAGATTCCGAAAACGAGCGTCGGGAAGTTTAATAAACGAGCGTTAAGAGAAACGTACAGGAGCTATTATTCTTCAAGTAGATGATAGATGATGTGAGGCAATTATTAGATCAAGAACGACTATTGAGAAGCAAGATATAGAATTTCTTACGTTAACTTTTCTTTAATTCCACAAACCTTCTTTTTTACGACAACTCAGCATCGAAAACTGCTCATCTGAATACTCAAAAAGTTAAATTTACGTTCTTCTTCATGTGTACATCGAAAGTCATGCTCAGCGCAGAGAAGATCTTCATGGATAACGCATAAAGAGATGAACTAGATTATGGTTTTGTAACGATCGCCACGGAAGCAACGGAGTAAGGTCCGCCAAGGTTGTGAGCGAAACCTGCTTCCGCATCCTTCACTTGAAGCCCTTCGGCTTTTCCGAGGACTTGCTTCGCGAGTTCCACGATCATTCGCACGCCGCTTGCAGCTATCGGGTGTCCAAAAGACTTTAGACCGCCATCGGGGTTTATCGGAAACTCCCCATGGATCGTGGTCACTCCATCCCTTATGAGCTTTGCGCCTTCTCCGGGCTTGCAGAGCTGCATGTCCTGATAGTTTATGAGCTCGGTGATGGTGAAGCAGTCGTGGACTATACCGAAGTTCAGTTGCTTCCTCGGATTCTCGATCCCCGCCATCTTGTAAGCCATTTTCGCGGCTTTTACGGTGGCGGGAAAGCTTAAGAACGTCTCCGAAGGCCGATGCCATGGGTGCATCGTCTCGACGGCCATCCCTATGGCCTTTATCAGTGCGTAGTCACAGCCCAGCTTCTTCGCTATATCAGGTCTCGTCAGAATCACCGCGGCAGCGCCGTCGCTAACCGCGCTACAGTCATAAACCCCGAGGGGGTATGCGACGATCGGCGCTCTTAGAACCTCCTCTACTGTAACCTCCCTCCTGAAGTGGGCCTTTGGATGCCTCGCGCCATTGTAGTGATTCTTCACGGCTACCAATGCCAAATCCTCCTTCGTCCACTTCCACTCTTTGAACGCTCTGTTCGCCGCCAACGCGAACATTCCCGGCGCACTTATGTAGGGCATGCCAACGCTAAAGACCCCCTCTATAAATGGAATCCCCCTCCCCCCAGTGTCCATCAGCTTCTCAACGCCGGCAGCGATCACTATGTCGTAGACGCCACTCATTATCGCGAAACAAGCATTTCTGACGACGTCCATCCCAGTAGCGCAGTAGTTCTCGACCCTTGTTATGGGCTTCCCAAAGAATTTTAAGGAATCCGAGAAGACGTTCCCGCTCACGCCCGTGAAGGGATAGAAAGTCCCGCACCACACCGCGTCTACGTCCTTCAATTCTAGGTTCGCATCTCTTAGAGCTTCATGAACCGCCTCGACTAACAAGTCGTCGTGGTCTTTATCCCAGTGATGCCCGAACTTCGTCACTCCACACCCTATTATCGCGACGTCCCACGCCATGAAATCACCTCGGGAGCCTCACCTTCCACCCATAATACCTGAAGCCCCCCTTCTCAAAAAGGATTCTGAAGGTCCTCTCGACCTCCGCATCGCATTCTATCCCGCTGAAGTCCCTCAGGACGTCCGTCACCTCGAAGAAAACCCTCCCCCCGCCCTCTAAGTCAACTACAGCGACGCAGTGCGGATGCGCGCCGTCGCCTACGGTATTTCCGGGAGAGAGCAAGTAATCAATCGTGAACGTGTATATCTTCCCCCTAAAGCCCAATTTCACCTCTTCGAAGTCGTCTCGCGCTCCACATTCAACGCAACCCTTGCTTATTGGGTAACTCACAGTCCCGCAATTCCTGCACTTCATCCCATAAAACCTCAGGATCGACTTCTCCTCCCTCCAATACTTCGCGAGCGAGGGCCTATCGTGGGCCTCTCGAGAGCCCAAGAAACCTTTGTTGTAGAGGTAATCGCCATAGCTAATTTCCTTCTTGCTCTCTAGCATTCTCCTCAGGTTCGTTTGAAGGGGCTCGCTTATCTCGATGGCCAGCACGTCTACGCCTTCTCCGTAACCTCCGAGCAAGATCCTTCCAGGTCTCTCAAGCTGGGAAGCGAGCAACAAGAAGGGATGCACCGTCCCAGCGATCCCAACTTTGTCGAAGAAGAACTCTTCAGGCCTCATGCCTATTGATCTCATCAAGCTCTCATAACTCCTCGGATCTGGCGCTGAGCAGACGATCCTGTCGAAGTCCTTTGGGCCTACCCCTAGCTTCTTGAAAAGGGACATGGCAGCTTGCTGAACGGCTTCTCCGTACCCCATGCCGTCTAAGCGCATGTCGAAGCTCGTGACTTCATCTTTTAACATCCAAGCCCCTGGCAAGGGCTGGGAGTAGGAGCTATAGCCTGCTATTTTCGCCTTGCCCTCCCTCTCAACCGTTAGGGCCACGGCGGCATCGCCATAATATTGCTCGTACAAGCTACCAGGTTTTAGTGGGATGCAGTCAGACGCGACGACTAAGACCCTAGAGAATCTCCCCGAATCCACGAGGTCGTTCGCGGTTATGAGTGCATCGGTAGAGGCTCTCAGGCTTCCAGAGAAATCCATGGTAAACACGTCATCAAGGTCTAGGGCGGCGGCGATGAAGCTGGCTGCTTGCTTTATTTTGAACGGCGATGAGGTCGATGCGAACAACACGGCATCAAAGTTTCCTTTAAGTGCTCGTGCTGCCTCCACGGCCATAGTTATAGAGTCCTCGTCCCAGTGTGCAACGGACTTTTCGCCACCCAGCGATGGCAATCCCGTTGCTTTTGCTATCTCGTCCCTCTTTAGCCTCCAGACTGGTAAGTAGACGCTACAATCGCTTATCGAGGCCATGGTGCTCCAAAAGATTAAGTCAAAGAGGATTTGTATTTAAAATTTTTAGACAGACGTGGCTCTCTCCGTGACTACAATGCGCAGGCCATGCGACTCCCAAGGCATGGCTAGGAAATTGGAGCAGCACAAACCAGCGAAGAGAAGAAAGAGACTTAACGGACCACCTTTTTAGGTGTCGAGCTTCAAAGCAGAGCTAATCCCTTAAGGCTAAAACCGTCGCGTGAAGTGGTAAAGGAAAAGGGCTTACGATTCCTTATTCTCTCCTCTAATTCCAACGAGGCCTTCGATCACCTTTTGACTTCAAGGTCATTAACTTTGCATTACTCGAGTCGCTCTTGCAACCTCCACGACTTTCTTAGCCGAGGCCCTTGCTGTGCTAAGTGCGATCTCGTCCTTCTTAACTCTCTAGCTAGAATCACCCTGAAGGGCTCCTATAGGAAAGGCTCCGGTCACGAGCGGATTATCCGTTGTGGAGACGGCTTAAGCAGTCTAAGTAAGGCAGCGATTCGAGTCTCATCTTAGATTCAAACTACCATCGGGCTAATAAAAATGAGATAGAGGGGCGAAAGGCTCTTAGAAGTACTGCGCCGCTTCTCTGCCCAGCACATACCTCGCTATCGCGTTCTTCTGAATCTCTCTCGTACCCTCGACTATCTCTAGGACCCTCGCGAACCTGAACCAGCGCTCCACGTCGTACTCGGCTATGTAGCCGTAGCCTCCTAGGACTTCGACGGCTAAGTCGCAGGCCTCGACGGCTAATTTGGCGCCATACCACTTCAGCATACTGGCGAGCTTTACTGCCTCGTCCATCATCGCCTTATCGTGCCTGGCCCTCTCAACGACCTTGGCCGTCCTAAATATCATTGACTTTGCGAGCTCCACCTTTGTCGCCACATCCACGATCTGGTAGGCGAGCCCCTGAAATCCTGCTATTATCCTGCCGAAGGCCTTCCTCTCCTTGGCGTACTGAATCGCCTTCTCGAGAGCGGCTTCGGCAGTGGCCACGGCCGCGCACGCGACCTTAACCCTAGACTCGTCCAAGAACGATATCGCTTGGTAGAACCCTCTGTTTAGGTTAGCAGGTCCGCCCAATATGTCGTCGTCCGTGACCTCGACGTCGCTGAAGGAGACCTCGGCCGTTGGCGAGCAGTGCCAGCCCATCTTACCCTTTATGAGGGTTGCGTCGATGCCCGGCTTCCTCTCCACCACGAATACCGTCTGCCCCCTATATGGAGGCTTGGCGTTGGGATCTGTCTGAGTCAAGACGCAAGCGACGTCGAAAATCGTCCCATTAGTTATGAAGGTCTTAGTGCCGTTGATTTTCCAGACCTTGTCCCCGACCTTCACGGCCCTCGTGTCGAGAACTCGCGTTAGGTCGCTTCCTCCAGCTGGCTCAGTGAACATGGCAGTGGAGACTATCTCTCCCTTTGCGATCTTGGGCAACCACTTGGCCTTCTGCTCATGGGTCCCGAAGTTTATTAAGTAGTCTACACCGAAGATCCCGCACCAGACAGTGTATGCCAGTACGGGCTCGACTTTTACGGACTCGTAAATCACTATCAACTCTTCCATCAAGCCAAGGCCTTGCCCGCCGTACTCCTCAGGGATCTGCACGCTCAGATAGCCTTGCTGGCACATCTTCCTGTAGAGTTCCCATGGGAACTCGCCCTTCTCCTCGTACTCCCTCGACCTCTCGGGGGTGAACTCCTTCTTGGCGAACTCGCGGACGGCGTCTTGAAGTAGCCTCTGCTCCTCAGTCAACTCGAACCCAGTAAACATACGGTCACCTCGAAGGGGTAATAGTTCTCCCTTAGCTTTAAGAAATTTTCCCAGCCATCCATGTCCTAGCTCAGCGGCATGATCGCAACCTTAGGCATGTACGTGCACTTCGACCTGATGGCCTCGTTAGCAATCCTCAACACCGGCATTCTACCGGGATCATCCAAGGCCTCGCGCAAAGGGAAGGTATCATGCACGATTTAGATCCTAATCGAGTGGGGGCAAGGCAATGCGTCTACGGCGCAAGTCCATCTTTGATGAAGTTGCAGGGCGCATCTAAGAATTGAAGAAACGTTGAAATGGTGAAGGAGTCCCACGATAGCTACGTAAGCAGCGCACGGTGGTAAGCTAAGGCACAGGAGCAGAGGGGTAGGCGACGACCGAGGCTAAAATTGTCGGTCACGATATATACACAATGAAGCCCTATGCACGCAAATGGCTAGGCCTCGTGCTTCGGGACCTCTCGTAAAAATGATAATGCCCTGACGTAGCGCGGCGTTTCGAGGATCTAGGCTTTAAGTCCTTCTTAGAAAAAAGTTAGGGAAAAGGTTTTATCGACCTCGTTTACCACGCCTTTTCGACTATTATAGCGCCGTAGCTTCCATACGCTCCGTAAGCCGTGCAAAGCCCGACCCTCAACTTCTTGGTGGCTTGCCTCTCGCCAGCCTCGCCCCTCAATTGCAGGAACAGCTCGTGAATCATCATGAGCGCCTGACACTGCACGGCCTCGCCGAAGGACGCGGTGCCACCGCTCAAGTTCACGGGCAACCTTCCGTTGTGCCTTATCTCCCCTTTCCTTATCAGCTTGTCGGTCTCCTCTCGTTCCCATCCCATTGCTTGGTCGATCCAGTTTATCGTGTTGAAGCAATTGGTGTCGTGTACCTCCATTATGTCTATGTCTTCTGCCGTTATCCCCGCCTGCTTATAGGCTTCCTCTATAGCCCTACGCCACTCCGTAAAAGGCCTTACCGCCCTTCCTCCACCAGCCGTTGCGAAGTGGACAAGTCGAGGAGCTGGCTCGTTGGAAAGGGGACCGCCTATCGCAGACGCAGCTATCTTTACTGGTTTGTCCGTGAGTTTCTTAGCCCTCTCCATGTCCGCGACCACTATAGCACCAGCGCCGCTACTTGTGGCGGCTATCATGTATAGGTGCAGGGGGTCGCAGACCACCGGTGACTTCAGGACCTCTTCTACCGTGAACACCTTCCTGTACCTCGCGTAGGGGTTGCGAGCTCCGTATTCGCTGTGTATCACCTTCACCAGAGCCATAAGCTCCTTAATGTCCTCGACTGGCTTTCCCATCTCATACGCTCGTCGCCTTGCCCACATGGCCCAATATGACGGATTTGTTATGCCGACTACTTTATGAGGGTAGCCCGTGGCTAGGTCGGTATCGAGAACCGAGGGCGCTTGATAGTAGAAGCCGCGGGGGGAGTTATCAGCCCCTACAACCAATGCCGTCTTTATATAGCCGCTCTTTATCATGGCATCGGCCGTCGCAAAGGCTATTGCCGTACTAGCACATGCGCCACACACGTTTATGCACTTCATTCCATGAGAGCCGATTTTTGACGCAAGTCTGTGGGCGAAGTGTTGCGCGCTTATCGTGATGAATGAGGGGTTATCGAACGGCAGGGCCGTGGTGGTAGCTATAACGGCATCGACGTCCCTTGGTCTGAGCTTCGCTCTTCTAAGGGCCTCCACGGCAACGCTGGCCAACCTATCCATAAGCGAAGGAGTCGGTTCTCCTGACGCCGTCCACTCGGTTATCGCGGCACTTACGATAGCACTTTCGGTCATTTTCTCACCTCCTCCACGGGCTCGAAGAAGTACGTGAGGTACGCATTTTCTCCCTCAGAGTACAGCTCGCCGACTTTAAGCCTCACTTTCATGCCTATCTTCAACTTCTCCTCGTCCGTGGTCGTCAGCCTCCCCACTACGATTATCCCCTCTGGTAGCTCGACAGCTCCTATAGCATAGGGGGCTTTGTGATAGTCGAAGGGCGGGCGTAGGTCGTAGCGGTGGATCGTGTAGGAGTACAAGGTCCCCTCAGGGCTTAGGAGTATTTGCTCTGGCTCCTTGCTATGGTCACAGTCCGGGTTGTTGCACACATTGGACTTGGGAAATTGCACGCTCCCGCACACCGGGCACCTGCTACCTATCAGCCTAGGTTCATCGGATGGCCAAGTAAAGAGGCCATCTACTATTGGAACTTTCCTCTTCTCCTTGCTCATAACTTATCCCCGATCGAAGAGTGGAATGCCTAGGAAATTTAAGTTTTCTCTTGGCCCTGTAGGCGTGGCGATCTGATGTGTGCGTGAACATCTAATTTGCACATCACAAATAAGGTGCTTTTAGCTTCACCATACAAGAAATCTCTGTTAGCCCTCTTCCATCCCCTCCGTTCGAGTACTTGCGCAGTTGCAAGCCCTTAAAGTGCCAACGACAGCGATCGCTCGCTCTAACCTATAGCTCGTATCGCAAGCAGACGACTCCACTTTTCACCGCCGCTCTTCAACAAAAACAAGGTCCCCGGCTGGTGCTAGTTATGAGGAGCGCTTTCGAGGGGATCAAGTGGAGCCTTGAGGAACTGGCCGCTAGGGGCTTGGTGAAGGAGCTGCCCGACGCCATCTTAAACAACATAAAGGCCACGACCTTTTACGATCAGGCGAAGGACGTCGACTTGGTCATAGAGGCCGCCGTCGAGGACGCGGCGGAAAAATGTCAGTAAGTACATAAGGATCTCCTCAAATTGATGGGTCCTTCAAATTGCTACCCAAGTCTAACAACCAAGCAACGGCGCTCGGCCTGCGAAAGCCAACCACGAAGTTAGTCAAAGCCTCTCAAGGACTGCTCAAGCGATCCAGGTTCATTATCGATAAAATAGAGGGAGGTGGGAGTGGCGAGACCTTCTCAAAAGTACTGCGCCGCTTCTCTGCCCAGCACATACCTCGCTATCGCGTTCTTTTGTATCTCCTTCGTCCCCTCGACTATCTCCAGTTGCTTCGCGAACCTGAACCAGCGCTCCACGTCGTACTCGGCTATGTAGCCGTAGCCTCCTAAGACATCGATGGCTAGGTCACAGGCCTCGACGGCCAGCCTAGTGCCGTACCACTTCAGCATGCATGCTAGCTTTATGGCCTCGTCCAAGAGAGCCTTGTCTTCCTTAGACCTCTCAATGACCTTGGCCGCCCTGAAGATCATCGACTTTCCAAGCTCTATTCTAGTCGCCATCTCCACTATCCTATACGCAAGCCCTTGGAACCCAGCTATTATCCTGCCGAAGGCCTTCCTCTCCTTGGCGTACTGAATCGCCTTCTCGAGAGCGGCCTCGGCAGTAGCTATACCCATGCATCCAACGCCGACCCTAGCCTCGTCCAAGAAGGCTAACGACTGGTAGAACCCTCTGTTTAGGTTAGCAGGTCCGCCCAAGATGTCGTCGTCGGTTACCTCGACGTCGCTAAAGGAGACCTCGCCCGTTGGCGAGGCACGCCAGCCCATCTTGCCCTTTATGGGGGTCGCGTCGATGCCCGGCTTTCTTTCGACTACGAATATGGTTTGCCCCCTGTAGGGCGGGTTGGCGTTAGGGTCCGTCTGGGTTAAGACGCACGCAACACTAAAGGTAGTTGCATTCGTTATGAAGGTCTTGGTCCCGTTGATCTTCCAAGTTTTTTCTCCGACCTTCACGGCCTTCGTGTCGAGCACACGCGCCAAATCGCTCCCTCCGGCAGGCTCAGTGAACATGGCTGCGCTGGTAATCTCTCCCTTCGCGAGCTTGGGTAGCCACTTAGCCTTCTGCTCCTGAGTTCCGAAGTTTATGAGGAAGTTCACTCCGAAGTGCCCGGCGTGGACGGCGTTTGCGAGCGGCGGATCGATCTTCACGGTCTCGTAGACTACTATCAGCTCCTCAATAAGGCCGTAGCCCTGTCCGCCGTACTCCTCGGGGATTCTCAAGCCTAGGAAGCCGTGCTGGCACATCTTCCTGTAGAGTTCCCATGGGAACTCCTCCTTCTCCTCGTACTCCCTCGACCTCTCGGGGGTGAACTCCTTCTTGGCGAACTCGCGGACGGCATCTCGGAGTAGCTTCTGCTCCTCAGTCAGTTCAAAACCCGTAAACATACAGCTCTCCTCGTAAGCCAGAGATAGTTCTTTCCCCAGCTTTAGAATTTTCCTAGTTTGCTCATAATCTCAACTCAATCACGCAAGAGTAGGCCCTCAAATATTAGATGATGGCAGTCGATTAGCCCTCTTCCATCCCCTCCGTTTGAGTGCCTGCGCAACCGCAAGTCCTTAAAGGACCAAGGACAGCGATTGCTCAACTTCAACCTATAGCTCGCGCCTCGCTGCTATCGTCCCTCAGCCTCTACACGTACCATTATGGCCGTCTCGTATGTCGCTACGACTTCGTTTCTCTGGTTCCTCACGACGTTCCTAAACTTGATTATCCCTGCACTGGGTCTGCTTTTGCTGGGCCTCGCCTCGACGACCTCTGACTCTACCCATATCGTGTCACCTATGAACACCGGGGCTGTGAACCTAACGTTGTCTAGCCCTAAAAAAGCCATCACTTCCAAAGTAGACATCCTTCGAGCTCTTAGCGCTAATCCAGAGGCGACGCTTAGGGTCAATAGTCCGTGTGCGATCCTCTGGCCAAATATCGTCTTCTTCACGTACTCGGCGTTTGTGTGAAGCTCAGTCCAATCGCCAGTCAAGGCCGCGAACATCACTATATCGGCCTCAGTTATCGTCCTGCCGGGCGAGACGAACTTCTCGCCGACCTTAACTCCTGGGATGCCATCACCCTCGCTCATTTAAAACCCCGCAATAATCATGTAGAATGGCGCGTTAAAAGCTTTGCCGAGGGCGATTTCAAAGGATTGCCCGAAGTGAAGAGGAGGGCTTCGCAGGAGAACAACGCCCACTTTAAAGGCGTAATACCTCGCCTTCTCACTCGACCTCCCGTGCACTCGCCTATTGAAGGACCTCAAAGTCGAGGCATAAAGAGGTGCTTAGAGCGCTTAGTGGGCGCTTTCCGGAGGGTGAAGAAACCTGATCTAGCGGGGCCTTCAAGCGAACAAGTCGAGCATCCGAACCAAGGGTCGCGGGCTTTAAAAAGCGAAGGGCCTTCCAAGAAGACTAGGCGATCGAAGAAGGCCAAAACCAAGAGGCCAAGGACCAAGAAGAAGGCATCTGAGGGCCGGGGGAGGAGATCTAAGAAACGAAAAAGCGGGAAGACAAAGCGCCGAGTTGCATGAACCATTGAACCATCTAACGCGGGACCTTCACCAGTAAATGCCTTGGACGTCGAGGCGCGGCTCTAAGACGTGTGGCGAAGAGCCCATGGATAGCGCTCATGGCAAGCGAGGCCACGTCGTTTCGGCCCGTCAAAAAGATCTAACACAACTATGCCTTGAGCTTAAGAACTTCTTCGAAGAAGCTGACGACGGTAGCGCACACTTCCTTCTCATAGCCGAACCAGAAGTGGTCAGCCCCTTCTATCAGGAAAAGCCTCACTTGGCCATCAATTGCTCCAGCGCCCTCCTCGATGGAAGCGCTCGCGAACTCGTCCCTGTCCCCTAGGACTACGAGCTTCGGCACTCGGACGGCCTTCAAGAAGCCGAAGTCATATAGTGCGAGGGGAGGAGATATTAGTGCTAAGGCTTCGACGTTGCGGTCCTCTATCGTTGCGCGGGCTGCCACATAAGCCCCAAAGGAGTAGCCCGCGATGCCCATCTTGGTAACTCTGGGCGAGCCAAGGGACCTTAGAAAGCTGAGGGCCGCTCTCGCGTCTCGAACCTCGCCTACTCCTTGATCGTAAGCCCCCTCGCTCGCGCCCACGCCCCTGAAGTTGAAGCGAAGAGCGACAAGCCCCGACATCTCCAGGCCTCTGCAGAGCCCCTCCACTATGGCGTTGCACATGGACCCGCCGTAAAGGGGGTGCGGGTGGCAGACCACCACGCCAGGGGCGACATCGGCGTCAACCGGGACGTGTAGTATCCCCTCAAGGACTAGGCCGTCGCTCTTGAAGCTGACCCTCCTCTCCATGACTTAACCCCTTGGAAGGGCCTACCCTCT
>Ga0272445_1001601_pt1 | contig 17164 bp, 19 predicted proteins | sample YNPCB0031_FD_194404 | JGI IMG/M metagenome (GOLD analysis project Ga0272445, IMG submission 194404) | Hot spring sediment microbial communities from Yellowstone National Park, WY, United States - YNP-CB-003-1 | ecosystem: Environmental > Aquatic > Thermal springs > Hot (42-90C) > Sediment... | reverse complement strand
AGTAATCTGTGGTAATAAAATTTATTAGAGCGCCGGTTGCCCAAGCTTGAGAATGAATGCTTCTTTTATTTTAACATATTTCTTTTAGTGCTCTGTTTTTGGCCTCTTGTAAAAATTTTAATTTTATTTCTTTAGGAAGATCCAAGTTACTATTATAAATTCTAAATAAATTACTTAAGTCTTCAAGTCTTTGTGGCTTGTCGCGTAGGGAACCCATTTTGGGTTCCCTACGCGACAAGTAAAAGTTTAAAAAATTAATCTTGGTTATTATAGTAATTTTGGATACAGTCTATTGCGTAATCCTTATCGGAAGAACCTGAAGTAGTTGTTTGTGAATCTGATTGTGTTGTTGTGTTTTGATCGTCCATTTTTTTAGTAGCGGTTTTTAATTTTTCGACCTTAAAATAAAAATGGCCGGCTCGCGCCGGCCAGGTGATTTTGATTTTACAAATTTTTTTATATTAAATAAACCACCTAGCCGGCGGAGTTCCGACCAAGACAAACAAAACGATAATAATCCAATTTATTAATGAAAACTTACTCATTTGGTAAATAGCATTATATCACAAAAAATTTTTAATTGTCAAGAGTAATTTAGCTATTATTTTCCTAAGAATTTTAAAGGGTCAAAATAGCCATAATTTGTTGGATTGTGTGGAACATAACCATAACAATTCATAAGCCTATTTTTTAAAAAGCATTTTGCAGGTTTTGGACTTTCTAAAACAGGTTTTTCTTTAATTTCAAAATGTAAATGAACATCTAACTTAGAATTTTTATCGCAACCGTCTTCTCCTATTCGCCAATAATTACATCCATAACCAGTGGCTCCGACTTTACCAATTATTTCTCCTTTTTTAATAAAATCACCTACTTTTAAATTTGGATTAATTTCAGAAAGATGAGCGTAAAGAGCGTAAACAGTTTTGTATCTACCCGAATCTTGAGCGAATAAGTTACCCGAATGCTGACCGAATATATTTTTACTACCCGAATTCTGACCGAATTTTATGCCACTACCCGAATGTGGACCGAATGGGTTACCCGAATTAGGACCGAATTCATCCCCATTCGGTCGATTATTCGGGTAATTATTATTCGGTCGTTCAATTCGGGTATAATCTATTTGGTCGCTTGATTCGGGTAGTTCGTGTTCAACAATTACTACATTCCCTAATCCATGATCATTTTCTCCATTTCTTACAATTTTGACAACTTTGCCATCATAAATGTTATAGACATTTAAATCTTTGACATCAGGATTTGGTGCTAAATCGACTCCAGCATGTTGAAGATAATCAATACTTCTATCTGGTCCGCTAAACCATGAGGTTCTTAAAGGATTGTTAAATCTTTGCCTTACATAAAATTCATTTTTATTTACAGGAAAAACAAAATCTTCTTTAACTTCAAAATTATCTAAATCTTTATAAGAAATAATTAAATCTCCTGGTTTTGCTAATTCAAAAAATTCTTTAGCAAACTTTGACCAAAGACGAATGCAACCACCAGTAAAATCGCTGCTAACTCTTTCACCATTTAAATAATAAGGAATCTCATGAATAAAAAAATCTTCATACATTTGGACAGCATAATTCATATAGACAGGAAAGATTGAGGAAATATGTTTTTCTTTTTTAATACCAACACGAAAATATCCTGTTGGCGTTTGATACCAAACTCCTTCAGGAGCTTGATAAGCAATAGGAATAATTTCTTTTGGTTTTCCATTTTCAAAAAAATAAATTTGATTTTTAGATAAATTGATTTCCCAAACGCGATCTTCATAAATTTTAGGTTTAAGATTTTGATTTTTGATTTTGGAATCAAAACTAATATCAAAGTTATTATTAAAGAAAAAAACTTCTTCTTTGGCTAAATTAACAAAAAATCCTGCTATAAAAAATAAAACAAAAATAAAAATAACAAAAATTTTTATCTTCATTTGAAATTATTATACTTTTATTTTCTAAAAATAACTGTTATCTCTCCTTTTAATTTTCTTTTCCCCAAAATTTCTATCATTTCCTCTAAATCTCCTCTTAAATATTCTTCATAAATTTTTGAAATTTCTCGAGCAATGACAATTTTTCCTTCCTTAAAAACTTCTTTCATAACCATTAAAGTTTTCAAAATTCTTTTTGGAGATTCATAAAAAACTATGGTTGCTTCTATACCTTTCAATTTTTCAAAATAATTTTTAAGCCCTTTTTTCGGTAAAAAACCTAAAAATAAAAATTTATCAAGAGGAAGCCCTGAGCCAACTAAAGCAGTTAAAAAAGCAGAAGGTCCAGGTAAAACCTCGATTTCAATATTATTTTCTAAGCAAGCTTTAATTAATTTATAACCAGGATCAGAAATACCAGGCATACCAGAATCAACGACTAAGGCAGCATCACTTTTTTTCAAAATTTCTAAAAGATAAGGAATTTTTTCTTCTTCTTTAGGAGCAAAATAAGAAATTAATTTTTTATTTTTAATTTGATAATGATCAAGCAAAATTTTTGCTCTTCTTGTATCCTCACAAAAAATATATTCAACTTCTTTCAAAACCTCTAAGCTTCTTAAAGTGATATCTTTTAAATTTCCTATAGGCGTGGGGATAATATAGAGTTTGCTCATAAAATTTCAATAAGACATTATTTTTAAAATTTCTATAACTTTTACATTTCGCATTTCTGAAGATGATTCTTTGCCTTCAATTTTTACAAATTTATTATTAAATGAATCTAGATTAAACTTTTCAGAAAAAGCAAAAAAGACTTCATTTGGAGTAAAAAAAAGAAATTCATATTTATTAAATGTTTTTGTTGGCATTTTAAGAAGATAACCTTTATACTTGTTTAACTTTATTTTTGCTTCATCAACAGAAATTATTGAAAAATATGGAGATGAAGCTTCTTTTAGGATTTTATTGGAAAAGGCATTTTTAAGTTCTATTTTGAAAAAATAAGATGTTGAAGGCGGAAAAGAAAGAGGGATTTTGAAATTAAAATTATAATTTTCTCCAGGGATAAATGGGATAGTTTCTTCTTTTAAGGGTGATGAAGTAACATTTAGGTTATAAAGTTTTATGTGCCAAAAATAAGGTATGGCATATTCAGGATCATTAGCTTCAACAGATGTTATTCTTTCAGGAAGCTCTAATTTAAAGCTAAGTCTTAAGTTATCTTCTGGCCTAAATTTAGATTTACTTGTAGGAAAAGTAATATTAATTTTGCCTCTTAAAAGTTTTTGATCAAAATAATTTATTTTGTGGATAAAAGAAAGAATTTTCAAAAAAACTTGATTAAGTTCTGGTTCCGGAATAGAAATCTGAGCGAAAGAAAAATGTGCAAAAAATAAGAGTATTAAAAAGGAAAGTAAAAATTTTCTCATTTTAGTTATATTTTAAACTCTTTTTAATATAAATCAAAGCTCCGTAGATACCTGCTTTTTCTTTAAGATTTGAGAAAGTAATTTTAGGCCTCAAATTAAATGGAAAAAGTTTTTTAAAGTTACTTAAAAGAATTTTTTTATTTAAACTTTTAATTAAAGAGCCATTTAAGATAATTGCTTCTGGCGACCAAAAAAAACTTACATTAATTAAAAAAGCACTTAAAATTTCTGAATAAAAATTCCATATATTTTTATCTTTTATTTCTTCTGGCTTTTTATTAAAAATCTTTTCTATAACTCTTCCAGAAAAAATATTTTCAAATTCAAAAAATTTCTCCTCAATTAAAAAAAGTGTATGACCAGGTTCAAATCCGAAAAATTTTTTATCGATTTCTCTATTAACAATTCTTACGCCTCCCACTCCTGTTCCTAAAGTAATATAACCAAAAATATTGAATCTTTTTCCTTTACCAAAATAAGCCTCTCCTAACCCTTCTAAAGCAGCATCGTTTTCTAATAAAATCCTGCACTTTAAAATTTTTTCTAAATCTCTTTTTATGTTTTTATTTTCAAAATCTTTTAAATTAGGAGCATAAATCAATTTATCTTTATTTCGATTTAAAACACCAGGAAGACCGAAAGAAGCTGATTTTATTTTTAGTGAAAAAAATTTATCTTTAAAAAATTTCAAAAAATCAAAATAGTTTTGATAAGTATTAAAAATTTCTATTTTATCTATTCTTTTAAAATTTTTACTTAAACCTATTTTTGTTTTTGTAGCTCCTATATTAACCAAAAGAAACATTTAATTTTACCAAGTAATTTGTTGTTTTCAAATTCTTCTAAAAATTTGATAATAACTTCATCGATAAATTTAAACATTATTCAATTAAAAAGAGATTGGTTAATTGATCATATTTTCTTTCTATTTTTGAATTAAATGCAAAAAACATAATTTCACAAGTAGGAAAAATAACTAATTTTCTTAAATGACCAGAAATTGTTTTTAAATTTTTATCTCCTAAAGCAGCATGAATATGAAGATAAAGATGATTTTCTTTCAAAGTTAAATTTCCTATTAAGCTTGCTATTTCAAGTTGTTTCTTAAATTTAAACCAATCATAATCTTTTTTCTTTTCATTGTATCTTCCAATTTCACATTCTTTACAAGCGCCAATACCATAAAAAAATCCAGACTTAATTTTATTCTTTTCTGCAAAATTAATTAATGACTCAAAAACTTCTTCGTTAGGCTCTATTCTTAAAAGATATTGATTTTTGTTTATTTTTTTGACGATCATTTATCTACTTTTGGTAAGGTAATTCCTTTTTGACCTTGATATTTTCCTTTTCTGTCTGCATAAGAAATTTTACAAGGTTCATCAGCTTCTAAAAAAATAACTTGTGCTATTCCCTCGTTTGAATAAATTTTTGCTGGAAGAGGAGTGGTGTTGGAGATTTCTATAGTCACATAACCTTCCCAACAATTACTTGACCAACATGCTTTTCCATTTCTTCTTACATACAATGTATGATTGGGGACAGTAATATCATAAACATAATCATTATAATCAATTAATGAAAATGAATTTTTATAAATCTTAGGAGTTAGATGTGTTTTGCTAATCCTTATCTTATAAATATCATAATTAGCTTGAACAAAATGTCCCTTTAATATCTTCTTTTTATAACTTGTTTTGGGAATTTTTCTTACAATTGCAGCCCATCCGCATTTTAGAATAATCTCTTGAAGATCATCTGCTAATTTTTTTGAAGTAGTGGTATAAGTGAGAGTTTGTAAATTTCCATCTCCCAAAAGAAAAGAAGAAAGCAAGATTTTTAAATATGAAGGGGCAAGATTTTTGATTTCTTTAGGAATAAATTTTTCTGGAGCATGTCCGAATTGTTTTAGATATAAACAAAGGGATTTATTCAGACATACAAACCCTTCTTTGGTCTCGAAAAACTTAAAAGGCAATTTGCTTAGCCATTTTCTAATTATTTTTCTTTTCTTAGGATCAAAACAAGCTATTTTAACAACATAGTTTCTCTTCTTTTCGTCCATATAAGCACTACCTTCAGCTAACCAAATACCAAAAAACTTTAGCCAGTCTTTCATTTTGATCTTAATAGGTTTTAAATAAAAATCGTGCAGTTCATTCAAATTCTTATTCAATCCCCAAACAAAAATTCTATTTGCTCCTATTTTTCTTCTTTTAAAAATAGTACTTTTTTCCAAAAAACCTTTAGAATATAATTCATCAAGATAAAAAAGCAAGGTCCTATGAGGAACTTTGTTAAGATTATTTTTAATACCAACAGTGGTTAAATTATTTTGTTCTAACATTTCTAATATAGAAGTTAGGTTTTTAAATTTATTTAATCTATTCTCATCTAACATCCTTGGAAGATAAAAATATTCTCTCTTCTCTCCTTTCCAATTAGCATCCCTTTTTAGTTCATAGTTATACTTTCCATATACATCTTTTGCTTTTACAAACTCGAAGTGTTTCCTCCATCTTTTTCTCACTAAAAGTAAATGATCAGGGGTTACACACAGATCTATATTCCTTCCTCTAATTCTTATCATTTTGCCTTTATATCTAAATTTTTGAAATTTAATCGGCCTTTGATATTCTAGTTCTCCTTTACTATTAAGAGTTGCTAATAGATCATCTTGCCTTAGCTCATAGAATTTCTTCCAACCATCTATAGTTAAAACTTCTGTTTCTTTATCATAGCAAGGTTCGAGAGGTGTGACATTAACAATAATTCCGCATCTGGCATAACTTGATTTTCCCAAAACAATTCCTAATATATTTCTTGGAATTTTGAAATATTCAACTGATCTTGCTAAAACAAATGAATTTGGAGGTACAATACAAAATTTTCCTTTATGCCTTATAAAATAATTTTCTTTAAAATTTTTTGGATCAATTATTTCGGTTGGATAAGCGTTATGAAAGATGTAAAATTCATCAGCAACTCTCATATCATAACCATAACTTGAAAGACCATAAGAAATTTTTCCTTTACGAACTAACTTCGGAGCAAAGGGCTCAATCATTTTATGCTTTATTGCCATATGTTTTATCCATTCATCGTTTTTTATCCCTGCCATATTTTTTATTTTACTTTAAATTTTCATTTTTTATAACTTCTATTACTTTATTTACTGGTTTAGGTGAGGTTATGATAAGAGGTTTTTGCGTTTTAATTATTGAAGGAAGATTGTCCTTTTTGATAATTTTATCATCATCTAACCAATAAACTTCCAAGTCAAGATAAGTGTTTTGATTCCAAAAACTTCTTATTTGCTTATCAGGAAAAATAAAAATCATACCATCATAATCAACTGGTTTTTTAACAAACATTAAACCTCTTTGCCATTCTTCTTTTGTTTTTGCTTCTCTAAATAAATAAATTTTATTTTCAAGTTCATAGGGCACTAATCTTTCGCTCATTTTTTCTATTTGAAAATTTTCATTTAAATAAAATTTTCTAAAATAAATGTCTTCAATTTTTTTATTTTTAATATAAACCTCAACACCACCGCCAGTCATTGTTTCTTTAGAAAAATTTTGATCAAAAACAAAATTACCTAAAGAATAAAAAATAAATTTTCCATTGTATTTTTCAACATTTTGTATTACATGTGGATGATGTCCAATAACTAAATCAGCACCAGAATCAATAGCTAGTTTTGCTAATCTTCTTTGTCTTTCATTAGCTAATTTTTGATATTCTTCTCCCCAATGAAAACTAACAATTAAAACATCAACTTTTTCTTTCGCTTTTTTAATAATTTCAGACATTTTATCATTAACAACAGCAATGCCCAATTTATTTTCTCTAACCTCTAAATGTTTTAAAAAATCAGAAAAACCCAAAAAGCCTATTTTTGTTCCGTTTTTTTCAATAACTAAAGGCTCATAAGAAATTCCGAAATATTTTATATTATTTTTATCTAAATTTTTTAGAGTATCTTCAAAGGCTATTTTGCCATAATCAAAAATATGATTGTTAGCTAAATTTACTATGTTTATATTTGACTCATTTAAAGCTTTAGCAACATCTGGATTCATCCTAAAAGAATATTTGCTTCCTACTTTAACTCCGTTTTCAGAAATAGGGCCTTCTAAATTAGCTGCTACATAATCAAAGCTTTTTAAATAATCAAGTATATTTATAAAAGGAAAAACATATTTTTTATTTAAATCTCTAATTTTTTTCTCTACTGATCTTGTCATCATTACATCACCAACAAAAAGAATTTTTGTTTCTTGAATTTCTTGATTCTCTTTTTTCTCAAAATTAAAATTAAATTTTCCTGTAGGTAAAATTTTAGGAATTAGAAGTAAAATAAAAAGTAAAAGCAAAAATAGTAAAAAAATTTTAAACCTCATCTTAAATGATAATAAGAATAAAAACACATAAAAATAAAGAGGTTGTTGATCTTACAGAAATTATAAATGATTTTCTTAAAAAAGAAAAAGAAAGAGAAGGTTTTGTTTATCTTTTTGCTTTGCATACAACCTGTGCTTTAACTACAGCTGATTTAGATCCTGGAACTGATTTAGATATGTTAGATGCTTTTAAAGAAATGATACCAAAACTAAATTATAGGCATCCTCATAATCCTTTTCATGTGGGAGATCATATTATGTCTTCTATAATCGGAACCCATTTAATTTTACCTTTTGAAAATCAAAAACTTATTTTAGGAACCTGGCAAAGAGTTGTCTTAATAGAACTTGATGGCCCTAGAGAAAGAGAAATTTATTTAAGAGTAATTAAATAAAAGTTTTAAAAAGGGAAATCACCATGTCGATTGTTTGGTTCATTTTTTATTTCTCTTTCTATATGGTCTCTATGGTCTCTGACAATTTTTAAAATTTGTTCTCGGATATATGAATCATTTAAAAGTTGGTTAATATACTCTTCTCGTCTAATATGATAATAATCTGGTGCTATTCCAATAAATCTTAATTCAACATTTCTAAATTCTGGATTATTAATATCAAAGTCTTCTGGAACTGTAATTTCTACGGTATAAAACACCCCTGATATTTCCAATGTTGATATTATGACAATTTTACTCTTCTTTGTTTTTCTTCCCATCTTACTAATTTTCTCACAATTTTGTTAAATTTTTCACCTCTATCGAATTCATTTTTAAATTTTTCAAAAGAAGCAGAGGCAGGAGAAAACAGTATCGTAGATGAATTACCCGAATATTGACCGAATACTTTACCCGAATTTTTACCGAATTTTAAATTTTCATTCGGTTTTTTATTCGGGTAGTTTATTCGGTTGTCATTTGGGTAGATTTTACTTGAATTATCTAGTGTCAAAGCTTTAATAACTGCTTCCCTTAAATCCTCAAAAATATTTTCTTCTATAAGAGGGTATTTTATTTTCTTCAGTTCTTCAATTAATTTTTTTGTGGCGCTACCATTAAGAAGTATTAAATTTTCTGGTTTAATTTCTTTTTTTATTTTCTTAGCTAAATCTTTGAAATCTAAATTTTTATCAGTTCCTCCAGTAATTAAAATTAAGTTTTTATATTTTTTAAACCTTTCAATAGCATTAATTGTAGCATCAGGAGATGTTGATGCTGAATCATTAACTATCATTAAATTCTTATCTTGATAAATAATTTCTTGTCTAAATTTTGGTGTTTTTAAACTAAAAATAAAATTTTTTAATTTTTTAATTTTATTTTGAGGATTTTTTACATTTTTGGATTTTAGATAAAGATAAAGAGTTAAAAGAGCAAAAAGTAAATTATAAAGGTTGTGTTCTCCGTAAATTTCTTTAAATTTTTTTATAGGAAAAATTTGGTATTCCTTCTCATCTTTTATAAAAACTTTCTCATCTTTAACATAAATTCCTTTTGGCGGTTTTTTCTTTAAAGAAACAAAATAAACTTGGCTTTCAGGTTTTAGCTTTAAAAAGAATTTTGTCCATTCATTGTCTAGATTTAAAACTAAAAAGTCATCTTTAGTTTGATTTAGAAAAATTCTTGCTTTAACGCTAGCATATTCTTCAAAACAAGAATATCTATTTAAATGATCATTATAAATGTTAGTAATTATTGCTATCTTGGGAGCTTTAATAAATCCGCGTTCATCAGCTGTTGGATAAAACTCTAGCTGAAATGAAGAAAGTTCTAAAACAGAAACAGTATTTTCTTTTGTTTTATCCAGAATTTTAAACAAACTTCTTTCTGGTTGATTACCTCCTAATAAAATATCTCTACCCGAATGCGGACCGAATTTATTAACCGAATCAGGACCGAATTTTATGTCACTACCCGAATGCGGACCGAATAGGTTACCCGAATCTTGACCGAATGTTTCATTTCCATTCGATCGGGTAATTCGGGTAGATTCTATTCGGTCGCTTGATTCGGGTAGTTCATTTAGTCGGGTATTCGGATAGATATTGTAAACCCGCTTTAATAATTCGTAAATCCAAGTTGTTGTCGTTGTTTTACCTCTTGTTCCTGTAATAGCAATAATATCTCCTTTAGCATATTTAAAAAATAAATAACAATCATTAACTACTTCTTTCCCCTTCTCTCTAGCATAGTTTGCCCATTCGCTTTTATAACTCACACCAGGATTAAAATAAATAATATCAGAAGAATCAATATCTTCAAATCGGTGTTCCCCTAAAATATATTTTGCTTTTATTTTTTTAAGTCTTTTAATTGAAGGCAAAAGATCTTTTTTCGTTTTTTTATCAGTAATAATAAGTTTAGCTCCATTTTTATAAAACCATTTTGCTGCTTCAATTCCTCCACCTAAAAGACCCAAACCGAAAATTAAAACCTTTTTACCTTTAAACAATTTATTTTTCATTTTCAAAGAATTTATCTCTTAACTTTTTATATTTTATTGAAACTTTCAAAAAATTGTCCTTGTCTATTTTGAAATTTTTTAGAAATTTAATAAATTCTTCTTTTTCTTTCTTTATGTTTTCATAATTATTTAATAATATTTGATTCCACATATAAGGGTTAGAACTTACAAGTCTAGTTACTGTTCTAAAACCTGTGCCAGCGTATTTTAAATAACTTTTATTTTTTTCGTAAACATAAGCGAAAAGATAAAGAGTGAGGAGATAATTAAAGTGGGAAATTCTAGATGTGATTTTATCATGATCCTTTGAAGATAAAATAAAGGGTTTGCTTCCTAAATTTTGAACAAAATTAGAAATTAGATTTATAGAAGATTTTTTATTCTTTTTATGCGGCGTTATTATCCACGGATAATCAATAAAAAGTCCTATTTTGCTATTTTCAAAACCTGATTTATGCCATCCAGCCATAGGATGAGTACCTAAAAATTCTGTTTTCTCATCTGACAAAATTTCAAACTCTTTAACAATATTTTCTTTGATGCTTCCGGTATCTATAACCAAAATTTCGTTTCTTAAATTTTCATTTAAATTTTTTATTCTTTTAGCTATTTTTAAGATTATTTCTATAGGAGCGCTTATAATGATTAAATTAGAATTTTTGATAAGATTTTCGAAATTAAATATTTGATCTATAATTTTCTCTTTATAGGCTTTTTGAGAATCTTTATCTTTAAAAATCCCAAAAATTTTTATTTCTTTATTAATATATTTTAAAGTTTTAGCAATTGAACCTCCGATTAAACCTAACCCTATTATTCCAACATTACCAGAATTAATTTTTTTATTTTTCAAAATTCTTTCTTTTTTGCTGATATCAAAAATATTCTCATAAATATCAGAAATAAAATCACGAATTAAAATATCTTTAGCTTTTAATGATAAATTTTTTATTATCTCATCTTCTCTTTTTTTAGAAGTTAAAGGAAGTTTAAGCTTTTCTTTTAATATATTGATTTTTCTTACAATAGATAGCCTTTTTTCTAAAAGTTTTAAAATTTTAAGATCAATTTTATCTATTTCTTTTCTCAGATTATTTATACTATTTTTAATCATTCTTTCATTAATTTTTTAAATTCTTCCACCATAGGTACTTCTTCTGGTTCAACTTTATATTCTTTGGCAAGATAAAAGGAAGCCCAATCAGCTAAAACGATAGAGGAAAAAATTTTATGAAATCTATTTTGACCTTCAAGTTTTAAAACTTCTACTTTTAAATTTCTTTCTTCATATAAATCTTTTAAAATTGTCATTCTTTTTTTAATTTTCGGATGATCTTCTTCATCAAACAAAATTAAAAAAATAAAATTTTGAGAAAGATTTTTTGTAGTTTCTTTTCTGTCAAAACCTGTCATTTCATTATGATTGAGTTCTGGAAAAACATTGTAAAATGCAGGAATTTTGCTTGTTTCATTAAATTTAATTTTCCAAATATAAGCGATAGCTTGATTTTTTTCTGAAGAATAAATTATAGGAATTTTGTCTTTTATTTTTTGAGCCAAATCTCTTCCCTGCTCTTCTAACTTTTCTGGTTTTAAGAGATAAACAAGTTCGCTAATTTCTTTAACTTCTTTTTCTCTATTTAAAATTTTTAAAAGTGCTTTTGTATGGAATCCCAAAGCTAAGCGGGGTTGAATTTTTGGTTCAGGTAATTTTATAAAAGGGATATTATATCGTTTGCTAAGTTCAAGGAGCTTACCGTTATAAGTTATTGAAGCTGTCTTAAGTTTTTTCTCTAAAGCTAAATTAAAGGAATCAATAACTTCTTCGGTATTTCCAGAGTAAGAATTAAGAATGATAAGACTTTGCTTTAATGTTTCTTCGGGTAAAGATGGAAGACCATAATTTTTATGAACTAAAATATTGAAACTTGGATCATAGGAGTTTAAAATATCTGCGGCTAAATGTGAACCTCCCATTCCTACAGCAATAAAATTTTTCACTCCTTCAAGAGATAAATCACCTTCGAGTTTAGGTTCATATTCAAATTGTTTATTAAAATTTTTAATAATTTCGTACATTAAGTTTTAAAGTAAATTAATAAAAATATCAAAATTTCTAAGAATAATTTTATCATTATTAACTTTAAAAATTTTTACAATCTATTTCATGTTAAAATTAAACTATGGAAAATTTAAAAGTTTGGGATTATAAACTGCCAAAAAATTGGAGACCGAAAAATGATTTTGAATGGCAGTGGTATTTAGAAAGACTTTTATTTGAAAATTTTTTAAACAGTAAAATATTCTCAAATGAAAGTTTTAGTGACAGGTGGAGCAGGTTTTATTGGAAGTAATTTAGTAGATAAATTGATCAATGAAGGACATAAAGTTTTTGTTATTGATAATCTTTCAACTGGTAAAAAAGAAAATTTAAATAAAAAGGCAATTTTTTATAAAGCAGATATTTGTGATTTGAATAAAATTTTGCCTTTGTTTAAAGGAATTGATTATGTTTTCCATTTAGCAGCTAATCCAAGAGTTATGTTTTCTGTTGAAAATCCGATTGAAAGTCATAAAGTGAATGTTAATGGTACTTTAAATGTTTTATACGCAAGTTATAAAAATAAAGTAAAAAGATTAATTTTTGCTTCGAGTGCTGCTGTTTATGGAGATATTAAAAAATTGCCATTAAAAGAAAATATGACTCCAAAGCCAATTTCTCCTTATGGACTTCATAAATTAATTGGAGAATTTTATTGTAAGTTATTTTCAAATCTTTATAATTTGGAAACAGTTTGTTTAAGATATTTTAATGTTTATGGACCAAGAATGGATCCAAATGGACCTTATGCTTTAGTTATTGGCAAATTTCTAAAACTTAGAAAAGAAAACAAATCCTTAACAATTTATGGTGACGGCAAACAAACAAGAGATTTTGTTTATGTTGACGATGTTGTTAGGGCAAATATTTTAGCAATGAAAAGTAAAAAGGTTGGAAGGGGTGAGGTTATCAATATATGTTCAGGAAAAAATTATTCAATAAATTATATTGCCAAATTAATTGGCGGAAAGAAAATTTATCTTTCAGCAAGAAAAGGAGAAATAAAGCACGCTTTGGGAAACAATTCTTTGGCTAAAAAACTTTTAAGCTGGAAACCAGAAATTAGTTTGGAAGAAGGAATTAAAAAATGTAAAGAATATTTTTATAATCTAAATTAATGAAAATATCCATAGTTATACCTTGTTATAACGAAGAAAACACAATAGAAGAATTGTTAAATAAGGTTTTAGAAGTTCAATTACCTGAAAATTGGAAGAAAGAAATTATTGTTGTTGACGATGGTTCTACTGATAATACGAAAAATATTTTAAAAAAATATAAAGACAAAGTTAAGATTATATTCAAAAATAAAAATGAAGGCAAGGGTGCTGCTCTCAAGGAAGGATTAAAGCACGCCACAGGAGATTATATTCTTATTCAAGATGCAGATTTAGAATATGACCCTAATGATTATATAAAACTTTTAGAGCCTATTAACAAAAATGAAGCTCAAATAGTTATAGGTGTTAGAAAATTTAATAAATTTAATTTATTTTATGTCGGCGGAAAATTGTTGACAAGAATTTTTAATTTTTTTATTGGTTCAAATTTTTCTGATAATGCTACCTGCTACAAATTGTTTCCAAGAAAATTGATGCCCCAAATTTTAAAATATAAGGAGAATGATTTTTCTTTTGATAATGTTTGCTTAAGTTATGAGCTTTTTAAATCTGGTTTGAAAATAAAAGAAATTGAAATAAACTACAATCCAAGAAAAGAAGGTAAAAAGATAAAAATAAAAGATGGTTTTCTTGTTCTATTTAAAATTTTGGATATTTACTCAAAAACAAAAAAAGGTGAAAATCTTATAAAAATTTTATCAACTGTGTTAATAATTTTTATTTATACCTTATTGGTTCTTAATAATATTAATTCTCCATTTTTACATATTAGCGAAGATAATAATGGTTTATACGGAGTAGCAGTTATGAATTGGTTAAATAAAGGTATACTGAATTTAAAGTTTGGCATGTATACAAAAGATTTTATAGATAGTAATTTTGACCCAAATAATTTTTATACTCATCACCCGGCATTTTTTTTAATTCCTACATATATTTTTTACAAAATTTTCGGAATTTCAGAAGCTATAACAAGGTTAAGCGTATTTTTTGTTTATTTAATCTCTTTAATAATATTTTACTTAGCCTTAATAAAAATATTTAATCAAAAAACTTTGCCTTTACTAATATCGCTTGTATTTGCAATTCTTCCTTCAAGTATATATTACGGAAAATTATTAGAGTTAGCAGTTTTTGGAGTTCCAACAGCATTAATTACATTCTCTTTATTTGTCTTTTACAAATTTAAAAGCTCAAAAATAAATTTAGCTTTATTTCTAATATCAATACTAATTGGTGGATTGACAAATTGGTTTTATTACTTTATGCCCTTATCTATTTGGCTATATGTGGTGTTTTTTGGTGATTTTAAAAAGAATGAAAAAAATAATTTACTAATCTTTATTCCAATTTTTACAATTTTTGCTTTTCTTTTAAATTTCTTACATTTTTATATATTGAAGGGACCAATTTTTTATGAAGATTTAAAAAATGCCTTTTATGCAAGAAGTTGGAATGTTCCGTTCATTCCATGGTTTTTATCTATATGGAGCAGATTAAATCTTAATTTCACAACTTTCTTTTTAGCGACATCCTTTATAGGATTCATTTTCTTTATTAAAAATTTTAAAAATTTTCATGTACTTTTACCATTAATTTTGTACCCATTATTAATTTTATTTGTTTTTAGACAATGGTCTACTCATCCGTATGGTGTTATATTTTTCTCAGGAGCAATAGCAAGCTTAACAGGACTAATTTTTTATGAAGGATTTAAGAAAAATGCCTTTATAGGTATAACTTTAGTAATTTTAATATTTTCTTTAGGTTACTACTTATCTTCTAAACAAATGTACATTTTCTATAACAAACTTTGGATATTAGGTCCTAAAGATATAGAGTTTTTAAAAAATATTAAAACAAATCTAAAAAATTATGATCTTTGTGAAGCTAAAAATGATATAGGGCTAGATTTTAGTGGCATAATTCAGTGGTACTTAAAAAAAAGTATTTTACGATCTCCTGATTGCATAAATAAATCAAAAATAGTTTTAATAGGAAATCCTAATTTTGGAAAATTTTATCAAGAAGAATTAAACAATTTTTTAAATAACGGATATAAATTTATTGGCTGTTTAGATTTTTGGTGTGTTTTAGAAAAATGAAAGGAGAAATAAAAAAATTTTTTAAATATGGGATGGGGGGTGGATGGGCATTTTTAGTTACTTTTGCATTAACATATCTTTTAACTGAAAAAATTCATATTTTTTATCTAATCTCAGCAATAATTGGTTATTTATCAGGATTTTTAATTAATTTTACCTTTCAAGCTTTTATAACTTTTAAAACTAAAACAGAACTTTATTTTCGAAGATTTTTAAAATTTTGTTTCTTTCAAATAATTGGTTTAGCTTTTTATTCTTTTTTATTAGCCTTTTTTACCGAAATTTTAAATATTTACTATTTGTATTCATTAATTTTATCTTCTGTCTTATCTTATATTTTAAATTTCTACTTAGCTAAAACTTTTGTTTTTAATTAATGCAATTTTATTTCACTATTATCTTTAACTCTGCTTTCTTGACATTACTCAAAGGCCAATAGGATTCGATAATAAAGTCTTTATCAGCAATAAATTCGACTTCTGTTTTTTGTCCGGGTCTAACTGGTTCAGTTTTGAATTTTTCACTTCTAAAATCTAAACCTCCATAATAGACATTACTTGATCTTACATAAAGATAAAGCTTAACTTTTGCTCCTTTTATAAATTCCAAGCTTGAAGGATAAAAACCGTAATCATCTGCTTCAACTTTTGCTTCTGCTAGTGCCTGAGTTTGAATTGTTGGAGTTTGAAGCGTTGGAGTTTTAACCGGACATCTTTCTGCTTTCATCCAGCCTGGAGGAACATCGCAAGGAGTTGGAAATTCTTTACATTCTAAAGGATTTTGAGGATTGTAAGCAGGAGTGATGACTTGAATGCAAATTCTTGGTGTTGAAGTAACTGGTAATTTTGGTTCAATGGGGCGAAATATTGGTTTAGGAACACTAACAATATTTCTTACAATTAACGCATCAATAGAATAATTATCTCTATCCATAAAGCCATAAACATTGATTTTGTCTCCAACTTTAAAGTCTTCTAATTTTGCTCTTTGCCTATTTCTTAAAAGTAAGATAGTATCATCTGTAATTTGAATAGCTAATTCTTTTTGTAAAACTTTTCTTCTAATATCTAAAATGCAGGGTAAAGATTTTTCACTTTCCTCTGATTCAAAAAGCATACATTTCCAACCAATGTCTCTGACTGCAAAAAAGATAGCTTTAACATTTTGAATTCCTGTATCAAGTAAAATTCTTGTTATCCTTAAATTATTAATTTGTACAATAACCTCATCACTTCTATCTTCATCAGGCAAAATTGGTTTTATGACTTCTGGAGTGATTGGTTTTGTTTCAATATGTTTAGGCAAAGCAGGCATAACTCCTCTTGGAAGCTCTAATACTTTTGGTTGAATAACTTTTGTTTCTTGAAAATTAGAAGCAGTCTGAACAAAAACAAAATTAATGATTAAGAAAAATATAGAAATAAATAATAATTTTTTCATCTTAAAAGATTTTTAATCCGACCTCGCTTTGATTATAAAACAAAAAACAGAATTTTAAACTTTAATTTGTGGAAGTTTAAAATTATCTGAAAAATACTTATGTTTTAAAAATTCTGCAAATGCTTTCATTTCTTTTCTAAAATCTTCTATCTT
>Ga0272445_1001600_pt1 | contig 17170 bp, 17 predicted proteins | sample YNPCB0031_FD_194404 | JGI IMG/M metagenome (GOLD analysis project Ga0272445, IMG submission 194404) | Hot spring sediment microbial communities from Yellowstone National Park, WY, United States - YNP-CB-003-1 | ecosystem: Environmental > Aquatic > Thermal springs > Hot (42-90C) > Sediment... | reverse complement strand
TATGATTGATGATTGGAGTAGTGGAGACTTAGCTCTAGAAGACTATCTTAAGCTTAGAGAATATTTCGAGAAGTTCAAGATCATCTGGCTTCAAGGTTGGGGTGAGCCTCTCCTATCTAGAGATATCTTCGAGATGGTTAGAGTAGCTTATAGAAATGATGGTATAGTTGGATTAACTACTAATGCTATGCTCCTGATAGAGTCAGTATCAAGGAAACTGATCGAAAACGGTATCAAGACTATAGCTGTATCTATCGCTGGAGCGAGAGAAGAAACCCATGAATCCATTAGAATAGGTACAAGCTTTAAAAAGATAATAGAGAACGTAGAATGTCTAGAGCGTTTAAGGAGGAGCATGAATGCTCGGGACTTGAGAATAATCTTTACATTCCTCAGAATGAAGCAGAATATAAGAGAGCTTCCAGAAGTAGTTGAACTAGCATCAAGATTGAATGTAGATGAAGTGGTTGGAACAAATCTAGACTATATTCCGAGCAGAAAGCATTATGAGATGAAGATCTTCTCTGAGGGGGAAGCTCCAAGAGAGTATACTGAGGTAGTTAGGGAGAGCGAAGAGAAAGCGAAGGAGCTTGGAATATCAATCTATAACTACCCATTAGAGATGAGGGAGGTCGCAGTATGTTCTGAGAACCCTATAGAGAATATCTATGTATCACATGATGGTACAGTCTCACCGTGCGTCTACCTGAACGTCCCTTTAAGAAAAAACATTATTCCAAGATACTTCAAGAACAAACAATACAATATTCCTAAAACAATATTCGGAAGCATAAGAGTAGAAAAGCTGGAAGAGATATACAATAAACAAGAATTCTCAAGATTCAGAAATATCTATAAGGAGAGGAGCGATTCTTGGAGAAGTTCAAGAGGTCTTATTGGTAGAATACTTAGTTTTAGCGAGCTAAGCAGTGGTACTCTTCGGCTTCCCGAAGAATGCTATACTTGCTATAAAGCTTATGGTGTATAGCCACCTACATCTCAGTTATTGTAATCGCGCCTGAAGGGCAAACTGCCTCGCATGACCTACATCCAAGACACTGATCTCCATTTACTGGTACGGCTTTACCTTCTTGTAGCTCGAAGACGGATACAGGGCAGATTGTAACACATTCACCGTCTCCAGTGCATTTCTCCCTGTCTACATTTACTATATACATTTACTTAACACCCAACTAATGATTGGTGCTCCATAATTTAACTATAGTTTTTGAAAAAATATTTTTGTTGAATAAGAAAAAGTAAAAAATAGGAGGAAAATATTGTGTAGTGGACGCCTATTCTACCGATTCAGGTAGCTTGATTCTTGTTTCTCCTCCAAATGATACCCATTCTATTCTTCCTTCATTGACGAGCTCATTAACAGCTTTATCTACTATTTTCTTCTCAAGCTTTAATGCTTTAGCAATATCCCTGCTAGTGACAGACCTCTTTACCTTCTTTAAGTATTCAACTATCTGGTTTTTAATGTCTTCGGTTACCTCGGACATTCCGCCTCATAAATTATATGCTATCTCCACTTGAAAAGCGTTGTGGTTCGGAAGGTTGGTACAGAGAATATGAAGTCGTCTATATGCTTATCCGTGAATGGTATCCCTGTCAGTGTAAAGAATCTCTCCCATCCAATCCTCTTTATCCAATCTCCGATTCTTTCACCCTTCTTTGCATGCTTTATCCAAGTCTCAATTACTTTCTTAGCTGCTTGAACCGCCTCAGGCCATCTGGGCGGGTTATTTGGTAGATATGGTATGGCAAGCCTTGAGAATTCAGGGGGACCTCCAGCGACAGCGTTTCCTCCAACCCACATGGATAAGCAATCATACTTTGGATTATGTATGAACATTCCTGGGCATACAGTGTAGCAGTTCCCACAATACATACATCTATCTTCATTAACTACGACGGACTTCTTCTCAGGCGCGGGTCTAATAGCTGCGGTTGGACAGCTTGCGACGAGTGTAGGTATCTCACATAGTCTACTGACTATATCGTCGTTAACTACGGGCGGCTTCCTATGCATTCCAACGAAGGCCAAGTCTGAGCAGTGTACAGCTCCACACATGTTTAGGCAGCATGCAATAGCTATCTTAAGCTTGCCTGGTAAGTCATCTCTAACAAAGTATTCGTATAGCTCGTCATATAGTGCTTTAGCAAGACCAGGCGCATCTATTATAGCTGTATGGCAGTGCACCCATCCCTGTGTATGGATTATAGCTTTTAGTGAACGGCCTGTACCTCCAACAGGCCAACCCCTATCCTTTAATTCCTTGAGAAGTGCGTCAAGCTTCTTCTTATCTGTAACAATGAACTCTACATTATGTCTACTAGTAAACTTTACATAGCCGTCTGAATACTTGTCTGCAATATCGCATAGCTCTCTAACAAAGTATACGCTTACGATTTTAGGTATAGCAGCTCTAACCATGTATACTTCCTCACCATTCATTGAGACATGCTTTATCACTCCTGGAGCAACATATTCATGGTATCTCCATTTACCATAATTCTTTAAGAGTACGGGATGTACCATCTCTTTGTAGTGTGGTGGACCAATATCTGTAATATACTTCTTCTCTGCCGCCATGCTTACTTCACCTCCTCCAATTCTTCAGGACTCCAGAAGTAGTATGGATTTGCCCTAGGAACGTAGACCATCTGTGGTACAGGCGGTAAGCCGACAGCCTTTAAGAAATTCCTCATACCAAGTCTGTAGACTAATTCACCTATCCTCTCTCTAGTTCTTGCATTTTCATCCCACCAATCAAGTATCTTCCTTATCAGGTTCTTTAACTCAGTATATGGTTTCTCAGCTTTCATGAATGGTACTATAACCCATCCAAGGAATGCTCCCTGTAATATGGTAGCTTTTCCTCCTAGTAGAATTGTTACACCTCTGTCATCTCCAGGCAGGATCGCTTTCGGAAGGGCACCTAGACACTTCATGCATCTAGTGCAGTCTTCAGGGATGACTCTCAATTCTTTACCATCCCATTCAAGAGCCTGTGGTGGGCATCTAGCAGCTACAGCAGCAATATTTACACCCTGTTTTGCATATTCTCTAACAGCATCTTGGTCAATTTTTATTGAGTCTCTCCAAGTTCCTATTATTGCTAGGTCAGCTCTAGCCAATGCTGCTACACAATCGTTTGGGCAGCCTGAGATCTTAATCTTAAACTTGTATGGGAATCTAGGTCTATGAATCTCATCTTGAAACTCCATAGTTAATTCATGATAAATGTCTAGCGTATCTATACATGACCATTGGCAGAACGCTGGACCGCCGCAACAGCTTAAACTTCTGACATCGCTTCCTGAGCCTCCAAGATCGAAGCCTATGGATGTTAATTCTTCGAAACATGGTTGTAGAGCCGCTGTAGGTGCTCCAAGCAGTATTATGTCTCCAGTGGAGCCGTGTAGGTTTATGAAGCCTGTTCCATACTTCTCCCAGACATCGCACAGTTTTCTCAGAGCTTTAGTTGAATAGAACCATCCAGCTGGTTGCGCTACTCTAAGTGTATGGACCTCAGGCGTAGGCATAACATCAGAAGGTAGATCACTATATCTCCCAATAACTCCCCCACCATATCCTCTAACTCCGACTATCCCTCCATGCTTCCAGTGGGTTACCTTTTCTTTATATGACCTCTCAAGCTGTAGTAGGACATTCTTCGCATATGGTTTTACCGCTGCCATTCTCTTCATTTCCTTGATGAAGCTTGGCCAAGGACCCTTTTCCAGCTCATCTAGAAGAGGTGTTTCAGACATCCTAACTCAGAAGGTTAATGCATTTGGATCCTTATATTTTTTAACTTAGAAAAATTCAAACAGTGAGGGGATAACAGGGTTTTAGACTTTCTTAGACATACACTCTCAGCCAAGGATTACCCATTAACATGCTTTTCCATCTTTCCCATAATGGTAACTTCAGATACTTCAGCTCGACTCTTATGGCATCTAGGTCTACTTCAGAAATTCCAAATATGGTGACTTCAAATCTACCATTGCATTAACCACCAAGTCTGCCAACCCTCCGTATTGAATATTGTATCTAGAGGTTGCTTGATAATGTTCAAGCATATCTCTTAGAGCACCTTTGCAATTAGAACATGGTGCACATACATATTTAGGGATTTTGGGGTCTTGTACAGTATCTTTGAAAGCTTCAAGTATCTGCTTAAATTTCATTCTAGATGCAACTTTACTTCTCCACTCAGGGAAATTCATTGACTGCATTATCGCGAAACCGCTTCCACCCCCACAGCAATAATTATACACGCCTGAGGGGTTCATCTCTCTAAACTGGGGGCATATCTTTTGAAGGATGTTTCTCTGAGGTTTCACTATACCCATTAGTCTAACAATATTACATGGGTCATGAAGGGTTACAGGGAAATCGTTTCGGGAAGGATCCAAGTTGAGCTTATTCTTTTCCACTAAATCCCACAGTATTGGTAGGAAGCTTTCTCTAGGTATATTATAATCATCGAACAAGACCCTGTCAGCTACAACCGTTAAAGCCTTATGTGCGTGTCCGCATTCTCCAATAACTATTTTCTTTACATCAAGCTTCCTTGCTATCTCTATATGCTTCAAAGCTATCCTAGCAAGCATGACGTCATCATACCATACACCATAGTTTACAGCGTCATAACCTACAGGCTGGCTGCTAAGCGTCCAGCTTAAGCCTGCCTCCTCAAATATTATGGCGAAAGCCGCGGGGTTTTCAGGCCATGAGAGATACTCACCAGCGTTATGAATAAGCAAGATATCTGCTCCTTTCTCATCTACAGGTATCTTGATACTTTTCCCATACTTTTCCTTAATATCTTCTTCAATAAATCTCACGATGTCTTTGAAGCCTTCAGGAGTCATGCCTGTGGATGAGCCTATCTTTAAGTGCTGCATCGCTCCCTGTTCATGGAGAGGTTTTGGTGCTATCCCAAGCTCAGAGCTGAAGAGCTTTCTTATTTCATGAGTTATTAACCCATTGTCTAGGCCTAGTGGACAGGTTTGAGTACACCTTCTACAAATTGTACATCTATAGGCTAGCTCACCTAACCTAAGTATTGTTCTTGCGTTTAATTCGATATCTTCAGAGAATATTCTTCCCGAGTTTGTTAAGTATTTTTTCCAGATTCTCCTTAAGACTTCAGACCTGTATGTTGGTCTATAAATTTCTTTCCTGCCGCTTGAAACATATATGGGGCATGCCTCACTACATGTTTGACATTTTGCACAATACTCTAAAGAAAGCAGTAAGGGTTGTAGAAAAGTCCAATTCCCCTCTACAGACAGTAACTTATTCAAACCTTCCAGGAAACGTTGAACAAGCTTCTCCTCTTCCTCCTTACTCTGAGGTCTCCAAGGAATATCTATCCCAACATATCCATCTAGATCCGTCGCATATCTTGACCTCCACTCACTCTTCGGTTCGGTCATCTCAGGCTCCATACCAGGCTTATCATATGGTGGTGGAAGAGTCATTAAATCTCTCACAGATAACTTAACTAGTTGTTCGACTTCTTTACTGATATCTGAAACCTTTATCCTGGTTAATAACTTAACCTCCACTTCTACTCCACCTCTGATGCATTCTCCAACCAGCTCCTATCTTTCTTCATATGTGGCCCTCCCCATGGAATCTTGTAGCCTCTAACAACCTCCTTCACTCTATATTCTATCCTCCCTCCCCTAATATTAGGTTCATCATCCCACAATACTTTGTGGTAGGTAAACCACTTTCCAAGGAAGTGAGACATCTTAGAGTAAGGTATATAGATCCAGAGGAGCTGTAATAGAACAATATGTAGAGTGGTTATAGGAGGCAACTTGACCGATGAAGTTATCTGGAAACTAACTATCGACATCATGTATTTTCTAGCTATTTCAAAGAAGGGGTCTAAACCCAAGGCTGCTAAACCCGTTATAAGAACAACTAAGATTAAGGATAAGTTAAAATAGTCAACTTTACTGGTGTATTCTCGCATAGAGCTGTCAACAATCCTTTTAACCAGTAACCCAACCGCTCCGATGGTAGTTGCGAAGACCCCTGTGTATCCAAAGAATATTATCAAGTATTCGATAAAGGTGGTTTTAGCTGCTGATTCGAAGAGATATACCGTGGTAAGACTATTAACCAGTAAAGAAGCAAACCATAATAAAATCATGTAGATGCCACCGTGGAATAGGAACGTTAGATACCATAGAGGACGGTTATACATGTATACTCTCTTCAGGAAAAGCATCTCCTTCAACATTTCTTTTAATTCTTCAATTAGAGATTTTGATGGCTTGCTTATAGACCAATCTACCTCTTCCATATAGCTTCCACCATAGTGTGTACGACCAGGTTCATGTGGGACTGGATAAAGCTCCCACCTTAAATGTAGTGGTTTCCTAGACCATTTAATCCAGACATATATCAAGCCAGCGGCAAAAACAAGAATAGTAAAATAAGTTGAGGTCAGTAAAGCTTCAGTTAAGCTCAACTCCACACCCCCCATGGTTTAGTAGACAAGAACTAATTGAAATATTTACTTAATGCACTTGATGGTAATTGAAGTATATCTTTGTTATAAGTGCAAGAAGGTTCAAAAGTAAAGATATTGTATCATGTACGACTATGTGATACGACACTTACTGATTCCAGCTTAATAATAACCTTCTGATAAAACTTCTCAGGCTTTCATAATACTGATTTACAGTATTAATTGAAAAGTTATAGTATACTGGAAGCTTTATTTTCAACGCTTCCGAAAGAAGTCTCTTACTTATTATAGAATAGACCATATTTTCAGCAGACAACAATTCTTTTTCTCTGGAAAGTATCTCCAGAATCTTAAGACATGTTACAACTATTATATAGACATTCTCTGGGTATGACCTAACATACTCAATCAATTTCTCCACATTTTCTCTATTCTCTATAATGGTGTATAGCTTAAGTATAAGGAACGAATAAAAGCTTTTCATAATAAATTCTTCTAGGCGTTGACTTACATGTTTAGAGGAATATAGAGCTAATGAGCAATTCTTTGAGATTTTCGATAGTAATTTTATCAATCCTTCAGACGAATGCATTTCTGGAACTTCTACATTTTCTGCACCTAATATTTTTAGTAAAGAAGCTGTTCCAAGTCCTATAGCTAGTGAATGCTTTTTAGCGTGCTTCCAAGCTTCTGGGAGAAGCTTCTTAACTATCTTAACTGCCGTCTTGCTAGTAAAAACGCTAACCTCAGGGGTGAAACCTGATGAAAAAGCTTTACGAGCCGACTCAACCTCATCATAGTTAATCTTGACATCAATGACAGGGATTATCTTGAATTCAACATCTAGATCTCTCAAGTACTTGATTATATTCTTAGATGTATCTCGTGTTCCAGGTAGTACAACTACTACTCTTCTATCCATTTCAACTTCTCTCTCAATTCAACGACTTTCCCAAAAACTAGGACGGCTGGAGGCTTTACATCATGTCTTCTAGCTATCTCGACAATATTCTCTAGACTGCCGGCGAAAACTCTTTGAGATGGAAGTGTAGCATTCTCAATTATAGCTACAGGAGTGGAGGCTGGCAGCCCGGAAGAAAGGGCTTCTCCAATTATCTTTTCCAGATTTGATACACCCATCAAGACTATGATGGTGTCTACAGAGGAGAAAATCTTCCTTAAGTATTCTACATCATCCCCATACCCTTCTCTCCTATGACCTGTAACTATCGCTACTGAAGATGAACGATCCCTATGTGTTACAGGTATGCCAGCATATGTTGGAGCAGCGAGAGCCGATGTGACCCCTGGAACTATCTCATACATTACTCCAGCAGACTTCAATGCTTCACATTCTTCCCCGCCTCTAGAGAAGAGCATAGGGTCACCATTCTTCAATCTAACAACGACATCATACTGTCTTGCTTTCTCAATGAGCAGCTTATTTATCTCTTCCTGCTTCCAATTCTCACCTCTCTCTTTACCAACACATATCATCTCCTTCACCTTAACGGCATATCTAAGAATCTCAGGGTTAACAAGCCTATCGTAAACCACTATGTCTGCACTCTCTAATATTCTCAGAGCTTTCAAAGTAATAAGCTCAGGATCTCCAGGACCAGCACCAACAAGATACACTTTACCCATAAAGTCTCAATACATTCCTACACTCTGTAAATATAAAATGTTAAGTGAGAAGCCATGTCAAAGCCTATTTTCAATAGGGAAACATTTATGTGCAAAGATTAGGACGAAATGTAAAGATGGAGTGAGATTCTAATAAATACTTGGATTCTCAGTCCTACTGATTATAAGGTTAAAATATTTAGCAAATGCAGACTCTACATTTATTAAAGTTCCAAAGAGTATGACTAAGAAAAGCTGGAGCAATTTACCCCACGACTGAAAGTCGAGAGTCTTATGCGGTGATTTAATAAGTAAAAAGACATAAGCAGCCTAAACACTTGACATTAAAAGATAAGGCTTAGAGCTTGAGACAAGAGTATGGTTAATGGAAAAGATATTTGTCAGAATTGACAGAACACTGGAGCAGCTGGAGAAGAGGATATCGAGGGTAGAGGTATAGCGATAATTATTGGAGAGTTCATTGCTACTATAGTTACATCAATAATATTGATGTTGAAGCTTCTACTAGGGTGAGATAGATGACTACTACAGATATTAAACTAGATAGGAATATTCAGAGGGAGTTGGGCATTATTCTCCACAGCAAAAGTTAGAATTAGAATATATCAATAATTATTCACTTAAGATACGGAATTTAGAGGCGAGCTTATTTTGAAGTATTTTTAGGAGATGCTCAGCTTCCAACTCTCCATACTAATGTCCTAGTTACCTACTATTTCTGGAAAATCTATTGAAAACTTGCATCTACTTTAGGAGGGATAGTTCATGCAGGCTCTATCTATAGCTAAAGATTCTAAGGTCATCTCTCACAATTATGCCGATAGTGTCTGCCTCAACAGCTATAGGATCTCCCTTCTCTCTTAGTCTCCTAAACTCGTCTATCCTTAAGGGTATGACCTCAACTCCAGGTGGTGGGTCTATGTGCTTAAGCCTTTCTATGGGATTGCCTAGAAAATAATCCGAGATTAATAATACGTCAACATCACTCCATACATTAAAATCGCCTCTTGCATAAGACCCGATGATAACCGCAGTGACGGTAAACTGCATACCCTTCACCCATCTTCTTACTGCTTCGATTACTTTCTCCTTCTGCTTCATTCTTTCCTTAATGACTTCCATTTCCCCTCAACCCAGTCAATTATTATAGATGCATAGGAAACTGCTTGTTTAGAATCATTCAAGGTGCAGTAATCAGTTGGGATACTCTCACTCCAAGCATTCGGGTATCTTGTCGGTATATAGTATTTATCTAGAGTTTTAGCATGGTCTAAGATTTCGTCAGGGTTCAGCTCCCGTGGTATGTTATGGAGGAGCAAGGAAATGCTATGACCCTTTGGGGTTAATCCTAGACCGTGTAGGAGAGCTTTTACAGTATATCCTGCTGCTTGATGAGCTTTAAAACACGCCCAATTATAATCACCTCTTCCTAAGTCGCCTTCAGCTGAAAGTAATGTCTTTTTGACATCTCTATCCATCTCTTATATTCCTCATCATCAATCAAAGATACCACAATTAGATAGCAGGAATAATATTTAAGCTGTTAATATATCAAGCTACCTAGATGAAATATCATAGATTCTTTTCCAAGCGTTTAAGATCTCTAGCCCACCTTTTTCTTTAAACAATCTTACTGCATCTGTAGCTGCTTTCGATATGTCGGTATCCTTAGTGAATGTCTGTACGTGTACTTTCCTAGAATAGTCTGTTGATACAGTTGAGATGGTTATGTTTAATTCGCCTGAATCCATTTCTACGTATACACCGATAGGTGTCTTACATCCAACATTAAGTAGAGAGATAATACCACGCTCAATCATCGTTTCAATCCAACTCTCATAATGATTTACATTCTCAAGGATTTTAATCAATTCATGGTTATCCTTCCTAGCTACAACGGCTAATGCTCCCTGCCCAGCGGGAGGGGTGAAATCCTCGATGGGAAGCTTTTCATACCTTATGTTTCCACCGATCCTTTCTAGTCCTGCCTCTGCTAAAATCAAAGCGTCAACATCTCCTCTAAGCATCTTCTGGATTCTTGTCTCAACATTCCCCCGTATTGGAATTACTTCTAAGTCGCTTCTAACATATTTTATGAATGCTTCTCTTCTAAGACTGCTCGTACCAACCTTGCTAATCCTAGGTAAATCATCCAAGCTTAAACCATCTCTAGATATGAATACATCATAGGGGCTACGTCTCTCTGGTACAGCGGCTATAACGAGTTCACTAGGAAGCTTTGTTGGATAATCTTTCATACTATGAACAGCGAAGTCTATCTCTCCTCTAATCAATGCTTGGTCAATCTCCTTCTCGAATATGCCTTTCTCCGGGATCATGTAGAGTGGCGTCTCTAAATCTATGTCTCCTCTAGTCTTTATAATCTTAATTTCGTACTCTAACTCTGGGAATAGAGTTTTCAGCTTATCGATTACTTCCATCGTTTGGATGAGCGAGAGCCTGCTACCTCTGGTCCCGACTCTAAGTCTCATCTTCTATCTGAGAAAGAGAATTCTCGATAGCATTTATCGTTAATTCTACGTCCTCATCCGTATGGGCTGTGGAGAGAAAGCATGTTTCAAACTGGCTTGGAGGGATAAATACGTTATTCTTAAGCATGCCGTGGAAATACTTTTTAAATAATCTTATATCTGATTTCTTAACATCATCATAGCATGAAACCTCGCTATCGGTAAAGAATACTTGGAACATTGATTCAATATAATTCACAGTTATCTTTAGAGATCTATCAGATGCTACTTCCCTTATACTCTTACATATTTTTTCTACTTTCCACTTCATCTCAGAATATATTGCTGGGTTTTCTTTTATATAACCTAATACGGCTAATGCTGCTTTAGTAGATATAGGGTTACCGCTATACGTTCCAGAGACATAAACTTTACCAGTAGGCGCAACATTCTTCATTATTTCCTCTCTTCCACCGAAAGCAGAGATGGGTAGACCACCACCTAACGCTTTACCGAGGGTTGTTAAGTCGGCTTTTACACCATAGTATTGCTGTGCACCACCAGGAGAAAGCCTGAAACCTGTTACTACCTCGTCAAATATTAATACTGCTCCAGAATAGTCTGCCAACTCTCTAAGAGCTTTAAGAAAATCTATCTTTGGCTCAACCAACCCAAAATTTACTGCTACTGGCTCAACTATTATCGCTGCTAGATCATCCCTATTCTCTTTAACTATCTTCTCAGTCAACTCTACATCATTGAATCTTGATATAAGCGTATGTTTAGCCACTTCTTCTAGTACACCGGAACTTGATGGTACGCCGAAAGTTAATGCTCCTGACCCAGCTTTAACTAGTAGAGAATCGTGTGATCCATGGAAGCATCCTTCAAACTTGATTATCTTCCTCCTACCAGTGTATCCTCTAGCTAGTCTAACCGCATGCATTGTTGCTTCTAAACCGCTATTAGCAAGTCTAACCATCTCGATAGATGGGTAGAATTCTCTGATCTTCTCGGCTAACAATACTTCTTCTTCAGTCGGTGCACCATACAAGATGCCATCTTCCACTATCTTCTTTAATCTCTCTACAAGCATACTAGGAGCATGCCCAAAGAATAATGCTCCATAACCCATAACATAGTCAATATACTCTCTACCATCTACGTCGTATATCCTCGAACCTTTACCCTTCCACACAAAAAATGGGTAAGGGTCATAAGCTCTTACAGGACTATTAACCCCTCCAGGAATAACTTTCTTAGCTCTTTCATATAATTCGAGAGACTTCATACCTTCATTAAATATTGACTCTAATTTAAATACTAATTCTAACATTTAAATTAAATTGGATGGATTGGGTAGCACTTGTAGATGAGATAGGAGAGAAGGGAGAAGCTTAGGAACATACAATAGTCTGGTCTAGAATGTATATTCTTGGCTACTGACGGTTAATAATTGATGTTATGTGAGAAGATATTTACTGGGCTGAGGTTAGAGATGGGAGAGTTGAATGCCTCCGACGTCATCCATCATAAATGCTGGAGACTGAGAGCTACAAGCTTATAGATGGGTGATTCTAAAGCAAACCTATACTACATCAGATTGCTTCACTTATCTGTAACATCGTCTTCTAGAAAAATATTTAAGAAATGTAGCTAACTAGAATATTTAGATAATGGAGGCTGTAAGCTCCAACTCAAACGGTTCTCTGAAATGTAGGAAGAGGCTTGGTAGAATGCGTAGAGGGATGAGGCTTGGCATGATAATACCGATAGAAGGTGGACAGGGTGCCTGTAAGAGTAAGAGTGAAGATTGAAGAAGTTAGGGGAGTGGAGTTATTTATTCTGAAGCTCTTCTCAAAACAGGTTTTACATCTGAAGAGTTAGATATACATATCCCTAGGGAGCTAGCTAGAGAACTGGGACTGTGGCCTCCACCTCGAGATGCTTCGCTAGAAATTCTTGATACAGCTGGTGGAGAGACTCTAAGCTATTTCATACCAAGTGCCGTGAGACTTACTGTTATAGAAGAAGATGAAACTTCGAAAACGATTACATGCAATGTCATAGTTTCACTCCGGGAGAAAGAGGTACTGCTCTCAGATGCGGTTATTGAAGAGCTTGGGATTGAGATCTTATCTCCTAAGACTGGGATTTGGCGGTTCAAAGGTGAAGAAAAACTTAGGAGGAGTGTTTAACCCATAAGTATGTAGTAGATTTGCTTAGAAAAAATGATATGAACACTCTATCCATGGCTAGACTATTCTTGATCATGGAAGCTGACCATCTCTAAGCCATCTAGCATATTCTTTAGCATGATATGTAATCACCGTATCTGCGCCTGCTCTTCTTATAGAGTGCAGCTGCTCCCATACAGCTTGCTTCTCATCTATTAATCCTTTCTCAGCCATGAGTTTAATCATAGTATATTCACCGCTAACAGAATAAGCTGCAATAGGAATATCGAAGTAGTTCCTGATAAGAGATATTACATCTAGATACCATGATGCAGGCTTAACCATGACTATATCTGTACCCTCGGATATGTCTAGTTCAACCTCCCTGAGAGCTTCCCTAAGATTCCTCGGATCCATCTGGTAGCTTCTCCTATCACCAAAAGCTGGCTTTGAGTAGGCGGCAGACCTGAATGGACCATAAAGGCTTGATGCATACTTTACAGAGTATGACATTATCGCTGTATCGGTATATCCTGCACTATCTAGAGATCTTCTTATCGCCCAAACCCTCCCATCCATCATATCTGAAGGGGCCACGATATCTGCTCCAGCTTCTGCATGGCTTAGAGCGATCTTCGCTAAAACCTCGATTGTTGAATCATTATCAATAATCTTCTTCATGTCTTTCTCTATGACGATTCCACAGTGGCCGTGACTAGTATACTGGCATAAACAAACATCTGTAATTACAACTACTTCTTCTCCAAAATTCTTCTTAACCTCCCTAACAGCTCTCTGCACAATTCCATTTCTATCATATGCAGAAGATCCAAGTTCATCTTTCCTTAAGGGTATACCGAACAGGAGGATTGCTTTTATCCCTAGGTCTAGTAGCTCGCTTACCTCCTTCAATAACTCTCTAATGGATAGTCTCTCCTGCCCAGGCATACCATCTATTGGTTCACGTCCATCTAATCCATCCTTCACAAATATAGGCATGATGAGAGATGAGGGGGTAACCTTTGCTTCTGCAGTTAAGTCTCTAATAACCTTACTCTTCCTAAGCCTTCTCAACCTAATAATTGGGAAATGACGTCTTTCAAGTTCGATTGACTCTGACAATCTAGATTGCCCCGCCTCTACTCACACTTACTCAGCCTCTTATAAACGTTAATCTTCAACCTCTCAAAACCAATTCTGAATAGAATAATATGCTCTGCTAGTGAAACTCTACTCGGATACTCTTAGCTAACCCTCACTTGCATCATCTTCCGGAGATGAGTGTGTACCTCAACGTTTTTAAGTGCTCAAATCAAAACTTTATTGAGTTCATGAGGATGCCTTTCTTCATTGATTTATCCGGCAAGACGATTCTGATCATAGGTGGTGGAAGAGAAGGAGCAAAGAGAGCAGAGAAGTATTCAAAAAGTGGAGCTAGAATCATAGTGTATAGTAGAAGCTTCGATGATAAGATATTAGAGCTTAGCCGCAGAGATTTTATAGAGCTGGTTAAAGGAGATGTGGAGGATATAGGAAAGCTTGAAGAGTACATCAAACTCTCAGACATTATAATGGTTACACTAGAGACAGAAGAATACAATGATATAATATGGAATATTGCTAAGAAACATAAAGCATTAATAAACCTCGCTAATAATGCTGAGAAAACAGATCTAGTTGTACCAATAGATTCCTCTATAGGTCCATTCAGAGTCGCTATAACAACTGAGGGTAAAAGCAGTATGGTTGCACGAGAAGCATTACAGAAAGTCATAGAATACCTTAGTAGAGAGAAAGAATTGATAAGCTTAGCGGAGATAATGTATAAAGTTAAGAGGATTGTAAGAAAGAGTATCGCTAACCCTGATACAAGATTGAAAATATACTATGAAGTCTTCAATAATAAAAATTTAAGAAAAGCATTGAGATCGGGTGATGAATACTTGGTTGACGAAATATTGAGGAATATATTGAAAGAGTATGGTTTAGAGATAGGAAGCTGTGAGGAATATGAATAAGCCGAGAATAATCATCTCTGGTGTTAGCGGCAAGATAGGGAAAACACTCATTACTTCGGCTATCATCAGCCTGCTTAGAGAACGTGGATACAGAGTGCAGCCATTCAAAGTCGGACCAGACTTCATAGACCCTTCTTATCATAACATATTCTCAGACGTTTCTTCACGTAACCTTGATTCTATAATGTTCAATCGAGAAACTATTATCAAATCTTTCTGTAAAATTATGAAAGACGCAGATATATGTGTAATAGAAGGGGTTTTCGGGCTCTATGATAGCGTAGATGGAGTATCAGAGAGGGGGAGTACAGCGGAAATATCAAAGATTCTCAAAGCGCCAGTCATTTTAATAGTTGATGCTGAGAGGATCAATAGAGGTCTCCTAGCTTTAGTTAAAGGATTTGTGGAGTTCGATAGAAAAGTAAAGCTTGCAGGAATAATAGTAAATAAGGTAGCACATGAAAAACAAAGAGAGAAAATAGTAAGTGCTTTTAGGGAAAACTTTAAAGAATTAGAAATTATCGGTCTCATCTATAGAGACAGTCTTATCGAGGAGAAGATGAAGTATAGACATTTAGGATTAATCCCAATCTCAGAGAGAACAGATGAGATAGAAGAGATAAAACAAGCCATAGGAAAAGTCGGTAGACAAATCGATATTGATAAGCTCATCGAGCTGGCTTCTAATGTGGAGGAGATATGTCCTCCTGAATCTGAGGAAACAGGCTTTGTGGTTAGACGTAGTATTAAGGTAGGGGTTATCAGAGATAATATATTTTCATTTTACTATCCAGAGAATATAGAGTTTTTCGAGGCTACCTGCGATAAAGTCTACAATATCGATTCAACTAGAGATTCATCGCTTCCAGAAGTAGATTTGCTCTATATTGGAGGAGGGTTTCCAGAAGTCTATGCTGAAATGCTTGAGAAGAATAAACCTTTGAAAAATGATATTAAGAAGAAGTATGATAAAGGATTGAAGATCTATGCTGAATGCGGTGGGCTAATCTATCTATCGAGTAATGTCAGGACTTTTAATGGTGAAGAATATGAAATGGTTGGGTTGATTGATGGTTACATAGAAATGGGTAGAAGACCTGTAGGTCATGGATATGTATATCTCTCAGCCATTAGAGATAATCCTCTGACAAACTTCAACCAACGCTTAATAGGCCATGAATTCCATTATTCTCGGTTAACCTTGAGAGAGAAGGTAGATTTTGCTTTCAGGGTTGAGAGAGGATACGGGGTGGATGGGTTACATGATGGAGTAATAAAAGAGAATCTCCTAGCAATGTATACGCATCTACACTTTCTCCATAATCCAGAAGTTTTTAGAAAGTTAACAATGTGGGCAAATAAAAGTCAGCGATAGCCTATACTCTCTAGGAAAGAGAGTACCTCTCTATTAACTATATCTGGTCTCTCTAGCAAGACATAGTGACCATAACCCTCAATTATGACGAGCTTAGAGTTTGGGATCTTTTCATGGACCTTCTTAGAAAATTCAGGCGGCGTCCTCTCATCTTTATCTCCAACTATTATGAGTGTGGGCACTTTTATTGTATGAAGCTTATCTGACGCATCGTATTTAGCTAATGTTTTAACAATGTTTAAGTAATCTCTCCTTCTATTTTTAGTCAAGTCCTCGACCGCCCAGTTGATAATCTCGGGACTAGTAGATTTCGAGAACATCTTCTCAACTTCTTTCTTTACTTGATTTTCATACTTCAATGACTCGAATCCTTCAAAATCTGCGAAATCCATGAAGAGTGTAAACATTTCACGTATAGTTCTAAGATATGCTTCTATAAGCATTCCAGGTCTTTTATGTAGCCTGCTTGAAATAAGTATTAATCCTCTTACTTTTTCAGGATGATCAAAATAATATTGTGTTGATATCATTCCACCCATTGACCAACCTATTAATACAAGTTCATCTATGTGTAGATGGTTTAGAACTCTATCTACATCTTCAGCAAGCTTCTCAACGGTTGTAGGCTTTTCTAATCTAGCAGACTTGCCATGACCTCTAACATCAATTGCAATTACCTTATACTTCTTTGAGAATTCAGGGATCTGCATCCTCCACCATTCATGAGAAGCCCACGCACCATGAATTAGTAAGACAGGTTTACCCTCACCATAAACCTCATAATAAATCTCATTATCTAAATAGGGCATCAAGAAAATCTCTTTGAAGCTTAGATTAAAACATATCTTCTTCAATCTTAATCAGCCTGACCCTGTCAACTTTTACTTAAGCTTTTCTCTTTATATCTATGGCCAGGTTTCTGTTATGTTTTCTTATGCATGTATTGGATTACAATGGATAGGTTGTCTAAGCTATT
>Ga0272445_1001597_pt1 | contig 17189 bp, 16 predicted proteins | sample YNPCB0031_FD_194404 | JGI IMG/M metagenome (GOLD analysis project Ga0272445, IMG submission 194404) | Hot spring sediment microbial communities from Yellowstone National Park, WY, United States - YNP-CB-003-1 | ecosystem: Environmental > Aquatic > Thermal springs > Hot (42-90C) > Sediment... | reverse complement strand
AATTAACTTAAAATTATTGGCTCTCTCTGCTAATTTGTTTCTTCCTAATGAAACTCTGTAGATCCTCGTCTGATTTGAAAGTGCCTATTGTTGAAACTCCTTCAGCATTCTCAAGGCCACTCTTCGCTTTTCAACTTCGTCCTTCACTCCTTTCATTCTCTTACAACTGAAAGCCTCGCCCTTCAGGGCGGAGATGAATAGAAAAGTTTATAAGATATGTATCCTCTAATATACTCATAACCCCGAGTCCCGAGGGGGATAGGGGTAATGGGCTGGAGACCCAGCCCGGGATTGAACCCCCGAGACAGGGGATGTAATCCCAAACCTCCCCGCACTATCAGGAAGCTCGCCCTTTAGGGCGGGGAGGAGGTCAGTAACTCTCTCTACTTGATCCTCCATTTGTTTTCTTTTTTGTGTTAATCTATAAATACTTTCTTTTCGATTTCGTTGTCTATCTAAACCGAGCTATCCTAGCTAATACCGCTTTTCTAAATTAAAAGTATGCGCAGGCCGGGATTTGAACCCGGGCTAACGGCCTGGAAAGCCGTTGTCCTACCACTAGACTACCTGCGCCTAAAGTTTTTTTACCTCTTAGCTTAAATCTTTTTCGAATGTTGGTACTGGTACTTGCATGATTCTTGGTGAGCTGCCCCGCCTTTAAAGGCGAAGCTTTCGGCGTTAAGGGAGGGCTTTATACCTTTCCCCTCATCTGCCGGTTCAAAAGCCAAGCTCCTCCATCAGCAGATCTCATTAACCTGCGGGCTATGTTTATGCACGCATTTAAATCCCTGTTGTAAACAAGCCCGCATTTCGGGGGCATCTGAACTCCCTATTCCATTGGGCAGCATGCCGCAATCTATTGGCAGCCCCCTTCGGATTGTTTGGACATTCTATTCAGACTTTCTATTTATTTAAGCTTTTCTCATCCAGTTCTGAAGGGCGAGGTTTTCGGTTATAAGCCGAATTCTTCTATAAATTCTCTGATCTTCTCGTACTTTTCAAGGAATTTGAATCCCTTGTCTGTTAATGTATAGTATTTTCTGCCGCTCTCGTCGTATATTTCTCTTACGAGTCCCTTTTTTAACAACTCTTCCATGTATCTGTTGAAATTTTGAGTAGACAGGTTTGAATATCTTAAGAGTGGCGTTGGAAGTATGGAGTTTCCATGTTTCCTGATTGCGTTTAGAATGTCGTGGATTATCTCTAGTTTTTCTCTCCTCCTCATTTATACACCTTTTAAAGTCTTCTTAATACTTCATAGCAGATAATAAAAATCACTACGACAGATAGACCATATATAAAAAATTTGAATTCCCTAAGCAGGCCAAAAGCTAGTGAGAAATTCAGTAGCCAGAATATGAAGAGGAGAAGATAGACTGGGTAAACTTTTCGGATTTTTCCGGAGCTATAGTATCGGTAGTTTACTAGAATCGCTATCAAAAGTATTAGAATCAACAAAAACTGGAAAATTAAAAAAGCAGGCAAAAACCTGAAGAGAAGGATAGAGAATCCTGCAAGGAGTGATATTATGTGTATAACCACCTCTCCGAAATGAGTTACCATTCTGCTCCATAAAAGGCTGTAGATTGCATAGAGAATTGAAACCGAGCTAGTATAAGCGAGAAAGGCAATACTAAAAGACATAATCTCTCTAATATCTTCGAGGGGTTTGCTATCGAAGACGACTCCTGAGGCTAGTAGAATGACGACGACAAACCTCATAAAGTAGGCTAGTCCGAGAAACAGGAAGATGTTCGCAAAAAGGTGGAAACCAAAGTAATCCGTTAGCCTGTATACCTCCCTTACCTTCCGGTATATAAGGAAGCAAGCCAAAAAGATCACCAAAAAGTAAACTGTTTCAAGGCCAACAAATTCGATTGGCGGCATTCTCGGTTGTGCAGGCATGATGAATATTGTTGGATAGGTTATAAAAGTAGATGGAACTTTGGTATATTTTTTAATCTTCAGTTGAAAAGGAGGATCCCTCAATTTTTCAATTGCAGGCTTGAACTTTTGTTTTCGTGGACTTCTGGTTCACACTCTTTAAATATTATCGCTCGTCTTTTTATTCATGAGAACTTTGATCTTTGCACTCGTTTTAGTAGCAGCATTGACGCCAGTTTTTGCCCAGGATAACGCGAGCGTCTCGATACAGAGCTTGAATGTTTATCCGCAAAAATTATTCGTTGGAGATTATGCTGTTGTTTCCGTAACGATCTACAATCCTACCGACAGACGTGTTGAAATTAATTCGCTCAGCATTTATGGAGAGGGAATAGCCCCGGAAAGTCTGAGCTTGGGCTATGTTCCGCCCAAATCTACCCATACACTAAGCTTTTCAGTTAGAGCAATTGAAAGTGGAGTGCATAACGTTGAACTAGTGCTTTACACAGCAGATGGCTCAATAAGCAGCTTTTTTACCCTCTTTGTTGAGGATAAGATGCCGGAGATTTATTTTAAGGGAACTGTTAGACTTGGAGAAATAAACAACCTCACTCTAGTCATATCATCTCCAGTGGAGATAGAAAACGTGGTTATAGCTCCTCTTTTTGAATCTCTGCCAGAGAAAATAGTTCTGAAGTCTGTATCTGGCATGGCTGAGGTTCCAATAAAGTTCTACGGGAAAGAAGGGAGTTATAAATTCAGGATGTCTTTTTATAGCGGATATAATTATCACAGCTATGTCGCTGAAATAAATCCGAGGACTGAATCTGCTCGGGGACTGGCAATTAACTTTTCAGTACCTTTTACGACCGTTTTATTGTATGATGTTGTTGGGATAGATTTGGAAATTACGAACCTCATGAGTGACTCTTTGAGCTCTGTAAAGCTTTCGGCTTATTCAAACAATGGTAAAGTTCTGCTTTCGGCAAGTGAAATTTCCGAAATTGCGGCAGGGGAAAAGATAAAAGTTAAACTTCTTTACTCTCCAGAGAGACCTGGGGAGGATAAAATAAAACTCGAGGTAAGGTACAGGGATAGCCTGGGGGGCGAAGGGAGAATTGAAAGGGAAATTGGGGAAATAAGGGTCAACAATGAAACGGCCGTTAAGATTGTGGGAGTTGATATATCAACGAGGAGAATTGCGACAACAACCACAGCGGGCGGATTTCCGATGGGAAGGACTACGACTACTACAACGACTCCGGTAATGGAGATAACTGTCTCTGGGGAAGTCGCAAACGGTGGTTTTGGACAAGCAAGGAATGTAATCGTTTATCTTGATTTCGGAAACAGGACCGAAGAGTTTTTCATAGGAACGATATCTCCTTCAGATTCGGATAGCTTTAGCATTCCGGCGACTGGAAGTGAGAGAAGCGTAAGGGTAACTGTAGAATGGATCAACGATTTAGGGGAAATCCATAGGATATCTAAGACATATCAGCTAGCTCAGAGATCGTTTGAGTTCGGTCAGAGGGAAAGTTCAATCTTTAGTCCTCTGAACATGGCAATCCTTGCAATCTTTGCGGCAGCTGTTGTTGTGGGAATTCTATTTTACAGAAGGAAGAGGGGTGGGAGATGAGTGTTGAGCTTATAGACGTACACAAGATCTACAAAACCAAGTACTACGAAGTAAGGGCCATCAATGGAATAACAATGAAAATAGAAGATGGCGAGTTCATTGCAATAATGGGCCCCTCGGGAAGCGGTAAGAGCACGCTTCTTTATCTCATCGGCTGCCTTGACAGACCAACGAAAGGCGAAGTCGTCATAGATGGGGTTGAGACTTCCGAGCTTAGCGATGACGAGCTTACTAGGCTTAGAAGGGAAAAATTGGGCTTCGTTTTCCAGCAGTACAACCTGATCTCAACCTTAACAGCCCTTGAAAATGTTGAGCTTCCGATGATCTTCAGAGGTGTTCCGAAAAATGAAAGAAAAAGAAAGGCAATGGAGCTTTTAAGGCTTGTTGGCATTGAAGATGTCGCGGAAAGGAAACCCATGGAAATTAGCGGTGGCCAGCAGCAGAAGGTTGCAATTGCGAGGGCAATGGCCAACGAGCCTAAAATTCTTCTATGCGACGAGCCTACAGGAAACCTAGATTCAAAGAGCGGAAGGCAGATAATGGGAATAATAAAAGAGTTAAACGAGGAAAAAGGAGTAACTGTTATCCTAGTTACCCACGATCCTTCAATGGCCGAATTTGCGGAAAGAATAGTGAAGCTAAGGGATGGGAGGCTTCAGGATGTACCTTGAACTTGCAATAAGAAATCTCAAAAGGACAAAGGTCAGGAGCTCACTTGCGGTTGTTGGGATAATTATAGGAGTTATGGCAATCGCATCGATTGGCATTTTTGGTAACACGATGAAACAGACGGCTTTGGAGAGGTTTTCGGATCAGGCGAGGATAATAGTCGTGATGCCTTCCAACATCAAGGGTTTTACGGGCATAGCTGAGGAAGATCTCAAAAACATCGAGAGGATTGAGAACATCGAATATGCCATTCCTGTTAAGGATGATAGGAAGATGGTGAATTACAAAGAGAGCAGAGCTTATGTGATAATCTACGGAATAAACGAGGAGGATCTCAGGAAGCTTTACAATGCATACGACGGTTATATAAAGCTAAAGGGGTCTGCAGTTGTCGGTTACAGGCTTGCAAGTAATTTTGGAATATCCGTGGGGGAGAAGATCTCCGTTGGGGACAAGATCTACAGAGTTTCCGGAATTCTCGAATATCAGGGACTTGGAGGAGGTTTGAGTCCCGATAATGCAGTATTTCTTTCGATGGAGGACTTTGACAGGATTTTTGAGAAAGAGGGATATACTTCCATCGTCGTCAAGGCGAGCAGTTTGGAATTCGTTAAGGATGTTGAAAAGAAAATCGATGAACTGGTTAATAGAAAACAGCAGAAAGTGGAAATGAGGGACTTTGAATCTCTGATAAGGAATGTAGAGGAAAGTATGAACTCGATGACCAGGTTTCTGATGGCAATCGCTGCTGTATCTTTGCTGGTCGCAGGAGTTGGAATACTGAATATAATGCTCATGTCGACGATGGAAAGAACTAGAGAAATCGGAGTGATGAGAGCAATAGGTGCTCCCAGAAAAACTGTTTTGTTCATCTTTTTAACAGAATCCGCAATTCTCGGACTTGTTGGAAGCGTTATAGGTGCATTTTTGAGCTATCTGGGTGCCTTCTTTATTATATCTTCAATGGGTTATTCCACAAATTACATATTTGATCCATCATCGGCAATTTACATTCTTCAGGGCCTCGCTGTGGGGATAATGACATCCATTTTGAGCGGCTTCTACCCAGCTTGGAAAGCCAGCAGTGTAGAGCCAATGGAAGCTCTGAGATATGAGTAATCGAATGGGTGCAGGCAAGGGGGATCGGGGATAATAAATCCATTTTGAGCTTTCTATCCAGCTTGGAAGGTCAGCAATGCGGCCTCAATTAACATGGACCCATAGCTTAACGAGAGGCATGAGCTTAGCTTTTGAATATAAGTTTTTTAAACATATAGCTTTCCATAAGGCCTTGTAGAAACCGGGACCAACTTTTTAAATTCCCCTGCCAAGATTTCGTTAGCGTCAAAACCGAAGAAATTGCAGAATTCCTCTATAATAGGCCTAAGCAAGGCCATGTCGTCTTCCTCCAACTCCATGATCTTTACTTCTTTCCCGACGTGAGCTACTTGTCCTCGGACATAAATGATGCCGCCATGCATTCCAGTCCCAACGAACTTGGCTTTATGGTTCTCACCATTTTTCAGCGTAAGCCCCAAGACGACAAGGACTCCTCCCGCCATGTACTCCCCCAAAAAGTCTTGAGCTGTCCCCCCTATCACGATAATAGGTCTTTTATCGCCATACCCTTTCATATGTACGCCGGCCCTATAGCCTACGTCGTCGCGGATGAAGATTTTTCCGCCCCTCATGGCATAGCCAACCACATCTCCTGCACGCCCATAAATAACGACTTTGCCACCGTTCATGGTGTTTCCAACCCCATCTTGTGCGTTGCCATGGACATAAATGGTGGGGCCATCCATGAAAGCCGCAAGGTCATTGCCTGGTGTTCCGTGGACATTTATTTCCACATTACTCCTTAAACCAGCGCCTATATACCTCTGTCCATGAACATTGTACACAACTATTCTCTTAACTGAATTGCTGTAGGATTTTAGAAGAGAATTGAGAGTTCGATAATCCATATCGGCGGCATTTATAGTGACAACTTCGTCGTTTAGAGTGACAGGACTCAGATCGAATGATTTTTGTTCTTCATGCAAAAATCCTTTGTCCATGATTATTCACCTGCCATCTTTATTCCGAGTATTTTCAGCTCGGTTTCGGTCAACCCGACGCCGCGAAGCTGTTCACGATTACCTCGTAAGCTTTCGATGGCATTTATACCCATAGCCCCTAGCATCTCCTTAATCTCAATGCTCCAAGCTTGGAGAAGATTGACAAGTCTTTTTGTAGCAACATCTGGATCAAGTCGTTCAGCAATTCGCGGATCTGTAGTTGTTATGCCCCATGGGCACTTTCCCGTATAACATTTTTGGCATAAAGTACAACCTATGGCTACAAGGGCTGCTGTGCCTATATAAACGGCATCTGCTCCTAAAGCAATGGCCTTCACGATATCTGCACTATTTCTGATACCACCGGAAACTATTATGGATGCCTTATTACGAATACCCTCGTCTCTAAGGCGCTGATCCACCGAGGCGAGGGCTAATTCGATGGGAATGCCGACATTGTCGCGAATAACCTTTGGCGCCGCTCCTGTTGCCCCCCTGATTCCGTCTAAAACTATTATGTCAGCTCCGGCGCGTACCATGCCGCTAGCGATGGCAGCACAGTTGTGTACAGCAGCTATTTTAACTGCCACAGGTTTGGTATAGTCGGTTGCCTCCTTTAAAGCGTAGATGAGTTGACGCAGATCTTCAATGGAGTATATGTCATGGTGGGGGGCTGGGGAAAGGGCGTCCGTTCCAACTGGGATCATGCGGGTTTGTGCTATTTCTTGGGTAACTTTTTCTCCGGGTAGATGTCCGCCTATACCAGGCTTCGCCCCTTGGCCTATTTTAATTTCTATGGCTGCTCCTGCATTTAGATATTCTGGGCTAACGCCAAAGCGACCTGAGGCTACTTGCACAATAATATGGTCGCCATATTGGTAGAGTCTCTTGTCCAGACCCCCTTCACCGCAATTCATAAACGTGCCGCATTCTGCTGCAGCGCGAGCTAGAGCTAGATGAACATTGAAGTTTACTGCTCCCAATGAAATGGCCGCGAAAAGTATTGGGGTTTCAGCGCATAGTTGAGGCGTAAGCTTCGTTTTCAGCTCTATATCATTGTTTTTCATTTCAAGCTCAAGTTTGTCGGGTTTCGCGCCTAGATACGTTCGAATTTCTATAGGTTCTCTTAAAGGATCGATTGAAGGGTTAGTGACTTGACTAGCGTTGAGGAGAATCTTATCCCAATACGTATAGTATGGTTTGTCGCAACCCATTCCAGTTAAAATTGCTCTCCCTGTTTCTGCCTGTTTTTTTATGTCTGTTATGACTTCCTTGGTCCAATGCCAGTTTTCGGTATATTGCGTTGGATTTCTCCTTATAGTTATTGCCTTTGTCGGGCAAAAGACTACGCAACGGTGACAATTTACACAATTTTCATCTCGGCTACGAACTATATTATTTTTAGAATTATAATAATGAACGCCATAAGTGCATTGTTCTATGCAAATCTTACATCTCGTGCATTTTTCATCGTCTCGCTCAATAATAAATTCCGGTTCAAGATAGCTTTTCATTTTCTCGCTCTTCATATTCTCACGGAGTTGCCAAAGTTTCTAGAGGTTCTGCACTTTTGAGCCTCGCAATCACAGGCTCGCCGGCACGAGGATACCAGACCTTATCTAAGTGAGGTGATACTAAACGAATAGCAGCTTCTTCGGATGACAAATAGAACACGTCGTCTTTAATCCCCGCCACCAGCGGCCTAAGCTTTATACGGTCTGCTAACCCTATCATTTCCCCGGTACGAGCTACAATTATAGTGAAGGGACCATTCAAAAGCAAGCTACTGTAGCATTGGCGTAGTGCTGTATAGAAACTCCTCTCCTTTGGCGTCATACTGTCAATTTCGAACCAGAAAGGAGGGGCGAATATTTTGGCGACAACCTCTATCGGCAACTTGTGCTTTCTCATAAGCAAGTCTAATGCGTACGTTATGACTTCGCTGTCAGTTTGCATGGTGCAGTAGTAGCCATGCATTTCTAAATACCTGCGGTTTGTACCATAACTGGATAACTCGCCATTATGTATGACGCTCCAATCAAGTATGTTAAACGGTTGAGCGCCACCCCACCAGCCCGGAGTATTCGTTGGAAATCTTGTATGACAAATCCACATGTAACCTTTATATTCATCTAGGCAGAAATATTCTGCGATGTCCTCTGGGAAGCCCACGCCTTTAAATACACCCATGTTCTTTCCGCTTGAGAATACAAAAGCACCTTTTGATTTGGTATTTATCCTCATAACATTTTCTAACACATAATCATCGTGCGAGCTAATGTTTGTTGCCCCTTTCTTTGGCTGAACAAAATATCGCCATAGAGAGGGTGGTCTCCACACCTTTGCTTCTGGATTGACGGGTATTTCCTCGGCTTCAAGGACGTCAAAGTTCTCTCTTATAAGTATCTCTGCTCTCTCTCTAGCCTCCATGTTTAAGTACATGATATGAAGGGCATAGTCGTTCTCGTGTTCGGGATAAAGCCCGTAAATGGCGAAGCCTGCTCCAAGCCCATTCGACCTCTCGCGCATATTCGAGATGGCTTTAAGCGGATCCTTAACGCCGAAACGCCTACCACTAAGATTCATCATGCCAAATAGCGCGCAAGCTTCGATGAGTTTATCGTCATTGTAGGGATTATTGAAAGAGTCAACAATTCTCGTCATATTCCACACTCCAATTGATTTTATTTGGCTGGTGGATTACTCAGTAATGCGGCCCTTGGTTATATAAGCCTTGCGGGCATGGTTATAGTTTATGAAGAGCGACCGGCACAGCGATACTCAAAACTTACGATAATAAGCAAAGATAGGCCAGAGCTAATTTGCAGGTAGTCAAATAAAGGATTGCGGAAGAAAAGTTAATGCGATGACAAACAACTCCTGGGGGTTTGGGAAAAGCTAAAAAAGAGCAATAAGGACTACATGTTTCCTGAAGTAGAAAGGCAGAAACAAAGACTTGTCGAGTATGCTAAGAGCAAGGGGTTACAAACTGCATCTTTCTAGTAAGTTTTATAAATTTGAATTGAAGATTACATATGTTGATGACCTCAAGCCTGTGACCGATATGTGGGGTAAAGCTAAGCCCGAATGAGTGCAGACAAATGAAATGCATCGAATGCGGATTGGAGGAAGATAGAGATGTTACTGTGAAGAATACCAGATGGATGCAGGAGCTTCCGTTCACCCCGAAAGCCCTCCCATGAAAAGAGGAGGGAAGGGATGAAAGTTAATGCTAGACCAGAACGGGAAGTATATAGGATAAAGAGGCAGCTTACCGCAGATTGCGAACAAATAATCGGCTTTGCAAGGCAATTCGGAGTCTGACAATTGTTCTCGAGAAGCTTGGAAGGATAAAAAGAATTCGAAGAAAAAGAAATCGAAGAAGAATCCAAGAAATGAACGGAAGAAGGCTGAACAGAAAATCGTTAGCTACAAGGCCCAAGTTTGCTTTGGAATTAATATCAGGTATGTTAAAGCTGAGAATACTTTAATCCCGTGCCCGATGGAGAGATCTGCTCGTCCTGAAAACCCCCATCACGACCAGAGGGATAAAAAATGGACCAGAACGGGTGAACAGTTTATTCTTTCTATCGTTCAGAGAAAATCTGAGATAGAGTGATCAAAGGAGTGCCATGTTAAAAAGCTCATGAACCATTATTGGCTTCATTCCTACTTCCTTAACTTTTTCGGATAACGTTGAATAGCACATGGGGCAAAGGAAAACAACATAATCCGCATTTGTATTTGCAATGTCCGATACGTTCCTTTCCTGGAAATCCCTTGCAAGTTTCTCCTCTTTTGCAAGTATGAAGGCTGCACCGCAGCAGAGCGAATTTTCCCTGTCGTATTTTCTTTTAACTCTTTCAACACCGATTGCCTTGCAAATCTGGTCAAATATTTTGTCTGTTTTATTCAGTCTGTTTGAACAAGGTCTTTGATAGGCTATCTTCAGGTTTAGTTTCTTCGTTCTTCCGGCTTCGATCAATTCCATGAAGTATTCGTAGAGGTGCTTGTATCTGAAATCCGCCTTCATTCCATGGGCTTCCAAAAAGGAATTGTAGAAGCTGTAGCATTCGTCGTGGAAAAGGATTACCTCATCGAAACCGATTGAAGACATGTTGGCCAATACTTTCATGGCCCTCTCTCTTATCACAGAAATCATGCCGTAGTGAAGGTATACAAGGTTGCAGAAGAGATGTCTACCTCTTATCGGTTCATAGCCTTCGAATATCTTAAGCTTCGAAATATCCTTAAATTCAGGAAAAAGACATATATGCACAGCCTTTTTAACTTTCTTAGCTTTAAAATCTCCTTCGGGTTCATATCTTTTAATTAGGGCCTCTTTTATCTCTGCCGGAATTTTTTCAACATCGAATTCTTCCTGGAGTTCGACTATTCGATAGAAAGGGTGGTTCCCAAAAGGACAAAATTCCTCACAGGCGTAGCAGTTTATGCATTCAATCAAAATCTCGCTAAAATCCCCTTTTGCAATTTTCCTAAATTCTTCGGGATTTTTGACGTATCTGCAATTTTTCATGCAGAAAATCTCGCAGCTCTCGCATATTGCAGGGTTGAAACTCAGTTTCATGAGAAAAATATGGTGAATCCATTATAAAGTTTTTCATAGGAGATCTCCAGTCTCCTCTTTCAGCCCCTCTTTTTCTAAGAGGTCGACAGAGATTATGAATTCATCTTCGACTTCTCTTTTTGTTCCAACAACCAAATATTTTTCTCCGTCTATCTCCTCCAGCTCCCCCTTTGCTATGATCCTTTCCCCTTTGAAAGCTTGACCAACAAAAGTGTGCGTGAAGCACAGTATTGCCTTAATTTCGTGCCTTAGGGGGTAGTAGGCAGGATAGTCGAAAACATAGCGGTCATCGAGGACTACTCCCTCAACTGTAATCTTCCCCAGCTTAATTCCCGGCTCTTCTGGTATTCCGTTGTTAATCTCTTCATATCCTCTAACGTAAAGCAAATCAAAGTATGTGCTGCCAAGGAACGCTCTGTGGTATTTCCTTCTCTCATGGGCAACAAAAACGTTGAAGGGAATATTTATTTTCCTTTTTTTATATATAAATTCCCAGGTTTCTGTGTCGAGATCCGACAACTTTCCGGTATCAATACCTTTTTTTATCTTTTCTCTGGCAATAAACCACCACTTTCCGTAGACTATGAAATCTACATCCGACTCCTGACCCTTTAGGCCAATAAGTCTGGAACCTGTTACTCCCATTTCCTTTATTGGAATTTGGCTGAAGTATTCGACTACTTTCGAAACGTTTGAATCCATCACGTCTTTAAGTCTCTCTTCTGGTTTGTAAACTTCATCTATTTCTCCAATCGGGATTCTGAAAATTCTACCATCGTAGTACTTGGCAGCCATTGGATGCAACAAAGCTTCCTCATGACTGAGCTTTTTGAATCTTTTCTCATCTTTTAATCTGTCTCCAAACTCGCACGGAGCATATCTTAGAAAGCATTTTACTTTTTCCGAGTTTCTGTAGCCTAAAACTGAAAAGTAAAGATCTCCAACTCTTACAAAGTCTCTAAGGCGTATAGGTAGCATATATCCTCTTTATATCTTTTGCGAGTGCCTTCTCTCCTTCTCTTTTCAGCAATCCACCATCCAGAAGCTTTATTCTATGAATTCTATATTTCTTTCCCTCAATATTTATAACTTCCCCGACAACGAATTCCGTCTCACCGTCGAATACCATTTTGTAGGGTGTAGTTACAGCTCTTTTGTGCAAGCTGAATTTCACGGAAACTTCTCCGACATTTCTTAGCCAGATTGAGTACGTATCTCTTGCCTTTGAAAACTCAACCATTCTGCCATCCTTTAGCTGAATTGCTGTGACTTTCCCAACTTTGCTCTCTTCTTTTAGGTCCACTATCATCTCTGAACCTTTTACGATTTCATCTTCCTCGGAGACTTTTACCTTTCCTATTTCTGTTTTTTCATCGCTGCTGAGAATGGCTTTTATTTCCACCTCTTTTGGAGGGCTAAATCGAGTATGGGTTCCGCAGATTGAGCAGCGGTAGAGATTCTGCTTAACTAGCTCGTGTTTCGTTACTTCCTTGCAACTGTCACAGTAAAGTTCCATATTTAAAGTAGATTGGTTTTTAAAATCTTTTTTCATATCTGAGATCAAACCTAACGTTTTATGCATTGTTAGATTTCGCGAAAGATTTATATATCAGTTACTAACTAAAAGTTAGTAACGGTGAGTTGAAATGGACATCCTCGAAGTGATAGGGAACGAGAGCAGAAGGAAAATCCTGGAGCTACTATCCAAAAAGCCTTGCTACGTTAGTGAGATCTCTTACTGTCTAAAGATGGCGCCGAAAGTCGTACTAGAACACCTAGAGAAGCTTGAAAGTGCTGGAATAGTGAAAAGCTTGGAAGACGGAAAAAGGAGATATTACTACATAGCGAAGAATCTTCACATCGACGTGACGATCTCCCCGCATCGTTTTGAAGTCAGAATCGTTAGCGAACATAATGGCGATCCAGCGGAAGCTTTAAGGAAGATAGAATCGAAGTTTGAAACTTTGAATGAAAGCAGGGACTTCTATACAGCTTTGAAGACAGTGGAAGAAATAGACAGCTACTTTTCGGCGATGCATAACTTTATATCAATCAAGTTAAACGAATTGATGGAAAGAATGATGGAAGAAGTCGAGAAAATAGCCAGTGACGACTTTGAGCGTCTAGTTATTCTGGCGATTGCCAAAGGACTGAGAAGAACTACCGAGATAGCAGAATTCTTCAGGATTCCCTACAGGGAAGTTGAGAGAATTCTAGAGTCTTTATGGCAGAGAGGGATTGTAAAGAGGGAGAGATTGAATGGTGAGGACTTTTGGGTTGTGGAGGTGAGATTATGAAGGAGGAAATTGTTTTGAGAGTTGCGGAGGCCTTTTATAGAGATGTCGGCAGAGGAATTGCGAGAATAGATCCGGAAGTTATGGAAAAACTCGGATTACAGAGTGGCGATATTATAGAGATCATAGGAAAGGAAAGTGTTCCAGCCATAGTATGGCCAAGCTATCCCGAGGACAGGGGAAAGGGAGTAATAAGGATAGACGGAAATCTTAGAAGCAACGCGGGAGTTAGCATTGATGACAAAGTTAAGATAAGGAAAGTAGATGCCAAACCCGCTGAGAGGATAATACTAGCACCAACTGAGCCTGTAAGACTCATGGGTGGAGAAAATTACTTGCTGAGATTGCTTGAAGGCAGGCCCGTTATAAGGGGTCAGAAGGTCAGGGTTGAAATTTTTGGTCACACGCTAACCTTTGTAATCGTAGCCACAAAGCCAAGCGGAGTTGTCGTTGTGAGCAGAAAAACGGAGTTGGAGCTCAAGGAGAAGCCGGCTGAGGAAGTGAAGAGAGCAGTTCCAAACGTGACGTATGAGGACATAGGAGGGCTTAAGAGAGAGTTGAGGCTTGTTAGGGAAATGATAGAGCTTCCCTTGAAGCATCCTGAGATATTCCAGCGCCTTGGAATCGAGCCGCCTAAAGGTGTTCTGCTATACGGTCCTCCGGGCACAGGAAAGACTTTAATTGCAAAGGCCGTGGCTAACGAGGTAGATGCTCATTTCATCAGCATAAGCGGGCCGGAAATAATGAGCAAGTACTACGGCGAATCCGAACAAAGGCTTAGGGAGATATTTGAAGAAGCTAAACAGAACGCTCCGAGTATAATATTCATTGACGAAATAGATTCAATAGCGCCTAAGAGGGAGGAAGTCACGGGAGAAGTTGAGAGGAGAGTTGTAGCACAGCTCCTCGCACTGATGGACGGTCTAGAGTCAAGGGGGCAAGTGATAGTCATAGCGGCAACTAACCGCCCAGATGCGATCGATCCTGCCTTAAGAAGACCTGGAAGGTTTGACAGGGAGATAGAAATCGGCGTTCCTGACAGGGATGGGAGAAAAGAGATCTTGGAGATACACACAAGAAAAATGCCGCTAGCTGAAGACGTAAATCTTGACGAGCTGGCAGACCTTACCCATGGTTTCGTTGGTGCTGACCTTGAAGCCCTCTGCAAGGAGGCTGCTATGCACGCTTTGAGGAGAGTTTTGCCCGAAATAGACATAGATAAGGAAATACCCTCAGAAGTGATAGAGAACCTAAAGGTGACTAGACAGGACTTCATGGAAGCGCTGAAAAACATAGAGCCATCTGCGATGAGGGAGGTTCTTGTGGAGGTTCCAAAGGTTAGATGGGAAGACATTGGAGGCCTTGAAAACGCCAAACAGGAGCTGAAAGAAGCGGTTGAATGGCCTTTAAAGTATCCCGAGCTTTTCAGGGCTACAAACATCAAACCACCGAAGGGCATACTGCTTTACGGTCCTCCAGGCACTGGGAAGACATTGCTGGCAAAGGCTGTTGCGAATGAGAGCAATGCCAACTTCATAAGTGTCAAGGGACCAGAACTTCTGAGCAAGTGGGTGGGAGAGAGTGAAAAGCATGTAAGAGATATGTTCAGAAAAGCAAGACAGGTCGCACCTTGCATAATATTCTTCGATGAAATAGACAGCCTAGCTCCGAGAAGGGGAGGAGTAGGAGATTCCCATGTCACTGAAAGGGTTGTAAGTCAGCTTCTAACAGAACTCGATGGCCTCGAAGAGCTCAGGGATGTGGTAGTAATTGCGGCAACAAACAGGCCTGATCTAATCGATCCTGCCCTACTGAGGCCGGGAAGGATAGAGAGACATATATACATACCTCCTCCGGACAAAGAGGCAAGAAAAGAAATATTCAAGATCCATCTCCGCGGAAAGCCATTGGCTGAAGATGTAAAGATAGAGGAGCTTGCTGAAAGAACCGATGGTTATACGGGAGCAGATATAGAAGCTTTATGCAGAGAAGCCGGAATGCTGGCAATAAGAGAGGCAGTGAGCAAAGCAAAGGATGAGAAGGAGATAAAGGAAATTGCAAAGAATATAAAGATCGAGAAAAGACACTTTGAGGAAGCTTTTAAGAAGGTAAAGCCTAGCTTGACAAGAGAGGATTTGAGAAGGTATGAAAGTCTTATAAAGGATTTTCAAAAAATGTATGTGTGAGGTGATCGTGTATGGTTTGGAGGAGAAGGAAAAAGGAGGAAGATGAAGAGGACTTCTGGGATTGGGACCCCTTCAAAGAGTTCGATGAAATCTTCAGGAGAATGATGAGGGACATAGAAAACGCTTTCAGATTTGGAGAAATGAAAGAATCAAGACCGATAATACGTGGATTTTCAATAAGAATCGGCCCAGATGGAAGGCCAGAGATCAGGGAATTCGGAACAAAGCCACTCATAAAGGAAATGGGAGTTGAAGAAAGGAAACCGCTGGTTGACGTAATAGAAACGGATAACGAGATCCAAGTAATTGCAGAAATGCCGGGAGTCAAAAAAGAGGACATAGAGCTGAAGGCTACAGAAAGATCTCTTGAAATTAAAGCTGAGGGAGAGACTAGAAAATACCACGAGGTAGTAAGTCTACCAGCTGATGTAGATCCGGATTCTGCAAAAGCCAGGTATAACAACGGAGTACTTGAAGTTATACTGCAGAAGAAGGCCGGAAGTGGCAAAAAGATAAAGATAGAGTAATATTATTTTTATTTTTTAAATTGAAAGCAATCCCTAAATCAATCTTGACAAAGCCGGGGAAAACATCTGTAATGCTTCAGAAACTCCGATTTTTCCTTGCAGAGTATTTGGTAACTTTTCCAAGAACTTCGATCGCAGTTATTACATCCGGAAAAACTGGAAAACCGTTATTTTCGTATTCCATTCTTAGAGTGTGAACTTCATCTCTTGGCCCTTCTGCAACGAAGTATATCGGTTTTTTGAACTCCTTTAGTTTATCGAATTCTGGCATATAACCTTTCCAAATGGCGCTGCACCAAACTGCGACAACAATTGAGTCAACATTTTCGTCTTCCAGCATAGCTTCTGTAGAGATATCGTACGGTTTCATTCCATAGTATTCTACCATGGGCCAAATATCGAGCGGATTGTTCACTTGGTGCCATTCAGGAGTAACTTCTCTGATCCTTTTTTTCGTCTTTTCGCTAAGCTCAGCTAGCTTTAATCCGGAGAAATAAACCGCATCTGCTGCCTGAACGCAGCCCGAACCCGTGTAGTGAATCACAGCAACTCTTTTGCCAGAAGGCAGCGGTTGCATTGCTAATGCCTTCGATACGTTTAGGAGTTCATCAAAGCTAAATACCCGAATTAAGTTAGCCTGCTTGCAAACTGCGCTAAAAATTTCATCCCTCCCTCCTAATGAGGCAGTATGGCTCATAGCGGCTTTTTTCCCGTACTCGCTCCTACCGCTTTTGAAGATAACAATGGGTTTTTCTGATTTTTTGGCAACTTCAAAGAAAGCCCTTCCGTTTCTGAAACCTTCTACGTACATACCTATGACTTTCGTATCCTTATCCGAGATCAGATAATTCAGGACTTCATGGTCTTGGACATCTATTTTGTTCCCCATCCCAACTAGCTTGCTGAACCCGATTCCCGGATTATGAGAAGCTATCATTTCCATCATTACTCCAAGGAAGAGACCAGTTTGCGCGACGATGCTTATGTTTCCTTTTTTTATCCGCCTCAGCGGTGCAAAACTGGTTATAAATCCGGTTTCTGTGTTCATTATTCCAGTCGTGTTTGGGCCGAAGATCAGAATTCCAGATCTTCTTGCAATATCTATCACTTTTCTTTCAATTTCAGCTCCTTTCTCACCCTCTTCACTGAATCCAGAGCTAACAATTACAACCCCTTTAACCCCTTTTTTGGTACAGTCTTCCATAACTTCTGGCACATTTTTCGAAGGAACAGCAATTATCGCAACATCTATCTCATCCGGCACATCCCTAACGGAGGGATAGCACTTGAATCCGTGTATCTCATCAGCATTCGGGTTTATCGGATAAACCTTTCCCCCGAA
>Ga0272445_1001594_pt1 | contig 17206 bp, 17 predicted proteins | sample YNPCB0031_FD_194404 | JGI IMG/M metagenome (GOLD analysis project Ga0272445, IMG submission 194404) | Hot spring sediment microbial communities from Yellowstone National Park, WY, United States - YNP-CB-003-1 | ecosystem: Environmental > Aquatic > Thermal springs > Hot (42-90C) > Sediment... | reverse complement strand
AAAAGAAAACTTACAAATATTTATAAAACATTGAATATGGTGGAATTGAAACAAAAAATGAATATAATAATGGAAAAACTCATGAAAATAAAAAGTATAAGCCAAGAAGGAAGGAAAAATTTTACGGACAAAATTATGATCTATCCATTAAAGAATTTCACGGACACTCATTTTTGATCTAATAGGGTTGAAAATTTTTATTTTTTACATTATAATTTAAAAAATTTGGGGAGGTGGTTATGAGAACATGTTTAAAAATACTGATGGGGTATTTTTTAATCTCAATACCTTCTCTTTTTGCAACAGAAATGTCTGATATATTGACAGAGGCAATTGTGAATTATAATTCACCTCTGGATTATCAGGTATATAATTTCACTCTTACAAGATTATGGTCGGTTTTTGAAGAACCAATTAAAGGTGTATATGCAACAATGTGGTTTAATAATCCACCTGGAGTATCAGGAAAGCAACTTGTATGGAATTTTTTTGATGTTATTACACAAGCTTGGGTAAAAAAACCTGATACTCCTTATCTTGCACCGGTTTATAGTGGCACAGGCAACATAGAAGTGAATTACTATTCAACTTATAAATATTATCCCTTTTTTACAGCAATGAGTACTACCACTATTGTATGGTGGCCTGCTCCTCCTTTTGACCCAAGGAATTTTAATGGACAATATATGCAGTATCCAGGACAAGAATGGGGTGAAGCATTTCCAATTGGTGGACTTACTAAAAATGGATATCACCACATAATATTCACTGATTATGATGGTCATATGAGTGGTGTTCAGTATTCAATAATGTATAATAGATTTCAGGTAGATGCACAAACATGGGATGGTTATGTTCCACTTGTATTAGATGAGGTTGGTCCTTGGTATGCGTTTTATGCAGACCCATTTACTGAAACAATTGTTACAATATATTGGAAAATAACATTAAATTATCACATAATTGCATTGATTGATACATTAGAAGGGGAAATGTATTATGCAGGGTTTCCAATACAAAAAGATGTTACACAGTTTATAATAAATAAATTCAATTTACCACCTGATTGGATGGGAAGTGGTTTTAATCCTTTTGTTGATAAAAACGGAAATGTTCATCTTATGACATTTTTACTTCCTCCAGATCAACCTGATACAGGCAGATATGAAGTATATGTTTATCACTGGTTTTATGATGTCCATGCTGATACAATGGGAGCATCGTTTATAAAGCATGTTCCTCCACCGCAATATTCCCAGGGAATTAATCCACCTGGAGGTCAAATGGGGCAGGGAAGGGGTTCTGGAATCCTTTATGCAATCTGGGAAGAACCTCATCCAACAAAAGGTGTTGTAAGTTCTAATGGATACTGGAGGGCTGCAACACAGATAGTTTTAGGAATTTCAAAAGATAATGGAAAAACATGGACAGAGGAAGTTCTCCTTTTAAGCACAAATGTTCCTGGACAAAACGATACAAATAACTGGTTAAAATTTCCTGTTATATCACCTATCATAGGACATAGTGGAAATCTTGACCTTGTTTACTGGGGGGTTTATTTTGATGATGACCCTGGATTTTATTGGAGAGGAATAGGTGGATTATCAACAGTTAAAATGCTTGTTGGAAGAAAAGAAGTTGGTGTTGAAGAAATTTCACCAATTTCTTATGATAAAACAAGAATAAAATATGATGGAACGGATATAATTTTTGAAATTCCATATAAATCATATGTGATTTTAAAATTAATTGATGTATCAGGAAGAGAGAAAGGGATTCTTTATAAGGGAAACATGCAAGGAAAGCATGTTTTAAAATTAGAAAGGAAGATTTCTTCAGGAGTTTGTTTTATAAATTTGAAAACAGAAAAGGAAAACCTAATTTCAAAGATAATTGTTAAATAAAAAAGTTTAATTTAATTTGCAACTTAATTTTTCTTAACTTTAATATTAAATTATGAAAAGTTTATTTTTAATTTTTGGGATTTTTCTTTTTTCAGAGTATAAAGATAAAATAGTTGCAATTGTTGATGATGAAGTGATTTTGCTTTCTGATGTTGAAGAGGTTTTAACCTTTTATAAACTTCAATTTGGTGAAAATCTTCCTTTCCCCCCTGATAAAATGAAAGAAGAAATCCTTAATGAGATGATAAAGGAAAAGCTTTTATATCTTGAAGCAAAAAAGGATACTTTAATAGAAGTAAAGGATGAAGAAGTTGAAAAGGAAATAAATGATAAAATAGAGGAGTTTAAAAGTCAAATTGGAGAAGAAAATTTTTATAAGGAACTTGAAAGGGAAGGACTTACAATTGAAAAAATTAAGGAAAAATATAAGGAAGATGTAAGGAGGAATCTTTTTATACAAAAATATATTTCAATGTATATTTATCCAAAAATAACTGTTTCTCCTGAAGAAGTTAAAAATTTTTATGAAGAGAAGAGGGATTCTATTCCTGAAAAAGAGGAGGGTTTTTATCTTTCTCACATTCTCATAAGGATTTTACCTAAAAAGGAAAAAATGAAGGAGGCAAAAATTAAATGTGAGGAGATTTATAATAAGTTAAAAGAGGGTTCTGATTTTTCATATCTTGCTTTAAAATATTCTGATGATAGGGAAAGTGCAAGAATGGGAGGGGAAGTTGGTTTTATAAAAAAAGGAATTTTGCCTCCTGAAATAGAAGATAAGATTTTTTCACTTAAAAAAGGTGAATTTACAGAACCAATACAGGGTGATTATGGATATTATATATTTAAACTTCTTGATAAAAAAGAGGATGAGGTTAAAATTGCTCAAATTGTTATTGGTGCAATTCCTGATAAAGAGGATTCAATAAATGCATTAAAAAGGGCAAAGGAGGCAAGAGAATACGCAATAAAAGAAGGATTTGAAAAGGCAGTTTTAAAATATTCAGACGATTTAATTTCAAAAAATGAAGGTGGAGAACTTGGATTCATTCCTTCAAAAGGTATGGATGAAAGGATAAAAGGAGTTTTGAAAAAACTTAAAGAAAAGGAAATATCTGAGCCAGTTTTAGGTAATTTGGGTTATCATATTTTTAAAATTGAAAAATATCAAAAGGGTGGAAAACCATCTTTTGACGAAATTCAAAATGATTTGAAAAATTTAATAATTCAGAGGAAATTGAAAAAGGAAATTGAAAGGGTAACTTCTAAAATAAAGGAAAAAATTTTTGTTGAAATAAAAGGATTTGAGGATTGACAAATTTTTATCCTTAATAGGTATTATTCCTTCAAGAACATTGAGTAAAAAGGCATGTGAAAAGGGTTATGTTTTTTTAAATGGTAAAAAGGTTAAAGGTAATAAAATTGTGAAGGAAAATGATGAAATTTTACTTGATTTTCCATTAAGAAAAATAAAAATAAGGATTTTAAAGATTCCTTTAAAGGGAAGTATTCCAAAAAAGGAAAGGAAAAATTATTTTGAAATTTTAATGGATGAAAGAAAGGAAATCATTTAAAATAGGGATAACATCAGGAGACCCTTTTGGAATAGGTCCTGAAATAATTTTAAAATCTTTAATTTTTTTTGAAAAAAATAAATTAAATTTTATAATTTATGGTGATTCAATTTTTTTTGAAAAAATTTCAAGAGATTTAAAAATTAAATTTCCTTCAAATGTTTTTATAAAAGATGTTTATAGGATAAAAGAGATGCCAAAATCTCATCCTTCAAAAGAAGGTGGAAAATATGCTTATGAATCGCTTTTGAGTGCAATTTATGATATTAAAAATAGAGAAATAAATGCCTTAATAACTTCTCCTTTAAGTAAAAAAGGAATTGAATTGAATGGAATAGAATTTAAAGGGCATACTGAATTTCTTGCTAAGGAATTTAGAATTTCAGAAGAGGATGTTTTAATGACTTTTATATCAAATAAAATTAAAATTGCTCTTTTAACAACACACATTCCTTTAAAAGATGTTTATAAATATTTAAAGGAGGATTTTATTGAAAGGAAGATAAATGCTCTTTTAAATTTTTATAAAAGATTTTATAAAAAAATACCTGAAATTGCGTTTTTATCTTTAAATCCGCATAAAGGAGAAAATGGGGAAGAGGAGAGGATTTTGGAAAAAATTTTGAAAAAATTTGATTTTATAAAAGGGATTTATCCTTCTGATTCATTTTTTATGAAAAATTTTTATAAAGAATTTGATTTCATATTTGCAATTTATCATGATCAAGGTCTTATTCCTTTTAAAATTATTTCAAAAGGGAAAGGATGCAATTTAACAATGGGCTTACCTTTTTTAAGGGTATCTCCTTGTCATGGTCCTGCGTATGATATCGCCTTTAAAAATGTTGCAGATATAAATTCAATGGTTTTCTCAATAAAATTTTTAATTTCCCTTTTAAAATTTTTTTAAGATAAAAAAATAAATAATTGAAGATAAAACCGTAATTAAACAACTTGGTAATAGTTTTTTATAAATTTCCTTCCATTCCCCTTTAAAATATTCTTTTGTTAATGAAAGGCATAGATGAACTGGAGTTAAAAGAACTCCTGTAAATCCAAATGTATATACAAGGATAGCCCATCCATAATCTATGTTTCCTTTAAAACATGAGGCAAGCATTGGAAATGCAATACCTGCATAAATTTGATTTATTCCTGTTAAAAAACCCATTATAAATGCGATAAAAACAATTATCATGTAATTCGCAAATTCTGGTAAAAGTATTTCCTTTTGAATTCTTTCAAATATTGAAACACTCATTATTATTTCTCTATAAATCATTATGAATATTACAAGAAATATAATTGTTGGATTTAAGGATTTGTAGAATATTTTTGGAATTTCCTTCAAATTTGTTTTTGTTATAATTATTGTTAAAATTGTTCCTGAAAGGAGTGAAATTATGAAATTTATTTTTAAAGTTGTCAAAATTATTATTAGTATGATTGGTAAAAGAAAAATAAGATTTTTAAAATTAAATTTAATTTTTTCTTTTCTTTTTTCTTCTTTTAAAAAAGGAATTGTAAATAAAAGCCCTGATAAAAAGGAAATGATGGAAAGGGGAAAAAGATAAAAAATAATTTTTCTGATTGGAATATTCAATGCATAAGAAGCAATGAGTATTCCCGGATAAAAGGGCCAGAAATATTCAAGAATATGTCTAAACCAGTAATTTATATATGTTTTAAAAGAGGAATCTATTTTAAAATTTTCTGATGCAATTTTTACAGCAGGTGCTGAAACAAGTGCTCCACCAGGCATCGGGAAAAATCCTATGATTAAAGGTGGTAAAATCAATGCATATTTTTTATTTTTTAAAGAAGAAAATAAATCAACAATTCTTTTTAAAATTTTCTTCTCTTCCATTATTTTTTCAAGGAAAAGAACAGTTATTATCATTCCAACGAGTTCATAGGTATATTTTGATTTTAATGCCTTTATGATTGATTCTTTCATTTTTAAAAAATCAATTCCAAAAACAAATTCAGTTGCAATTATTAGAAGGAAAATGATTAGGGCAATATTTAATTTTAATCTTGTTAAAATTAAAACAAAAATTATAAGGGTAAAAAGTTTTAAAATTGTTATCATAAGATTTTAATTATAATATTTAAAAGGAAAAATTTTCCCCTTTCTTAAAGATTTTTTCAACATAAAGGAATTTTATATAGGTTTTTAAAAAATATGGATTTTTTAATAAATTTTTAATTGCTTTAATGTAAGGTATTTCATCATAATTTTTTCCATCCATCAATTTTCCAACAATAGTTAGTTCTTTATCATTTGAACTGTATAAAATATTTCTCGCTTTATAAATTGATTTTGAAAAATATATTAAATCTTTTTTTAAATCATTGAATTTTTCAAGTTCCCCCCAATTTTTATTTTTTAAAAATTTTTCAATTCTTTTGGAACATATTTTTGCAGAAAGGAGTGCTCCATAAATACCAGCAAATGTTAATTGATTTATAAAAGCACCTGAATCTCCAATAAAAAACTTTTTATCCTTATATAAAAATTCTGGTGGTTTTAATGGAAAAGGCAATTTTCCAGTTATTGTTTTAATAACTTTTTCCTCCTTTAAAATTTTATTTAATGATTCAAAATCATGTTTATTTTTATACATTTTACCAATTCCAATAAAATCGCCATGATAAAATTTCCACATATAAGCTGGTCTATGAATTTCTCCATGATAGAATTCAAGAAAATTTTTTTCTTCCTTTGAAATAATTCTTTTTTCAGTGGCAAAAATAAATCCCTTATATGGATAATTGATTCCCTTTAAAAAATTTGCACCTGTTGCTATTATTAAAAGGTCATATTTATAAAAATTATTTTTACCTAAAGCTTTATCATCCTGAACCTCTTTTATCTCATCCCTTATTATTTTTCCGCCAAGTTTCAAAAATTTATTTTCCAGTAATTTTTCAAACTTTTCTCTATCAATTAAAAATCCCTTTTTTTTAAAATAAATTTTTTCTCCATTTGGAAATATTAAACTAATTCCTTCAAATTCCTTAATTTTTATTTTTTCTATTATTTCTCTATCATCAACAATTTCAATCCCTTCTTTACTTATTCCCCCCGAACATTTTAATGGTTTACCAATTTCTTTTTTTCTTTCAATTATTTTTGCCTCAATTCCCTTTTCTAAAAGATTTATTCCGCAAAAAATTCCTGCTGGTCCTGCTCCTATTATTAAAATTTCCATTTATTTTCTAAAAAATCTCTTAAAGCATCTTTCCAATCTCTTAATTTATAAAAATTTGAGCAAAATTTATAATTGCTTAATGCAGAAGAAAATGGTCTTTTTGCTATCTCTTTAAAATAATCGGATGTAACAGGTTCTATTTTCACATTTATTTTCATTATGTTTAAAATTTCTTTTGCAAATTCAAATCTTGATACCCTTCCAGTATTTACTATATGATAAATTCCATAATTCTGGGATTTTAAAATTTCCTTGATTCCTTCTGCTATATCTTTTGCATATGTTGGGGAACCATATCTATCCTTTACAATTTTTATAATTTTTTCTTCTTGACATTTTTTTAAAAATTTATAAACAAAATTGTTTTCACCTTCGCCATAAAGCCAGGAAGTTCTTATTATAAAATATTTTTTTAGATTTGAAATTATTTCTTTTTCGGATAAGTATTTTGTTTTTCCATAAAAATTTAAAGGATTTGGAATATCATCTTCTGAATAAATTTCCTTTTTCCCATCAAAAACATAATCGGTGCTTATAAAAATTAAAGTTTTTTCATAATGAAGCGCATACCTTACGAATTCCTTTGTTGATAAAAAATTTATTTTATAAACCTTTTCCTTTTCTATTTCTGCTTTATCAACATCTGTGTAAGCACCTGAAAGTATTATTATATCAGGATTTATATTTTTTAAATAATCATATATTTTTTCAAAATTTTCTAAATCAAATTCTTCCCTTTTTGGTGCATAAATAAAATATTCTTCCTTTAAAATTTTTATTATTTCCTTACCAAGTTGCCCTTTCCCGCCTGTTAAAAATATTTTTTTCATTTTGATTTAAAATTTATTTTATAATTATAATATAAAAATTATGAAAATTTTAATCGTCGTGAATCCTGAAAAAAAAGAAGGGGTTAATTTAGCAGAGGAAATTTCAAATTATTTAAAGAAAAAAAATATAGAAAATAAAATAATTATGGATGAGGAAAAGGGAGAAGGTGATATTGTTATAACGATCGGTGGTGATGGAACCCTTTTAAAAGGATTTCATCTTTTTCCAGATATTCCAATATGTGGAATACATATGGGAAAACTTGGTTTTCTTGCACACATAGAATATGAAAAATGGAAGGAAGCAATTGACTTAATATGTGAAAAAAAATATAAGATAATTTTAAAAACACTTGCTGAGATGAAATTGAAAGAGGAAAATTATGTTGCCTTAAACGATATAGTTCTTACAAATAAATCCCCTGGAAGATTGATTGAATATAGTGTCTTGATAAAGGATGAAATTTTAAATTTTCTTTCAGATGGAATGATAATATCAACTCCAACAGGTTCAACTGCTTATAACTTTGCAAATTATGGTCCTGTTGTTGATGAAGATGTGGAAGGAATTATTTTAAATTCACTTGTTCCTCATAACATTTCGTTTAGACCAATTGTTATTTCAAAAAAAGAAAAAGTTAAAATTTTTCTTGGTAAAAAAACAAAAAAGGCATCCTTCTGGATTGATGGTCAAATAGAAGTTGAATTTTTACAAAATGAAGAAGCAGACGTTTTTGTTTCTTCTAAAAAATGTAAATTTTTATCTCCTTATGGATTTGAATTTAATATTATAAGAAGACTTAAAGAAAAATTAAAATGGGGATAAAAGAGTTAAAAATTAGAAATTTTTTACTTGTTGATGAGGCACATATAGAGTTTAGTAAAAATTTTAATGTTTTTACAGGAGAAACAGGTGCTGGAAAATCAATGGTTGCTGGAAGCATACTTTATCTTCTTGGAGAAAGGGCCCCCTGGGAATTATTTGAGGAAGAAAAAGAGGTTGAAATTGAGGGTATATTTGAAGCACCTCTTTTTTTAAAAAAGAAATTTGAGGAAAATGGTATTCCATTTGATGAGGAAATTTATATAAAAAGAATATTGATACCTTCAAAAAAGATTTCAAGAATTTATTTAAATGGAATAATGGTTCCTGCTTCCCTTCTAAAATTTTTAACTGAGGAACTTTTTGATTTTCATGGTCAACATGAACATCAAACCCTTTTAAAAGAAGAAACGCATCTTTATTTTCTTGATGCCTTTGGTGGAATTACAAAAGAGAGGGAAAAATTGTCGGAAATTTTAAAGGAATACAAAATTTTGAAAAATGAATATGAAAAAGAGAAAGAGGAAATTTCAAAATTAAAGGAAATGGAAGAATATATAAGATTTCAGATAGAAGAAGTCGAAAGGTTAAATATTAAAGAAGAGGAAGATAAAGAATTGGAAAGGGAGCTTTCAATTCTTTCAAAGAGTGAAGATATTTTAAAAAGGTTAACACATTCCTTAAATCTTTTAAAAGAGGATGACTATTCTTTAAGTTTTTATTTAAATGAAATTTTAAAAAACATTTTTGAGATAAAAGGAGTTGATAAAGAAATGGAAGAAATTTATAATATTTTAGAGGATATAAGGATAAAAATAGATGAGATTGGAAGAATTTTAAATGAAAAGAAAAACAAGTTTGAAATAGATGAAGAAAAGATAAGGGAAAAGGAAAGAAGATTAAATATAATAAATAGTCTTAAGAAAAAACATGGAACCGATTTAAAGGGAGTTCTTGAAAATGTTAGAAAATTTAAAAAAGATATTGAGACACTCGCTTTAAGAGAAGAAAAATTAAAAGAAAAAGAAAAAAAGATTAAGGAAATTGAAGAAAATCTAAATTCTCTTTCAGAAAAGATTTCAAAGGAAAGGAAAAGAATTTCAGAAGAATTTGAAAAAATGGTAATTAATGAGATAAAACCTCTTGGTTTTTCCTATGTGGAATTTAAAACTCAATTTGAGGAAAAAGAAATTGATGAAACGGGAAAGGATAAAATAAGATTTTTAATATCAACAAATAAAGGAATAAAACCATTTCCCTTATCAAAAATTGCATCAGGTGGTGAAATATCAAGGATAATGCTTGGATTAAAATCACTTCTTGCTAAGGTTGATAGTGTGTCAGGTCTTTTATTTGATGAGATTGATGTTGGAATTGGTGGAAAAGTTGCTGAAGAAGTTGGTAAGAAGATGAAAAGAATTGGTAAGGAAAGGCAGGTAATATGTATTACTCATCTTCCACAGATTGCAGTATTTGCAGATACACATTTTAAAATTGAAAAAATTGAGAAAAAAGGAAGACCTTGTGTATTGGTTAAAAAATTGTCAAGAAACGAAAGGATAATTGAAATAGCAAGGATGTTAGCAGGTGAAAAAATAACTGAGACATCAATAAGGCATGCAGAAGTTCTTTTAGAAGAAGGAGAAAAATTTTAAATTGGAAGAATCAATTTTAACAATTCCGAATATTTTAAGTATATCAAGAATTTTTTTAACACCATTTTTTTCATATTTCCTTTCAAAGGAAAAAACATTTTTATCATTTATCCTGCTTATAATAGTTGTGATAACTGATGCACTTGATGGATTTATAGCAAGATTTTTTTACAGGGAAACAAAAATAGGTAAAATACTTGATCATGTTATAGATAAATTCGTTATTGCATGGATAGTGATAACTCTTTATTTTTTAAGAGATTTTCCCTTATGGGCTTTAATTTTAATAATTTCAAGGGACTTAATAAGCATTTTAATAGGAATTTATATTTTAAAAAAAGGTAAAATTTTTGGTTCAAACATTTTTGGAAAAATTTCCGGATTTTTGTTCGCAGTAACAACTTTACTCTTTTTATTCAATTTGAAATTGAGGTTTATTTTCCTTTATTTAACAATTTCCTTTTTCTTGATTGCATCTTTTACCTATTTAAGAAAATTATGGAAATTTCAAATGCAATAATCCTTTCAGCAGGTTATTCAAAAAGATTAAGACCGATAACATTTTTTATTCCAAAACCCCTTATTAAGATCAAAGGGAAAGAAATTATAATTCATATAATTGAAATTCTTGAAAAATTTGGTGTTAAAAAATTTTATATAAATTTATATTATAAAAAGGAAAAAATTGAAAGATTTTTAAATTCCTCAAAATTTAAAGATAAAATTTTTATTTATAAAGAAAAAGAAATTATGGGGACTGGTGGAGGAATAAAAAATTTTGAAAAATATATAGATGATGATTTTTTTGTTCATAATGTTGATATTTATCACAATTTAAATTTAAAAGATTTTATTGAATTTCATAAGTCCCATAAAAAAGTAGGAAGCCTTTTATTATTTGAAACTTTTTCAAAAAGCGAATTCCTTTTAAAAAATGATGATATATTTGATATTTTGATAAATGGAAAAAAGAAAAAGGTTTTAACATATTCTGGAATTGGTATTTTCAGGAAAGAAATTTTCAATTATCTTCCTGAAGGAAAGAGTAATTTAATAGATACCTTTTATAAAATGATAAAAAACAAAGATTTAAAAGGATATGTTATAAAAGATGAAATAATTGATATTGGCACATATAAAGGATTGTTAAAGGCGTATTATTACTTTTGTTCCAAAACCATATTTTGATTCTATTTTGATTTCTCCATTTAAATCTTGAAGAAGTTTTTTCACAAGGAAAAGACCAAGACCTGTTCCTTTTTCTTTTTTTGTATAAAAAGGGGAAAATATTTTATCAATGTCTTGGGGTGGTATTCCCATTCCTCTATCAGAAATTTCCACCTTTAATTTATCATTTATTTTCTCAAATTTTATTTCAATAATCCCTCCTTCTTCCTGTGCTTCAATTGAATTCTTTATTATATTTGAGAATATCTTTTTTAATTTTTTATAATCGGAAATTATCTTTAAATCCTTTCCTTCTATTTTGAAATCAATTTTATATTTTTTTAAAATTTCCTTATTCTCTTCCTCAATTTCTTTAAATAAATCATAAATATTTATTTCTCTCCTTTCTATATCAAAAGGTTTCAGATAAATTAAAAATTCTTCCACCTTTTCCTTCAATTCCTTATATGCATTTTTTATTTTTAAAAATTCATCTTCCTCTAATTTTCCTTCAATTTCACAAATTGATAGTGAAAGCAAATTTAATGGATTTTTTATTTCATGAGCAAGACCTGCAAGAAATTGAGAAAAATCTGAAAATTTTTCCTCTTTTAATTTTTCAAATACTTCACTTATATCCCTTAAAATTGAAAAGAAAAATTTATTCTTTCCTTCTTTAAGAGAAAAGGTATTTCCTGAAAATAATTTTCCATTTATCCTTTCTTCAAAAAATATTTCTCTTTCCTCTTCTTTACATTTTTTAATTTTAAAAATGTCCATTTTGTCAATCTCAAATATATTTTTATTGATGATATTTTTTTCCTTTAAAATTTCTTCCCCTTTTTTGTTTGCAAAAATTATTTCACCATTTTCTTTTACAAATATTAAAGGACTTTTTTCATATTCCTTTAAAATTTTTAAAATTCTATCATAAAATTTTATCTCTTTTTCTCTTTTTAAAATTTTTAAAGCAAAAAAGGATGTTAAAGAAAGAATTATGAAAAAACTCAAAAATATTAAGAGGAAATTTCTTAAATTTTTTAAAAGTAAAAAATAGTTATCCATTGAAAATCCTATTCTTAAAATTCCTTCTTTTTCTCCAAAAATAATAACAGATTTAGCAAATTCAAGGCATTTTTTTCCATTATTTAAAATTTCCCTAATGCATACGCTATCAGTATTTAAACAATTTTTTAAAAATTCATCATCTTCTATTCTTGTTAAATTTTCAGGCAATTTTGTTCCAAAAACAATTCCTTCTTTTGCTTGAAATAAAAAGAAATCAATTTCTGGGTCTTTTGATATTTCTTCAATTAAATATTTAATCCCATATTCCCTTTTCAAAAGTTTTATTCCTCTTAAATCCTTTAAAATCAAAATTTTAAAATTTCCAAAATTTCTTAAAAAATAAAGGGTATCTTCTTCTATTTTTTCTTCTTTCCCTTTCATTATTTTTTCTTCTTTTAAAATTTCTCCTTTTCTATATCTTGTTGATTCAATAACTTTATTATTTTTATCAATTATTGTTATTTCAAAAAGGTCAAATTTAAATCCAAGTTCAAAAAGTTTTTGTTTATTAAGCTCACCTTCTCTTATTGCTTCCATTAATAGATTCAATTCTTTTAAATTTGTTCTTTCTATATATGTTGAAAATTTTATTGAGTTTATAATTGGTGAATACAATGTATTTATTAAATTTTTACCCTTTATCTTAATTCCCTTTTCAGAATATTCTAATCCTTTAAAATAAAAATAAATTCCTGCTGAAAAAATAATTAATTCAAAAGTTATTAAAATTAAAAAAATTTTTCTCATTCAATAAATATTATTTTCTCTATATTTTTATCTTTTTTTAAAAATAGAATTCCACTTCTTGTTTTTTTAGAAACTCTCCCATCTATTTTCAAAATTTTAAATTCACTTAAATCTCCTTTTCTGATTATTTCAGGATATATTATTTTTTCATCTTTTATTTCTATAAAAAAAGGAGAAACATAACATTTGTCAAAATCCGATTGAAGAATTTTTAAAAATAAAAAATGTTTTCCTTTTTGAAGATAATATTTTTTCTCAAAATCTATATTGTTTGAATATAAACACATTGAGTCAATTTCTTTATCAATGTATAAAAAAATTTTAAAAAAGGGAATTTTTGCCTTAGCTTTTAAACTAACATTTATTTCATTTATATTTTTGACTATTTTCCTTTCATAATTATCATCAATTTTAAAATCCACATAAATTGTATCATCTTCAGGAAAAAGTTCAAACGCATAAGTCCTTCTTTTTCTTAATGACTCAAAAATTCCTTTTCTTGATAAAGAATCAATTAAAAAGGAGGTTAGGGGCACTCTCCCATTTTTATTTTTTTCAATTCCCCATAAACATGTATGATTATCCTGTGAAGCAATAAAACATAATTCCCATCCATTTAAAAGTGCCTTTAAACATCTATTTTCATATGTTGAATCCTTATTTATTATTTCAATTCCACAAATATAATCCTTATATTCCTCTCTGAATTTTAAATTTTCAAAATTATTCTCCAATGGATGATTAAAAATTCCTATCAAATTTTTATTTTTTATATATTCATAAAGGGAATCAAGATTATAAAAACAATTTTCAGGAATAATTTTATTTAAATTTTCACCATAAACATTTATATGACCAAAATAATTCAATTTTCCAACTTCCTGCCCTGTCAGAGCAACAAAATTTTCATCATTATAAATATTTGAACAAAAAATTATATTTTCCCATTCATCCTGTGAAAGTAGATGTGAATGGTCTGTGATTCCATAAATCTTTATGTTTTTTGATTTTACAAATTCATATGCTTCGCATGGAGTTCCGCATCCATCAGAATACGATGTATGTCCATGAATATTTCCAAATATTTTTAAAAGAGAGATTAAAATTTCTATCATTTAAATTTTGATTTATACTTTGATGGACATTGTGTCATTAAAAATGTTGCATTGAATATATTTTGATTTTTATCATAAAAACCTTCAACAACAACCTTTGCACTATCTTGATATATAAGGTCAGGAAGTGCCCCCTTATAAATTACTCTTAAACTTTCCCTTTCATTTCCTATATAAAAACTACCTATCCCTTCTTTAAAATTAACTGAGTTTTTAATAACATTTCCGCTTATTCTCACAATTCTTTCTCCAATTTCATTTCTTTTTTTGTAAAATTCATCAAATGTAAAATAATATACAGATGTTTTTTTAATTCCTGTAAAAATCACATATATAAATAAAACGACAAGAAGGAATGTGATTATGAATATATTTCTTTTTTTCCTTTTCATTTTTCCCCCTTAAGAATTTCTAAAAGTTTGTTTAAAACAAAATATGATGCCCTTAATTTAATTTCTTCCCTTTCGCCTTTGAACAAATTTTTAAATAAAAAATTTTTATCCTTATAGGAAATTGCCATATAAACTGTTCCAACAGGTTTTTCCTTTGTTCCTCCTTTTGGACCTGCAATTCCTGTTGTTCCAATTCCGATATCACTTCCAAAAATTTTTCTAACATTCTGTGCCATTTCTTTTGCCACCTCTTCTGAATAAACACTGTATTTTTCAATTGTTTCCTTTTTAACTCCTAAAATATTTATTTTTATATTCTCATCATAAGCAATTATTCCCCCTTTATAATAACAAGAACTTCCAGGGACCCTTGTTATTATATCTCCTAAAAGTCCTCCTGTGCAAGATTCAGCAGTTGAAATCTTTAATTTTTTCTTTTTCAAAATTTTTCCAACAACTTCTTCAATATTTTCTCCCTTTTCTGAATAAATAAAATCTTTAAGTAAATTTTTTATTATCTTTCTTTTTCTTTTTAATTCCTCTTTTTTACCATAAAGAACAATTTCAACCTCTTCAAATTTTGGTAAAATACTAAATGGTTTTAAAATTTCTTCTTTTCCTTTAATTTTTTCCATTATTTCAATTTCCTTTAATCCAAATGTTTTTATCCTTAAAATTTGTTTTTTAATTTTTGTTTTTTTACTTAAATAAGGCAATAAAAAATTTGAAACCATTGGAATAAATTCCTTTGGAGGACCCGGAAAAGAGAATAAAAAGAAATCTTTATTTTCATAAAAATATCCTTTTGCTATTCCATTGGGATTATCCAAAATTTTAAATCCTTTGAAATTCCATGCATATTTAAAGTGTTTTTCTTTTGAAAGACTTGGCTCAATCTTTTTTAAATCTTTCCATATATTCTCATCAAAAAATGGTTTTATTTTTAAAAATTTTGATATTCCTTCTCTTGTTCTATCATCATGTGTTGGACCAAGCCCACCTATTATTATTATTCCCTCAGTTTTTTTTCTTAAAAAATTTAATGCTTCGCTTATCCTATTTTCATCATCAGGGACAGAAATTTCAAAAACGATTTCTCCTCCTGCTTCATTTATTTTTTTAGCAATATAATTAAAATTTGTGTTTAAAGTTATTCCCTTTAAAATATCATCACCAGTTGCTATTACACCTATTTTTATCACTTTATGTTGGTGCTCTTTGAGAAAGATGTTTCAATACCCTTAAACTTATTTCTTTTAATGTTTCAAAAACACCTTTACCCTGTGTTGCTATTGCTTCAAAATATGGAACTTTCCATGGGTTAAGGGCTTTTTCAAGTTCTTCAATAGTTGCAATGTTTGGAAGGTCTCTTTTATTATATTGCATTATGAAAGGTATTTCTTCAAGTTTCATATTATAAAAAGAAAGGTTTTCCTGCAAGTTTTCAAGACTTTCAATATTTTCTTCCATTCTATCCCTTTGAGAATCAGCAACAAAAACTATTCCATCAACCCCTTTGAGTATTAACCTTCTTGAAGCATTATAAAAAACTTGACCTGGTGTTGTGTATAAATGAAATCTTGTTCTAAAACCCTTAATTGTTCCAAGGTCAACAGGAAGAAAATCAAAAAATAATGTTCTTTCTTGTTCTGTTGCAAGAGAAACAAGTTTACCTTTAATAGTTGGTGAAAGTCTTTCATATATATATTTTATATTTGTTGTCTTTCCAGAAAGTCCAGGTCCATAATAAACAATCTTACAATTTATTTCTCTTGCAGCATAATTTATAAGAGCCATTTTAATTATCCAAAAAGTTTATCAATTTCTTCTTCTGCTTCTTTTGTAAATTCCTCATCCAACAATTTTTTCTCTTCCTTCACAGGTTTCTTAATCTTTTCAAATATTCTATTAAAAACTTTTTCAAGTTCAGTTGCAGCATGTTTTACCCTTACCCTAACAAGTCCAAGTGTAGTTCTTTGGTCAAAAAGGACAGCAAGTATTACTCTTTCTGCGACCATTGAAATATAAAGACTTTCCTTTTCTCCTTGATGAAAAAGAGAAGAAAATTCCTTTTCTCCAATAAGGTCTGCAAGTTGTGATGTTGCAGCAAAATCTGCTGCTGAAAGCGTTGAAAAGGATAACAAATCTAAATCCCTTGTATCTCCTGCTGAACATATAAGTTGCCCTGCCTTATCTATTAAAAGAACAGTTTTAGAATTGCTTGTCTCTAAAAGTTTTTTCAAAATATTTGTTATTTCATAAAATTCTTCTTCAAATAAAGAAGTTTCATTTTTCATTTTAATCTCTCCTAAAATAAGTTTATTATTTTAACTTTCTTTTTAAATTTTGTCAAATAAGTGTATAATGTCATAACATTTTGGACTGGTATTTATTTTTAAACTGATTAAGTATAAATTCAAGAGGATTATTGCCAGATTCCTTCAATCTCTTTTTCCATTCATATATTGTGCTTTTTGAAATCCAAAAAGCATCTCTTGTAATTTTGTTCTAATAGGTATTCCGCATAACTTATTCCAAAACAACAAATTTTTTAATCTTCTTTTCTTTTCCTTTTAAAACTGCAAAATATATTCCTTTTTTAAATTTTTTTGAATCAATTTTTATTTTATAAATTTGAAATATATCCTTCCCTATAAATTGTTATTGGCTCTTTATAAGGACTTCCAAAATAAAATGTTAAATCAGGAGGAGACTC
>Ga0272445_1001591_pt1 | contig 17210 bp, 14 predicted proteins | sample YNPCB0031_FD_194404 | JGI IMG/M metagenome (GOLD analysis project Ga0272445, IMG submission 194404) | Hot spring sediment microbial communities from Yellowstone National Park, WY, United States - YNP-CB-003-1 | ecosystem: Environmental > Aquatic > Thermal springs > Hot (42-90C) > Sediment... | reverse complement strand
AATAAAACCCCTAATCCACCCAACTCTAACACGAATAGCTCTAATGTAGCCGACACGCATTAAGGCGACACCAATAATTCAACCACCTTCAACTCCTAATATACATAGTCTCTCACACCTCTTAGAAGGGTGAAGAAAATCTATAGTAAAACACATATAGCTATATTTAAAACAATGTTCTACTACATCATCTAAAAACTATTGTGATGAAAGTATATCGGTGAATTGAAGTTTACTCTAGGTAGAACATATGCCCTTGGTGTCTAAATGAGGCATATATGGGTGGATGTTAAAGTAGGTTGTGAAGATGCTTCAAGAATTATTGAGACAAGGGCTCTTATAGATACTGGTGCAACTTTAACAGTGACCCCGGAGAGTATGGCTAGAGAATTGGGGCTTAAAGTAACTGGTAGATCTAAGGTAGAAACAAGGGTGGGTGTTATAGAGATGAACAGGTCTAGAGCATACGTAGAGATCATGGGGAGATCAGATATAGTACCCGTGTTAATATCAAATATAATAGATAAAGTCCTCATAGGAGTAACAACACTTGAAATACTAGAACTCGAAGTAGACCCATTAACCGGAAAACTAAAAGAAAGAACACTCCTCTTATACACTTTAAACTCATACTAATATACCTCTTTCAACTCCTTAATCGCACTTATTCTATCACCACGTAACAATTACCATCAAGTTTAATAATATCTATATCTAAGTCATTCCCGAAGGAAGAGGATTTAAATTAGACGAAATTTACTAAGCTTCTTTATTAAAATCATCTACTAAGATTCCTCAGCCCACTTAACAGCGACTTAAGTAGACTAATAGATAAAATCTCATCGTTACCAATAAACTCCACAAAAACTACATCTTTGCTTAAAAGTATTACTACGTGAATTATTAAGTCTTCAATGCTAATATCATAGTCCTCACTCTTAATAGCTTCAGTAGCGATCTTTACAAATATGTTCCTTAAATCTATATCTATCAGAGCTATTCTTAAAACTTAAGAAACGAAATCGAGATCTCCTCTGATCCTAAGGGAAGAACAGATCTTTCGCAAAGATATCTACATACATGAGCTTGGTTCAGACCTATTTACAATGTTATGTTTTTGTTAATTTCATAATTCTCCCACAAGATCATATCTGATCCCGGGGACTATGCATGAACACCTGCTTAGAATAATTGATTAAAGACTCAAGATCATTATGAATCATATTTATAAATCCTCCTCTACTAAGTAAGTATCGAAGACAATAGTAAGAAACCCAGGTAAAAGTCCACATTTAGAATACAATAGTAAGAATTGAAAGGATTAAGCGTTAAAGATTCCTGCTTCACAAATGCTTTGAGAGTATGATAATAGGAGTCGAAGAGGCGAAAGACTTAGTTTTAAATTTTAAATATGGTTTAAAGATCAAGGGATCTCCAGATAAGTGGTATATGTCCTTGTTTAATTAGTTTTTCTAATGGTATTTCTTTAAAGCAAGCTGTAATATTACCATTTTTACGTATCTTTATTCTAGTAGCATATCTGATAAGAGTCTCAAGATCTTTGAAATTAGCTATAAGCATTATACAACCTGATAATATAGGGTTCTCGAGAGTATTTCGCTCTTTTTCAATATTCATTATGTCTACGACACCTCGTGGAGTTGCTAATATTGGTACATGACCGAGGCGGATAGAATGAATGAAATCTCTCAATAAGCTTGAAATATCGGGACATTCATACCAGGCCCACTCATCTATAGGTCTGTGAAGAGCTCTACACTCAACAGGTGTAAAATTCCTTGCTATAATGTAGATCAAGGTTCATTCACACTAACTCCTATGCACGATAAGGTCAGCATTTCCAATATTATAATTCTTTTCTCTCCGTGAAATTATTTTTTACTAAGACTCTCCCCCTACTTAAACACGCTTGAACACATTCTTCCTGTAACCCTACATGAGCGACCATTATGTATTTATTTGGATCTCTTCTGCTCTGATCTTTACTTAGAGTGAACAAGTTATTGTTAAATTCACTATGCAATAGCACTTTAAATATTTACAAATACCCCCTGCAAACCGTATGACGTAAACGGCGTAGGGTCCATTGTAAGAACTCTATTGGTTCTAAATCATTTAACAAAATTCCATGTTTCCCCATAAGTAATATAAACAATATATCTGTCCTAATTTCTTGACCTCCTCACATATACTCTTCTTATACACTATTGAATAAAGTGCTAGAGGAAGTAGATAATAAGTAGCAAAGTAGACGTATTTTATATTCTATAATAAATTCTGTTGACAATACTATTCCTGAAATCTTCTAACTCCCTCTTTTTGCCAATATCAGGCATAAGACCTTGTAATTTACGAACCAGTCATATAGGACTTATGCATTCCTCAGCGGTAATGTTAATGTTTATTCTATATGACTTTTTCACATACTTGAAACAGGATCACTATTAAAAAGTTTCCCCGCCTAGACCTTGAGCTAATAGACTAATACTTGCTAATCTATAGGCAAGTTTTATCACATTGTTAGCATGAAAATAATGCCATGACTTAAGCCCACTATTATAGTGGAATTGTTTTTAATACGAAGATCTCCTATTTTCTATAAAATAGGGGATTCAAAAGTCTTTCACGTCACCTGGAGTCTTCAAACACCTCTGAGAGGACCAATAGTAGATCCCGCTATTACCTTTAATAAACTTGGCGATCGAATTACTTTATATTCACCTTTAATACGATTAAAGAGTTTTAATGAAGTTCTCTAGATATTTCCACTCTATCACAACTCTTTCTAAGTGAATGACTTTTCTATATGATCCCGTAGTTCACTATAACACTTTTAACAAATATTGGAGTTTCGAGATCCTTTATATTATCTATAAGACTATCAAGAACTACTATGACAACATTTAGATTAAAATTATAGTGAGATATTAAACTTTTGTAAGATTCTTACAAACATCCGCGTTCTTATTTTGTATTTAGACCATTATGCTGGTTGACTTTGAATAGCTATGAGTGGTGTATTTTTCTTCATATTACTCTCCTCTTAACCACTTTATGAATGCATCTAAGTTTATTGGAGATCTTTTAAATGGATTAGCCAGATATATTCCATAATTCCTTGCATCTTCAGCGTATTCAATTATATAGAAACTACCGGTTTTTAGCTTTAGTAGTCCACTACCAACACTTTTACGTCCACCAATGTTTAAACCTATTTCTTTAACAGCTTCAAGTATAGATGCAAGTAATTTTGATGGTGTGTTAGCTCTATCTTCAAGTTCTCCAATCATGATCAACTTTATGGAAGTCCCAATTGGTATAGACTCAATAAGGTAAAGTGCTCCTTCTTCTACGGTAAGCTTCTCCCTATTTATACCTATTCCTGGTTTTAACATGATTTCACCTTGTATAAGAGTATCTAAGAATCTTATACTACCAGCTCGAACACTGTTTCCAAATAATCTACCTACTGGACAATAGTATTCTAAATACTGTATAAGAGCATTAACGGGATCTTCTAACATTTGAAGTTCTTCTTCACTATATCCTATTTCTAGAAGAACTTGTTTAACATTAATATGATCAAATATCTTAGTTTCACCACCTTTAAGTGCAGATTTAAAATCTTCTAACAAATGCTTTACGTGCTCTCTCTTTTCTCGAATACTCTTAGCTAATGTAACAGTTCTCACAGCTAATTCTTCGATCTTCTCCATGGGTAAATTCTCTACAAGTCTCTCAGATAATTGTCTAAAGGCCCCTTTCCACGTTGTTGAAGGTATTACTACATATTTATCTACTCTCAGAGTATAGAGAATATTGCCGAGTCTTCTAGAGCCGATATTTAGTGGTCCTATATTCGTGAACTCAAGTATTCCGATGAATTTTGCTTTAAAATTACTAAGCACCAATATCACCTCTCATATTTAGATATTCCTCAAGTGGAAATAATACATTAAAACCTGTAAGCCACATATTATCATATTTTACTGGGACTCCTCCATGTGATAACATAGTTAAAAATGTTCTTACATCACAGTGCTCAGAATACTTTATTTTAGTTTTAAGAACAGCCCCTCTCTTCACGGCTGTTACTATTGGTCTACGAAGCCCATACGCCATATCCCAGCCACCAATTATTTTAAATGTTCTACCGTAAATAACATCGATAACAACACTACAAGAACCCCATGTAAACATTTTCAAAGGTAATAGTGGTGATAAGGCTATAAAAGTAGTAGGTAGCGAAGTAAACTCTGGTTCATGTTCGGTTAGAAGTGTGATTTGAGCACGTCCAAAACCCCTAGAACGCCCCCTACCAATACTTATTTCAAACTTCTTTTCCAACTTGCTAACAATGTGATCTGGAAATGCAACTCTAGCCCAAAATCTTAAGCCGGGCGCAATCGCCTCATAATTGTACAACATACCTCTCATTGCTGTTCTCGTAGCTTTATTAATGGCTACTGAGGTTGTATAAACAATGTTTAAAGAGGGCTTTTTACCTCCGCGTGCTAAGAGTTTAGAATAGAGAGTTTTCATTGAACCGTGTTCTGGACAGTCTGCTGTGAGTTCTACTTGCTGGTAAAGTCCTTTTTCAAGAACACTTGTTAAAACTCTGAGCTTAGATATCTTTTTGCTACATAGCTTACATTCGAAGTCAAATGGTGTGGCTGGAAGTGTTTGAAAATCTCTATTTTCAACACTAATTATAGGATATGCTGGTGTAGCTAATAGGGATGGTTCTGTAGCTTCATTTTTCAGATCTACCTGATTTAAGTAACCATAGTAATATAGAGCTGTAAGAATAGCCCCTCTTAATGTGGATCCTGGTATGTGATCTAGTGGTTTTAAATAACCTGTTTTAGTGATCTTATGCGTCAATATAGTAGGGCTCAGTAGAGTCACTTCTATTTCAAAGAATCTATGAGAACTCATGTTATACCTTCCCATAACCATTTTCTCAGTTCTGATAAAAGAGGTTTCCATTTTACATCAACATATTTGTCTAATTCGCCGTTATCTTCTATTCTTAGATCGACGAGCGATCTAAGACCAAATCTACTTGTTCTTAGTTCTGCTACTCCAAGAAGCAGTAGTGGGAGTAATGATGTAACATCTTCACGTAAGCTTATTACTCCGCTAAAGATAGTCCCCGGAACTACGTGCTCTATAGTGTAAAGTGCCCCTTCTAGCGCTGTCAGTGTCTTATTATTTATACTTGTACGTGTTATATCTACAACCTTAACTTCACCTTCGGGTTTAAAATCACTAACGAGTAGTGGCGAGGATTCTCCGTGTTCACGTCCAGGATATCCAAATAATTTACATACATCACATAAGCCTTTATTTCGATGAGTACGCATAATTTTACCAGGTTCTATTTCTCCACAAGATTTGAATCCATAATATTCCGCAATTCTACTAGTAGATGTTCTAAGGGCACCTTTTACACTACTACCTGGTATGTATAGTTTATATTCATTCTCAATAGGCACCCTAATAAACGCTACGTCGACTCCTATCAGTTCAGGTAAACCTCCGCCAACAGTGAGGAACGTTACTGCTCTTAATTTTAGTATAAACTTTATCACCAAGCACCACCTTTGATAAATTTTATTAGTACGAGAACATCATACAGCCTAGTACTTTCGCTTTCTTTAAATTTACCAGATGTGTCAAAGAGAGTTTTATCGAAAAATTCTTGTAGCTTATAAAAAGGCTTTACTTTCCTATTCGCAGCGTCTTTTATCTGTCTTGCTACATAAATGTAGAGTAATTCTTTTCTATGAATATACTCTGAGACCTCTCTTACAGAGTCTAATATAGCCCTGTTAAGAGACTTTAAGTAGCTTACCATTTGATCTGAAATTTGAATACGTGATCTTTCGTCTTCGCTACGCGAAGCAAGAAAGCATTTCTTAAAGATCTCTTTGTAGAACTTATATGAAGATTCGCGAGACCACTCACTTTTCTCAACATCTTCATTACTAATATCAAATATAAGCGGTATTAATGTGCGCCACATTTCTGGAGGTTTTTTCATGACAATTTCATCTAACTTAACTTCGTAAGGCTGCGCACTCTCAACAATTGTAGACTTACTACTAGTCCCTCTGAACTTACTAGAAACCCCACTTATGCGTTTAACAGCTTCGTGACCTGATGGAGCTAGACCTTCATAGAGATCAAATATAATGCCTCCACCTATAGCTCTCAAATGTTCCTTAGCCTTTTCCATGAGGCTATTTGCTGAATCTATTAAAGCCCATATGTTCATTTTCGCATGTCCACCAGTTATAGATGCTGTTAATCCTGCTGTTCCACCAAGCTCTCTGCTGAATTCTTCTGTTATTAAATGAGCTAATGGTACAGCAAGATATGCTGGAACTATTAATAAGCCATCATCTCCACCCATATATATTGTACCTAGAAAAATTCTGATTACATCTCTTATGGCAGCATCCTTATTCACTTCTTTAATACTCTCAAATATGAGCTCTAAGGCTTTAAAATACGCTTTTTTAATTGCATAATCTATTCTAAAACTTCTCTCAACCGCATCAGTAAATGATATGGCGTCTAACATGAAAGATCCTATATTATTCCCATCAAATTTAACGACAGCGTAATCGCGCAATTTCTGAATACCAGTGTCAAACTCTTCAGGATTGTGTCCTGCAATAATTTCCATGATCCATGGAGAGATCTCATCCCAAGTTTTATTAAATGCTTCATTAGCAGAAAACATTTGATCAGCTATATTAAAGGTTGTTGACCACTTAGCAGCAAAGTGTATATTTACGCCAAGTTCATATAACCTTTTACATAGTTGACATACAGGTATGACACCTTCAGGCGTCTTTATCTTATCTAAAGCAATATCGCTATAACACAATCTACATAACTCTTCATCAGCTCGTTTTTTAACATTCAAAGATCTAGCTATGTTTTCTAGGGATTCTTCAGGCATAATTATAAATTTAGACTTAGCTAAGTCTACTCCGAGATTCTTACTCAACTCTACATAGTCATGTGTAAAGCTAGTTTTCGCGTAATTAAGGCTAATAGGCATAGCATTCTTCTTTAACTCATTGTTAAAATTATCAATTAACTCATCAATATTAATACTTCTAGGTAATAAGAGTAGAACGTTTCCACCACCAGAATATACAATTGTTTCAGGGGGGATACCAGTCATACTATATATGTAAAAATAGAGACTCACATACGTTATGAGATCTACTATATGACTAGCGAGGGCTATAGTCTTTATTTCTTGAGCTCTATATATAAAGTCCTGTATAGAAGCTATATCTATAAGTACTACGTTAATGTCGCTTATAACACTATGTTTAACGCTCTTGCTTACAATGATTTTCTTTGCTTTTATCCCTTCAAGAAACTCTTCACTAAGCTCTTTCACAGGATCATCTGTCTTTAAGATTCCTAACTTCTTAAGATCTTCTATTTTAATATAGAGATCCCTGTAGAATTCCCATTCATCTCTACTTTTACCTATAATCCTCTCTAATTTATCTAACTTATCACCTATTACACTGCCAACAAGGCTTGTGAGTCTATCACTCTCAGATGATATCACGTCAGCTCTATGAAGAGGAGAATTTCTTTCATGATGACTCTCGATGAGCTCTAGTATTTTACTAAGAAGCTCGTCGCTTACGACATCTTTCAAGAGAGTTTTAGCTATATCCACTGATTTATTGACGTGATCTTCAGGGTCTACTGCTTTGCCTATGTCGTGTAATAATGACGCTATACGAAGAATATTCAAATAACACCTATCACTTCTTCTTAAATCATAATTCAACACCCATGTAATGGCAGATGTTAAGAGCAAATGAACTATTAAGCTCGAGGTATTATATCCAGGTCTCGTATCTGCTGGAAAAGAGATCCAAAGTTTATATACAAGGTCAGCTGTATTTTTTTCAAAGAGCCTGCTTAAAGGACTTTCTCGCAAGATCTTTATAAACTCTTCACTTCCTAATACTTCGGCTAATTTAAAGGGATCCTTAATAATTTCTGAAAGCTCATGCTCTTTTAAAATAACTTTGCTTAATAGTTTCCCAAATAGCATTATCATACTATAGGCTTTCAAAGGTGTAGGTGCAATTGGTGAAACTTCCTGTATAAGGGGGGCTTTATAGAATAGTACTATAGTATTTGCTATGCACTCTAATTTATCACAAATATCGAGATCTTTCGTGAGAGGGGATTTTATTACTTCACTTAGCATATCCTTGAGGATACCCAAAGCAGTAGCTAGATCTTCGACATCTTTTTGAGTAACTTTCCTAGTAGTGATCGCGTTTTCATTCTCCCATATGGGGACTCTCAGACCCCTATAAATGGGGTAGGGCTCTTTAAGCTCTAGCTTCAATTTGCTCAAGCATTTTCACCTCATCTATATCTAGGAGTTCTTCTTTGAACGTCTCATTAACTAATTTAAGAAGGCTAAATGTGACTTTACCTAGCTCATTACCCTCAACCTTGTCTCCGGGTCTTACTGTAATTTCAACTTCTATGCTTGACGATAACTTCGATAATTGAAGTGACTTGATCTTGTAAGTTACAATGCCGAGTTTAATATTATCATATTTAACATACTTATGCTTACCAAGCAATACCGACCTGCCTTCAACTCCCCTCCTTATACCCATACCATATAGTAATAAGCCCAGTTCTAGTGGCTTAATATTTCTGAATATAATGCGCCCAGAGAATACACTTTCAGGCTTAGCCACAAAGAGTCTTTCACCTATTGATACTAGATTTAAAGATATGACATCATGTATACTTGGTCCTGTAAAATCATTAAAATGTACAAGTCCCACTAAACCAGCAGTACCGAAAATATCGCAGAGAATACACACTTTTTGCATTTTAGTATAATCACAAGGCTCGTCACGCGTAAATTTTAATGCGTGTTCCCATATTCTAAAGTGTCTCCAACCTTGTTCTCCGCGTCTGGGTGGTTGTAATGGATAATTGTGAGCTCTAATTAAACAGCTCCTAATTTGTCCGTCCTTAGGTATAAAGCTTAATTCTAATCTACTCCTCACATTACCTTTAACAGTACTGCCAGGTATAATTAACTTGTCACCAATCATTACAGGGGCTTCTGGCTCTTTTGCCACTTCCTCTGAAAATCTACTCATTATACTCCTGAGGTCCTCTCTTGTTCTTGCTCTCTTCACTAACTCCTCAAACTTCTTAATAGCGTCTATAGATAAAAATTCGAATCCTGTTCCAATGTGAAGATAACTTTTTGCAATTATATCTACTTCCATATATCCTATAAGATCCTCTAACGTATCACGAGATCTTGGATTACTACGTAATATCTTAATTCTAGGTAAACTTGACAATGTCCCATACCTCTTCTAGTTTACTTAAACACTTCCATGCGTTATCTCTCTTAGCTACAAGCCATGTTCCTGAAATTTCTGCGCAATCTGCTAATTCAATCTCTTTATCAAAGTTATCAAGACTTAACAACTTAGTTCCCTCACATGCTCCTCTTATTTTAAGCTCAAGATCTTCTATACCAACTTCACCAAACCCCCTAGTTTTAAAACCTCCGATCTTCACATAACCCTCATTAATTAGTTTTAGTATTTTTGCAATGAGCCCAATAGCGTAATTTGGTAAGTTTGTAGCTAATATTGTTGTCTTAAACCTCGCTCCAGGCATCACGTATTCTACTTGATATAATGCTCCTTTGTAAGCTGCACCGGTTCTTCTGTCAATAGCTATACCTGTCCTTATACCTAGTGGAACCTCAATAACATTACCATTAACATCAATAGGATAAGCATCCATAAATATTATGTGGCCTGAAAAACCCGGTGCTCCAAATAATTTACAAAGTAAACATGCTTTTTCATTAAATACTTTAAGAGCCTCAGAGGTATTACCCCTCCTTAGTAGATGTTCTATGAAATCTTCGAGTGTAATCCCTTCTATTTTTTCGGTTTTTGTGCACACATCTTTACCTACGCCGTAACAGACACGTAAGTTTTTCTTTTTAGCTAACTGTATAGCAGTAGTTCTGAAAACACCTTTTAGGCTACTACCCGGAATGTAGGTGATATTCTTATCCTGGAGTTTTATTCTGATAATTGCGAGGTCTACTGGAGAACCAAGAGGAGGCTCTCTCCCAACACCTACCCTTAGAGGACTCTTAGCAACAGTATACCAGGTTATTTTAACCTCTCTCTTTAAAATACTGTGAGAAACCCACTGCATGTTACTCATGAATTTCACCTTCAAGACTTTTTACAAGCACACCGTTCTTGACTTCATACACGACATATCTAGCTTTTTCAAGCCTTATGAGACCATAACCAATAGTTTTCCTAGCACCTACTTGAATTAATCCCTCTCTAAGAGCGCTTAACAATGTCCGTATCAACTCTCCCTCTTCACCACGAGGCTTAGGATATATCCAGATGTTGATGACATCCATCATGAACTTCCATTTTGTGTAAGGAACTACATATTCCTCTGTATACAAGACCCTTGGGTGTGCAGCCATGAAATCTCTATTTATCCCAACAGAAGTTTTGATTTCTGTAAAGACAGGGCCTTCAGGGTATGCATCGTATATACGTATATGACTAGCTATCCCTGTATTGCCGAAAACCCTACATATAAGGCAGTAGTCTCCCTTCTTAATCTCCTCATCGATCTTATTAAAATCCCATGGTGAATGTACATCTTTACCCTGAGCCTTTAGGATAGATTCGGCAAAACTTCTTAATGCACCCTTTAAACTACTACCTGGAATATAGGGTACATTATCTTTACCTAATTTCATCCTTAAAACAGCTATGTCCATACTAGATCCAAGCGTGGGTACCCTACCTACACCAACTCGTAATGGGGTTTTATTGATTAAGGTGCCTTGGATACGTGTTAGTACATCAAGCTTATCGAAGTACACGTGAGACATTGGATGTGACCTCTGTATAATTATCTACGTACCTGAGATAAATGGCTAAGTATATCTTTTAATGTCAACTTCTCCAGTTCTTCATGCCTGAATCTACGAGCTCCTTGAAGCGCATCAAAAACCCACCTTGCTATCCCTAAAACCATCCTGGCCGCATCCTTACCTAAGTTATTCTCAAAGAGGTATAGCATAGCCTCAGTAACTATTTTTGCTAGGTTGTAACCTTGTTCTAATCTCTTAGACTGCCTTTGAGCAAAGGTTGCAACAAGGAGTAAGGCCTCATTCCCCTCTACAGTATCAAGTATGGAGATAATGTTCTCGAGTTGTGATGCTTTAATACCATCAGAATATGCTGCCGCCCCTATTCTAGCACCCCAGTCAAAAAGCTCAATTTGTGAAATACTAGTTTTAGTAATTGAAGAGGGAGATGATGACATGAAGTCACGCCTATTATTAGGTTGAGTCACGGAAGTTTATATCTTTTTACTTTGCTAAATACATTGGGGGGTCTTTCTGTGACTAACAATATGATCTCTAGTGTAAATGAGGCTGTTGCTGAGTGTTTACTTGGACTAATAGCTAAAGGGCTTAATTTAGAGGGAGATGAGAGACACGGCCTCTTATGTAGGGTTAAAGTGGAAGATATTGACGACTTTCTTCAAAAAGTTTTAAAACCGCTAGAAAAGTTATATCCGAGTCAAGTCAATGACTTTGAAAAATTAAAAGAACTGATAAACCAAGGTTCTATGCTCTTAAGGAGTATGGAAAGTTATGCTAAATGTATTTTAGGTTCCATCCTCTCTCCTAGCATAGTTACTACTGAAAAATGTGTTAATAGATTATTTAATAAAATCTTAAATTATAATAGAGAAGCCCAAGAGTTTTACTAGAGCACTATACGCCTTAATGAATTTAATAGATATCGAGGATTTGAGAATAGAGTTACGAGATCCAGAGATCAGCAGGGTATGGGTACTATTGGATGAAAGAAATATTAGCATTTATCGGCAACTATATGTTAACGGAAAGCGTGAAAATTTTAAAGAGACTATAAATATCATTAATAAGCTTGGAGAACATCTTTCTAACGCTCAAATATTATTACAACTAGAAGATAGTATTGTAAAGGAGAGAAGAGATGAATTTATTAATATAATAATGAATTTGATCAGAGATATTGATAACAAAGTTGATCTTCACATGCAAGGTCACATAGCTGATTACATATTTGAACACTTAGCGACTGCGAGAAATGAGTTCAAAATCACAAAAGATCTTGAAAGATATATTAATATAGTTCTCTCAAATCGGGCATACTTAGAATACGAGTTATACCATTACTTAGTAAGTCACGGAATTCCTACTTTACCACGATTATACTATAATACTATGAGTTATAAAGGGAAAATTTCTGGAGAAATAAATATTCTAGCGGTTATAGATGATAAAATACACATTTTTGAAGTATCTACGCGAAGAGAATTTCCTAAAGAAAAGTTAGATCATTTAAAAAGGTTTATTGATATTGTTGGACAAAGGGCTTATGTCATGGTCATTACATATAACGATGTCTGTGTTGAGTTAAAGCAAAAGCACATGTTAGATGAGTATGGATTAAGCGGCATTGAATGTATTAATTTTGAGAACATGTGTGAGCAATTAGATCATTTACTCATATTTTCTAACTACCAAGTTTACTAATTAAAATGATAAAATTCTTATGGACTAATAAAAAACCTATTTATTAAATAAGTAACAATATTATCCATGTTTTATTCACTATGGTTCGAATATTACTCAATAAGAGTAGATCAATTATTTTTGCTATAATTCCAGTTCTTTCTATTTTATTCAGTTAAGGTTCTTATTAATACAAGGGCTACATATGTCATTATTCACGCGTGTTCATAGACGAGGGAAAGTGAAAAGTGGTGAGGGTTCTTACATAACCTAATGAGTATTTTAGTGTTGTTGAAGTCGTGGTTAAAGAGCGACATAGGGATATTAGGCCAGATTATATGTGTAATGTTCCTTGACATCTTTAATCCTGAGGCCTTAAGATTAAATGTAAAACTTTACATGAAAATGCTAGATAAAAGCTTATTAGGAAGAGTTCGTTTTCGACATATCCCCTCGAGTAACGTTTATAACTCCTATCAGTATTTTTCACTTCTCTCACTACATAAAATTAGACTAAATACTGTAACACTATTGAAATTATTAAATACTGTAACAATAGGTTACGACTTTTCTATCCACATTGATATCTCTTGGAAGCTTAAAGTACCTCGTCTTCGAGAACACTACTTTTATAATGCTCATGCTGAGTATTTGCACAATGCGGTTTGCTGACTACCTAGAGATCTTGTACTCAGCTAAGTATGCCTTGACTACGAGCACAGTCTCACGGTGACTGCGGTGTTAAGCTCTTCGCTTCTAAGAGAACAAGAGATCTAATCTTCCGTAGAGACTTCACAAGTCCTGAACTATTTAAAATTCACTGTTATGTCATAAGCAATTAGAGATCTCCTTTCTGATAGGAACCTCTCTAATTCATTAGGACATATATGACCAATACCGAAATTACAATTGTTTAACAACGTGTAAATCGTGAATCAGGCTTATAAACCCCCCATAATGAAGAAAGAATGAGCTCGGAGCAAAATTAAAAAAATAAAAGTGGCAATCTTTCTTAAGCCTAGTAACTCTAGTATACAGTCTGTGAATATGATCTTGACGAGGCCCTCCTCTTACTTTACTTAAATATCATGACTTAAATCAATACTAAGCCTCTTGTGGCTGCCTTGTAGATTTTATCGACTATATTATCTTGAAGGTTCTTGGTATACCTGATTCTCCTATTTTTAACGTTTACTTCAATTACACAGCGGTGTAAACCTGAATGCTGCAAGAAATTCCTCTCAAATCTATCTGAAGAATCACTTAGCTCTTCTTCACATCCTCCTTTAGTGATTAATTCTACTTGCTCAGCGAGCTCGGAATAGTATGTAGGTGAAGTCCAGCCGTCTAGTTCTCTTATAGATCTAATAGCATTTATCATTTTCTCTAATACAATATAGTCAAAACCTATGATTGTCTTTAGCCTAGAATTCCAGGTGTAAAGGTTATTGATTAAGTCTTTTAATTGCTCTAGTGAAATCCCTTCATCATCGCTATACGATTCTCGTATTTTAAGCATTATTAAGTTCCCCACTAGTAGAATCTTTGCTAATATCTTTACGTGCTCCGTCATCTTGGCCTTTCTAGTAATTTCAATGAATACTTTATCACCTTCCCTTCTACAGTTCATAACTACTAGTTCTTTATACACCCCTAGTGTTTTTTCAACAAAGTGTTCAAGGCTTAAGCTAGGTAGTGTTTTTAACACGAGTAGTGGTAAACCATTAACTAGTGATCCGATAAACATGTTCAACTCCTTGGCACTACTGATTTTCAGCTCATTAATGACGTTCTCCGATAATCCATGGATAACTATGCCAATCTCTCGTGGATCAGTTAGCTTTTTAATACACTGTTCACCACTAACAGAAAATAGCCTCAGCTTACCTTTCACGCCTTCGAAAAGAGGTGTTAATCCATAACTCCCACCTTCTTTTACATTTATTTCTTCCACTAGGTGTATCGTGTAATTATCTTTTGGAACCCCCTTTACTACGGGTTCACTATTATAAACTCTCAGCTTCACCTTCCGGAGATCTGTGTATGCCGCCACTATTGACAAGATCTCTGGGATTATTGCCCTTGTTAACGCTGGCATATAATTTACGCCGTGACTAAGGTCGAGGTGTAAGATGAGTTCTTCACTATCTCTCCACTTTACTACATTAAACAGTAAAGATGACAATTTCAGGAAGAGGTAATAGTAAAAATCAGATACTGCTCCACAAATATCTACTTCTATACTAAGAGACCTGCCTTTATTTAAAAATTTACCACAGCCAGGAGCTACGATAACCTCTAAGTTCTTTGTTGTTACGCCGAGATCTTTCAAGAACTCTATGTACATGTCTTTAACAGTACTTTCTAGAGCATTATAATCATTAAGCGGCTTAAACTCTCTAGCAATAACGGTGTCCTGAACAATTGTAATAATTCTTTTAGGTTCACTATAATGCTTAGAGACATATTCGTAAAGTACTGGTAGAGTTGTACGCGTTTTAGAGGAGTACTCGTTTATAGTATACGTAACTTCTTCCCAATTAAAGTCGTCAGGATAAACTTTCCACGGCATACCCATTACAGAGAGAATAACATTCAACGACAACACCCGTGACATGGAGTATCTATCCAAGTACTATTTTAGCCAGTTGTTGTAGCCATGTTGGTTCTTTTTCTCCTGGTCTAAGTATTCTTTGTTCTCTTAGTACTTGGTAATCTAGTGGTGTTAGTTCTCCGCGTAGAGCCTTCTCGAAGACTGTTTTCACAGGCTCTGCTATTGTGACTGGTATTACGGGTATCTCAGCTACTTCGTGCATAGTCTCGTGTATGTAGTAGACTCTGCTAGCACCGATCAGCCCGGCTACTAGTAGTAGGAAGCCTGTCTCGGGCTTGTAGCCTCCGGTGGGGTTAAAGACTACTTCATCTACTAGTCCACGATATTTCCTTGTAGCTTTCTTAGCTTCAGTTATTAGGTTTAATGAGCCTTTAATGAAATCTCTGCCGAGTAATTGTACTCGTATAGCTTCAATATTTTTAATGTAGTGTTCATTTTTAACATATACTCCTGGGATCTTATCCATGGTTTTAAGAAATTCTTCTAAAACCCTAGTACATAGCCAGCCAACACCAGTATCACTACTGAGGAGCGTAATGTAGTGTTCATGGAGACCTCTCAGTGTATCTAAGTAATTGAAGAAAGCATTTAACTCAGCACTAATTCTCCTAGGGTCACTAGCTAAAGCCTCGAGGAGGGCTTTAAAAACAGGTGATGCTGGAATAGCATTTCTACCAGCCTCTAAATCCTCACTAGAATCTACACTAGCACTAGCCCAGGCTCTAAGTAAATCACAATAATCTCTAAGCCCCATTAACTTAGTACAGAGGTTAAATGAATTACGAATTATACTAGTACCAGTAGTTACAATGTGGAGAATCCTATACATAAAAATACACCTCACAACACGATAATTAAAAACCATAGTTAAATATTAAGCTTTTAACTAACCTTTTGAAAATAGTAATAAATATATTCTATGTATTATATTTTAACTCCATACTTCTCTCTCAACACTCCTCCTCCTAGTTGTCTCAGGATCTATATTTAACCTCCAAATACCATCAGCGAAATCATATACTATTATCCCTAATCTCCCAGCTAATTCAAAACTTTCAATTCTTTAGATTGTATTCAACATACTCCTCAGTCGCGACAGTCTCAGACTCATATATTATCTTTCAATTCTTTAGATTGTATTCAGGTGTCTATACTTCTACATAGATTACTCTCGTGAATACCGTAACTTTCAATTCTTTAGATTGTATTCGTGAAGCCCGATCCTGAGGTCGGGGGATCTACATGCGTGCAGAACTCCGCCTTTCAATTCTTTAGATTGTATTCTGAAGACTTATGTGAACAGCTATTATGGCGAGAGAGACTAATAAGTGGTGCTCAACTTTCAATTCTTTAGATTGTATTCAGCAGGGAAGAACGAGAAAGGGAGGAGTTAGCATTAGAGATGATCTTTCAATTCTTTAGATTGTATTCCTCCGTTTATCTGTGAGATTGAGATTAAGAAGCCTGGTGAGCTTTCAATTCTTTAGATTGTATTCCTAATCTAGTTAGACTAGTTCTGGAAGTGTGCCTCTTGTTGTCTTTCAATTCTTTAGATTGTATTCCTTGCCAAGTTACGCTTAGAGGTGAGCCTTTAGCTACTGTTGAGCCCTTTCAATTCTTTAGATTGTATTCGTGTGGTTCTTAACCATCTCGAAGCTAGCCTTTAGATTCATCCTTTCAATTCTTTAGATTGTATTCATGTAAGCTACGTGAGTCTAGAAGCATAACGGTTAGAGTCACTTTCAATTCTTTAGATTGTATTCTTGACCCCCCTCAAATACCATTCCTCATAACATTCTTCACTTTCAATTCTTTAGATTGTATTCTGATCATCTTATTGATTACTGAGGCTGGTACACTATCGGCTAGCTTTCAATTCTTTAGATTGTATTCACTCCACCATACACCATGGCCTGT
>Ga0272445_1001589_pt1 | contig 17217 bp, 14 predicted proteins | sample YNPCB0031_FD_194404 | JGI IMG/M metagenome (GOLD analysis project Ga0272445, IMG submission 194404) | Hot spring sediment microbial communities from Yellowstone National Park, WY, United States - YNP-CB-003-1 | ecosystem: Environmental > Aquatic > Thermal springs > Hot (42-90C) > Sediment... | reverse complement strand
CCACTCCTTTATTGTTAACATGTAACATGTACATTATTCTTTTGTCTCTTTGATGTGATACTGTCACCCTTTTCATAAGGACGAAAAGCATTATGAAGAGTTTGATCTTGAAAATTGGCTTTTTTCTTACTGAGAAGTTGTTGAAGAACCGTTTTGTTTTCCTTCCTTTATTCCCTGAAGAGATTCAAGGGCTAAATTTATAAAGGCTGAGCTATTATAGTTCACCCGTAATATTGAAACTTTGGGGTCGACCATGTTTTCTCACGCATCTATTTGCCTTTAATATTAAGTGTTAAATTTACTCGATTTAGTTACTGTGCAGTTGATTTCAACGCATCCAAGTATCCTCGATATTTGATATAATACATTTTCGGTATGTCCAGCAATGTGATGGTGTGCGCGTATGGAAAAACCAATAATGCCTTTGGATACGTTAATAGCCACGAAATCAGCATCCTTTTTTGCGATATGACTCTTAATTTAGCTAACCCGCACCCCTCCAAGTACTGAGTTTTATAATTTGGCAAATCTTGGTTTAGATGTAATACTGTAACGTCCGATGCGTACTTTACTAGCCAACCATGTTGTTCACAGTAATTTTTTATGAATTTGTCCTCTTGCCTTGCAATTTCGGGAATTTCAATTTGCTTTAAAGCTTCTGTTCTAACTAAAGTTGCACCTGTGTACCCCCTACTTTCCACAACCTCCTTTAAACCAAGGGCTTTCCTAAATTTTCCCATAATAATTTCATATCTTACCATGTAATTGTCAAATGGTACAATTGCATTTGCAAAAATCATTCCAGTTTTTCCATTAGCGTATCGCCACATTCTTCCATGAAATTTATGCGGAACTAAGTTGTCATCGTCAATAAAATAAAACCACTCAGTTTCTACATTTCTGATACCTATTTCCCGAGCTTTGCCGAGACTACCAGTACCATTCAAAATAGTTACATCAAATTCCTTTAGTACATCTAAAGTTTTATCTTTTGAACGGTCATCAACAACTATCAGCCTATTCACTGGAATCTCAGTAAAAACCCGCCGTAACACTTTCCTAAATACGTCTTCCCCTATTTTAGAGACAGAATTTAAAGTGGGCATTACGACATCAAGCTTTTCCAAGGGGACATACCTCACCATAAAGGTCCACTAATCTTTTAACAATGGCTTCTGATTTATGATTTTTCTCAAGGTAGTTATACTCCTTCAGCCAAAGTTCAAAAGAAGCGTCGGTTATTGCACTAACAATTTCTTCGCTAGTATTCACATCTTTTAACGGAAAGTCTCGGTATTCTGAGTATCCTGATGAAACATACGTTATCACTGGTCTACCGCACGCTATGGCTTCTAGTGAAACCATCCCTAACGATCCAAGCTTAAACTGGTCGATTACGACATCTGCACTCCAGTAGTATTGGTTAATTTTTTCGTGAGAAACTTTTGGCAGTATATTCACGTGCAAGCCGAGAGAATAGGCTAGAGATAATGTTCTTTCAAAATCAACACCATAGGCAATAATGCTAACATCCACTTCATCCTTAATCCTGCTTAAGGCTCGTATGGCTATGTCCGTTCCCTTTACACTCCAATTCGAATCGCTCGCAATAAGAACACGCTTCTTCCCGCCATGTTCTAGGAGGGGTTTTGGATAAAAAAACTCCACGTCAACCGGATTGGGCAGATACTCCGCGTCTTCCCGAAACTCTTTTGCTACACCAAGAATATCAGGCGTACTCACCAAAACCTTATCACATTCGCGTAAGTTACGCCTAACTATTCTGCCCCATAATGGATGCTTTAGGCTAATTCTCAGATCACTGCCATGCGCATGTCCTACAAGGGGCTTCTTTCCAAGCCTAGACGCTATATAACAATCCTGCAGCAGATAATGAGCGTGGTACACATCGCCCTTCACCCTCAAAATCCTGTAGGTTAGACCGAAGGTTTTACTCCAGAAGCCTCTACTGCGCTTAATATGCTGTTTTTTTATACTTTCCGGCATATACTTAAGTAGCGTTTCACCAACAAATGCGCAATCATTTATCATCACAACCCTCATCATCCAATAGTCTCCCCAAGATAGCATAACCTTAAGTTAGACGCATCCAATGTTTATGACGATCAGATGAAAACCGATGGTTCTTTCCTTTTTATATCCATAAGTGCATATAGTCCTCATGTATCTTATAACATTTTTGAATGACCATAGGTGCATGCAGAACTATTCGAACACCTATTATTCCAGTCTGAAGACTTAAAAATATGCCTTCATATTCAGTTTTAGCCTCTAAGATAACAGTGCATCTCTTTGAGGAGAATGTTAATAAGATGATTAGCCGATTATTCTTTTGTGGTAATGATGTATGAGTGGGTCTCTCTAAGGAGGAGAAGCTGAGGATACTTAGGACTCTGGAGGAGGATTTGGAGTTTAGATATGCTATAATGGGCCTAATAGGAATCTCAGAGGAGATTAAAAGCTTAAGAGAGGGACAGAATAAACTCTGGGAGGGGCAGAATAGGCTATGGGAAGAGGTTAAGAGTCTAAGAGAAGCCCAAACGAAATTATGGGAGGAGGTTAGAAGTTTAAGGGAAGATGCGAATAAGCTTTGGATCGAAGTTAAAAGCCTAAGAGAGGGGCAAGATAAGCTATGGATGGAAGTTAAGAGTTTGAGGGAAAATCAGGAGGATATGCTTAGGGATTTACACATGCTTAGAGCTGGCTTCGAGAGGCTGACATTAAGCGTTGAGGAGGAGGCAAGGGACGTGATAATGCATAGGCTTAGGAGTGATCTTAGATTAGATATATCACTGGATAGACTCTAGTTTGATGGAGGAGAGATAAATATTTATGGTGTAAGCGGCGATACATGCGTTATCGGTGAGACAACAGTTAGGCTTGGAACAAAGCTAGTAGAGGAGTTTGAGGAAAAAATAGAGTTTCTAAAGAGCGCAAAACCCAATTTGCTGAGACCGAGAATAATAAGGGTCATATATGCTGATTACGCTGTCCCTTCAGCACTAGAAGCCGCTAGGAAGCGCGGCATATGGGTTTTAAAGTGGAGTGGAGACCTAACGCCGATATCCGTAAGCTCATAATTTTCATTAAGCATTTGGCGTATTAGGAAACCTGGGACTCATAGAAAATGGCATGTGCTTCAATATTTCTGCATTGATCTTCTCTTAAGCACTGTTATTAGGTCGTTTAGTATGGCTGAAACAGTTTCTTTCCCCGCCCCATACCCGACCAATGTTATCTCTCTCGCTAAGTCTGTCTCTAAGTGTATGGCGTTTAATGTTCCGTGGACGCATAGTGGATGATTTATTGGAACAAGCTTAGGCGCAACCTCAAGCCGTCGGTCTATTGTGCCAATAAGCTTTATTGCGTAGTTGGCTTTCTTCGCTAGGCTTATGGCCTCTTGGGTTACCCCTCGTACACCAACCCTCTCGACATCTTCAATTTTCGCATTTCGTCCCATAAGAGCATTTGCGAGAATAACGATTTTGCATGCGGCATCAATGCCATCAACATCATAGGAGGGATCCCTCTCTGCTATGCCTTTCTCCTGAGCCTCCTTTAGGGCTATATCGAAACTTATTTCCTCGAAAAACATCCTTGAAAGAATATAGTTTGTTGTTCCATTCAGGATTCCGGAAAGCCTAATTATTCTGTCGCCGCGTAGGCACTCCCTAGCAAGCGAAAATATTGGGATGGCTCCTGCAACGGCCCCCTCATATAGGAGATCGCAGCCATTCTTCTCAGCCATTCTGGTCAGTTCCTGGAATGCTAGAACAAGCGGACCCTTATTCGGCGTAACAACATGTATGCCTCTGCTTAATGCGAGCCTAATGTGGGTTAAGCCCGGTTCGCCATCTTTAATGTTTGTCGGCGTCGCCTCAACCATTATGTCGCATAAGTCTTCATTAATTATCTCCTTGGCAGACGCTCCAGCCCTATAGCCACAATATTCTGATAGTTTATTAGTGACGCTTAATTTATTGACATCTAGGCCCCCGGCGTCGTATATGTAGCCTCCGCTGTCCGCGGCGCCCACAACCCTAAAGTCTCCGTCTATATCTCTTAGAAGAACAATTTTATCCCTTAAAGCTTTAACGAGCTCTTTTCCTATGAAGCCAAAACCAACTATTAGCAGCCTCATTTCCGCTGTTCACCTTTCATTTTTCAGATTGGCGAGATTAGTATTGCGTTCTGTTCCCTAGATATTCTCCTAATCGCATCCTCAACCTCTTCAACCATGTCCGCTTGAACCTCAACATCTATCTTGACGGAGACCTCGTTTAGTTTCGGCGTTGAAGCTTCGAAGCCTATTATACGCATGCCCTCAACCCTTGACTCGATTATCCTCCTCAAGTCGACCCCGCCTATCAATATAAAGGTCAGCCTGGCTTTCTCAACAACCTCCTCGGACTTTATTATCGCTATGTCAAGGTTTTTTAGGGCGTTTATTGCATCCCTAAAGTTTCTGCGGGATGGGAAATCAACGACGAGACTTACTGGAACATAACCCTCAGCCGGCTTATCCCTCTCATGAATAATTGAAATTATGTTTCCGCCGTTTTTAGCTATTGGCTCAAGAGCCCTAAGCAATTGTCCAGGCTTGTCTGCAAGCGCAAGGGTTAAATCAAACTTCAAATTTAAAATCCCCCATCTGAAAACCTAAGAATCTAATGTTGGGTTTCTTAATGTCCCACCCTTATCAGCCGACTGCACAAAATGCCAGTATCTCCTCAGATAGCCCATAAAAACCTTAGGCGGCTTAGGGCTCCATGCGGATAGGCGCTTCCTGATTTCTTCATCGGTTAACTCAACCTTCAATCTTCTCCCTGGAACATCAATTATTATTATGTCGCCATCTCTTAGGGCAGCTATCGGCCCTCCCTCAGCAGCCTCGGGGGAAATATGCCCTATACATGGCCCCCTAGTTGCGCCTGAAAATCTTCCATCGGTTAATAGGGCGACTGAGTCGCTTAAGCCCATGCCGGCTATAGCCGCTGTTGGGGAGAGCATCTCCCTCATTCCCGGCCCACCCTTCGGGCCCTCATAGCGTATCACGATTACATCTCCTTTATTAATTTCCCCATTTAGAATGCTTTTCATAGCCTCCTCCTCAGAGTCGAAGACTCTCGCTGGACCCCTATGGATAAGCATTTTAGGCGAGATGGCTGTAGTTTTCGTAACAGCACCGTTAGGCGCAAGATTGCCTTTTAAAACCGCTATGCCGCCTTCCTTATGTATTGGGTTGCTCTGTGACCTAATAACCTCAGAGTCGAGCACAACTGCATTTTCAATATTTTCGCCAACAGTTCTGCCGGTTACCGTTAACGCGTCTAGATGCAATTTATCGCGAAGAACGCTCATCACTGCGGGTATGCCTCCAGCTGCGTCGAGCTCCTCTAGATCATGGGGTCCACTTGGACGCATATCACATATATGAGGCACCTTCCTCGCTATTTCATCGAAAACCTCAAGCGGCAGAGGAACATTAGCCTCCTCCGCTATGGCCTTTATATGTAGAACCGCATTTGTCGATCCTCCAAGAGCCATATCTACCGCTATGGCGTTCTCAAAGGCTTCACGAGTCAAAATATCCAGTGGTTTCAGATCCTCCTTAACCATTTCAACTATTCTTTCGCCGCTCTTCTTAGCTATGCGGATCTTCTTTGATGAAACCGCTAGGGCTGTTGCGCATCCTGGAAGGGACAAACCTATAGATTCGGCTACGCATGCCATCGTGTTAGCCGTGTACATTCCATTGCATGATCCGCATCCGGGAAAAGCGTAATCCTCAAGGCGCCTAAGATCTTCCATGCTTATTTTTCCAGCTGAGTATTCGCCTACAGCCTCAAAGATTGATGTTACATCCACAAGCCTTTTTCCAAATCTTCCGGAGAGCATTGGTCCGCCGGTTACAACTATGGAGGGAATATTTAGCCTCACTGCAGCCATAATCATTCCAGGCGTTATTTTATCGCAGTTTGTCACCAGAACAAGCCCGTCGAATCTATAGGCTTGAGCCATAACCTCAACGGAGTCAGCTATGAGCTCACGTGATGGAAGCGAATAATGCATGCCCTCGTGTCCCATCGCTAAACCATCACATATGGCAATCGTATTGAATTCAAAGGGTATGCCTCCGGCTGATCTAACCCCGGCCTTGACGAACTCAACAATCTTATCTAAATGCATATGCCCCGGAACGGCTTCAGTAAAGCTGTTCGCAATGCCTATAAAGGGTTTCTCTAAATCCTCCTCGGTTACGCCGAGACATTTCCATATGGCCCTATGAGGAGCCCTCTCAACGCCGATCTTAACCACATCGCTTCTCAAAATTCCAAGCTCCTACATCCATTAAATAAAAATTAAAAGTTTCGGTTCCTAATAAGATCTTCCATCTGGGATTTACCTAAAACTCGACAAAAAGCCTACGGTTTTATTGTGGGATGAATTCTCGATAAATTTAAATTTAGCGACAGGTTATGCAGGCTTGTGAAAACCCCCTAAATATTTATACATTAATGTAGCATAATCTACCTACTGGGAAATATGAGGGGAGGCGAATGGTTGGCGGGTTTGCTGGCAGAATCCTTAAAATTAATCTTTCTAATCGGCGAGTCATCGTAGAAGACTTAGATTTGTCTTTAGCAAGAAGATTGATTGGCTGTCTGGGAATAGCCTCCAAAATCATGCTTGAGGAGCTGGATCCAAGCGTGGAGCCACTTAGCTCCGAAAATAAACTTATTTTAGCAACTGGTCCATTAACAGGCTCCTCAGCCCCAGCAGCGAATAAATCCATAGTGATCTCAAGATCCCCGCTGACGAACATATGGGGTGAGGCCATATTCTCAGCGAACTGTGGGATTGAGCTTAAACGCGCCGGGTATGACATGCTCATAGTTGAGGGGAAATCCGAGAAACCGGTTTATTTGTGGATCCATGATGATGGGGTTGAGATTAGGGATGCAAGCGGCATATGGGGCATGGAAACCTTCCCCGCATGCGATGCCATAAAAAGCGATTTAAACGAGAAGGACGCTGCGGTAGCATCCATCGGTCCAGCCGGTGAAAAACTCGTCAGAATGGCTTGCATAGTAAGCGATAATGGGAGAGCTGCTGGAAGATGCGGTTTAGGCGCAGTTATGGGCTCAAAGAATCTTAAAGCCATCGCCGTGAAAGGCTTAGGAAGAATAGAGGTTGCTGATCAGGAAGCGCTTAACAATTTAAGGCATGAAATTTTAGAAGCCGTGAGGGAAAACCTGCAAGCTTTCTCCGACTATGGAACCTCAAGGGGGGTTGTAGCCTTTGAGGAGATGGGTAATCTTCCCATAAAGAATTGGACAAGGGGGAGATTTTCAGGGGCTACAAACATATCGGGCGTTAGGATGGCGGAGACAATTCTGGTTGGGAAAAAAGCTTGCTTCGCCTGTCCAGTAGCCTGCGGAAGATATGTAAGAGTAAACGATGGGCCCTACGCGCCTCTGGAGGGATATGGACCTGAATATGAAACGATTGCAGCTTTAGGCTCCCTATGCATGAATGACAATCTTGAGTCCATAGCTAAGGCGAACGATTTATGCAACAGGTTTGGATTGGACACGATATCCGTTGGCGCAACAATAGCGTTTGCAATGGAATGCTACGAGAAGGGAATCATAACTAAGGATGACACCGGAGGCATCGAGTTAACATGGGGGAATCATGAAGCCATAATTAGAATGATTGAGCTTATAGGCAGAAGGGAGGGATTCGGCGCCATACTGGGCGAGGGCTCAAAGAGGGCTGCGGAGAAAATAGGGAGAGGTGCTGAAAATTACGCTATGCACGTTAAGGGTCTTGAGATCCCGATGCATAATCCATACCGCTTTAAAGAGATGGGGCTTCAGTATGCCACTTCGGAGAGGGGAGCCTGCCACCTGAGGGGATTCTCAATGCTCCCAGCGCGGGGGATCCTAATTCCAGATATTGGGCTTGACAGAAAGATCGACGGCTTCATAATTGAGGGTAAGCCTCATGTGGTTAAAATAATGCAGGATGCTTGCCGAATGGTTGACGCCCTGGGAATCTGCAAGTTCATCGTTTTCTTCGGCAAAATATCTCTAAGAAACCTCGCAAGAGTATATGCTGCGGTAACAGGATGGGATGCTACTTTAGAGGACCTAATGCTGGCTGGTGAAAGAATATGGATGCTGCAGAGAGCCTTTAACATTAAGATGGGTGTTAAACGTGAGGATGACACTCTGCCCAAAAGATTCCTTGAGGAACCTATGGCGGAGGGTGCGGCTAAGGGTCAAGTGGTTGAGCTGGAACCCATGCTTAAGGAATACTACGCGGAGCGGGGGCTGGATGAGGATGGTAAGCCCAAAGAAAGCAAGCTAAGGGAGTTAGGCTTAGATTTCGCTGTGAAATTCATAAAATCATGAAACAGTGAGAGGGAAATGATTAGAGTTAAGCTGATTCTGCTTGATGATAATTTGAGGAGCATCTTAGGCGTGAAGGAGACATTGTTTGAAATGTCTGAGGATGAAGCGACAATTAAAGAGCTGATTAAGAAGATTGCTGAAGCCTACGGTGATAAAGCCTTAAGGATCATACTGAAGCCTGAAACCTCCATACTGCTTAATGGGCAGTATGTGGAGTTTTTAGGCGGAGTCGACGCTAAACTATCCGACGGAGACAGAGTTGCGATAATACCATTAATAGCCGGCGGCTGAAAACCTTAAAACCCTTTAATCTTCCACATGATCGCCGTATATTCACCGAAAAACTTTTATATTAATAACTTATATTTCGTTGTTCTGAGGTTGCTGCAAAATGGGGTATTGCTTTATTTAACCGCTTTGCAGATAAAATAAGAATTTTTGACACTACATTGAGGGATGGCGAACAGACACCCGGAGTATCATTAACCCCTGAAGAAAAGCTTTTAATTGCGAAAAGGCTTGATGAGATCGGAGTGGATGTTATAGAAGCCGGCTTCGCCGCTGCATCTGAAGGCGAGATGGAAGCCATAAAGCTTATAGCTAAGGAGGGGCTTAGAGCCGAGGTATGCAGCTTCGCTAGGGGGGTTAAAAGCGACATAGATGCGGCTTTAAAGAGCGAGGTGGACTCAATATTCCTTGTAATACCCTCATCGGATATACATATTAAGCATAAACTTAAAAAGACTAGGGAGGAAATTCTGAGGCTCACCGAGGAATGCGTGGAATACGCTAAGGACCACGGCTTAATAGTTGAATTTGGCCCCGAAGACGCGACGAGAAGCGACTTAAACTTTCTTAAAGAGATAATTAAGGTGAGCCTTTCATCTGGAGTTGACAGGGTTACGCCGCCTGACACCGTAGGCATATTGACGCCTGAAAGATCCTACGAATTCTTCTCAGATCTTAAAGAGGCTTTTCCAAACACTATTTTCGGAGTTCACTGCCACAATGATTTCGGCTTGGCTGTAGCGAATACGCTGGCTGCTTTAAGGGCTGGAGTTGAGGAGGCTCATGTTACAATTAATGGTTTAGGCGAGAGAGCTGGTAATGCCGCACTAGAGGAGGTCATTGTAGCGCTTAAATTGCAGTATAACGTCAACACATCTATAAAGACTAATCTTCTCTATGAAACTTCGCTGCTTGTTTCGCGCTTAACAGGAGTCCCCATACAGCCGAACAAGGCTATTGTGGGCGAAAACGCATTCATACATGAGTCGGGCATACACACCCACGCCATACTATCCGAACCTTCAACATATGAGGCTATACCGCCAGAGATTGTTGGCAGAACCAGAAGGCTTGTGGTTGGCAAGCATGCTGGGGCACACGGGGTGATGGCCGCCCTAAAAGAGATGGGTCTCAACCCAAGTGAGGATCAACTTAAAGAAATACTTCTCAGGGTTAAAGCGTTAGGCGATAAGGGTAAAAGGGTCACGGACGCCGATCTTAGGGCTATAGCTGAGTCAGTTATGGGCATACCTCAAATACGCCCAATAAAACTTGAGGAGCTGACGGTTGTAACTGGCGACCATGTAACCCCAACAGCATCCGTTAGGCTGAATGTTAATGGAAAAATGCTGATTGAGGCGGCGACAGGCGTAGGTCCAGTTGATGCCGCTATGAACGCCATCAGAAAAGCTGTGGCTACGATAGAACCAATCCGTTTAGAAGAGTACCATGTTAATGCAATAACAGGCGGAACCGATGCTGTTGTTGAAGTTATAGTTAAATTAAGTAAGGGAGACAAAGTTGTAACATCCATGGGTGTGCATGAAGACATCGTTATGGCAAGCGTGGAGGCAATGATAAGCGGCATGAACCTGCTGATGGACAGCAACAGCAGCAGATTCACAAATCCTAAATCAAAAGATTTTTAAGCAACTTCAGAATACTACTATGCGTTTCTCCAATCTGGAGGGCGAAAAGTGAGGGATATACGGGTACGGAGGAATCGCTACCTCCATAGCTAACTTAAGCGCTGCCTTCCGCTCCATAAAAAGTAAAGCGCATATTTCCCAGGGAATTTTGCTCTGGCATAAACAGTTTTACACGCCCTTTTCTGAACACATGAAGATTTTAGAGGTGCATATAAATGCCTAGAATGTCAGGTGCAAAAGCTCTAATAGAATCCTTAAAAAGAGAGAAGGTGGAAGTAATCTTCGGTATACCTGGAGGAGCCATACTGCCAGTCTACGACGCCCTGTACGACTCCGATATAAAACATATTTTAATGAGACATGAGCAGTGCATTGCGCCGGACACCAAAATACTTGTTAACGATTACTCTTTAGTTGCAGCTTCCCATATGGAGAATGATTGGCACGAAAGGAAAGTTTTAGCGCCGAACCCCATCAACGGCTCGCTGGCACCCTATAAGATAGGGGCTTACATTAAGGTTGACCCTAAGGCTGCTGGAAAAAAGGTTTATCGGCTGATTACAAAAGAGACTGGGAGAACAATTAAGGCCAGTGGGGATCACCCCTTCTGGACGCCTAATGGATGGAAAAATCTTGAGGAGATTAAAATCGGAGATAAAGTGGCTGTGCTGCCCGTACTTGATATTGAGGATGAGAAATCAAAGATCAACGCTATAATAATTACGGAAGATGATATTATACGGCATGCGAGAAGTTTTCTGAAGGATGAATCAGCCGTCAAAGAAGTCGTTAATGGTCTGAAAGCGAAAGGCTTGGCGCCGCTAACCTACAGTTCGGAAAAAGTTCCAGCGATCTCAAGGATAATGGGCCATATTTTCGGGAATGGCGGATTAAGCAAACCTATCTTCGACAGTAAGGAGGGAGAAGGCTCAGTTTATGTCTTCTTTACTATTCATGGAGATAGGGATCTTGAGGAGATAAAATCCGACTTATCGAAGATTGGCTTCAAATCCTGTCCCATAGATGGGCAAGAGAGAGAAAAGGAAGAGATTGGGGGAATTAATAGGCGATTTAGATTCCGATCAAAAGAACTTTGGTGTTTATTTGAGGCCCTCGGCGCCCCCGTGGGACGTAAAAATGATACTGCATACTTAGTTCCGGAATGGATAATGAAGGGTTCAAGAAAGGTTAAAAGGGAGTTCTTAGCATCCCTGTTTGGCAGCGACAGACATAAGATAAAGGTGAGGTCAAAATATCATATTTCCGGGCCGAGATTATCCTTCAGCAAATCTTCAGATCTCAGGAAGAACGCTGAGAGCTTCGCTCACCAAATAATATCTATGCTTGCAGAATTTAACGTTAGAGCTGAGTTAAGCGTTGAGGGTAAGCGCCTCGCTGGGAAATATAGTTACTATAATAGATTCGAAATTGCAGTGTGCGATGAAATAAGTAATGTTAGAAACTTCCTGAAGAATGTTGGATACGTATATTGTTTGGAAAAAGAGGAGATGGCCGCCTACGCTCTAGAATATCTCGAGATGATCGAGCATATCAGCGAAGAGTACGAATCTAAAAGGGAAGAAGCGCTGAGAATGGCGAGGTCAGGATGCAAACATAGCGAGATCATGAGGAAACTGAAGATATCTAGGGGCACTTTAAGTAGCTGGTTATATGGAAAGCCGGGCAGGAGCGGTGTACCGGCATCTTTAATCCCGCCCTTCAATAAATGGTTAAAAGAATCTACATGTGGGTTACCGCCTAAGTTCCTTTGGGAGACTGTAGAAAGCATTGAAGAGATCGATGAAAACACCCTTATAGACGTGGAAATTGATGATGTGCACTATTTTATAGCAAATGGCTTCTTAGTCCATAATTGCGCCGCGCATGCAGCCGATGGATATGCGAGAGCAAGCGGCAGGGTTGGCGTCTGCATGTCGACATCAGGGCCTGGAGCAACAAATCTGGTTACGGGAATTGCAAACGCATACATGGATTCATCGCCTATAGTTGCCATAACGGGGCAGGTTCCTAGAGTATTCATAGGTAAGGATGCTTTCCAAGAGACGGATATTGTTGGCATAACGACGCCGATAACTAAGTGCAACTTTCAAGTTAGAAGCGCGGCGGAGATCCCGAAAATCGTTAAGGCTGCCTTTTACATAGCATCCACGGGTAGACCTGGTCCCGTCCTTATAGATCTTCCTAAGGATACCCAGACTGAGGAGGATGAGATGAATTTTGATGAAAAAATTGAGTTCAGAGGATACCGCCCAACCTATGATCCGCATCCATTGCAGATTGAAAAGGCTGCGCAGTTGCTTGTCCAATCTGAACGTCCAATTATAGTTGCCGGAGGAGGGGTTAAATCTTCAAACGCCTGCTCAGAGCTGGTTGCTTTAGCGGAAACATTGCTTGCTCCGGTTGCAACAACATTGATGGGGAAGGGCGTTATACCTGAGGATCATCCGCTATCACTTGGCATGCTTGGAATGCATGGAACAATTGCCGCAAATCACATGGTTCAAGATGCTGACGTATTATTGGCCGTTGGCATGAGGTTCTCGGATAGGAGCACTGGAAACATAAAGGCTTTTTGCCCAGATGGAAAGATAATTCACATAGACATAGATTCCTCAGAAATAGGTAAGAACATAAGGCCTCATGTGCCAATAGTTGCAGATGCGAAGAAGGCACTGCAGGCCATACTTAATCGGTTGACTCAAAAATTCAATAAGAAGGAGAGATCAGCGTGGCTTAGCAGGATGCAGACGCTTAAAAACATGCATGAAGAAATGATTAAATCCGTCGGAGACGGAATTAAGCCGCCGGCCTTAATGGTTGAAATTAGAAAGATGCTGCCAAACGATGCAATAATAACAACTGAGGTTGGGCAAAACCAGATGTGGGCAGCCCTATATTTAAAAGCCTATAAACCTAGAACATTCATAAGTTCAGGCGGATTAGGAACAATGGGCTTCGGATTTCCAGCGGCTTTAGGAGCGAAAGTGGCATGCCCAGATGTTCCGGTTGTAGACATAGCTGGTGATGGAAGCTTTCTAATGACAGAGCAGGATTTAGCATCATCAATCGCGTGGAAAATCCCAGTAGTCGTGGTGATCCTGAACAATTCGGTGCTTGGGATGGTTGCCCAGTGGCAGAGGCTCTTCTACAATAGGCGCTACTCAGCTGTTGATCTAAAGGGAATACCGGACTTTGTCAAGCTTGCCGAATCCTACGGTGCTCAAGCTTCGCGGGTTCAGTCAATCGAGGAGTTTAGAAAAGCCTTTAAGGAAGCCATAAACAGTGATGTTACAACGGTTATAGATGTTCCAATATCGCCTGAGGAAAACGTGCTGCCCATGGTTCCTCCGGGGAACACACTTAAAGATTTAATATTGAGCTGATGCATATGGAGATTAAGGAAAGAATTTATATGATATCCGCAATCGTTGAGCATAAGCCTGGAGTACTCTACAGCGTATCCAACATGTTTAGGAGGCGGGGCTTCAATATAGAGAGCATATCCGTCGGCGAGTCTGAGCAGCCTGATCTGGCAAGGATGACCATAACGATGAAGGGTGACGAAGCAACCGTTGAGCAGGTTGTTAAGCAGCTGAAAAAGCTTATAAGCGTTGTTAAGGTGAGCATACTTGACTCCGAAAACACTGTTGCTAGGGAGCTCGCCCTAATTAAGGTTAGCACGCCGGATGCGAGGGTTAGATCCGACGTTATAAATTACACAGAAATATTTAAGGGACACATAGTTGACGTTGCCCATGAGTCGCTTATAATAGAAATAACCGGGGATACTGATAAAATAAATGCCTTCATAGAGCTTATGAAGCCCTTCGGCGTTAGGGAGATCGCAAGAACAGGCATAGCGGCCCTCCAGAGAGGGATGAAATCCGTGAAAATGGAGTGAATCATGGAGGTGAAAAAATAATTGGGAATGGTTAAGGTTTACTTTGATAAGGATGCAAATATCGAGATTCTAAAGAATAAAACCATAGCCGTTATCGGATATGGAAGCCAGGGGCATGCGCAAGCCCAAAATATTAGGGATTCAGGATTAAACGTTATAGTTGGGCTTAGACCCGGAGGCGAATCATGGAGGAGAGCTAAGCAGGATGGCTTCGAGGTTTACCCAATCCAGGAGGCTGCTGAGAAAGGCGACGTGATCTTCATGCTTATTCCAGATATGAGCCAGCCGGCCGTATATAAAGAGTTTATTGAGCCGCATCTCTCCGAGGGGAAATCCCTGAACTTTGCGCATGGATTCAACATACACTTCAAACAGATAATTCCGCCAAAAAATGTTGATGTAATAATGGTTGCGCCTAAAAGCCCGGGCATTAGGCTCCGTGAAACATTCCTAAGCGGCTTCGGCGTCCCAGCGTTAATAGCCGTCTACCAAGATTATTCGGGCAGAGCTAAGGAGACGGCGCTTGCAATAGCTAAGGCGCTGGGCTGCACTAGGGCGGGGGTCATAGAGACAACGTTTAAGGATGAAACGGAGAGCGACCTGATTGGTGAGCAGACGGTCCTAGTAGGTGGGCTTATAGAAATAATTAAAAAGGGCTTCGAGGTTCTCGTTGAATGTGGCTACCCGCCTGAACTTGCATATTTTGAGGCTTGCAATGAGGCTAAATTAATAATGGATCTCATATATCAAAAAGGCATTGTTGGGATGCTTAAAGCAGTTTCAGACACCGCTAAATATGGAGGATTAACGGTTGGACCTAAAGTGATCGACGAGCATGTTAAGGAGAACATGCGTAGGGCAGCTGAATATGTTCGAAGCGGAAAGTTCGCGGAAGAATGGATTAAAGAGCATGCTTCTGGAGAAAATAGGCTTAAAGCCTTAATGAAGGAGATTGAAGAGCATCCGCTTGAGAAGGTTGGGGCGTTTATACGTAGAATGTCGGGGTTAGAAAAGTAAAATCTCCATGCGTCAGACTAATAGGGATAGCCATGAATATTTGCGAAAAAATTCTTGCCGCATCATCTGAAACGGAACATGCGAAGCCGGGCGACATTATAGAGGCAAAAGTAGATGTAGCAATGATAAATGAGATAACAGGGCCATTAGCCATACAAACCTTTAAAAAAATAGGCTTAAACAGGGTGTGGGATAATCAGCGGATCGTGTTAGTTCTGGACCATCAGGTTCCAGCCGACTCGGTTAGATCCGCTGAATTACATAAAATTATGAGGGCGTTCGCCGAAGAGCAGAATATACCCTTCCTATACGATGTCGGCGATGGAGGCGTATGCCATCAGGTTATGGTTGAGAATGGTCATGTCGTTCCAGGAGCGTTGATTGTTGGCGCTGACTCGCATACATGCACATACGGCGCCCTAGGAGCATTCGCAACAGGCATAGGCTCAACGGAGATGGCTGCTGTTTTCGCAACCGGCAAAATCTGGCTTAAGGTTCCGTCGACGATAAAAATTAATGTAACCGGAAGGTTTAGGGATTTTGTAACGCCTAAGGATCTGATATTGGACGTTATAGGTAAGGTTGGAGCTGACGGGGCTATTTATAAAGCCGTAGAGTTCTCTGGTCCAGCCATACGGGAGATGAGCGTAAGCGGACGCTTAACGCTCTGTAACATGGCCGTTGAGATGGGTGCAAAGACAGGCATAATAGAGCCGGATGAAAAAACCATACGGTATGTTAAAGAGAGAACGGATAAGCCCTTCAGAATTTTCAGTAGCGACCCGGATGCTAAGTATGAGCGGATATTAGATTTTAACGTGGATCATCTTGAGCCTATGGTTGCATGTCCACATTCAGTTGACAACGTTAAGCCAGTTAAAAGCGTTGAGAATATTGAGATTGATCAAGCATTTCTGGGCTCATGCACAAATGGACGTTTAGAGGATTTAGAGTTAGCGGCCAGAATAATGAGGGGTAGACACGTTAAGAAAGGTGTGAGGATGCTTGTTACACCGGCCTCCTCAGAGGTTTATCTTCAAGCATTACGAAATGGAATACTTGAAGTGTTCATCGAGTCTGGGGCGATGGTTTGTAATCCAACATGCGGGGCATGCTTCGGTGGGCACATGGGGCTTTTAGCCTCCGGCGAAGTTTGTGTAAGCTCATCAAATAGGAATTTTATTGGGAGAATGGGAAGCCCAGAGGCTGAGATATATCTGGCTTCACCAGCAACCGTTGCGGCATCAGCGGTGACTGGAAAAATAACTGATCCTAGGAGGTTTCTGGAGGCTGGAGCATGATAGTTTCTGGGAAAGCGATTCTATTTGGCGATAACATAAATACGGATGTGATTATTCCAAGCAAATATCTAACTTTGCTGGATCCAAACGAGCTGGCTAAGCACGCTATGGAGAGCATTGACCCAGACTTTCCGAATAAAGCTAAGGAGGGCGTAATAATTGTCGCTGGGAGAAACTTCGGATGCGGCTCAAGCCGTGAGCAGGCGCCCCTAGCGCTTAAGTACGCTGGAACCAGATGCATTATAGCCGAATCATTCGCGCGCATATTCTTCAGAAACGCGATAAACATAGGTCTTCCAATTCTTGAATCCCCCGGGATTTCAGGGGAGATCGATGAGGGCGACATGCTGAAAATTATTCTTGAGGAAGGAAAAATTATCGATGAAACTAAAGGTAGAGTTTTTTCAGCAAGCCGGCTTCCCGGCTTCATTTTGGAAATTATTAAAGATGGGGGTTTAATTGAGCATTTAATTAAGGTTTTAAGGGGTGATCAATCTTGAAATATAAAGTTGCTATAATACCTGGAGATGGCATAGGTCCGGAATTAACTGAGGCAGCACTCATCGTCCTAAATGCTGTTCAGAGGAAGATGGGCTTAA